>Ga0182024_10001401_pt1 | contig 62230 bp, 79 predicted proteins | sample P32metaG_FD_120480 | JGI IMG/M metagenome (GOLD analysis project Ga0182024, IMG submission 120480) | Permafrost microbial communities from Stordalen Mire, Sweden - P3-2 metaG (Illumina Assembly) | ecosystem: Environmental > Terrestrial > Soil > Wetlands > Permafrost | place: Sweden: Stordalen...
ACTCATATGTTACCTTATATCATTGAAACCATTATCTTACGCGTCTAGCTTGTAAAAACGAATTAGTTCCCCATGTAGCACCACCGGCAACTGTATATGTCACTGCTGCAACCAAATAAACAGTTGTAGTGGTACTCATATTTATACGTCTATTCCCTGTAGGATTAAGATAGGTACTACTTGCTACCAAAGTGCCGAAAGCGTCAAATACACCGCCATTAGCCTGGCTATCTTCCGAAGTAGGATTTAATGAAACACCACCGGAAATAATTGTTCCAGCAGTCGTACTACCTGTAACAAGTGACATAGTCCCATTAACATCCCAATCCCCAGCAGTCAATGAAATAGAAGTTACAGTTACAAAAGCTCCAGAAGAACCTACGGAGACACCAGCACTATTGGCGCTAACGTATTCACCAATATATCCAGTAGTTGCATTTCCACCAGTAGTGGTTCCAATAACTTGAGAACTAGCAACGTTTCCAGTAACTGTCGTAGCAGTTCCAACAGCGCCGTTGTTATAGTATTCGGTGACTTCAATGTAACCAGCGGCTCCTGCTCCACCAACTACTCCACCTGCGTTAGCAGTTCCTGCTGCACCACCAGTACCCACTGCATAACTATAAGTTGCTGTAGGACTTACGATAATAGCTTCAATGTAGGCACCGGCTCCACCACTTGATCCAGTATATCCTGGTGCAGGAGACCCAGCACCTCCACCACCTGCTCCAGTATTAGCAGCAGGTGCTAAACCAACAGTTGTTCCGCCAGCACCCCCGCCGCCGCCAGCTCCAAAAGGAGTGCTCGCGCCAGGAGGACCGTTTACCGCATTAGTTGTAGTAGAAAGACCAGAAATACCAGTCCCATTTCCACCATTAAAAGCCGCAACAATAATTGGACCAGCTGTTGAACTTGCGGTTCCACCGAGTCCACCGGTTCCTGCACCACCAGCCGCAGAACCGCCAGTACCAGCGCCAGCGCTAAGGAGTGTTGTATTCCAAGTAGTTGCCGAACCAGTCCCACCTGCGGCACCAGCACCTGTAGAAGTTCCCGATCCAGCACCCCCGCCACCGCCACCGACCATTTTTATTTGGATAAAACTTACGTTAGCAGGGGTGGTATAAGTTCCCGAACCTGAAATAAATTTTTGAACAGTAGGTGTAAAAGCGCCGCCGCCACCCACATAAATAGCGCTCCAATTTGCAGCAGTGGTCCCAGAAGTGGCAATACATGTATATATGGCGGTAGTTGAAGGATTTTGAGCTAAAACAGTATTACTTCCACTACTTTGAACCGTTACGACCGCCGTACTATTATTAGTGACGATGTAAGCTTGTCCCAAAATTAAAGTACTGGTTACGGGAAGCGTAACCGTTTGTGCGGTGGATCCAGTAAAGTATTGTTGACCGGCTGAAATTACGGTTAGCACTACAGGGGTTGCCGATGTAATGGTGGTAGCGTATCCATTAACTAAATTGTTAGAGGCGACAACGTTACCACTTGAGTTTATGGTCAAACCAGTGGTTGCAAGATTCGCAGTAGAACCACTGGTTACACTGGCAGGACTGGTTTGAATAATTACACTACCGCCAGCACCTGTCCCAGTGGAATTACCCCCTATGATGGTTAGATTAGCTCCAGGAAGATTAGCACCAACCATTGGACTTGGTTGAATATTTACGTTAGTAGCGGTTCCATCCCCAACCGCTCCGCGACCCAAGAACATGCTTTGTAGAGTTGCAGTTGGACTTCCGAAAGTAATCTGACCGGCGGCAGTAGTGGGATCGTATGTCGAAGTGGTCCCGGCATGTCCAGCTGAAAAACTGTAATGAGTTGGCTGCAGTTGACTTCCAATGGCGATACCGCCGGTAGCGGTATGAGCGGCGTTCCTACCAATTGAAATACTGTAAGTGGCTAATGACGAATTGTTTCCAGCATTATATCCGATAGCGGTAGCAAACCCAGCGGCTGTTGCGGTGCTACCAGCTGCTGTCCCAATGATGACTTGCTCACTTGAATTCGCTTTTGCGGCAGATCCAATCGCTACGATATTTGAAGTTGCAGCAGTAGATGCGATATCATAACCAACAAATACCGAGGATGATGCATTAGCTGTAATTGCGTGACCAATAAATACGCTATCAGACGTGTCACCATGTGTGAATACCATGGAATCACCAATAGCAATTAAGGTACTATCATTGGTCAACACATTGGTTGAATCGGTTTTGTAACCAATTAAAATAACATCGAAACCCGTAGATAGGGAAGTAGAAGGTTTACTGCCGATAACAGTATTGAAGGTCCCTGATGTAATCCCGCTACCTGCTTCATAGCCATACAGAGTGTTATCAGTAGCACCGGTTGTTAATGCATTACCAGCACTGATACCAACTACAGTATTATCGGCACCTGTAAAACTTAAAGTAGAATTCGTGCCCCCGTAAACAGAAGTATTACTAGATAGGTAATTGAATCCATTAACTGATCCCGGCGTCTGCCAAGTAGGAGCTGCAGTTGCGCTAACCGCTGTTAACACTTGGCCTACTGTGCCACCAGCTACAACGGTTAAGGGACTGGTAGAAGTAGCACCTGCTATGATTACCTGATTCGCGGTGAAACTACCGACCCCTGTTCCACCATTAGCTACAGGCAGTAATCCTGTGACACCAGTTATTAAAGGAAGTCCAGTGGCATTAGTGAGTGTGATAGCGGAAGGAGTGTCTAAGTTTGGAGTTGTTAAGCTTGGAGAAGTAGCTAATACTACCGTGCTTCCCGTACCGGTTGTAGTAGCAGCACTAATCGCGGTTCCATTTCCTTGTAAAATCCCTGTAATAGTCGTTTCGATAGTAATGGCAGGAGTGGTAGTAGAAGTTGCTACGGTTCCTGCAAATCCATTAGCGCTAGCTACAGAGACAGAGGTAACGGTGCCGGTTCCAGAAGCAGGTAGATTGTAATATCCTAGAACGCTGGATCCATTGGTTCCGTAGTATTGACTTGCTGTAGGACTCGCGGTATCATTTTTAAGTGTGATATTACCAGCAGTAATTACTACTGAATCGCTTGCTGTAAGTGATGAAGGCCCTCCAGTGACCTGTGAATAAGGAAGACTTAGAGCGGATAAGGTTACTAATGTACTATTACTAGTTGCTGTCAAAGAAGTAGCTGTTAAGCTGCCCGTGACATCTCCAGTTAATGTACCTACCAATGAAAGAGTTGGCGTGGAAGTTGCATTGGTTACGGTGCCTGTAAAACCACCACCATTGGTGAAAGCGAATGAAGTAACGGTACCAGTTCCAGGGCTAGGAAGGCTAAAATAACCTAGAACACTAGACCCATTGGTTCCGTAATATCGTGAAGCACCAGGAGACGCGGTGTCGTTAACAAGAGTAACGGTTCCTGAAGTGTTGACCAAACTATCTGCAAATGCTAGGGAAGAAGGGGTGCCAGTTACTTGAGAATAAGGTAGTGAAAGCGATGAGAGCGTGGTTATAGTTGAATTCGTAGTAGCTGTAATATTTGAAGCGGTTCCACTAGTATTAGAGGAGATACTTGCGGGAAGATCAGCAGCTACTAAAAGTCTGAACGTGGGTTGAGCAGATCCTCCAGAAACAGGACCTGCGAACACCGTATTAGCAACTTCAACATTAAGAGTTAAAGTCAGCGTACCAGTGCCAGTTACTGGGCTATTGCTAATAGCGTAAATAGGAGTAGTGCTTCCATCAGAAAGGGCAACTGAAGTAACGCTTCCACTATTAGTCGCGGCTATGGTAATATTAGAACCACTAGGGGTAACGCTGATTCCTGAACCAGCAACCAAAGTTATGGCTCCGGTGAGACTGTTAAGTGAGGTAACCGAACTACCACCGCCTGGAGACCAACTTAGATTCCCCGCTCCATCATTGGTCAATACATATCCTGAAGTAGCGGCTTGCGCGGCAGGCCAAGTAATGGAATAATTGGTCGTAGAAGGAACGAGTTGAGTGAAGGTTCCAGAAGTGAAAGCAGAAATGGCTAACTTATTGCCACTACCGGTGTTAGGATTGTATGACATTTTCGATGTCCTCTTGGGGAGAGACCTTATTGCCTTTTATAATATTTTCTATAGCCCACATCGGCTGTAAATTAGTATAATGACAAACTTTTAAGAACTCTTCTCTATTGGTCAAATCCACTATAGAAAGGGGTATTTTATGATCTATATTCCAATATCCATGGCCATTACCGTAGTTATCCCAAGTCATTCCTGGTTGAAATAGGGATTCGAGATATGATTTAAAAAATTCTACGGAACAGCCCAAATCTTTTACTGCAGAACCGGCCTTAGTTGTTCCATGTATCATTTTAGACATTCTTTTTCTTAAATTATTGGTCAATTTGAATTGAATATCGGTGGAAGATCTCTCTCTAGAGTGCTTGTTTCTTTTTTCTCTATTTTCTTCTCTATAAATTTTATGTTGAGCTAGTATTTCTTCTTTATTTCTTTCATAGTGTATTTTTCTAGCATTGACTATTTGTTCCAAATTATTGTTTCTATATTCTGTTTGTTTTTCTAAAATTTGATCCCTATTTTGTATGTAATATTCTCTACCTCTTTCTTTCTTCTCGTCTTTATGTTCAGCAATGTAAGTTTTATTTTTAGCTTTAATCTTTTCTTTATTTTTTTGATAATATTCTCTCTTTTTTACACTGTTGCAGGATTTACAAAGATAGTAAAATCCGTCTTTAGAACGTTTATTATTATCAAAAAAACAAAAATATAAATTACTATTACATCCTTTACAAAATTTCATATTAAAATATAAACCACGCATTCCCCGAACTAACCAATGAAAATTCGAAATATTGAGTATTAGTCGATTGTGTACCGAGACCATTTATTAGGTCTGAACCTGCAGCAACAATATACATATAATTTGAACTGGCATCCGACTTCACAAAATAGAAGCATCGTCCAATAAAAGCGGAAGCAGAAGGTAAATCAAAAGTTACGGTTCCAGTAGCACAATCTGCAATCAAAAATTGATCAGCGGTAAGTACGCCATAAGTTGTCGGCCCCACTTTTGTAGAAATGGCTTGCATGTTCCCAAGGCCATTGGCTCCAGTGGCTCCAGCGGCTCCCGGAGGACCTTGAATGCCGCTATTGCTTCCGCTGCCGCCGCCCGAGTAACGAAATTCCAGTTCGTCCCCGACAACCAGTCCGTCAGGCAACGTTAGAATTTCAATTTGATTACTTGGCGTGCCAGCGGCACCCACTTCCTCGTAAGCTCCGCTTTCCACATCCAAGAATTGACCGTTAAGAAATACTTCGAGAATTCCTTTACCAACGGTATAGTATGCAATACTATTAGCTTCTCTGGAATTAAAAGGTAACGTGATAATAGTGGAATTAGCTATTGGTCCATTTATAGAAACCGGTGAAACCAAAGAAGGTGGATAAGTTCCACCAGAAGCAACCACAGATATGGTTTCATCATAGGTGGGACTATTTAGTGATATCTCTAGATTTCCTAAGGCAAGATCTAGTTCTTTAATAGCTAACGTTAGATTATCACCATCATGGACGAAGTAGTTTCCGGTTCCGGTTCCGCTTTGAATTATAGAAATTGAAAATGGAGCGCCGACATTGCCATTAGTTGCGGGAGTACTTGTGCCTGCACTGGTATTAGTTACGACAACCGCTGTAGCATTACTGGTAAAAGCGGAGAAAGTAATCGTAGCGTCGCCAACACCACTTGCCAAAGTAAGTGTGCCGGTTCCACTTCCGGGAATCGCGTTTGCATTAGTAGTATTGCTTAGAGTAACTGCTCCAGTCAATGCAATTAGGGAACCATTTACGGTTCCGCCGCTGGTATCGGTGATACTAGCTTGAGCGATGATATTGCCGTTAAAAGTTCCAGCATTTCCACTATTAATGGTAGCCGAAGATCCGACTAACCAATAAACGTTCTTAGCTAATGCGCCACCAGTCAAAGCAATTGTAGGGGTTCCACCGGCTCCAGTAGTTAGAGTAGAAGCGGCTTTAAATACGAATATATCAGTAGCACTACCATTTAATGTCACTGTTCCTGGACCGCTAGCCGCTAAATTAAATGTTCCGCTGGATTCAGAATAATAACCTGCGGTTAATGTTTGACCATCTAAAATCGGTGATATCGCAACATATCCACCATGAGCGGCTAAACTAGTATACGCCGATAAAGCATCGCTTTGTGCGATTTGAGCGAGAGTGTTACCAGCGTTTTCAGTACCTGTATAAGTACTGGGAGGAAAATTAGTAATAGAAGTAGCATTATTTGGATAAATACCTAAATCACCAGTTAAAACCGACCCTCCACCAGTGGACCCAGTAACCGCTGTTGCACCTAAAACAGCATAAGCACTTGCAGAATTTAGTAAACTTCCTCCAATAAGTAGAGGAGATCCGGTTCCCGTAGTAATTAGTGTAGTCCCACCAGAAATCGTCGAAACCACCGTAAATGTTTGCGAATTATTTGTATAAGTAGCTCCTGCGGTGGCATTAGCAGAACTAGTGGTAAAGACGTATTCATTAGCATCGATCAGCGCACTAAAATCACCAAGTGGAGAAGAGTTTAAAGCAATTTCTATTTTGGTATCAACTTGTGCAGCGGTGTCCGTACTTAAAATTGGAACCAGAATTAAACCATTGGTATAAGGAATAACTGGAGGGCTTCCAACTCCATTAACGGTAAACCAAACCACATATTGCTGGGCGTTCGCACTACTATTAATCAGGAAATACTGACCGCCGGTAATCGTGGAGCCCGTACCAGCAGAAATACTGGTAATTTGAGGTAAAGAACCAGGATTTAATGCGCTAACGTATTGTGGGCGGCTAGTACTTGCGGATGGGCTACCAATATATTGAAGAAGCTGTAGAGAAGTGGTTCCGCTAACTTCTACTGATTCTCCGTAATCCAATTCTTCAGCTAAGAAACGAATGTAGACTCTTGGACTACCACCATTATCTTCTCGTAAGAATAACCAAAACGCACCTGCAGGAACAAGAGCACGGGGAGCTATATAGATGTTACGGTTGGTAGAAGGTGAAGGTGAAGCGGTGTAGCTACCAAAAGCGTATTGAGCGGGGGCGCCACCGACACCGGTATTATCACCAATACTGACATCAGTAGTCAAAGTAACTTGGGAAAGACTATTTACGGTTAAAATTTCGTAGTAACCAGAAACAGCATCTGATTTTAATTTAATATAGTCGCCAGGAAGTAAGCCAGAAGTCCATGATACCGCGCCGACGCTATTAACTACAGCGGACCCACCCACAAAAATTAGATTTGGAGTGATTGGAACATTATTGACCAAAGTAATATATGCCACTTCATCGTCGGCTAAAGTAATATTGGTGGAAGTAGGGTTGGCCGCCAAAGTATACATTAGAGAGGAACCAACTACACGAATACTAATTGGTTGATCCCAGTTAATCTGACCGGGTTGAGTAATAACGCTAGGACTATAGAAAGTAATTCCTAAGCCGGTCCCATTTAAGGTAGCAGCTTGGGACATCGTAATAGCGTATGGACCGCTGCCAGTAATAGCTAAAATAGTGGTATTGGTTGGAATACCGGTGCCAAAAATATAATCGCCATTAGCCAATCCGGTGACGGTTGGGAGATTGGTGAGTTGGTTATTTCCTGAAGAAATATTACCAGTAGTGACTAAGATAGAATCTGAATTAGGCAATATCCCGTTTGAAATTTCGCCGCTACCAGTGATTACAGTGTTGCCAAGATCTTGTAAGAGGCTTAGAATGGAAGGAACAACGCCGCCGCCACTAGTAGAAGAACTCCAATATGGTGTGCCTTGAATCAGTAAAATCTGAGACATGACAGCATTCATCCAGTCTTTTTGACATGTGAGCTGTTTATCGCCGCCAACGAAAGGATCTACGGAATTCGAAGTAGTAGTTACTGGAGGAGGAGTACGGCCTTCTGACCAGGGATAGACGTAGTTTGGATTAGGATTGATTCCGCCGGTTTCCAGACTAAAAAGCATCCAGCGAGCATCTGTGATAGAAACAACGTTACCGTTGCCATCAGTCGTTACGATTGCAATTGGTAAAACATTGGCAGCCCAGATTGAAGTGGTGATAAAAATTTGAAACGTGAGGGTTTGGGCGGCGGGAGCGATAGTGGTGATTTCAGAATTAGAAGCGGCGTCCCAAATATACTTAGTCACATCCGTTGACGGATCAGCGAATCTATTATAATCTAGACCCACATAATTCGTACTGTTCGCCGTGAATGAACCGGTGACCACGGTATTGGTAGCTGCATTTAGAACTTGATTTACGGTACCTGTAGGAACCTGAAAGATAGTTCCAGAAACACTGGCGGCAATATGGAGGACAGCACCTGGATCGACTACTAGGGCTAAGCCATTGGCAGGCGCACCGATAGCTCCAGCGGTAAGGATAGAGAAACCACGAATGATGTAACCCTGTGAAGTATTAGTGAAAACTGAAGTTACTAGTGTGTCCCAGTCATTTCTGGAAGCACTTTCGACACGACGCATGTCCGAAATGTCAATTCTCTGTTCACTTAACCAATTTACTGTAGTTAGAACGGCCATCTGTGTATCCTTACTCTATAAGATTGTCATCAAGGTTATATCGTATAGTTTGCTTTTTGGGTCAATCTTATGGTATAGTAGACAGCGAGGAATTATGGGTAAATCCAGACGCGGTGATAAAGAATTTACTAGAGAACGTCAATTAGTAAAACAAAATCGTCAATTAAAACAAGAAGTTAGTAAATTAAGAAAACAATTGGCAAAAATAGACTTGGATCGTTATTCTACGATAAAAGAAATGGTCGAAGAACACAGAATGGAAAATAAAATAGAAAATACTAAGACTCTTCTAGAATCTATGAAAGAAACGTGGAAATGTAATGAATGTGATAGCGGGTATTTGGAGATAGTTATTTTTAACAAAGTAGGGTCTCCGTGGTACTACAGGTGCTGTAGTTCATGCTCTAAAAGAACTAAATCTCAAAAATACACTCCTGAAGTAAAGGGCATTGTTCATGGGTAGACCGTTACTAAACGATTTAATTGGCAAAAAATCTGGAATTTTAACTATAGTGGAATTTTCTCATATAGACCGTAGTAAGAAACTTGCTACTACTTATTGGAAGTGTAGATGCGAATGCGGGGTATTCACTATAGTAGAAAGATCTAATCTCACGAGAAAAGGCAATAGGGGAACAAAATCATGCGGGTGTATCGACGTAGAAAACTGTAGAAAAAAGTTTTTGGGTAATACTTTTAGAAGAAAAGCACCTGGAGAAACCGGATTCAACATGTTAATTGGCACATACAAACGCTCTGCTAGAGATAGGGATCTTCCATTTGACACGTCTAATGAGTTTAAATTAGAATTAAAAAAAATAACAAAAAGTAATTGTTTTTATTGTGGAATAGAACCTAAACAAATCATAAAACCTCAAGAAAAATATCATCCAACTAAAGAAAGTATTGAAAATAGCACTTATATCTATAATGGTATTGATAGGATAGATAGTAATAAAGGATATGAATTCGGAAATGTGGTTCCGTGTTGCTATCATTGTAATTTAGCAAAATCTGATTATACTACCGAAGAGTTCATGGAATGGGCAAATCGTTTAGCAAAACATATGGAATCTAAAAATGAATGAATTCGTAGAAGGTAGTGTTGTTATTGTAGGTACGGGCCAAAGTGGTTGCGTTGTTCAATTAAAGCCAGAAGTTTGGGTACTTCTACTTAACAACGATATCTGGATTGGACCAGCAAGTCAGTGCATGTTTCCTCAAGATGAAGAACATCTCAAAAATTGCCCGCTAGAAGTGGAAAGATTTGAAGTAAGAGAAAAGATCAATCGCGTAAAGGAAGATTAATCTACCCAGTATTTAATGAATGGATGATCGTGACTATAATAGACATAAGCAACACCTTTCATCCCAGCACCTTTATAGTCTTTAGCGAGTCTCTTGTACCAAAGAAAACTGGCTAATTTACACATAAGAGATACACCACAAACAGTCTGAAGTAGATGCCAACTTAGCCTGCGGGGGTCGGCCTGATCAATTGGCGTATTTACACAACTTACAGCCAATGTAACCGCTGCCACTAAAAATAAAGGAAAGCATAGTAGTCTAATCAATATGTGAATAGGATTCCACGTTGGAAAGCTTGCTGCGACTACAGCGGCCATTAATTGAGGTTGTCTTGGCATAAAAGTTGCCCAATTACTATGACTGCCTGGATTAACGGTGTCCATAAAACCCATATTCTTGATCAGAGACATTAGAATCTGTCTTGGAATACTAGTATTTCCCATTTGCATGCAGCCGTTCATAACCCCATAATAATCATCAACTTCTTCCTGTGAAGCCGTTTGTCCTCGTGGAACTCTACAGAGCATGCCTTCATTGTTTATGCAAGAACTGATAATTTTATCAAACGTCGTATAATCGCTACCTAGTAATTGGCCCATTTTCTTAAGCATTACATAATATTCAGAGGTAAAACAGGTACCATTATCGGAACCTACAATAGTATTGGGAGGAACAGGATTGGGGGCTACCAAATTGTTACCGTCGATATATGGAGGAATTTCTTCTCTAATGCTCATAAATATAAGATTGACATATACTTTGTATTAAGTTATTGTCAGAGAATGGATATTATAAACATTATTCTTGGTGCAGCAAAATCGGTTGGAGTTTCTGGAAGTCTTCTGTTAGCTATTTGTTCCCATGAAAGTTCGGGATTTACTCAAAACTACGCAGCAATGGACAAGGGCAGCCCTAGTTATGGAAGTTGTCAGATCAAAAAAAGAACCGCAGAATTTTTAGGTTTTAAGGGTGATCCAAAGAAGCTCAATGACATTAAGATCAATGCCTATTGGGCAGCAAAATATTTGAAGTATCAGCAAAATAGATACGGAGATAATTGGCTAAAATTAGTTTCTAGTTATAATGCCGGTTCTTTCTTGCCTTCAAAATACTACCCGGAATGTCCAAAAAATATCAAATACGTTCACTTGGTACAAAAGAAACTGCCCTACGATTTGCAAAATCGACTACAATGTGGCATTTCTGGAGAATTTGCGGAGAATCTATGAAGAAAAAAGCTGTAAAAAGTATTCATCCACTGGATATGATGGACCTAAAGAATGTCTTCATAGAAGTTTATTGGCTCAACCAATGGCACAGGGTCAGATATGATAGCTGGGAACCCGTCTGTGAAAACGACTTTAGACAGCCAATGAAAGGTGGGGTGCACACTGTTTATTATCATGTTACGCCATTCCATATGACCACCGGAAGACCATGTCAACAATGGAATATGGTTCACGAGAGCCGAGTTAGGAAATGCAAGAAATGAGCAAACACTATCTTTGTGGCGTAGACTATCAACACGAAAATGATCAAGGCAAAGCTGACTACTACGATTTTATAAATGAACTCAAGGACAACAAATCTTGTTGGAAACAATGCGGAATTGTAGAACTTGAACTAGATGAACAAGGAAATGAAATAGGCCATACATGGATCGTCAGACAAAACTTGTTTGGAGACAAAAATGACTAAGATGAAAGTTAGATTTTGTTGGCTATGTGGAAATCAGTTGTGTGGCAATCATTTTAAATTACTTGTCGTTGACACACATGAGAGAGTTTTTCATAAAACATGCGCTAAGACTGTGGAGAAGAATTTTGTTAAAAGAGAAGACGGGTATTATTCGATGGGTACTATTTGGGAATTTGAGGGAGAACGGTAGGATTAGTATGAAAACAATTAGAATTAATGGTTATCCGGCTACGTTTGAGTTTAAAATTAGAACCAAATTGCCAAAGTGGGATAAAAGTCAAGATGACAACTTTACCGATGGCGATTGGCAAAATATGACCGATGAACAGTATGAAAATCGTGTAAACTTTCAGGCAGAGCAGATCAGAAATAAATTTCTTCTTAAATACCTAAAGAAGCTTAAAATTTATTCTTTTGGTCATGGTTATGGTGATTATGTAGTCGAAGGGGTCACGGAAACCGAAGACGGAGAGATTTGGCAATTGGGAGGTTGAGAAGTTGAGATGGGCGCGTTTATAGATCTAACTGGACAAAAATTTGGAAAATTGACTGTTTTAAGAAATCTCACTAAAAGAACGAAAAACAATAGTGGCCCTACTGTATGGTTATGCCAATGTGATTGTGGAATCGTGAAGAATATTAGATATTCGGGATTGGTTAGAGGTTCTTCTAGTAGCTGTGGTTCCCATACCTGTAGACCTAATTTTAAAGACTTAACGGGACAAAAATTTGAGAGACTTACGGTTATAAAAATGAGCACCAAAAAAGGTAAGAGAGGTTCTGCATATTGGGAATGCGTATGCGATTGTGGAAACCTTGTAACTATATTTGGAGCTAGCATGTCATGCGGCAAAACGAGATCTTGTGGATGCGTAAAACATTCAAAACAATACGAAACAATAAAGAATCTGCATTATAGAATGCACCTAATTCACGCAAAAGAAAACAATGTTGTCAGCTATCTTTCAAAAGAAGAATATGTGCAAATAGCTTCACAACGTTGTCATTATTGCAACCTTATCGATATCAAGAAAAACAATCGCACCAAAGTCACAATAGAATTAAATGGGGTAGATAGAAAAAACAATGAACTTTACTACAAAATAGAAAATGCACTACCTTGTTGTAAGAATTGTAATTTTATGAAAAGAAATACTCCATATGGGATATTTGTGTCTAGTATTAAAAGTATCTATTTAAATATCTTTAAGAAAGATCTAGAGGATAAAAAAGAATCTGACCAATAAATGAAAATGACAATTTATATACTCCCTTAATGGAAACACTTTCTTGTAAATTACTAAGCTTGGCCTTAGGGATACTCCATAACGTCTCATTTGTACTTCTGTCCTCCAAACGAAGCGAAACGTAGTTGCTGGCTCCGATATCGGAAAAAAGAGGTAAAGCATTGACTCCCTGTAATCCACCTGAGTTTTTAGTCCTAACACCAGAAACTTCTCCATGAACAGTCCGTTGTCCACCACCAGCTATTTCTTGGGGATATGGGGAATTGATTCCAAAAATTTCATATTCGCCGGTCTGATTTTGCATTGAGACGGTTTGAGTGGAAGTGTAGATCTTATTATTAATATACAGGCGACATAAACCACTTGAAATAACGATTGAATTTGTTGCCATAAATTATTCCTTAGGGGCCGTATACATAAATTACCTCATCGGTTCCAGGAATAGGGCTTTGCCAATTTCCCAAACCTATGCTATTGGGATACAAAATTGTATATATAACAGTAATTCCCGCAGCGGCCACGGAGTCAATAATTCCTTGCGCCCAAACTCTACCACTGGCAGTATCTGTCAAATATGGTTGATAGTAAGATCCATCACTAGGTAATGTAATAGGGGAATCTTGCGTAACCAACATTACAGACGATCCTCCTGGATGATCTTGTTGAATGAAATATGCGGGCGAAATAAGTAGGCTTCCAGGACTCGGGGTGGCAATATAAGGAATAGGGCCTTCTTGATACTCAGTCCCATAACCAAGTATGATGTATCCGCTACTATTAGGAAATCCTACCGAACTATCAACCAAAATTACATGACTAGTTTCTCCATTAACATCTTCTGTCAACGTGGTACTAGCGCCGCCCACGACAAATCCTTGAGTCGTATCAAATATGTAAGGCCCGAGTGTATTAGGAGTTGAAGGACCGGCATCCGCAACAGTAGACGCTACAACATTGGTCATGGTAACCAAATTGTCTACGATCGTATATGTAAGCGAAGGAATTGCGGTTTCAATAGCCAATAAACCTTTAGCCGCTACTTCAGCAGCGGTATCCGTACTCAAAATATTCACTTCTATCCCAGTAAATCCTGCGGGAGCCGGATCGCTGTTTCCACCATTAACATTAAGCCAAACATAATAAAAGTAAGTAGATCCTAAGTCATCAATTAGAAAATATTCTGCTGGTCCCGTTGCTACTGGATAAAAAGACCAAGGAAATGGTGGAGGTGGCTCAGAAGGGATCATTCCAGGTGGAAATATGATTTGAACCACTGGAGATTCTGTGACACCGTGAAGATGAGCGCTTCCAATCCTACTTCTTTCAATAACTTGAGTTGTGGCAGGCATGAAGATCTGAAGTATGTTCTTTTCAGTATTATAAACTGCTCCATAGTATTGTTTACTTAAAATGGTTTCTCTTACCGGCGTAAAAAAAGAAACCGCGCTATCAGTACCTTGAACCACAATTCCAGGGCTACCAGTCGGATTACTAATTTGAAAGTAAGCGATCCCAACAGCTCCACCCTGAGCACTTACGATAGTAAAACTTCCTTCGTTATTACTGCTAGCGAATCCACCGCCATAAATATTGACGTACTGTAAGGGCTGGACATCTCCTAAGTTAGGATTTCCTCCACCAGTCCACGTATATCTTAGATAGCCACCAGGCTGAATGCTAATAGTCCATTGAGTGCTGAAGTTACCGCCAGCTGGCACACTTGCGGGAAAAAATAAAACATTTTGTGCGCGACCGCCTAGAACCGTTACCGAAGACGAAGCTCCAATAGTAGAAGAAAGGAGTTCTACATAGTTTCCGTTTCCATCATTATTGGCAATTGCGCTTCCAGTGACATTTAAATTACTGAGACCAACAGAAATTACATTCGCTACTTCTTGCGCGGTTGCTGCTCCAATATTAGTAAATTGGTCGGTGTTAAAAGTAATAGTGCTGGTATTAGCACCATCAAAATTAATAATTAAAGTATCTCCATCCTGTAGAGCATACGGTTCAAAGTTTTGAGCACTATCCGTTGCTTTAACAAAGACATCGCCGAAAACAGCGTCTAGGATGTTATTAATGAGATCCCTGACTTGTTTCCTGTTCTTAACTTGGATACCAATGGTGCGAAAAATTTCATCTGATAAGCCAGTTATAGGGTCTCTAGTTATACCATAGTTGGCTAATAGAAGATCTAAATAATTGCCTTGGGCAGTCACTATATAAAGACTGTCATTTACGGCTTGTACAGAATTGACAAGATAGGCGGAAGAGGTAGCTAATGCGTTGAGAACAGCTTGAACTCCAGGTCCTTTGAAATAGGGATTAAGATATTTCCTTAATCTTACAGCTTCTGCGGCTTGTGTTGTAACTGCCATCTTAACTTCCTATCAATGACACGGAAATATCAGACACCTGATTGACAATGAACGCCTTTTCTCCAGTTACAAGTTGAATCTCGTCTTGTGCTAGATCATAAGTTGGCGATGTAAGAACAACAGAAGTCACTCCAGGGATCGCCCTAACCGTCTCTACAATACTGCTGCAGTCAATTGATTGGCCTAGGGGGTTTGCCTGAATAAGTGCATACACACTCGATTGAATCTGAGAAGTTATTTGCGCGAAACTAACACCAATATTTGTCCTGATAGCCAAAGCGATTTGAATCCTCTTGAGAAGAGGTTCACGGATAAAAATATTTGTTCCCGCTGCTTCCACACCTGGATAGGTGATTGCGTCACGGGGATCTCCATAGATAACCCGATTTGCTTGTCCAATCAAACCGGTATCATAATTGTAACTATCGATTCCAGTTCTAACAGTTGTTGGGAAATTTAGTTTCCCAAGTGATACCATTACTACGCCAGCCGATAAGTCGATTTTATCGTATTGCGCTGAAGTGTTAAAAATGATATTGTTGAAATTAGAGACTCCTAATTGTGGTGAAACATACGCAACTTGTTTATAACCGGTGTACGCAGTTCCTTCTTGAACCGACAGGGATACATAGTTAGCACCTAGACTGGTTCCAAACTGTTGACCGATGACTCCAGAAACAACGATAGTATCGGGATTTAATACTTGCAGAATTTTGTAAGTTCCAGCATTTCCGATTCCAAGAATGGATCCGTTAACACTCAGCTTATCTCCTGGAACCGTTGCGTCATACGGAAAGAATTGGATTTGCGGTCTATTAACAGTGAAAGTCACAGAAGAAATTCCGGTTTGATTCACTCCTGTGGGATTCACAACATTTAAAAATGTTTGTTGACCTAATTGCGTGATAATGAAATTGAAAGCAGCTGGCATCGAAACATCTACTGGAGAATTAGTAGTTGCCGGAACTGTTGCTGTCACCGTCACCACATTGCTACTTACGGAAGAAGTCATTGCGGTCAAATGACCATTAATTGCTGTGTAGGTCTCATTAGCAACAGTTGTAGAGCTATCACTGCTATTGATACTTACTTCAATACCAGTGAAACCAGCAGGAGCGGGATCAGTATTGCTACCACCCAAAACATTATACCAAATATAATATTTGTTAGCGTTACCACCGTTGTAAATTTCAAAATATTCTCCTGGACCCGTATCGGAAAACGTGATTCCCGATGGCATAATGAGTTGAACAATCTGTTGCTGTGCTGGTCCAGAACCTGTTACGATAAAATTGCCTTGATTAGCTGGAAGACTTGTGAATGCGGAGAAGGTGATCGTTGTATCACCGGTCCCAGAAGTTTTAGTTAATGTTCCAGAAGCTGTTGGGGCACCGGTTCCAATAGTTGTGAGGGTAGTTCCTGCTGCTATAGTGCTAGATACGGTAAATGTTTGACCATTGTTTATGTACGTCGCTCCAACAGTTGCATTGGCAGAAGTTACGGTAAAAGTATATTCTGTTTCAGTAAAACCAGCACCAAAAGTAACAACGTCTCCTGGAAGCAACACTCCTAAAGTCGGTGCAGTTCCTGTGCCGGTATAAACCAGACTAGCGGTTCCACCTACTACGGTTACATTGAAAGTTGTAGTAGAATCATAGCCCGTAGTAATTGGATTTACGACGCAAGTAACTTCTTCTTCAATTAAATCAGTAGCTAATGGGAAAGACAGGGCTTCTGGATTTTCATACCAAACACTGTCGTGATTGCTACGAATGACTCTGTACTCACCTTGATTGAGAGGGGAGAAAGGAGAAGAGAGAATCATCGTATCACCTTCGGAAACCGAAGAAGTGGCTGTGAACGCACCAGCTGAAATAGTGGTTCCATTTTCTACAACCGCTAAAGGATTATCTACACTGAAAGATGAACCATTAAGTGCAACGGCGGATACAAAGAATGTACCATCGTTTGCAGAATTAGCGGCACCCGTAATAGTAATTAGATCTCCAATACTAAGATCAGCAAAGTTTGCGGTTCCCGTGGGCTCTGGCGTGTAAGAAGGAACAGTGATAGTTGTAGGTTCACTTAAGGTTACTGCAGCTGTTAAAGCGATTAGTGATCCATTAACTGTGCCGCCCAAAGTATTCGTAATACTGGCTTCGGCAATAATATTACCGTTAAATGTGCCAGCATTTCCACTGTTAATGGTGGCACTACTGCCAACTACCCAATAAACATTGGCCGCAATTGCACCGCCAGTTAAAGCAATCGTAGCAACTCCACCTGCGCCGGTAGTAAGGGTACTAGGTACTTGGAAAACAAATATGTCTGTTACACTACCATTGATAGTAAATGTTCCAGGACCAGATTGAGCTAGATGTACATCCCCAGAAGGAAAGGTATAATAACCAGCAGTAACTGTATGCCCATCGAGAGCATTATAACCTAGATTAGTCGAAGAATGGCTATTAAGAGTTGTATAAGCGCTCATGGCATCGGTTTGAGCGTTATCAGCAGCGGTATTGCCGAGATTAGTGGTTCCGGTTACTGTGAAAGCGCCTGTTACCGTAGATCCAGGATATTCGCCTAAATCTCCATTTACAACACTGGTTCCAACGCTATTAGTGATTGCTGAAGCCGCTAAAATACCATAAGGAGCGGCTCTTCCTAGAAAAGTGGCAGGAGGCTGAGGAGGATTAGCCACGACAGTATAAGTACCAGTAGAAGAAATGTCTACTGTGAATCCGCCAGTATCGTTAATGTTGACTACCGAATTGAATCCAGGAGAGGTTCCAACGCCATTCCAACTTAAACAAGCAAGTACACCTTGTTTTTCAATTCTAAAAGTTCTTCCTTCAACACTAACATTTTTACGAGGTCCACCGAAATAAAGTTGATTGCCTTCTTGATTGAGTAGTGTTACCGTAGATTCACCAGCGACAGGAGTATTACTTAGGACAGTTACACTGGTATTTACACCGATTCCCGTGTCTTTATTTTGGAAGTTTTGAGCTTGCAATCTAAACCATTGATCGCTCATCATGGCTTGACTGGCGATATTATTCGCAGAAACCACCATTTCGTTGTTTCCAAGTAATTCGCCAGAAGTTAAGACCGGTACCGTGTATTCATTTCCGCTGCCACCAACGATTTGAATGCTCCCTACAGATCCAATGGTATTAGTTGCAAGTTGTAGTTTGGTTCCACGATCACTGGTTTCCACGGTCCCAACGGTCGTGAAGCCTGTAACCGCCAAGACGTTCCAAAAATCTTTGACTTGATCCATGGTTGTTGGAATCAATCTAATAGTTTCTCCACTGGTAAAGAAACTATAGCCCGCAGCGCTTGGATAAGTTAATGGAGTTTTGAGCGTAAATTGTGGACTTCCAGTAACATTCGAACTTGCGATCCAATTAATTCCGTCAAAGAAATAATAAGACGGAGTTGTGAAACCGCTGTTTTCATAGGTGCTTAGAACAATATTTCCAGCGCCGGTTCCATTGACAACGGTCGTAGTAAAATATTGACTTAGATTTGCATTTACGTAAGCGTTAATAGCGTTAGCGGTAGTTGCAGTTGCAGTGAAGAAACTGATGCCATTAAGAACACTAGTTACAGCATTACTTTGTGCTACCGCTGTTCCACTTGGAACTGGTACGCTGAAAGATGTTGCAGTTGGAGTAATAGTAGTAGATACTCTAAAGGTGCCCGTATCTTTAATGTTAAACCCAGTCGAAGGAAGGATGGTAACATATTCGCCACCACTCAATGTAAGATTTGGATTGGTTCCAACGGTGTTCCAGGTGTAAGTTACTTGATCGACTCCAGTTATAGGAGTGTTTGGGGTTATAGTAATATTCCATTGTGTATTAGCGGCAATAGTGGAAGTAATGGGGTTACCAGAAAGCAAGCTAATTACAACCGCGACTTCATTATTTGGTGTTACTGTGGAATTTATGGGTTGATTGGCCGAAGTTGGATATACATAAGATACACTAATATTTTCGCCACTTCTACCAAAAAGTGCGGATCTATAAAGAAGAGAAGTATTTGAAGCCGCACTGGAAACCACAAATTTGGCCTGCATCAAAACTTTATAATTGGCGAAAAAATCAGTTGGTGTGGTAAAAACGCTATTAAATGTAGGAACATTGAAATTAGTAGCAAAGCTCGCAGTGGCTCCAGCAGCAGTATCATAAGCATCAAAACTATAGTTATTAAGAGGAAATATACTGTTAACTAAAGCTGTTCTATAAAGAGGCATCGTATAAGCTTCGCCTACAGTATTATTATCAACAATGGCAACTACGGTGTCATTATAACCAAAATCTAAGGGATTTGCTACGTAGAATCTGTCATTGACCCTTAATCGTCTAACGTCTGGATACACTGGTAAGATAGTTACAGCTGTCCCAGCTAAAGTAGACATTTGAACCGTTTCTTCAGCCGGTTGTTCGTCGTCTAGAATAGTTCCTGGAACCACCCCATAAGGATGTAAAAAGTTAATAAGTTCATTTGGATCGAATTGAGACATTGATTGCGATGAAGAAAGACTGGTAAGATAGCTATCAATGGGCTCGGCATAACTATCGGCGGTAAAATGAGAATGGAAAAACAATGGAAGTTCGGCTTGAGTTGCTTCGGTTTCATAGAATGCGATCAGTGCGTCTTGGCTAATATTGGTTTCACCACTAGTGAATCCCATCAACGCACCAAATGAATCCTGAGTAACTACGAAAATTTGACCTTCAGTGTTGAAAGTATTGCTAACAACGGTAATATTAGTGTTGTCGAAAACTCCAAAAGTAAGTTGATCAGTTTGAAGTTGAAGTTCGGCGGCAATAACTTGCAAAGTTTTAGTGCCCGTAGTGACTCTAAATTTTTGTGGAACATTGGCGGTCCTGACAACTACGAAGCCTTGAATGAAGGTGGCGTTTGAGACTGGAGTAACTAAACCGTATTCGGCAACCGTAACTTCGATATCCAAAGTAGAACCGGTGACAGCGTGAACTCTACCTTCTATGTCATCGGTGGAAGGAATTTCAGCGGACCAAACAATAACGTAATCGCCTGGAATTACATTGACAAAAGCCGTAGAGGAATTACTAGTATATCTAATGATGTTTGGGCTAACCTTAGAAACACTAAGTAAGGAACCGCTTTGAATTGTTGGAATAATTACAGCATCGGTATCTATGGAAATCCAAACATGCGCGTTTTCAGTCAAAACCACCATACCAGTACTAACATTACCGGCTTCAATATGTGCCTGCGTGATAAGAGTTCCAGCGGAAAGCGTATCCAGTTTAACAAGAGCGGTGTCTAATTGGATTTGAGCGGTATTTCTATCCAAAATATAATCGGACTGCACGCCAGTTGAAGTGAGATCGATATTACTGATGACACCTTTTGAGATAAGGGAAGTGGGGTTTGAAATCGTATTGACTACTGTAACTTGAGCCCTATCGATTGGACCTAAATTAGAAGTGATTTCAATAGTGGATCCAACGATAGAAGCAGTGATTCCGGTAATGTTGGAATTAAGAACGTTCACCCAAGATTGTAAACTATTTGAAGCAGAAAGTGTGGTATAAGTTCCTTCTGCTACGAACATTGCGTTGGTCAGAGTGTAGGTAATTGGAGCGGTCCCATCAACTGCTAAACTTAGAGTATCACCAGAGGCTAAAGTATTAGACCATTGGCCTTGTGAGAGTGTGAAAATAGAAGCCGTGGTACCATCCTCGGTTAATAGGATTCCATTTTTATAAAGTCTTAAAGTTTCCGCCTTCTGAGAAGGAAATTGAAGGATGGTATTGGCATCAATAACGTTGGTAGTTGCGGGAGTAGTGATTTGAATAACATTGGTAATCTCATCTTCGGGACGAATAACAACATAGGTTCCACCGCCAGCAGTGACGGCTTCAAAATTTAGAACCGTGTCGCCATTGATAGAAGCACAAACTTCGTAAGCAGTTGCAGATCCGGGATTAGCGAAATCTGAGGCTTGAAAAGTATGGTATTGAGTGATATTCCCAACTACTACACCGAGAACTTCGCCGCCGTTAAGGGCAAAGGGTTCGGCAGCAACGGTTTGAAGAAGAGCTTTGGTAACACTGGTTTGTTGGCCGCCTGTAACTAATTGGAAGAACTTCTCACCACCTAAAGCACTGTTTACGATAGCCTCGATTGGGACACCAGTATGAGTTGCTTCTAGGATACCGCCATCATCGATATAAACTATAGTATTTGAAGAATTGTTAAGAACATCGGTGCTGACAATAGTATTTGAACTATTTGGATCTTGTACGCCTTGTAATGCCGATTCGATAGCGGTTACCGTCCCGAGTCCAGTAGAAGCGAGTGCATTTTGAACTCTAACTCGAAGTTGGTTGTCTGTCTCAAGGTCTTGGCCGGTAGTAATGGAAAGAGGATTTGTAACAGAAGCATTTGGTAGCCCTGAAGGATTTCCAGAGAATTGAGAAATTGCGCCTCCGGGAACATTACCAGCGGCTCCAGGAAGTAAGGCGGTGATTGGTATGTTAGAAGCAACAACCTCACCGTCAAGAATAATCCCTTGTTGTGTAACCGAATACTGAATAGTAGGAGTGGTGCCGATGCCAGGAGAAACAACGATAGTGTTGACTGGGACCGTTCTTACGCCACCTTGAGACAAGATTACGTTTTCTCCTAAATTGTGATATTTAGTTGTTACGGAAGAAAGTGTAATTTGCCAAAATGAACCAATTGGAGTCGGGGCAACGGTATAGGCAAGTGGTCCTTCAACGTCTACAGTGCCTCTACCAATATAAACCGCTCCTGTTGCGGGGAACAAAGAAGCGTTCGAAACGTATATAATATTAGAACCTATATTTGGTGGCTGAATTCCAGCATAAATAGTCGTAGAAATTTTTTGAAAGCTTAGATCGGTGACGGTGACAAAACCGGTAGCTGTTAAAGCGGGGAGGGGCGGAACATCATACTCGATCGCCAGATTTTGCAAACTTGGTCCAGTTGCCCTCGATAAATTAAAGTCACGAAGGATTTGAAATACGTCTCCGCTTGAACGACTCACCATCAAAGCGACCAATTTGAAAAAAGAAACGTTCGCACTTCCTACATTAAGATCGTTTGTGTTGATGCTAGAACTATAACTAGAAAGCATCTGCCCCAAGATCTCTTCAAAACTTTGAGGTTGAGGCAACGACGAACTTGGTGGTGTGGGACTAGTGGCCATTGGATCTCCTAATAGATAAGATTGTCATTAAAGAATACTCATTTCCTTGAGCTTCTCCCGATCCCAAAGTTCAGCATCTGGAAATTGGGTTTTAAACCAGTCCCATTTAAGTTGTGAACAGGGTCTCATATATCCCTTAATCTCTACCCATTTGTTTTCATTGATTAAAAATAGATCCGGGCGATAAGTTGATATGTTTCCTTTGAGGGTTAATATAGGCGTAATAAATACTTGTGGTTGCCAAAGAAAGTCTATTCTATTGGTATTAAGATAGTCCACGACTTTAGGCTCATAAGACGCTTTGCATATCAATTCTTCACCTGTTTTCCAATGTAGTTTTACACATGTATTGTTTCCAGTTTTTGCGGCTTGTAAAGCTTTTTCTCTATTTTGGCTGATATTTTCTACTCCATATCTCGCCAAAGTAGTGGCCATAGCTTTAATTCGTGCCCTGACTTTATGCCCACACCCTCTCAAAACATTAGTTGGAAAAGCTTCCCAGCTACCGTAGTCCTTATCGATAAAAGTACATTTTTCATGCGTCTTAACAAAAGTAGACTCATCCACTATTACCTGATCTCCGTGTACAGCGAAGATTTTTGATTTCAATTCTTCTATTGTCATTATAGCTTCTTTTGCTCTACCTTCAAAACTACTAGAAGCTCCGCTTAAAATACTCGCAGGAGTGGCCTTCCATTCCCCATATTTCCTGTTAATAAAAACACAAGGAGTATCTACGTTTACATAAGTACTTTCATCTAAAACAACGAGATCTCCGTGTATTTCCTTAATTCTATTTTTTATTTCCTCTATGGGGCATTTCTTATCTTCGGTGGCCGCCTTGAAATGGGTAGAACCTCTAGTTACACCTCTAGGAAAAGCTTTCCATGAACCATATATTTTGTGAATAAACGTGCAGTAAGAATTCATATCGACATATGTAGATTCGTCTATAGATACCGAATCGCCGTGTGCTTCGAAAAGCCTACGTTTTACTTCTTCTATTTTCAATCTTGTTTTTCCCATAATTATCTTATATCATACACTATTAAGCCGTAATAGGCAACTGGAATCCAATCGGAAACGTGCCACTCTGTCCTGCAAGTTGCACACCTAAGTTAATCCCCAAACTTGGTGGACTTATTGTCACTTGCAACCCGGATACCCCCTGGAACCTACTGTCTTGAGTAACCATGTTAACTATTTGATTATAAATGGTTTTTGCGTCTATATCTGAAACCATTGTACCGACTTTCACTCCTAGTCCAAAATTTTGATCGAGCAAACTACTATTCAATGGAGTTCCAAATTTAATCGCTAAGGCCTGGACAAGATTCGTAATTCCTGCCGCCAACCTAAAGTCACCCGTATTAGTAAGTGCTAAATCTCCTTGAGGTGTCAGGAGCCAATCCACCTTCGAGAGACCCACGAGATCTACGTTTGCCACCGACGCAGGTATATTTATTTGATCATCGGGAGCCGCTGGAAGATCGCTCGGCATCCAAATAACTTGCTGGCTGTTTACGGTCCCTGGTAAATACGCTTGGATATACGCTTGATCTGTTAACGTAAATACATCCAAATTAGCCAAACCATCCAAAGTGATCAAAAAAGTGGTCTGTGATAGCGGAACAATGTTAATGATAGTTCTAGCAGTGGCCATTTGTGTGTTAGAATATAGGAAAACTGTCTGACCAATATAAAGATCGGTGTCGCTTCCAATAACGATGTTGCGTCCATCGGCGTTGCTAAGTAGTTGATATTGAAAGCCATTTTCATCGATATAAGGTTCTCTTAATTGATTTAATGTGGCAATTTCCAACCACCTTTGAGGATCTCCCAAGTAGCGCATAGCTATCTGCTCGATAGTCAATCCATATGGCACCGGCACTTGTATCTTACTGTTTGGTATAGAGAATTCAATCTGCGAAGTAGCCGCCAATGCATTCACGTATTGCATACTATTTAAAATCTGTTGATCATCCAATTGATTCGTAGCAGTAAGGACATCGTATGCTTGTACCAATTCATAAAAACTTTGCAAAATATCGAACTCATCCAAAGTCATCGGTTCAGATCTAACGATTGGCGCGGGTTGATTAAACAACGTGCTATAATAAGCATTCCCTGCACCAAACGAATTAGATAACTGCGTAGCTAATGTCAATATGGTCGCTTGCATGGTTTTCAAATTGGCAACCGTAAATTCGCTGACGTTAGTTAATTCAGTTTGCAACGCGTTTTGCTGCTGACTGTTTAAGGCCAAACTATTTACTGGAACCTGGCTAAAAAGTAATGGATATTGCAAAGGATTAGTAAACACAGCATTGCTTGGATTTAAAGTAGATGATGCCGCAGCATTTGGACCTAATACACCGCTTGCCACTGTGGTCGTAGATAAGCCTTCATTTGTCGAAGTTAGCGCTATAATAGCAGCAATAGCGGCCAAAGTAGTTACGTCTGTTGCCGCAGCTCCAAATAAATTATTTGGCTGTATGGTGGAAATAAAATTTGAAATAGTACTTTGAGTATCACCAACTAATTGCGCGGGAAGATCATTTACCGCAAGTGCTACTCCAGCAAGTTGCTTGACAAAAATTCCAGTTTGTCTGATAATGTTTAGGATATTATCAACATCTGATCTTACGGCACCAATTAGAGCCGTTGCTGCGGCTGCCGTATTTTGAGCGGCTTGAATAGTGTTTAAAATTTGCTGCAGAATTCCAGGAGAAAGCGGAGTTACTTGAAGTGGGACCGTAGTTGTGGCGTTATTGAGATCGATTCTACGCCATGCTTTCAACTGAAGATTGTAATTAATCTCCATGGGCCTATTGACATTTTCATCCCACGTAAATCCAACAGGTGTTACTACAAAACTTTGTTTCTGTTTTGGAATATCGAAAACTAAACGGTAGCCAGCATTTGCGGGATTTCTCTTGGCTTCCGCGTACTGTTCTAGAAATTGCTGAAGCATGATTGTTTGATAGTATCCGGTGCCAGTTCCTCCATATTCGGGATCACTGGGATTTGAGATTACCGAATTTGCTGGTCCACTTTTATCGGGTCTAATAGTTACAGGTTTATTGGCTAGGGTTCCAGTCAATGCGGCATTGACTACGGTTTGAAACTGACTCGCTACATTCTGTGCGGCTGCGATCGTTCCTCCAAAAATAGATTGCAAGGCACTAGGAGTTCCTGGAGGCTGTACAATAGCAGGCCTACCAGGCCAAACACCAAAGGTTCCTCGAACCACAATATTTTTAAATCTGACGCCAGAATGTTCTTCTAATACACCGCGTAATGTAGCGCTAGTATTAATAGCAAAAACATCTGAAATAGAAAGTTGTTGAGGCGTAATAGGTAAAGTAAAAGTCCAAGCCTGTGTCATGGGGATAAAAGCTAAAGTTCCATTCCCCAATGGATTAATCTGAACATTGGAAATAAGATTTCCGTTAACTACTTTATTGCCGTTCGCCGTATCCACTACCACAAGTCTATATGGAACCAATTTATCCCAGAGAGTTGGATCTGGAATATAGTATGGAAAAAACGCGCTCTTAGTTGGTAAAGCCGAACTGGTTTGTCCTATTTGAGGTCCTGGGTTAGCCGTTCCAGCCCAAGGAAGATTACCGGTATTGGGGATACTAGCAGATGTCAAATTGAGCCCAAGGTTAAGAGGGCCTAATCCAAGGTTTGAAGAGGGTAATGTGGTTGGAACGCCTAAACCTGCCATAATATAAGATTGTCGGTTTACTCCATATGATATATAGACGATATGAAGCTTACAAAAATTGTAATAGATTGTTTCTTATTGATTTTTTTATTATCTTGCTGTACATTTAACATAAGCGGCACTAGATTGATTCCAGAACATGAGGGTGTCGATCCTAAAATTGTACCATATGTGAATGAATACATGGATTTAGCTAAGATTATGGGAATCAAGTTCAAAAATAAAGTTAGTATTGGATTCAAGGATATTAATAGGGGCGTTATTATTGGCGAGTGTGTTTACGGTATCAATTTTAGAGAGATTAACATAGATAGGAATTATTGGGACCACGCTACTCCTATTAGTAAAAATACTCTTATATTTCATGAACTTGCACACTGTTATTGTGGTAGAATACACGATTATGGGCTTGGCAAAGAATATGAAAACGAATGGGAAGGACGTTTAGAAGATGGGTGTAAAACGAGTATCATGTCTCCTAAAATACTACCTGATGATTGCATGGTCTCTCATTACAAGTATTATGTGGTGGAAGCCTTTGACCGGTGTCAACCTTACTAAAAATATGATATTAAATATGGGAGATTCAATAATCATTAAAACAGTTCTTGATAGATTTCTAGAATCTGAAGAAGCCACCTGGACAGAAATTGACGAAAATATTGATTTTATTAGTTATCTTAGCGATTCAGAACTAATAAAAGAGTGTCAAATTAAATATGATTCGCACTGTATTGGAATTTTTAGATGTAATCAGGAACATCAACAACAGCATTGTTTTGCACCATTAGTTCTTGAAGCCGTGGAAGTAATTTTAGGCTTATATGAAAAAACTGGTGAACTTCATCCAAATCACTATTACATCCTATCTTACTATTTAGCAATGAGCGAAATGCGTATGATTTTTGTTTCTTAAGAAATCGTGCCGGTCCCAGTTCCAGTGCCAGGCCCAGTTGGAGTACCTGTCCCAGTAATGGTTATTGTACCCGTGCCAGAAGAAGTGATTCCGCTACAAACTCCAGCCGCTATAGATGATGCGAGGTTGGCTCTATTTTTTCCTTTGGCTCCCGAATTTTGAAGTGCTGTGTCTATATCTTGTGCCATAACTGATGCTACAACTGTTATTGATCCAACAAGTATAGTGCCGGTTCCAATGTAAACCGGTGCATTTGTGGTAGTTAATACAGCGTTGCTTCCAAGATAAGAAATAACTGCATCCATAATTGCAGTCATTAAATCCACAGCTTTCGGTCCCCTACTTGTCATTATAGCTAAAGCGTCGTTTACCATTACGGAATCGACTAAGCCAGTAATTCCAGTTCCAATACCAGTTCCAATACCCGCTATAGTTCCAATATCTACGGTGGTGAATGTACTTGATATTACAGAGTTTATTATGCCAGATGCTACTGAAAAACAGAATTTCTGGAGATTGGAGCCTTTAGCTCCTTGTTTTTCCAAATTGGATTGTATTAATAATGCTAGTCCAGAGGGCAATAAGGACATATTATTTTAATTTAATTCCTAAGCTTTTTAAATATTCTTCGTTTGCAAGTATCACGGGCTGAACCGTTTTGAAAAAATCAAACTTGAGTTTAGCATCTTTTCTAAACCATCCCTTTACTTCTACAAAAATATTCCATTCTGGAATCCAAAAGTCAGGGGTATAAAAACCAAAAGGAGTTTCGAAGGATTCTGGTTCATATGTCCACTTTATATTTTTGGAATCTAGATATTGAGCGAATTTTATTTCCCAACCAGAACGCATCTTAATACCGTTGTATTCTCCTTTAAAACAATTTTTTACAGAATATCTATTAGCACATTTTTTTGAACAATAGGTATTTTTATATTTTTTTACTACGTTTGGTTTTTGTACATAATTGTTGCCACATCTACAAGTCAATTCGATCGAGTTGTAACAATGATGTTCTTTGGTAGGAACCTTAGGCCTTTTCTTATTAGCAATTGTTGTCAGCTCGTTTCGTTTTTCATTAAAAATCCCATTACATTTTCGAGAACAAAAATTAGCACTATTTTTTCTATTTTGACTTACATGAAACACTTTTCCACATTTGCAATGTTTTTCTATTTTACCCTTATAGTTTGGATTGTTCTTTCCGATAACTGAAGGCCTACCTTTTACCATTTTTAATGTTAGTTGTTTTTTATCAGAAGATTTGTTATAACACCTATAACAGTATTGGTAAGTCTTTTTTCTCAACATGTAAAATTGTTGGTATTGTTCTTTTTTACAAATATCGCACACAAAAAGGGCGCATCTTTTTTGTTTTATTATTTTTATGTTTTCCCAATAAATCATATCTAAATACCTGTTTTTACTTTTGAAAAACCAATACTAGGTTCTCCGTATATGCTATCGATCGTTGGCATTGATTTGTCGGTCAAAACCTGAGCTTCGCTTCCATTTAAATCTATCTCTGAACCCATAATAACAGCTTTTCCAGTTGCTGTCAAGTTACAATCGCCACCTACAGTAATATTAGCATCTCCGCTAGTATTAATAGTAAGTACGCCACTCTTATCTGCGGTAATTGTAATAGTGCTATGATTAAACTGAAAGCTTCCATCTGTCATGATTTGGAATTCAGTTGGACCTTGACTAGAATCTACTGGCACACCTTTACTGTCCGTCGCACCATTAAATATGAGCGAACAACTGCCATCATTAGCTATCGATATACTAACTCCATTATATTCCCCAGCTAATTGAGGATCGGTACTAGTGATATTGGTTGTGCGATCTGGATGAATTAAATTACTAACAACGATGGCCTTATCGCCAATGTTATCCAAACATTGAATCAAAACTATAGCTCCATCTTGATCACTGAATGTGACAGTTCCTTTATTGGTTTGAAATGTTTTTGGTCTCAAAGTGTATTCAAAATAATCAGCTAAAGAACCAAAGCCTTGTGTAGACAAACAATTCTTATAAGTAATGGAAGTGCTTCCTTTATTCTCAAACTGCTCAAACGTTACCACATCATATTCGGTACAAAGTCCATTTTGATTCGCGGGATCATCTGCGGCATACGACTTAATTACAATCCCAGCTTTTATACCAGTATTTCTATAGCTACGATTAAAAGCGGTTATGGCGGCCTCGGAACCCTGTTTACCTAGTAAGCCAGATGGCAATACAGTTCCATTATTCATCACATTACTCATAGTTACTCCGAATCGTTTATGGAAGTGTTTGTATTTGGCTGAATAAAAGACTGATTTGGTGAAATAGGAGTATCTGGATTATTCGGAGCATCTCTATAAACAACGTCTTGACTCTCAGATACGCCAGGCAAAATGTTTGCATTTTTGTAATCAGCGACACGACTTTGATAACCACCGCCGTATTTCATTTCGGGATAAACTACGTTGGTCCCGCTAAATACAGATACGCCATTGCTTAATGTAACGGTGGTTCTAAAAGTCTTAAATCCATTTTGATCGATAAACGCGCTATGCATAAGTTGTTCGATATGATAAACCACGTTGTCAAATTGTAGGTTATCTCCAACTGCAATAGGTTCCGGTAAGCCAACGAAATTAATGGTTCCACTCATCTTTAAATGGCCACCTATTAACGCATCTCCAACTATCTTTGCCCAACCAGGCGCGCGGAAGTCTCCTTGAGCACTGGTATCAGGAGCCCTATCGAACTCCGATGTAACTACATATGGTCTTAAACCATTTCTTTTCACATCGTCTATATCGTAAATATAATTCTGTCTAGCGGTTTCGTCTGAAATATCGTAACCCGCTGGCCCATTAACAGATCTACCATAGTACTGAACAAAGTTAATTCTAGCGACCTCATCTTTACCAAGATCAAAACTGAAGGCTAAAGAAGGACTGATATTCCACCTAGGAACATTCATAAACTTAGTCACATGGTAATTGGTTCCACTAACGGAAAAGCCATCTGTGGTAAAAGGGATTTGACGCAATACCATAGTTGGCATCACGCTTCCATTTGGAGCCACTCGAAAACAAGTATAAAGCTCATTAAGAGGGGAATTAGTAAATTGATTTAAGATTGCCCATGCTTTTACTTGATTCCAATATTCGGGTTTAGTTACGGTAACACCTTCTACAGGATTATTGGTGAACATGAAACGACCGGTAGTAGCAGTAGCAGTTGGTGGAATTCCTGAAGGGTTCATTCCTTGAGCCAATGTCTGATTGGAATTACTTGAGTAGTTCTGTATACCAAAAAGGAAGTTGTATGCGTCTTTAGCAGATGTTAATCCTTGAAGTCCCAATAGGTTTCCAACTGCTTGCGGCATATAGAAATGAGTATTAGCGGAAAAAACGGTTTGACCCTCTACTTTTCTTCCCTGATCTGTAAGGCCGGTTCCAATAAAACATTGGATTAGAGCCTGCAAAACTTGTTGAATTACATTTAAGCCTTTATCTGATTGTATGGCTGCCCAATCTATTCCCAATTGGCTTATAAACAATAAAAGGTTCTGATCACTTTGATCTATAAGATAGGGGTTGAAATAAATGCTATTATTAAATTCAGTAAAAGCGAAACCAGTAATTTTTACCGCGTATGTTCTTATACCGGTTTTAGGATCTGTGGTTAAAACTTTACGAACGCTCTGAACTTTAAAAAAACCCTTAAATCCGTCGTGAATGCCGTTAATTGGTTGTAAATTTCTTGCTCTATCCGCTACTCCAGTACCTGCTGAGTTCCTCACTTGGTTTTCCCAATTTAAAATGTTCACAAAAACAAAATCACCAGGAGATAATTCGGTTTCATAGTTTACATCGGTAATCAAAAGTGTGGCTGCCATAGATGGAGTTAAAACTGTCTTGGCATCTGAAACCGAAAGTTGTATACAATCGTTTTCCACAACCAAAGGTGTTCCATTAGGAACCGCTCCAGCAATAGTGAATGAATTGGTTACAGTAGTATCTAAAGTCCTTAAAGTATCTCGTTCAGCCCATCTTAGGAATGTCAATACCCATGCAGGACTGGTCTGATGAACCGGCCCTTCTCCTGGACCACTAGCATTTGGTATGATACGATGTACGAATGCCGTATTATTAGTGGCCACTACCGCCTCCAGAATCAGGAGAACCAGCACTAGGGGCTGTAGTCGGTGCGTGGCCAAAAACTGGTAAAATATTCTTATTAGCGTATGCCGCTCTTTCGCTTTCAGGCAACGCCATCATTACGGCATTAAGTTTTTTAATTTGTTCTACGAAATTAGCAGCAGCTCCTGCGGCGGGAACAATAGAATCTTTCATGTCTAAGAAAATTTGATTAACTGCCTTAGACATCTCAGCACGAATTCTATTGGTCTCATCTTCAGGACGACCTTGGCCAGGACCTTCTAGCTGTTTCCTCTTAGCCTCTTCTAAGACCGAATTTTGCTTCTGAACATCTCCAGCAGAAAGAGCATCACTGTAAGCGCTTGTCAACTTTTGATATTGACCAAGTTCTGGATGTTCTTTTACTTGAGCTATATTAGATATACCTAATGCACCTGAAATTTCATCATAGCTTCCAGGTGAAAGCGGGCCTTGAAATCCTATTGCCGAAGAAACTCCATATTTTTTCTTTATATTAGCAAGTCTATCTCTAGCTATGTCGGATTTTTTAAATAGATTAGCTGATTTACCAGTAATCTTATTCTGTGCATTAATAATATCTTCTGGAGTAGTTTTACCTCCCAACTCTCTGGCCATTGCTATGATTGCAGGATTATCAGGAGTTAACTGATCTATCGGCATGTTAAAAAGAGCTTCTCTAGAATCTCTGCCAAGTCTACTAATTGTGGGATCTGATAACATCCCTGCGGCGCGCATTGTACCTCTGGGGCCAGTGGTGGCCATAGAAGTTTGTCTGTAGAGGTCAAAAGCGCTTTTACCGGCTTCAATACCGGTATTGGTTTTATCGCCAAAGAATTTACCAATCTCACTAAGAAGTTGATCAACGCCTCCACCAGTAGTTACACCGGCAGCCGAGACCATTTGAGCCGCAGTTTCTACGAACTTCCTATTTTCTTCTCTAAAATCGCTACCATCTAAACCAACTTTAGTTCCCTCAGCTAAGATCTTAACAAAGGCTTCTTTAGTTGTTCCTGCACCGCCCATGCTTTTAGAAAGAGTTCCTATTACTCCTCCAGCATTGGTCATGTCTAAATTTCTTTGTGCTTGTAATCCTAAAGCCGCGTTTCCAGTTGCGGAACGCGTTGAGCCTCCAGCACCCATAATGGAACCTGCCATACTCATTCCTTGGATATCCTCAAAACCGGCATCGTAAATACTTTTCTTAAATGTACCTCTAAAACTTTGGGTGTTAAGTCCCATTTGCCTTTGAAAGTCTAAGTCTCTTTGAGAATTTCTATTATATTCTTCAGTCGCCAAAACTTTGGTAGGATTTAATTGCTTTTTAGATTCGTAGTTTCTATTAAAGTCTTCAGCATTTTGCTGCGCAATTAAACTTTCGTATTCATCATTTTGCTGTTTTGACAGACCTGGAAAAATACCTTTAGTAAGCGCTGACGTGGTTTTGGCTCGCATTCTTTGGCTGCTAAAAAGAGTTCCTAGAGATGCGAGAGCCGTTCCACCCGCTCCTAGCATTCCAACGCCAGTCCAACCAGCGCCGAGCGCCATTGCACCGGCTCCCATACCTAAAGCAGCGGCGGCAGCGGTTTTAGCTGCATCCTTAGCTCTCTCAGCGGCTTCTTGTTTATCCGCCATTTCCTTAGCTTCAGTTCTCTCTTTGTTGAAAGCCAGTCTTTCCGGTAAAGAACCGTTGTAAAGAGAAGACATTTCTCTTCCAACTGTTCCGCTAACTGCGGAGCCACCGGCTAAAAGCGTTCTTGAAGGAGAACCTGCTATTTGATTGATACCTTGAATTACAGCAGTCGCGATGCCACCTACGGCTCCAGCAAACCCAACACCTCCAAGTTTACCTTGGGGACCATTTGGGAGCGGCCCATTCACGCCACTTTTCTCCATCCTCTGAAGTGTTCCCTGTAAAGTTACTCGCTCTTTTAATAAATTATTTTTTTCTTTTTCGTAAAAAACCTTGTCCTGATCACTCTTACGTTCTTGTTTAGCGTTGTTAGCAAGCAGTCTGCCTACTTCTTCTAAGTTCTTTTTAGTTTTTTGGTACGCTTCTTGTTCAACTCTTGACTTATTTTCTTGCGCTCTAACGGCCTGGAAATTCCTTTGAAACTCCCGGTGTGCCTCAGAACCGGCTTGGAATGAGGCTCCTGGGCCGCCGGGCTTAGCAATATTCGGAGTGATGTTCATTTTTTTAGAGGCTTGTTCGATCTGAGAAAGCGCGGCTTTAACAGTGGCGATTAAGCCAGACGCGTCACCATCGATCTTGAGTTTTATGTCTTGTGCCATCTCAAATACTCCAGAAGCCGTTTTAAACCACTATATGATAAGATTGTCGTTAAAATCTTATAGTTGGCCTATACCTATATCACCAAAAAAGTAGTTGACGTGGAGCTGTAGAATATGTAATATCTATCTATGGCAACTAAAAATAAAACTAAGAACAAAGAAAATGACAAAGAAATCGAATACTTGGAGAAATTAATCAAATATAGTGCCCGCTGTTTAGATGATAAATATGAAGTTCTAGATTCTATTTTTGTCGAACAAATCTACAAACTTAAGAAAGAAATCAATAAAATCAAGGAAAAACAATGAGTTACAAAAAACTTGGTTTTCTATTTGTAATCGCAGCGATTGTAGGGTTCGCAACTTCTATCCTATTGAATCTAGCGTATGCCGATGAGGCCTTCGTAGGATATGGCGTTGGTATCTTTAGAGGCGCTGATCAATTCTTAGGCCAAACCAAATATGCTAGTATTGGATACCGGGATTTTCTTTACGAAGGTCTTTATTGGCAAAGCAAACTTGGATTTATTGGCGAAGGAAGTGCGGACCAAACCAGAAAAAGTGGGGGTTGGACCAGTAGTGGATTTGGCTTAGAAACAAATCTTTCGCCAGTTGAACTAAGAGGCGGGGCGGCATTGGCTGCAATTACTACTCCCGATAGTCAACTTGGAGGGTATTTTGAATTTAATGAAGATGTTAGTATTGGTCTGCGTGATACAAGAGGGGATGGAATTGCTTTACAATATAATCACATCAGCTGTGCCAGTCTATGCTCACCGAATTTAGGCCGGGATGCTGTTATGTTGGAACTGAGTCAAAAATGGTGAGACATGTCGAATAATTACGATTATGAAGCAAATAGAATGAACGCATTTTTAGTGAATATGGTCAGAGAATTGTTGTTAGATAAAAAGTCGGTTTACTACATTGATCAGAATAGAGATCGTAGGGCTGCAATAAGTGCGATTACTAGAGATTACTTTAGATTGGAAGTAACAAACGGTGCCCTATCTGGAAAAGGCAGTCTTCATTATAATGTTTTAATTGTTATTAATGAACACGAAGTTTCAGAGTCTCTAAGAAAAGAATGGGACAGTATTCCGAGTTTCTACAACGGTATTCACCCCTGCACTATACGAATTAGTATTTAGGGTGGCAATATGAAAATGGTGAATTATGGATAATGTATTTCATTGGAATATCATAGAAGGAAGTGAAAAATGTTGGAAAGATTATGTCAACATGATGACCAGAGGAACCTTTGTTACAGTGCCAACGTCTATCGTTTATCCATATCCTGATGGCACTACAAGCTCTGTTAAGCCATGCAATGGACAAATTCACTACGTGGGAAACGGCAGCATAGGACTTACAAGGTTTCAATGGGATGAGTATTCGGGAGTTTGGGTGGATGTCACCCCCTCTCCTGGACCTATTGCTGTAACCACTGGAACAAAAGCTAAAATATACGTGAATGGAGTTTTTGCTGGAGATCTAACTTCGGCAGATATTAAAATCACTAGCTGCAGTCATGAATGGGTTCCTTATGAAGGTTTTACTCAAAGATATAACTATTGTAAAAAATGCGATATTAAAGATAACGTATAATGATCTTCGGACTAGTCTTTCTATTTGGCATAGTCTTTGGACTTATTTTAGTTGCCTACGATGATGGATTACCTTTAGGACTATACCGCAGAATACAATGTAAACTTGGTAATTGTAGATATTACATTAAAGTAGGAAAGACGAAGATTAATAAGTATTACTGTATTATTTGTAGGAAGCCAAGAAGTTTTCCTGTGCTAAAAGTAGTTGACGATGATAAAATGGGCGATAATAAGTTTAGGAGATAGTATGAATATTGTTTGCAGAAAATGTCATAAAGTATATGGAGCCTGCAAGTGTCACAAAGGAAATGTATGCAAGTAAAATTCAAAAAATTACACGAAGACGCTGTTCTTCCAAGTTACGCTAAGCCTGGAGATGCCGGTATGGATCTCACAGCAGTAGAAAAAGGTGAAGTTGTTCATTCCAAGGATCTCCTGGTTGATTCCTGGTATTATATAGAATATAAAACAGGCCTAGCGGTTGAAATTCCAGAAGGTTATGTCGGTCTCATATTTCCACGTTCTTCTATCAGCAAATCCTCTCTTATTTTAGCTAATAGTGTTGCCGTCATCGATTCTGGATATCGAGGAGAGATCTGTCTTAGATTTAAAATAGACAATGCTCTTATGGACACTTATATGGATGAAACATCTAAGCCCTGTACTTACAAAAAAGGTGACAGAATTGGTCAATTAGTAATTTTGCCATTTCCAACTATTGAACCAGAATTTACAGAAGAACTGACCACAACTGAACGTGGTAAAGATGGATGGGGCAGTACTGGCACATGAAAGTAAATTGTGAAATCTTTAACTGTTAGGATAACATGACATACGACAAAGGTCTTAAAAAGAATAAATTCAAAATGGGAGATAGGGTGAAAGCCCTCCCTTCTTTGGTTGATTGGCATAGCAGTCACCTTGTTTGGTCGTATGCTAGAGTAGTTGAAGGGGAACATAGGGAAAAAGATGAAAGAGATATTACAGAAGAATCATTGCCCATACTCTATTTCTGGATTTGGTGTAAATTATTTAATAGAATGCCCAGAGGGGTTGTAACTGGTTTTGGAGAAGAAGACGATAAGGATGGCGAGAAGAGCGGTATTAGGTGTGTTTGGGTGGAATTCCATATCTTTACTGAGTTTGGTAAAGTTGAATACAGTACTTACGTAGAAGAAAAAGATTTGGTAGCGGTTAAGAAGAAGGTTAATAAGAGTATCAAATAAATAAGTGGTGTACTCCCATGTATGGCAATCTTATCTGTATGAACAAATATACAGATGAACAAAAAGAATTAGTGATTACTCTACGAAAACAAGGATTTACATACGAAAAAATAGCTATTATAGTGGGCATCAAAACAGGAACGACTGTCCATAACATTTGCTATGCTGCCGGTCTTCCTAAAAAACCATATCCTAGAAGAATAGAATATGCGATTGGACAAAAATTCGACTATTTTACTATAATAGCTCCATCTCCAACTATAACTACCCATAAAGGAAGAACTTACACTTGTTGGGAATGTAAATGTGATTGTGGTCAAATATTTACTACAACTACAAAGCAAATAGGAAAAGGAATAAGAAAGTCTTGTGGGTGTCGCAATAGGGATGGTCGATTTAAAAGAGCCGACGGCGATGTGATAATAGCAAAATATAGAGAAAATCACTACAAATCAGGAGCAAAAAGAAGAAAATTGATTTGGCAATTAAGTTTTGAAGAATTTATGAAAATGCTTTATGCGAACTGTGTTTATTGTGGATCAACTCCTTTTCTCCCAGTTAAAAGAGGATGTCATGAAAGAAAATCAAATGGTGTGGACAGGATAGATTCAGATTTAGGATATTTTACAGAAAATTGTGTTGCCTGTTGTAGATTTTGCAATCTGGCAAAGGGAGATAGGACCAGGGAAGAATTTTTGGAATGGATTGAAAGAGTTAAAGCTTTTGAACCAGCTATTAAATAGTGAGTATGACAGGAAAATTCGTAGGCTCATACAGCTCAGTACAGACACTGGCATTAATAAAATTAATATCACTAATTTTAACCGATATACCTCCACAAAAATGCAAATGGCCAAATACACTAAGTCGTAAATCTTTCAATTGTTGAATTCTACTATAGAGATCTTTACAGCCCACATGTTCTTGGACGTGTCCATTATGAATGGAGTGCTCAACAATATCTAATATTCCAAATGGCGGCCCATGTGTAATTAGGATTTGCGTCTCATCCGGAATCAAATCCCATTTTTCCTTCAGAGCTTGCCCACGAGGTAAGTTTAGTGCCCAATTACAAAATTCTGGAGTCCAGCCAGATCCATAAATAAGTTTATCTTCAAACATTACAGAGGAGTCATGTAGATAGGTAACTCCGACATCTTCACACATTTGCTTAAATAGTGTTGGTTGTTTCTCCGATAGCCAATCATGATTACCTGGAGAAAGACAGGTCATTTTAAAATTTTTAGCAATTCTACCGAGTTCTTTAAGTTCAGAAGATATTTCCTGAACGGTCCCTCTAAACGTAAGATCTCCAGCGTGGAGTAACAGGTCTCCTTCTGGAACATTAATCTTCCTAAGTTTGCAGTGAGTATCTGAAATACAGACAATCTTCATATCATTCTCTATTCATTACGTCGTCAAAATTAAGAACTCTTGGAGTAATAACTTCTTCAAACTTTACCAAACGTTTGTAGGTACTATAGACGACAAGGCCCAAAAGAATTGTCCAAACCAAGATAAGGAAAATTACCGATTCTTTTCTAACGACTTTCAATCCATGCTCCAATCATTTGGTTCGGGTTCAGGTTTCTCTTCTACTTTATCAGGATCGTTGTAGTAGTCAAGTTTCTTTATTGCTCTGATATTGGGATCGTTACACGCGAAACAAGTGACATCGTCATTAGGTAAGTAGTTGATTTCCCAGGAATAATTGCAATATAGGCAAGTTAGGATATAATTAGTCAAGAGAGAAACCCATGGAGATCATTACATCTAAGACTTCAGTTTTTCTTAGGCTATTGATCAATCTAGCAAAGTCCTTATCTTTTTCGATATGAACTAGGATTGGACCTTTGAAATAACCTGGACAATAAACATTGGCTAACCTTAGAAGTCTCTCTCCTTCTTCCTCCATAAATACAGCGTAGTAATCATGGGCAATGCAAGTTAGTCCTTTGCCTACCGATAGAAGAGGAATTGTATCTGCGAATTCATAAAACCACTCTTCGAGTCTAATAAGTTCTTTAAGTAGGATTACGTGATTTTCTGGAATATCGCCAAAGGTTCTCATAATTTTAACTTAGTGCCCTTTTTAATATTTTCTATAGCCGTAAGTATTTGAAGATTCCAGGGAACGTGGAGTCCAGAAATTTCTTTTCCTTGCAGTGGCATTATGTGGTCAACATGATGTTTGATACCAGTTTCTTTAGTTAACTTAGCGGCTTTCGTATAGATATCTTCTATTTCTTTTAATTGTTCTCTTGTAAGCCATTTGGGAGTTCTTTGAAGTTTAGCCGCGTGTCTTTTTGCATTTGTGGCGTTTACTTTTCCACGATTGTCTTCTTGCCATTTAGAGTGTTGTTTTGCAACATATTCTTTATTTTCTTGGTGCCAAACTGCCTTGTATGCAATAACCTTATCTTTATTTTTTGCGGTCCAGGCAGATGTCCTTATCAAAACTTCTTCCCTATTCTTTTCATAACTAATATGACTTTTTATTTTTATTTCTTCTTTATTTCTAGTCCTGTAGTCTTTTCGACATGAAAAGCAGTGCGGATTTAATCCATCTTTTCTGCCCCTATCTACACCAAAACAAGTACTTGATTGTGGATTAAGCTGATTACAATTTGGATTAGAACACTTTTTTGTTATTATAAATACTATTCCTCTAACTCAATACCATCAGTAAAAAAGAATATCTCTCCACTAACTTCACAGATAGCCAGATCGGTCCAACTTCCAGAGATCGAGCATTCGTCTTCGGGCCATTCCCTGTTGAAAGCGTCGATAAATTTTCCCATTTCTAATGTAGTCTTGAACTTCTTTACCTTTGGTTCGGTATTGAGGACATAGAACAAAAGATGGTAGGTCTCTTTTTTAATCTTATTTGGTTTCTTAACAACTTTTTTCATAGGTTCTCCTATTGTAGTATATCATCAAATACCACAGACCCCATTTAAACATTCCGCTTCTTTTTCTTCGAATACTTTCCCTTCATCAGCCAGCGCTTCTTGCAACTCTACTCTAGTAAGAGGTTGACCACCGCGACATCCATCGGGATAAACGGTGAATCCACGCAAACGTTTTGCATATTTAAGGAGTGTATTTGCATTCTTTTCGTAATTGCCTTCATTATTGGCCGGTGAACCCCAACTATCCATATTAGACGTGCTAGAAATTGACATGTCTACATAGTTCTGAACATCGGCTTGAAATTTTACTCTTTGTTTAAAAGTTAGATCTCCTGAATCTTTAATATTTTCTATCTTAATTCCTTGTTCTAATAGTCTCTTGACAGAACCATCAACTACGTATTGATACATCCACTTACCGTCTTTATAATATCGTCTTTTATAGGCCTTACAGTAAAGAGGTTCGATACCAGTAGTACTCTCGGCAATGATTCCAATTGTTCCTGTGGGTGCAATGGCCCTAACTCCCTTAGGAACGGACACACCAAGTTGTTTAGCCCCCATAAAAGCAGCGGAGTCGCTTTCCTGTTCATAGATGGACAGAAATTTGTGAAGTTCCGGAGTCACCTCATATGGTTGTCCCTTAGCCATAAGCCATTCGTGAATACCGCCTAATCCTAAACCAATACGATTATTTTTTAATCCAATTTCTTTGATCCTCTGAGTAGGAATATCACTATAAATACCGCCGCATAATAGAAAAAGAGTGGCATATTTGGTAGATTCCGCAAGATCTTTTTTGTCTTTCATACGATTGAGCCAAAGTGTGCCTAGATTGCACTTATCAGAATCGTCCTCGCTCACCACTTCAGTACAAGCATTTCTCAATGATTCCGCATCCTTACGAAAGTTAAAACTCATTCCTGGTTCTGCAGTAGAAAAAGCTTGTTTACAATTCTCCAACCATACTTTTTGTGCTAGAGAGTGTTTAGGGTGATCTTCGTTCTCAATGGCAATAAAAAATTCGGTGTCATAAATCACAGAAATATTAGTAAGTTCCATTGGAAGAGGAAATGTTAAGTCAACAAGTTTAGCTGCCTTAAGGGTTTCTGAATGATCTTTAAGCTTGATAAACTTAAAAACATCTGGATGATTCCAATTAAGGCCTGCCCAAATAGCACTTCTCCTTTGGCCGCCCTGCATAATATAGCGTCCAGATTCATTGGTCATTTGCATAAGAGCAATCGGTCCCGTAGATTTACCACCAGTGCGCCTAATGATAGCGCCTTCTTCCCTTAACCTGGAATAATCGACTCCAATGCCTCCACCAGTCATCAAAGATGCGGTAGTTTTATGCATTAGTTCAGCCCAAGATTCGCGGCTGTCTTCAGCCCTAAATAAGAAACAATTATTTACTTGGTGAAATTCTCGACCGGCGGAATACAAGTATCTCCCACCTGGAATAAACTTACGTTCTAAAATAATATTGAAGATCTTTTCTTTAGTCTTATTATCCAAAAGTTGAGAACACACGGCTTCAGTGACACGTTTTGAAGTATCACTCCATGATTCTACTTGATCCTTCGAATATTTTTGAAGATAGATATCGTGCGGAAACTTACTAGAAAATACGTCAAACTCGCTCTTCATTTATTATTACCTATTGTATTTTTGGGGATTGTTTTCTGTTATTAATAAGATTGTCGGGCTTTCAGTCCCAAAGATTTCTAATATATTTATTAAGAATATCAAAAAACCATTTTTGCTCGCGTTTAGACATAGCATCACCTTTAAAACAAGCTATAAGGAAGTCGCTACGTTCTTCTTCTTGTTCTTCTGGAGTATTAGCGTTTGGTCTAGAACTATTCCATTTAGACATATCCTTATGATCAATACAAGGAGTAAACCATGTGTACAACTCTCCCCACTTTGAGGCATGGCGCTCGTAAAAAAGTATATCGTAGCTATCTTCTTTAAGCCTGCCAGCTAGTTTAATGGCTAATCTGAGAGCTTTCATGTCTTTATCTTCTTGGATAGCAGAACCATTAAGAAGACAATTTTCAACACGTTTTAGTTTATATTCCAAGATAGCAAATATACTGTTCGCGTCAAAGTCATAATCATTTCGGAATACGTACCAGAACCAGCCCAATGTTTTACTTAGCAATCTATATGGTCTACGAAAACAAGTGTATTTGAAATCTCTGATCCAACCATAAAGAGGAGATTCTATATACCAAAGATAGAGCTTCGATGGTTTCGAATTAAACATTACTTAGTCCTCTTCATGATCTTCTTTAAGTATTCAGGAAGTTTGCCAACATCGGCGCGTTCCGACATAAGAATATCTGCAAAATACTTAACCGCTTCCTCTGGATCACCTATTTCCAACATTTCCATCAAGTATACCTGCTCGGCATGAGTTAGATAAACTTTGGTATTATCCGAACTCATCTTTTTCCTGTTCACTTTCGTTTTCCAAATAGCATTCCATACAGGGTTTAGTTCCATCTTCATCTAGCAGTTTTTCTTCATCGTAATCGATCCAAGAGAAATTGACTTTACAAAGCCAACAAATATCCTTCATAATTAACGCTTTTTCTTTCCTTTAGACTTCTTCTTTTTACTCTTGGACTTCTTCTTAGGTTTTTCTTCTAGTCCATACCATTCGACTCGATTAGTAGAATCGATATGCAAGGGAGGTTTATATGAATCTACATCGAGGTAATCATTTGGCGTCTGTGTCTGTACGTCTTTAACCTCTTCAAGCCTGTCTTCAATTTTAATCTCTTCAAGCCTATCTTCAAATTCCTTCTCGATTACTTCCATTGCTTCCTTATAATATGTCTTCGCTAGGGAATCTTTTTTCTTACCATTCCTATAAAGTTCAAAACAAACAAGACCCAGACAACAGGCTAACATCGCATACAAAACATAAATAAAATCTTCCATTTATTCCTCCGTTAAAACTAACACTCTAGTTTGTCCTTCATCGTCATCACAACACAAGTACCCAGCTTTTTCATTCATCCTAACACAGTGGTGAGTCAATAGATTATCTTTAGGACCTACGAGTTCCCAAATACCAGGCATATTATAGGTATACCTATAGAACCTATCATAAGTCAAATAAATGGTTCCATCTGATTTTTGCCTGAGTCTAAACATTAAAATTCCTTTCTATATCGGTCACACCAATCGCTATGGCCTTGACCTACGGGGTTATGCTTATTGCCGCACTCGCATTCGCACCTATCTTTGAGTTTAGGCTCAGAAACCATGTTAAATGTCATTTGACTTATAGGGGGATTTGAAACAACTATGCTAGTTCCAGTTAGTGTATAAATTCCAGATCCAACCGAATAAGCAAGAAAAAGACCGGTAGTGTCTTTTATTACGGTACCATCAAACCAAACATGGTCGGCGTGCAGTTCTTTTTGACCCAATGTTATATTTCCTATAAAAGCTTGGTCTGATGAGAATTTCCAGTGGGAATTCAAAGAATCGTATTCATCATTAATCCAATTCATGGGATAAACACTCCAAACCTTTTTCTGAAATTCTTGTGAAGTACATTTCATAGAATCATATTGTCAGAAACCGTTGGGGTTGTCAACACTTTTCTTCTTTTTGCCAGAAAGATCTTTCTTAGTTTTATTCTTAGTTTTATTCTTATGACAAGTATAGCAAAGAATTTGATGATTAGATAGTCCTAATGACTCTCCACCATTACAAATAGCTAAAATATGATCCACTTCTGGAGCGCGACTTTTCTCACATTTATCTTTAAGTCTTTTCAAATACCACCATTCGAGGAGAGATAAGTCCTGATCCTCACCTTTACTAGCAGGATAGCGTTCTTTCTCTCTTCTCAGGACGGCCTTCATAATGGGTTTGTAATCAAATTGGCAGTCAGCACATTTCCAGTCTTGTTTAATCAGAAGAAACTTAAGAGAATTTTCTTTTTGTGGATAGCTCCAAGCCATAGCTGAATCGGAGCATAGATTAGAACAATACTTTTGATTACCATGAAAAATCTCTACTTCAGCACACCAAGCACAAAGTCTCTTAGGTTTACCTTTAGCATTAAGCTCGTCCAATTTGATTGGATGGATACAAGAAAGATTATAGGATCTTTCCTTTATGGATTTAGTTAATGCTATCACTTTGGGATTGCCAGAAGGTTTAAACATAGTTTACTATATCATACTAATAAAAAAGAGCCACTAAATAAATAGTGGCCCTTAACAAAGATGAATTAACTAAGATGTTTAAGTAATTACGTAACTCGCAGAACCAACCTGAGAGGTAGCGTATCCAGACAATACGGCAATTGCATTTACGGTCTCGGAAGCGGATACGGAGATTGCTCCAGTATATAGAGTGCTATATACCGTAGGAGTCGTTCCATTGGTAGTATAGTAAATAGCGGCTCCGGGAGTGCCCGAGGTGATCGTAACCGTCTGTGTAGAAGGGTAGGATCCACCAACAGGACTGAAAGCGGGGCGACCTACTTGAGAAGAAACAGGAGCTAATACTGTAGTAACAACTGCACCACTGGCACTAGAGAATGCTTCAGCCATAACCGGCGTTTCAGGACCACTCGAAGGAGCGATAACGTTCGCGGCAGCACTAAGAGTAACGGCTCCAGTCAAAGCGATTAATGAACCATTCACGGTTCCACCAAGAGTATCGGTGATACTGGCTTGAGCGATGATGTTACCTTGAAAGGTGCCAGCGCTCCCTGAATTGATGGTTGCAGATGAACCAACGATCCAGTAGATGTTGGCAGAAGTAGCCCCGTTTTCAAGAGTCATGACAGGAACACCTCCAGCACCAGTAGTAAGTGTGGAAGCAGTATATAGGATATACGTGCCTGCACCATTAAAAGTTAGGGTTCCTGTAGCAGAAGTAGCTAGATGTGCAGCTCCTCCGGTGAACTGATAATTCCCAGGTGTGAGTGTTTGACCGTCTAGAGTTGCTGAAATCGTGGTACCAGCTAGACCAAGAGTTTGTTTGGAGGTAAACGAAGCTTGTGCTGCGGTTTGGGCAGAAGAAGCTACGCCGTCCGCGATATGCTCGCCACCAGTATAAGTACCAGGAGGGAAGCCAGTAATACTCGTCCCAGGATAGATGCCAAGATCTCCAGTAAGAACGCTTGAACCCGTATTGGTGACTGCAGAGGCGCCCAAGATAGCGAAGGCACCCATTCCACCGCTAGAGGCGTTCATGGCTGCAACTGTCTTAGTGGCAACTGCTGAAGCCGAATCACTGCTAAGAATGGTTACTTCGATCCCGGTAAAGCCAGCTGGAGCTGGGTCGGTATTTGAACCGCCTGAAACATTATACCAAATGTAGTAAGAATTAGAATTACCGCCAGTAAATATTTCAAAGTACTCACCTGCACCAGTAGATGCGAAGGCAGAACCTGCGGGGAAAGTCATCAAATCCCACTGCTGACGAGCGGGACCTTGAAATTGAACAGATGAACTAAATCCGGAAGGCATCGTTACATTAACTGGCGAGCCGTTAAAATACGCATTTGGAAAAGAGTTGGGCACCGTTGGGGGTAAAAAGTTTGGAAAAATAGGAGCTTGGACACCGCCAGCTAGAGCGTTAAGCAGTTCTTTTAGACTAGCATCTGGAAGACTGAAGCCGTCTTTTACAAACTGAACGTCAAGAGGACTAAGTGCGTAGGTTCCAAGAATACAGGCTTGAAAATTACTGGCCATACTAGGACGACCAAGACAGTCGGTCAGTCTAGTAAAATCAATGGAAGAAAGTGTGGTTTCTTGGGCAATGGCGGAAACGAGGTTGAGACCTGAAGTGGTGCTGCCCATTCCGCTGATAAGATAAGCTTGAGTAGTTGAAGATAAAGACATTTAAAGCTCCTTGTGTTTTAGTATTTATATATACTGCTTATAAGATTGCGTAGTTATAGTGTTATTACTATAAGTTGTTGTTTTTATTAATCTTTATCTTTATCGGTAATTTCTACTTGCTTTACAAATATCCAAAAACCTTCCATTGGTTTATCTGAAATACCATAATGTCCATGGCAAACGTGGCCAGTAGGGTTACCATCTGGATCTAATTCTATCCAATAATGGTCTAAAAATATCATATGAGTCCTAAAATTTTATTAGTAACAGCAAATTCTCCGAAAAGGATAATGGCTGCCTCATCATGTGCTTTAGCTGCTTCTATTTTAGTGTGATAGGTCCCTAATACAATTTGTTTCCCATTTTTATAGATATGGGCTCTCCATTTTTTGGTCCTATTTTTATCTGATCTATACGATACACCTTTATATCCAGACGTGTTATCCGATCGGATTCCGACATTGGCAGCATTAGATTGTTTATCGGCACATCTTAAATTGTCCCATTTATTATTAGACCTATTTCTATCCTCATGATCCACATGGGCAGGAATTGTTCCTGTTATGTATAAGAAAGCCAATCTATGAGCCCTATAATGTTCTCCGTCTATACCAATCATAACGTATCCTTCGCTACCACCATAAGTCGGCGTATAGCCCGCAATTGTACCGGCTTCATGCTGATTGTTTTTAGACGAACGTGTCCATACAAAATCCCCTGTTAGTGGATCATAATATAATATGGATTTTAAATATTCTTGAGTTATAATTTTAGGCACAAAATATCTTTTTCTATTCGCTCTAAACTAACTGGATAAAAGTCATTTACGTCCACGCCCACGTTTATCATCAAACTATTTTTTGGAGACAGTTTATTTTTCCATGCACCATGACAATGGCCATGAAGCAACGTCTGCCCATTATCAATTGGCCTATATTTGGGATATCTTTGGTCATACCGGGAGTTGTCTTCTAAATAAGGTAGATGATGCATCAACACTTGTTTACCGCCGATAATGATCGTATCTTCTAATTTAATAGTCTTAAATCCAGCATCAAAGTATATTTTACGAAATTTTTCCAGCTTTTCTTTGTTCTTAGCATGAACGGGATGACAATGATCATGGTTTCCAGCAATAAGGTGATGCTCACCATTTAAACGTGGTAGGATTAAACCAGGAGCGGTTTTGTCGAGACTGAAGTCTCCCAGATGGTAAGTTACGTCCCCAGGTTTAACCAAAGAATTAAAACGTTCTACGATGGTTTCATTCATTTCCTCAATTGAGTTAAATGGGCGACTACAGTATTTTATTACGTTAACGTGATTAATGTGGAAATCCGCGCTGAAAAATATTGACACTTAACACCACTTAATCTCTACGACCTTCTCTAAAAGATAGACACCACCTTGAGTTTCGAAGGTAATGCTATTCTCACCGGCATCTAAAACCTTAACGATAGGTGATGTTCTAATATATTGGTTATCAAAGAACCTATTAGCCGAGGTATTAATCACCTTAACACCAGGCAACCCAAGAGACTTGACTTCAACGATGGTAAGTGGACCTTCTACACTATCGCCGTCATTAACCATACCTAAACGAAAATTCTGGGTTTTAGTGAGTCTATAGTTAACATCTTCTAGGTTTAGAAATTCCTTGGGTACCAAATGTTTAATGTTTTCGTCGATTTTAATCATATCATCCTTTTTCATCGCATTTAGTACAGTAGTTATAGGTTTCAGTGAAGCCTTCGTATTTAGCCCAGGCGTGGTTGCAAGTTTTGAAGTCTTCATCACAGGTAATCCAACCAGGGTTTTTAAACTGTGCATAGAACTGCTTTCTAAACTGTGCATAGAACTGCTTTCTAAGCTCTTCTATATCCTCATCTACATAATTCCTAACCAATTCAATTGTTTCCTCAGTCTCTGGAGAGGGTTTATAATTAGGATCTCCAGGCATGCCTAGAATATAACCTGTTGGAAAACCATTAATGGCAACATATCTAAGAGCGTCTAACATATCATCCTTATATGGAACATCCTTCTTAGAACAAGACATGGATTCCAAATAATCGAGAAAATTACCTTCGTTCATTTCTTCACCTCAACTGGCATAGCCGTCTTCACTAGTTCGATCTTAGCAGAGACCATAGAAAGTTCGCGTTCAAGAAACTGTCGATATTCTTTGGCACGATTCTTGTGCTTTTCTGGCAATACGGTAGAAGCAAGTTTTAGCTTAACATCGCTCTCATACTTAACAAGACTGATCAACTTTTCCTTATTCATATTTTTCCTTTAATATCCATCCTTAAAAACTTTAACACCATAACCGCAATTATTGGAAGTATCCAACTCTGTTATACCGATTTTATTGGTAATTTTTACTGAATTACTTTCAGGACCATCACCTAAATATTTAACCGTTCTGATGTCTAATAAACCAAGTTCTAACCGCTCTTTTGCGTTAGTGGAAAATTCTCGAAATTTACGGTAGCAATCACTATCATCGCTCCCTTGAACTAAGAAGAATCTATCTTCCCTGGATACTAAATCTTTAGCGGTCATCAAAACTACACACATATTATTCCTCATAATTCTCCCATGCTTGATCTACTGCTCGTTCCGCCTTACGTACTTTATTGTTAATATACACTGCCTCATTACAACTGTCTAGACATTTAAACAAATAATAATTATATTCTGACGCACCACATTGATCGCACTCATAAATGGGCGGCATGCTACTATGTGAAGTAATTAGTTTAATCAAATTTATATCCAAACCTCTCCAGATCAGCTTTCGAACGAACGCTGGTTGGTAGACCGTTGTTGTGCCCAGATAGTCTATAAATGGAAATAGTTCCGTAAAGAACTCGTATTTCTGTGATATCAGGGGGCAATACGCTTTGATCTGATGGGGTCAATATAAGAACTAAGGAACCGGGATCGCAATGACGTTCTAAATAGAACTTAATACCTTCGTTAGCGATTTCATAAATTTGTTCACGTCTATCCGTTACTAATGAGTAGGTAGGTAGTTCAAAAAATTCTTCAACAAGTTTAAGATCAAAAAGTGAAGGTTTATACTCACTTCCATCTTCATCCAAGTTTTGAACCAATTTTTGCATTTGTCGAAATTGTTCAACATAGTATTCAAATGAATTACGCATAATTACTTCTTAGGACCATAATAATACACTGGTTTAGTTCCATCCAAATATTCCTCCTGCGATTCTGGACAATGAATTTCAAGGTAGCCACGAACAATATTAAGAATTTCTCCCCATTGAAGTTCATGGGCTTCTACCATCTCCAAAATAAGGGGCTCCATATCCATGGTTATGTCTCCGAGAGGCCTAAGTTTTTTACCCATATCAAAATCCAAAACTCAAAGCCGCACCGGCCTGATTCATTCGTTGTGCAATTTGACGCAAAGCTTCCATTAGCTGTTGATTCTGCATCTCTAAGCTTTGTATCTTTAGGGCTAACATTCGATTTTCATATTTTTGTGCCAAACCTTCAGGTAGAAGATCGGTGTATTTAATCATCAAAGAATCAACAATAGGTGCATAACCAAGATGGTCCAAAAAAGTAAAGAATTCCTGCTGTTTGTCAAACTCTTCTTGAAATTCCCATCTACACCGTTGTTTACATTCAAGATCGCCGCTCCAGATTACTTGTTGCCTATCTTTATGTTTATCTAAGAAAATATCGCCTTTGCACAGGTTTCCAAATTCTTGTGAATCGTAGTAACTATAGCCGCCAGGTCTTTGATATTTGTATCCTGGAACCATATTAACACATGTATCCTGACAGCCCACGTATTTCTTACCGCAGGAAGTGCAATACGAGAATCCCTCGGTTTTATCCACAATGTGATCTGGGGTTCTGATATTAAATTTCTTAGCAGTAGCCACCCAATCGGCTCTAGAATAGGGAGTCCAGCAATAATCGCCGTATCCAGGTTCTTTGTATGGAATTAGCTCGTTCATACTAAAACCACAGCCGTTCGTCTTCAGTTAAACCAAACTCCTGACAAACCCTTTCAGCTTCTGGAATATCTCGCTCATTGATATACCAAGTACAAGAGTTGGTTTCATCACCAATAGGTAGGTTGTCGATTAATTCTTCAATGGCATCCCTATTATGTTCTGCAATGTGATCGTCTATATATCCAACTTGCTGGGAGCTAAGGGAAAAACGATATTCGCCGTCAGTATATTCGTCACTGTAAATTATATAACGATACCCTTTTAGATTACTCATTTTCATCTCATCACGCAATTTCGGTGAATATTTTCGGTTCCATTACAACAGGGGCATTGATTGGTTTCTGTTATATAAAGAGAATATACGGCATGAGCCATTTCAAGTCTGGTAATTAAACTAGCACTGTCGTCGTAACAGTAATCATTACGTTCAATCTCGTCTTGAAGTTCCTTAATAGTAGTTTTTATCCAATTTCCAAAATTCATATTAATCCTCGTATCCAAGATATACGCGCCAACCTTCGGTACCAAAGAAATCGTCCATGGACAATTCGTCCAATTTCTTCATAAGGTCTTCCAGCAATATTTCTCTTTGCATGGCAGTCAACACGTCAAGATCACGGGTTCTACGGGGACACAAGACTTTCTTAGGTTTGTTTTTCTTCATCTTCGCCTTCCTCGATATGTGAATACTGGTATTTAAGTTGGTCTAAACTAATCCTATTGCCATCTCTATCCATGAGAATGAATCCGCCATCTCTCATGTCTATACTAAGTTTTATATATTTGCACAGACTATTTTTAATCCAAGACCAATCTATGGCTCCCGGTTTTAAAGTCATTCCGTCTTCCTCGTATGGATCTTCTATTGCGGCGGATTTAATGAAAGCAATGACTTCATCAAAGTTGGTTTCCCAAATATTTGCATTTACTTTAGCTTCAAATTCTTTACTTGGTTTATTCATAAATAGAATGTATTCTAATAACTAATGAAGGTCAATCTTTATCTTCAATTCCTTTCATAAATTCGTCCAAAGAGATCCTAACACCTTCTACTCCATAAGCATTCCTATATTTACCATCTTTTTGTAGTGTAAAGTGCTCGGGACTCCAATTCATAGCACGTTGAATTTGGTCATGTAGGGCATCTTCTCTGGCAGTTCTAGTCCTACGCCATGGACGATCCGGTGCAAATCCAATAACGAAAAGCGGTAGAAAAAATACAAAAAATAGTAACCCGAATGTGAACAATAAATCAACCATTTTCTTCTTTCTTTACGTTACAATGCTTGCAATACTCATACCTACTCCAACCACTATCGTAGGTTAACCAAACATGGTCGCAAGGTAGATCAGGTAGATCAGGTAGATCAGCATGGGAAGCCGTAACAGGAGATAACGATTCAAGAAATACTTGAATATCTAGTTCCAAGTCTTTTTCATCGATGGTATATGTACGACTACCGACAGTAACGAATCCTTGACTGTTATCCAGTACTTGGCACATAACTTGATAAGTACGTTCTGTGATTCCAGTGCTATGGCCAGCAATTCTAGTCCCAATAACGATACCTTTATTATAATGGGTGAAAAGCTTAATAATTACTTTGTCGCGGAGTTTAAACTTCATATCGATTTACTTTGGTTTAAATATGTTTAATTTTTTAGCAAGTTTTACCGCAGATTTTTCTTTACCACTGGCTTTAATTTTCTTGTCAAGAATCTTTATCATCAAGAGTCTACCTTCTTTTGTTAACCCCATAATTTCAATGACTTGTTTTCGTAGGATCTATATCTTCTAAGGAACCATCTAGACCCGGTTTATTCTCTGGATTGTTTCCTGTGTATCTTTCTACTAAGTAGTTTAATCCAAACTGGGTAGTTTCTGGAATTTCAAAGAAATGCTGGCAATCGTCGTGACGGCATATAAAGCCAACTAACATAAACTGAGTTTCTTTTCTATTACATTTGGGACAAACTACTTCATTCATATTTTCCTTTAAATAATGGGTAGGGATTCTCGATTTACCCCTAGGCTCGCTCCTCATACCTATTTACCTTCCGGCCCTGGTAAGTGCTCCCCGGAAGACCCTGACTATCACATTAGCCAGCCCACTCATTTACAGTCACCTACCCGCTAACCGTTCGGTTAACGCTGAAATCGGCCTTTGCTTAGCAATCTGCGATTCATCGCATTGGCTTTCGGCGCTGCTATAAATAGAGATTCGCACAAAGAGGAAAGGAAGTCAAATGTTTTTTGGCGAAGCCTCCGTGGTATTTATCTTGCCTTTATTAAAATATATGAGACTATGGTTAGGAGGTATATATGAAAGGCGCAAGAAGTTTAACAGATCAAGAAATAACGGATGTCTATAACTCATTGAAATCTTTGAGAGATAAGGCATTTTTCTGGCTAGGCATAAAATGCGGGTTAAGAATAAGTGAAATACTTTCTTTACAGATCAAGGATGTCATGGAGTATGGAGAAGTTGGAAGTCAGGTAAAGGTAAGAAAAAACAATACCAAGGGTAAAATAGAAAGCAGGACTTTGCCACTGACAGAAAGTGCGAAACGAGTATTGAAAACGTATATTGATAGTTTATGGAAAGCCGTGCCCGATGATATGCTGTTTAAGTCAAACCAAAGTAAAGAGGCTATCACAGTAAGGCAAGCCAATAGAATTCTTAAGGAAGCGTTCAACCAATTAAAGTTGCAGGGAAATTGCAGCTCACATAGCCTAAGAAAGAGTTATGCCCACAGAGTCCATAAGGCGTTGGGCGAAAAGATTGAAAAGACGCAGATAGCAATGGGGCATAAAAGTCTGAGTTCGACGGTAAGCTATATTCAGGTAAATAGGGAAGAAGTAGATCAGGCGATCTTGGGGATGGGATAATGGACAATAGAATAACTCATAAAAACGTGGTTATAGAACTTCAAATGAATGAAGAACCAATATTTTTGGTGGGTAGGGGTTGGGTTCATGTAGCGATGCTGTGTGGAAGTTATAATAGGGACCAATTAAAAGATCTCATTGGTTTACAATTATGGGGAACAAAAGTTTTAGCGGTAGAAAGTTTCTGCATCGATAATCAGACCAATAGGCCAATTGGGCTTTTAGTCAATAGGAGATTGTGGTAATTATGAACGAAACTATATGGTTAGTAGCATTTTACCTGTTTAAGTACTATTCCAGACCAGGCTTTGAGAGAATCGATCTCCATTGGATTTTTAAGACAGAGGAACCAGCCAGGAGAGCGTGCGAGAAGAGTTTTTGTGATGAAGCGGGCTGGTATGAAGGCGCTCTGATTGAGGAACGACCGTTTGGTTATCGTTTATCAAAGAATCTAAAGAGAATTTGGTATCGCCAAGATGACCACGGCGTAATGGAAGAAATTGAAGAACCAAAAAATTATAAAAACGTCAGCAATCTAATCGGTTGATGATATGGGAAGCTTAAATAAATACGAATTATCGCATCTAGCATTTATTATTGATGCCCTAGTGGGTTGCCCTAAACAAGTGGACAAAATAGAAAAAGCGGTTAAAAAGTATTTTCCAAAGCAGAGTGAATTGCTGAAGAAAACTATTAAAGAAGCCTTTGAAATAGCTAGAGGTAAGAAAAGCGAAGATGAACGATTGCTAGGTTGCTTTGAGTGGGCGAAAAGTAATTACCAGTATAGGAAAAATAGAAATGGCAAAAGATAGTTATACTAAAAGAATGAAGGGCAGCTGGAATCAAGGTAAACGCTGCAAGGGCGATGCAGAGGAACGCCAATACGCTAAAACTGAAATAAAACAAGAACTTGAAAGCGACGATGAGAATTATCTTGTAAAACACAAAGCTAAGAAAAAGAAGAATGAGAAAGCAAGGTTAGAACATTGGATTGACTGGTATGAAAGGACTATCCAGGAATACGAGCGACGAGGAATGGACGACAGTCACACAAGTTATTTGAGGGATGGTCTGAAGAAGGCAAAAATGAAACTGGAGAAACTAAAGCCATAGTTTTCAGAGCGAAGCGACCACGGGTATTGGAATCTCAAAAGGTGGAATGCTTTCGTCGATGTTGTGAAGAAGCTTGTAGGCTAGCCATTCTTCTGGAGACTTTGCATTCTTCTGGATATTATATATCCCCCACATGGGTTTTATATTTGTAAAATGAAAATATTTATATAACTCTTCTTCTGTTTTAGCGTTGGAAAGAGAAATTGTATGATCTAAATGCCATTCACCGTGATTGTCCCAAGTCATTCCTGGTTGAAATAGGGATTCTAGATAGACAGTTAGTTCGTAAATAGAACATCCTAAGTATTTGGCATAATCGCATGAATTATTAAACCTACCTTTTTTAAGAGCAGAATTTAGTCTAGATCTTAAAGTATTTTTCAATCTAACTATGGTATTTTTAGGTTTGTAGGCTTTTGTTTTATTAACAGATTTTTTACGCCTGACTCGGGGAGTAAACTTATGATCTTTGAAAAATACAGGTATTTTTCTTTCCCTTCGTTTTTCTTTAATCTTGTCCTTGTTTAACATACGCCTTTTGCTGTCATAATCACGTTCACAAACTCTACAAATATAATAAGATTTTACACTCTCATGTTTATCCCTGTATTGCCTAAAATCTGTTTGGTTCTTTTCAGTCAAACACTGATTACATATTTTATTACTCAAATCGCTCATATTATATATGTTATATCATAAGATTTTTATAGAAAAATTTTTAATGATATTAATAAGTTACGTTCATTAATTCTTTAAAATTCTGGAAAAATTTTAAAGTTGTTATTACGGTCGTGTGAATAAATGTAACTATATGGGCCTTCAGTTTGGCCATGTCTATTAGGACCCGGTTCATGAAATATATGTCTAACCTTTTGTAATCATTGACTTATTTGGATTGGCATGTTCTATGATGCCGATACGTGACACATGCACGCGGACATAGGTGATGACTCATGTCAGGGCAGACATTTTGCATTAGCAATGCCGATGCCATACAACTTAACTAATGCATACGCGGGTTTATAGCGCAACGCGTTATAGGCCGATGCTATGGCCATGGCTTACCCTGCGTTGTCCACTGGCGCCGATCCTAGACAGTCTGCTAGTGAATTTCGAATACCTATAAGGTACGATACAGCATGACCTGACTGGCGCATTGACTCCAATGGGCGCCATTGATACTAACTATATGAGATTATTAAATTTAGTTTGATTCGTGACTTCTTTTACTCTTTCGGGACACTGGCATTTTGAAACACAAATGCCCTGCAACGGATGCTCCGCGCAAGGCGATTGACTATTTATTTTTCTAATGCTATAAAAGCGAGGGATAATACTAGCTATGTATTAATCCCTCATTGTAAAGATTGAACTACTTAACTAGTTATTTTGATTTGTGTTTTTCTATGTATTTGATAGCATTAGCTAATATACTGGAGTCTTCTAAGAAGATGCCTAATCCCGTGTTACATCTGCGACACAGTAATCCGCGTACCACTATTTCGCCTGTTTTCTCTTCTATCGTATGGTCATGGTCAACCATTAGCTGCAATCGGCGCCCCGTTTTCTTTCGAATGCCCGTTTCGGGTAGTTCACAAATAGAGCAGTTACCATTTTGTGATTTCAATACTTCGTTGTATCTCTCTAATGTTATTCCATAATGATGCTTGTAATGAGTATCACGGTATAGATCGGGATTCTTTAATGGGTATGCCCTGCGTTTAGTGCTATGACAGACCTTGCAATAAGTACTTAAGCCGTCATTCTTTCGACGTTCTTTATTGAATAGTTCTATTGGTTTAGTCTCATTACAGCAACTGCATTGTTTATGTGTCATAGCGGATTATATCATGCAATACACATATCCAAGTATTAGACAGTGTAAACGCCATAGACACTATTTTAAATTAACAGTTGCCATGTCTCATATACTTAGGTCTGGCATAGCCGCTGCAATAGAGTATAAGTGTCAGTAACAAGGTCATGCGTAAACTGATCTAACCGGGAGAATGACAATGAAATGCGATAAGTGCAAGACTACTGTTGGCATGAGTACACAACATGGCCATGTTAACATGACTTTAAATGGCATTCCATCAACGGTTTGCCGCGCATGTAGTTTTGAGATTAGGGATAATCAGATAAAAATTGAAGTATTTGAATTTTCAGGTGAATTCTGTAAACATGGCCTGCCCATGGCGTTAGGGTATGATATCTGTGAATGCGAGATATCCAATGAGTAAAGTAGCTAGTTATAAACATGGCGTATCTTGGATTGCAATGAATGACAATAATGGCGCATTAGATGCAATGGTTACAGAAGTAGTAGCGTCCTATATTTCAACGATTTTACTTGCCGATCTTTTTGGCAAGACAGTCGAACATGTCGCTAAAGACATAGTTAAAGCCCGTATGAGAATTGAAGAGTCAACTATATGACTAAATAGGAATTTACTAAGGCTTTACAGCTAGCGCATTCCGATAATGAAGTACCTGCATACTTTTCAACTGAAATGAGTCATCTTAAGGATTGCGCGTTAGACAATAAACGCAGGTATGTCCGTTTAGACCATGTCGCTAGTCTTATTCGTGGACATTGCTTGACGTTTGCCGGAACATGGGATTACACTGAACTTGCCAGTATTCAGGAATGGTCGAAACGCTTTGATTTGATCTAAATAATTGAAAGAATTTATGAAAATCTCTAATTCCCGTGGTTTCAGTTTGCTTGAAACCATGATTGCTCTGGCCGTCTTGAGTATCCTAGCTATGGCTTCCGCAGGCTTGATGACCAATATACTTCGGGCTCAAGTCACGGCTACCGTTGATTCAGATATCCTAGGTTTAGTCAGTCAAATGCGAGCGGCGTTGCAAAACAGCACTACAGCCGTATGTTCAGAGGATCTATCCAGTGGTTTACAAGTAGTGAACCCTTTGAACACTGTGCAGGTCATTGCTAGCGGTGGTATGTCATTTAATAATAAACTTTGGAATATCTCCATGATTGGATTGACTAATACCACTGTGTTGAATGGCGTTACTAAGGGGACAGTCGTCATGACAGTCAATAAAGACACTACTAGACTCTATGGCGCGCCCCAGTCTCAAATTGTAGTCACTGATATCTATTGCACGACTCCAGTTGCGCCAGTGACTCCCGTTGACCCCTGTGATAAAAATTGAATTGAGGAAACCATGAAAGTCTTTACTAAGATATATGATCCTGGACATGGTTGGCTGAAAGTTAGCCGTAAAGCCTATGAGGCAAGCGGTTACGTAGCATCGCGATACAGCTATCAGTCTGCTAGTGGTAAAACCGTGTATCTTGAAGAGGATTGCGACATGTATGGGTTTTTGTTGGCTATTGGCTACAGTACCTTAACGCGTGTTCGACTCAAAAATGTTTACATCAAAAACTATAGCAAAATCCGTAACTTGGAGCCTATCAAATGAAAATTTACATTGTTACTATTCATCCGACTAAGGCTAGCAAGTCTAGTTACCTGCTAGGCGCGTATTCCACTGTCAAGCTTGCCCATGATGCAGCTAAAGCCGAAGTAGGCCGCGCCGACGCGTCATGGTGGACAAATTACGATATTACTATGGCTACCGTAGATCGTAATGTCGAGCATATTGAGCATAATGGAAACGACCACTATTTGAAGTATGTCGAAGGATTGGATTGATATGCATATATACGCTATAACCTTTACAATTGATGGAGTTAGGGATTACAAGGTTATCCAGGCGGCTAGCGGTATCAGCGCTGTAAATTGGTTGCGCCGCAAGTTGAAAATGGATGGAATTGACTTGAGTCTTTTCCTAGTGGTAAGCTGTAAGCTGGAAAAAGACGTTAGCGTTTATGATCAACTGTAAATGAAAGGAAAACCGATGTCTAAGCCAATTAATGGTTTTACTAAACAGAAAATCTTGGAAGTCTTGCAGGCTCGAAAGTTTCCCGGACGGGCGATAAGCGATGAAAGGGGCGATTGTGCTTACAAGACTGAGGATGGTAACAAGTGCGGCGTTGGCATGTTTATCCCAGATGGTCATAAAGCCGAATCCTATCACGGGTCATATTTGGAAGTAATCGCATACTATCCCGATCTACTAGCGTTTATGCCATTAGATCACGTAGGTATGGGAGAATTACAATTTGCACATGATAGTTCCCCTAATGCCAAAAAAGCAATGCTGGATTGGGTAAATGAGAATGTGGAAAACGATTGATGTCATTAGACTAATCCCCCTAGTCTATTGAATTAACAAGGGAAGGAGAGCAGCGCTATACATCCAGGCTCCCGCTAGTGCGTCGTTCGGCGCGTCAAAGCTAGTGGGAGCCTTTTCTATTTGATACAGCCATGTGTCCATTATGGCCTGTCCAAGTATTAATCGCTGTAAACGCCTTACACACTTATCTTTCTTCACAAATCAATTAATCCACGTATTTAGTTTGGCATCTATACTGCAATACTATGTAATCAGAACGCAGTTATACCGGAGGATATATGCAAAAACCTGATTTATTTGACTTAATCCTGATCCTTATGGCAATCCTGGTTTTAGTGCTGTGCGCGGTAGAATTCAACCAATGGTTTATGTGATGTTTACCATCGTGCAAAATGAAAATCGATATCAAGTAAGCTATAAAGGTAAGCTAAGTATTCCCTTTGACGATATCACGGACGCTATTAATCACGGACATCGAAGGGCATTGGCTAGTATCTCTATTGGCTCCCACATCTCTCAACTGACGGGCAGTGGCGAGGAATGGCTAGTCATTAATGACACAGTTATAGCTAAGATGTATGACGGCAATTTGATGACTGATGTCGTTGGGAATAACGACGTAACTATTTGAAAGGATTTATGTTTAAGCTTATTAATGGATGGACTAAAGCAACTGTCATGGCTAAGGTCAAAGAAATGAATAATAACACGCAATGCCGGAATGAAAACGGAAACTGCGTTTATGACGATGGTAAAGGCAATCATTGCGCAATAGGTTGCTTTATCCCACTAAATCATGGGGCAATGCAGGGAGAGCCAAGCATTCAAGCTATCAAATTAGTAACACGCTATCCAGACCTTGCACTGTGTATGCCATTTGAAGTAATGTATCTAAATGACTTTCAAATAGCGCATGACAACGCTAAAAGTTGTGACTTAACCGTGTATGAAGCCGTCGAAAAGTTTTTAAATGAAAGAGTTACTGAATAGATTAGTTGCTATGCATTTCGAAGTCTGTTACTGTTTAGTTAGTGGTCCCAATGTAAATAACCTGAAAGGAATTTTATGAGCTTGAAAACCGTTTCCCCTGAAGTTGTCCAAGGTTTTGCCGATATCCCCGCTAATCATCCCGGTAGCGCGTCGAACTATGGCGTTAGTGGGAGTTACCTGCAAACCGATCGACACGCTATTGTGAGTGATCGTTTCCAAGTGATTCAACCGGCTGCAGTAGGAAACGCATTGTCTGAACGTGGTTTCAATCTTGTGTCTTGTTTGACTGGTAAAGCTAGACAAGAGGATAAAACCGATTTTCAGCGAACCATTAGCCGGTATCGCAGCAATGACTTGTTTGATATCAATGGCTTGTCACTGGATATCATCTATATCGGTAAACATATGGGTCGCGGCTGCGATGAACTTCGTTTGGGACTATATAGGGGAGTTTGCGCTAATCAGTGGGCAGTGGGTACGCTTTTTGATATGATTCGTTTCCGACACACTGGCAATGCTTTGGATGATATCCAGACTGGAATTGCAGCCGTGCTGAGTCAACGCGCTAAGCTTGTTGAAACCGTTCAGAATATGCAAGGTAAACAAATGACTGCCAGTGAAATCGAGGAATTGTGCAAAAAGTATGCCGATATTCGATTGAATGGCAAGCCTAACGTAATCAAGGTAGACTTTCGGCGCCTTGCTACCGTGCGCCGCGCTGAGGATAGTTTTGCCGATCTTTTCACGGTGGCCAATGTTTTGCAAGAGAATGCAATCCGTTTCCCGATTCCGTATGATCTTAACGCGGTTGACACACAAGGTAACCCATATGTGCGCCATATGACTAGCCGTAGACTACGCGAATCATCTAGTCAATTGGTTGAATTGAATGGTGCAATGTTCGATGCTGCAATGCAGTTTGCCGCTTAATCAATAACCGGTTTATTTTGTTTGCGTTTAGAACATTGTTTCATATAAGAAAGATTGTATATCATAAAATTGACATGACCAAGTATTAGACAGTGTAAACGCCATAGACAGAGTATCTGAAAATACACAGAATAATTTATAAGGGTTTTGTTTGGCATCTCGGTTGCAATAGGGTATAAGTGTCAGACAACAAATACGGGAGATGAAATGCGTTACAATTCTAAAACCATGATGCTTGAAGGATTATCGGAAACCGCTAAAACTGAAATTGTGCAAATATGTCGCGATATTATACTAAACGGCAAAATTGACCGGGAAAATCAATACGTTAAGTTTTGGCTTGAGCAGACTGGAATGGGGAATGTAACGCACGGGTTACTATTGCAAACGACCGTGATGCCGTGCCGCCTGCTCCTTTCTGTTGTATCGCTTTGATAAGTTAGGACGCGCTAGGGGCGCTTGCGAGGTATCCGCCCTAATCCCCTTACCGGATACCTCATTTTTATAGGAGTTAACATGTTTAAATCGCTTCGGGAATTCACTTTAGATAAGCAAGTTAATCGTGCCAAACTCAAGATTATTCATACCAATGATAAGCGCGGACCTTGCACTATTGTCCAGCTATACCGTACCTCTGTAGTCCATCGGCAAAACGTTAATAACGTGGTTACGCTGAATAGTGGCGCATGGCGTACCGTTTCGACTAAGACTTGCATTAATACCGCGCTAAAAGCGATTTATGGCAGTCTATCGCCTTATGTCTTTCAATATAAAAAGGAATGGTATATCAATTTACCCGGTATGCAAGATGCTATCAAATATTTTGACGGCATGACTATCGGTGGCGGTTGCGGCGCCCCATTCATGGTTTTAAACTGAAAGGCTAATATGGCAAAAATCATTGACTTTGTAACTAGACAAGTATTATTTGATGGTCCCGTAAAGAAAAGCAAGCCATACGCGCAACTTTGGAAGTTTACTGATAATGATCCATACCGTTATCAGTTGTATACTATCGCCAGTAATCAAGTCGAAGCAATTGATAACCTGCATAGGGCGAAAAGCCGTATCTATGAAGTGAAAGCAAGTTAATATGCCCGTAAGGAAAACATCGTTAAGCAAAATGGCGTTAGGTTTAGATGCTCTGTCTGTCCTTGAAATCATTGTTGCCGAACATCCCGGCATGATAACCGATGACGAAGTCAATGGCGCCGATTTAGTGGATACTTTGAGCCGATTGATTAATGATGACAGTGATTTAGCTAAATACCTAGGGAGATTAGTTTAAAATCGAGTTAAGCAAGTATTATACCGAAAAGTGAATTTTCAAGGGGATTAATATGCCATGCGATTGCGCGGTAGTTATGGCACCATGCCATTATTGCGAGAATTCATATGAATGCGATTCATGTGGCGGCATTAAATATATAGACGGGGATGGGTTAAATAAGACTAACACTGAATTGTTATGTGATGTATGCGTAAATAAAGAATGTTCTCATGACTGGCGCTTGTATGAGGGATTTACTAGTTGGTATAATTATTGCACTAAATGTGATAAAAAGGATTGATATGTTATTGACACAGAATAGCAAAATGAAGAAAAGTTCTAAGAATGGCCTAACCGTTGTTAACTGGACTATTCCCGCATTCATGTCTAGTAGTGGATTCCGGACCTGCCCTAATGCCGGAGTATGTGCTAAGGGATGCTATGCGCGTAGCGGGACATACATGTTTAAATGCTCAAAGGCAAGCCATGAAAAGAAGTTAGCTTTGACACAACGCGATGATTTTACTCAAGTTATGATCAATGAAATCGAGTCATGGCTTAAAAAGAAAAGCGTTAAGCATCTTAAGGTTAGAATACATGACGCAGGCGATTTTTATGATATCCAGTATTTGAATAAATGGGTTAGCGTTATGACACACTATGCCACTGATAGCCGTGTCAGTTTTTACGCGTATACTAAACAAGTAGACATGTTTAAGAAATACCGCGCAGTCAAAGGTTTGCCCGATAGTTTTACCGTTATTTTTAGCTATGGCGGCAAGCAAGACAAGTTGATTAATCCCGCAGTGGATCGACATAGCAAGGTTTTCGAGTCAATGGATAGGCTAGTTGCTGAGGGATATGCTGAGTCAACGGCTGATGATATGGTCGCTGCAATGGGAGTCAATAATAAAATCGGCCTAGTCTTTCATCATGTCAAAAATTGGGAAAATACGGCATGGGATAGGGTTAAATAACGGATTGACTAAGGTAAAGGCTCAAAAGTGATTTTTGGCACAACTTGTGCTATGAGGAAATTTTATGAAACTAACTTTTAAATTGACTTCCGAAAGTATTGTTAACGTCCATGGCGTCAAACTTTATCGCATGGAAGCCATAACGGATATTCCCGCGCGTGGCGTCAAGGCAGGTGATAAAGGCGGATTTCTATCCAGTGCGGACATTAACGGCAACGCTCGGGTATTCGGCAACGCTTGGGTATACGGCAACGCTCAGGTATACGGCGACGCTCGGGTATACGGCGACGCTCGGGTATACGGCGACGCTCGGGTATACGGCGACGCTCAGGTATACGGCAACGCTTGGGTATACGGCAACGCTCGGGTATTCGGCAACGCTTGGGTATACGGCAACGCTCGGGTATTCGGCGACGCTCAGGTATACGGCAACGCTTGGGTATACGGCAACGCTTGGGTATTCGGCGACGCTCAGGTATACGGCAACGCTCGGGTATTCGGCAACGCTCAGGTATACGGCGACGCTCGGGTATACGGCGACGCTCGGGTATACGGCGACGCTCGGGTATACGGCGACGCTCGGGTATACGGCGACGCTCAGGTATACGGCA
>Ga0182024_10001402_pt1 | contig 62198 bp, 53 predicted proteins | sample P32metaG_FD_120480 | JGI IMG/M metagenome (GOLD analysis project Ga0182024, IMG submission 120480) | Permafrost microbial communities from Stordalen Mire, Sweden - P3-2 metaG (Illumina Assembly) | ecosystem: Environmental > Terrestrial > Soil > Wetlands > Permafrost | place: Sweden: Stordalen...
CGACGACAATCGTTTCAATCGCTCGCTGGGGAGTGATGTGCGACGAAGGCACATACCCCGGACGATCTTTCCGCAAAAACGTATTGAACGCGTCATCGACGTCGCGCGCGAAGCCCGCTTTCATCAGCGCTTTGGCAACGTGAGGACGCCCAAGAGGAGCACCCGGCATCGCCTGGGCGCGCACGTCTTCGATCGTGACCTCGTACCCCGCCAAGCGAAGCTTGTCCGCTATGCGCGTCGCGCGATGCTCGCGCGCGAGACGATTTTCTTCCACGACGGCGTTCAGCCGCGCGTCGTCTAACGGCAATCCGTACCCGAGAATATGCACCTCGTTGCCGCGATAGGTCGTATTGATCTCTATACCGACGACCAACGTCGTCCCCGGCGCGATCTCATCGTCAAGCCCAGCGTACGCTTTCAGCGAATCGTGATCGGTGATTGAGAACGCACGAACGCCGCGGGCGCCCATCAACCGCGCAAGATCACGCGGAGAGAGCGTTCCGTCGCTTTCCCATGTATGGCTGTGAAAATCTACGAGCGAGACCGTGCCTTCGCTTTCTTGGATTTGCGAGAGGAGAGAAAATACACCAGCACCCGCTTTTCCTCACGGAAGCCGACCAGACTCTTCTGCTGCGAAGGATCGCGTAACGCCTCCAGCGCGTACTCCACGAACTCGTCTTGAGCCCCCGGATCTTCCTCGCCGGCTTCGTCGGGCGGCGGATTCTTTAAGAGCTTCTCGCCGAAACGCTCAGACAAGAGCGAAGTAAGCAGCACGAGTTCTTCGCGGGTGGTGCTCCGCGCGTCGCGCAGGACATGCAAGAACGTCACCTTGCCGGAACTCTCGAACGTCACATCGAGAACCTCGTGCGGATCGCCGTTGATCTCCGCAAGCAAGCGCACGTGTTCGACGATGCTCTCCCGCGCCGCGCGCTGCGCAGCCGGCGCGATCCGCTCGTTGACCACGAACGAAAGGTCGAGCGTCCCCTCGGCCGGATGCGCGAGAATCGTGGTGATCTCCGGAAAGCGAACCAAGAGCGCGACGATAAATCCGACGGTGTCGGACGATTCATGCAAAGCTCGGGCGGCGGTCGCTGACGACATGAGATCCTCTTGGGCGAAGGGGGTGAGGGGGGTGGGCGAGTTCTGTTCGCACCCGCCGTGCCGACCCCTTGGAGGGCAAACGGCCTCCAAGGGAGACGCATGCATAAATACGAACGTATGTTCTACGTTTCCTGCTCGCCCAGGTACGCGTCGCCCTCTCTTACCATCATACGCCCGCCGGATACTCGCGACAACGGCCTTTCGGCGACCTTACCGCTCCCCTCCGCCGCGTCTGCGGGGAAGATGCACGACGTGCAAATGCCCGAGGCAAGCATCTTCGCCGCCCCGTCGCCGTTCATGCACATGCGCGTCCGTCAAGCCGGCACGTAGAAACTCCGGGTGCGATTTCAAGGCGGCGACCGGATTCACGCCGCGCCGTTCGTTCTCATTGCGCACTCCTTCATTACTCGGAAGACGAGAACCCGACTCCTGCTAGAGCGCTTTATCGGAGGTCAGGACCATTCAAGCGGGCCGATGAAGTGTATTGTAATACATGATTCGGCCCGCTTGGGTGGTCATGGCCTTCGATAAAGTGCTCTAGCCGGCGTTGGTCAATACCAAGAAGCCGTACCATAACCCCAAGCTCACGCACACGACCGAAACCGTGCCGGCGATGATGTTCCCGGGCAACGAGTTTACCCGATCGCCTAAAATGCGTTTATTGTTCGCCAACAAAAGCAAAAAGCCGAGCACGATCGGCAATACCAACGCATTGAACGCTTCGACATAAAGGGTAACCTGCACAAGCGGCAGATGCGGGATCAACACGATGCCGGCCGCGGTCGCCGTGCAGAAAACGTACAACCCGTAGAAACGCTTGGCTTCCAAGCATCGATAATTCAGCGAACACGGCCAAGAAAACGCCTCGCCGAACGCCCACGCCGTCGCCAACGAGACCACGAACGCGCCGAGCAACGAGGCGCCGACCAACGCCGCTCCGAACGCGACCCCGGCAAAACGACCAACCAACGGCTCCAAAGCCAATGCCGCATGCGCGGCGTCGGTAACGCCGATACCGCTCTTGAACAACGTCGCCGCCGTCGTAACGATCACCGCGATCATAATGAACTGGGTCAGCACCGCGCCGATCCCGGTATCCGCGCGCGCAGGCCCGAGATCTGCGACCTGCAAGCCCTTGTCCACGGTAGCGCTCTGCTGGTAAAAGATCATCCACGGCATGATCACCGCGCCGATGTTTCCCGCAACTAACAGCAAATACGAACGATCGCCCAACGGCTGCGAACCGAATAAGCCGTTGCGTATCACGTCGGAGGCCGCGGGATGCGCCGCGAACGCCGCCGGAATAAACAAGAGTTCTACCATGCACAGGCCCAGCGCCGCGAGTTCCGCGCTTTTATACGTTCCGCTCAACGATACCGTGATCAACACGGCGGCGGCCGCGAGCACCATCACGTTCGGATTCACGCCGAAAATCAACGCTGCGCCGGCGATGCCGATGAATTCCGTAACCAACGCCGCGATGTTCGTCAGCGCCATCGTGCCCAGCGAAACCCACGTCCATCCCAGGCCGTAATGCTCGCGAATGAGTTGCGCGTGCCCCTTACCCGTCACGGTTCCCAAACGCACCGTCATCTCTTGGACGACGAACAGCGGCACGATCAACAGGAGCTGTAAAAGGATAAGCTTCATGCCGAACTGCGCGCCGGAAGCGGCTGCGGTGGTGATGCTGCCCGCTTCGGTGTCGGCAAACGCAACAACGATTCCCGGGCCCGCAATCGCGAGAAATCTCGCGAGGCCCGGCCGAGGGGCCGGCGACGACGGATGCACCTATTTAGGTTCACCTAAATGGGTACTCGGCGTCAACGCGTTTTGACGGGAAGGCCGCGGGCTCCTCAAGCGTAATTCTGGGAATCTCATGGGAGCCGCACGCACCCCTCTAGAGCCTCCGACCCCCGAACAAGCCGCTTTCCTCGAACGCGCGATGGAACAGTACGGGCGCGCGGCTTATACCTATGCTTACCGCCTCACCGGGAACCAGGCGGACGCGAGCGACCTCGCCCAAGAAGCCTTCCTCCGCGTTTACCGCGCGTGGCGTTCCTTTTCGCCCGGCACCAGTTTCATCGCTTGGATCTACCGTATTCTCACAAATCTCCATCGAGATGAACTTCGGCGACGAAAAGGACGTTATGTAGAGGAGCTCCCCCAGGACAACTCCCCGCAGGATTTCACCGCCTCACGCATGCAGGCGGGGACGCCTGCGGACGACTACGTCGAACGTCAGCTAAGCGAACCGCTTTCCCGGTCCCTGGCACGCCTTTCCCTTGAACAGCGGCAAGCGGTCGTCCTGGCGGATATCGAGGAGTACAGTTACCAGGAGATCGCCGAGATCATGGGGTGCTCGATCGGCACCGTTCGCTCGCGGCTCCACCGGGCTCGAGCCGTCCTAAAACGCCTTCTTGAACTTGAAAAGCAGCCGCAATCATGACGACATCTCATCTAACTCCCGAGGTCCTCGCCGACTACCTCCGCGGCGAATTAGCGCCGGCGGAGGACGCCCTCGCGCTCGCGCATCTCGACGCTTGCTCCGCGTGCCGTCTCGATCTCGAAAACGAGACCGCTTTGACCGACTATCTGCGCCGTGCCGCGGCGCAAGAAACGTTCGACCTGCCCGCGGAGGTCAAATCCGCGGTACGGCAAAAGCTGCGCGCCGCGCGCTCCAGGTCGTTCCCCTCGCTCCTCGTCGCGTTGCGCCCGGCCTTCGCGTTGCCCATAGCCGCGGCAATTCTCATCGGAACCTTCACGTTTCCCTCATTGATCCGCACGATACAACCCGCGCGACCGACGATCGACGCAACGTTCTACCTCGACGCCCACGCCGCGCAACAAGCGATCGAGCCGCTCTCCGAACATAACCCGATGCGGACCGCATACACGGAGCGGATCGACGCAAACGATGTCGTTCGTTAAAACCGGCCTCGCCCTCGTCGCGCTGATCATCTGCCGCGCCGCCGCGTCCGCGGCGGACGCGCAAACCGCCGATTCGCGCGCGGCGCTGCTTTTACGCGAAAGCATTGACGCGCCGAAGACGACGTCGTACATCGGCCAACTGCAAACGGTGCGCTTCGCGAGCAACGGCGCCTGGGCGACGCTCGCACGCATCGAACACAAAGCTCCCTCCTTGACCCGCCGCTGGTTCCTCGCGCCCGAAGCGCTTTACGGCGATTACATCGTCACGCGCGGCGCGAAAACCTATCGCTTCAACATGAAACGCGCGCGCATCGTCGTTTCCAACGACCCCAGAGCGGAGGACGCCGTCTTCGCGAGCGATCGACTCGACCTCATGTTCCGCAACTATCGCCCGCTCTTCGACGATATTGAAAGCACGGCGAACCACCCTACAAGCTCGATTCTCCTCATTAACAAATACACCGGCGAACGTGCGATGCGCTTGTGGATCGATAACCGCACCCGCCTTGTTTTGCGCAAGGAAGAATTCCGGGGTAACGGCTCAGTCGCATCGCAAACGCGATTCGAAGCAATCCGCTATACGAACAACATCCCCGACGATATCTTCGCCATCGAGCCGCCCGCCGGCTTCACGCGTACCGAAGGCTTGAGCGCCTCCGTGCCGGCGCCCAATCTTGACGACGCAATTCGCGAAGCCGGCTTTCGACCGTACATGCCCAAGGATCTGCCGCAAGGCTTCGTTCTCGCGGACGGCAACCTTATGAGCGCAAAAAGCATCAAGACTCTCCGCCTCACATATACAGACGGATTACGCACCGTCTCGCTTTTCGAGAACAATAAAGGCGCGGCGGCGAACTTCGGCGATCTCCATCCGCGCATCACGCGATTCGAGGGGCACGAGGCCCGCTACATCGAGGACGGATCGACGACGTTACTCACCTGGAACGAACACGATCTGCACTTCGCGCTCGCGGGCGATTTGGGACGCGAGGAGCTACAACAAATAGCCGCCAGCGTCGTGCCGTAAAAATCTCGCCGCCCTTTTCAACCGCTGCTCGCGCCCGAACGCGCGTACAGATCTAAAAACGCGCGATGCTGATACCGAATATCAAAGGCGAACTCAAAACGGCTCCGCGCATTATCGCCCAGCCGTCGGCGCAGCGTCGGCGAATCTTTCAGCGACAACGCGTGTGCAACGAGATCGTCGACCGCGCCCGGAGCGAATAAAAGTCCCTCGTGGTCATGGCGAACGGCGAACTCCGTCGAACCCACGCGCGTCGCAAGCGACGGCAATCCCGCGCGCATCGCCTCCAAGAGCGCCAAGCTCAACCCCTCGCGATGCGACGCTTGCACGTACGCGTCGAGTGCGGACAAATACGCCTCCGTATCATCGATAAATCCCAACAACCGTACGTTCTCGAATCCCGCGAGGCGAATGTTCGTCTCGGCGCCGCCCGTTCCCCCAAGCACCCACCTCACGCCTGCGTCGCGCGTCCTCCCGGCCGCGGCGAGCACGTCCAACGCGCCTTTGGGCTCGTCGACGCGTCCAAGAAAGCCGACGACGAAATCATTCTCGCCGAAGCCGAAGCGCTCGCGCGCGCGCAAGCGCTCCTCCGGCGTAGCTAGCGGATGCGGCGCCGCCCCGTTTGCGATATGACGGATTCGATCGGCATGCGTAAACGCGCCCGCCATCGCCGCATCCGGCACGGTGACCGCGTCGCTTAAAAACGACGAGCGACGATCGATACGGTTGTACCACCGCACTTGCCGCGTCTTCTCGTCCCAGCCGTGACAAGTCGCGATGAGCGCACGCATGCGCACGCCGCTTAAGCGCGCCAGACGCCCGAGGACGTTCGCCTTATACCCGTGCGTGTGCACGACCGCGGCAACCTCGCCCGACAACGCGCAGGCAAACGCCGGCAATGCCCGCCAGGGCAACTTACGATGCCGATCTTCAAGGCAAACGACGCGGAAACCCTCGGCCCGCGCCTCGCGCGCCAAACGACCCGGCATAAAACACGTCAACTCCGGAACGATCTCCCCGCTCTCGCGCTGAGCGCGCATGAGCGCCTGCACCGCCCGTTCCTTCCCCCATAGAGCATCCTCTCCGCCCATGGCGTCGAGAACATGCATCACGCGCATGGGGGCCGGATCAGGGGTACGCCGACAAAACACTTTTAAGGATACCATATGAGCGAGCATCCCAGCGGCCGCTGGACGCTCGCCTTCTTGCACCGAGCATGGAGGCGCAGGGCGGGACGTACGATTTTACGCGTTCGTGCCGATGGTATGCCGATACCTTAACAATGTCCCCCCAAAAAGCGGGCGTCAAAAGTCCTAATCACCCCTATTATTGAGGGTGAACCCAATTCCCCAATGGACCCTCGGCACGCACCGACACGGAGGTCATCTCGTGCATAGTAGTTTTACAACCCGCCTCGACGCATCCCCGACAAGCTTATCCCGCAAGGCGCTCGCGGCGGTTCTCAGCTTTGGGATCATCGCTTTAACCGGATGCGGCGGCGGCAGCAGTCAGGCCCTGCCGACCTCCCCCGCTAACACGACTAGCCTCGGAAATCTTCAAGGAGCCATTGCGGCAGGAGACCTCAAACCTGTTTGCCCCGGCCCGACGAGCGGCACGAGCGCGCGTTGCAACTTATATCTCATGACTGCCGCCGGGCTTTCGGCATTTCATGTGCCGTTGCGTCCGCCGGTGCAAATTTCATCGGCTTTCCGTAAGAAATCCTCGACCCTTGCCTCCATTAGCGGCATCCAGCCGAGTGATCTTCAAGCGGCCTACAACCTAACTTCTCTTAGCGCCTCGCAAGGCGCCGGCCGAACCGTAGCGGTTATTGACGCCTTTAGCGATCCCACGCTCGAAAGCGATATGGGAGTATATCGCGCCACGTTCGGTTTACCGCCGTGCACAGTTGCAAGCGGCTGTCTGAGCATAGTCGATCAATCCGGTTCCGCGACCCCAGCGGCTCCAATCGATCCCGGCGGTTATTGGAGTATAGAGAAGTCCTTTGACACGCAGATAGTTTCCGCCATTTGTCCGCTTTGTCACATCCTCGTAGTGGAAGCTACTACGCCGACAATGCCGGACCTTTCGGCTTCCGTACAAACGGCTATCAGCTTGGGGGCTTTTTCCGTCACCAACAGCTATACGGCGAACGAGACGGGCAACGCCTCATACGCTTCCGCATATAACCATCCCGGCACTCCGATTGTGGCCGCCGCAGGCGACTTGGCCTATAGCAACGGCGTATCCGTTCCCGCCTCTTACGGGACGGTCGTCGCCGTCGGCGCGACGACGCTCACCAAAGACGCGGCCAGTCCGCGCGGTTGGGACGAAACCGTTGCCCTAGCCGGAGCCACGACAAGCGGTTGCAGCACGATCACCGCAAAACCAAGCTGGCAAACGGATACCGGTTGTGCAATGCGCACGGTAGCTGATATCTCTTTCTTCGGAGACCAAAGCACCTGCACCCCAACTTACTTTGCCCCTGACGGGTGGGTGTGCGGAACCGGAACCAGCATCGGAACCCCGGCAGTCGCGGCGATATACGCGCTCGCCGGCTACACCGGCAACGCATCCTCCCTGTATAATCCCGGCGCGGGCTTAAACGATATAACTTCCGGTTCAAACGGCATCTTGGACGCGGCAACCGGAGCGTGTATTCCTCCCGCGCCTCAGGGGCCGGGGGGGTCCGTCAGTCTGGACTCGCTTCTGCGCAACGCTGACGGCGTGAACCCGGCGGCATACCTGTGCACCGGCGAAGTCGGCTACGACGGCCCAAGCGGAAACGGATCGCCGAACGGACTGTACGGCTTCGGCAAGGTGCTGTGCGCGCTGCCTCCGGCCGGAACGCCCAATCCCCATCCAACGGAAAACCCCAATGCCCCAGTAGGATGCACTTCGTAAGAAGCTCACCCGAACAAACCTTCCGCTCGACGGCCTCCAAACCGTCGAGCGGAACCATTTTCACCCGCGCGACCGTTGTTTGCGCACTTAGAATCACCGCGATCAACAGCGTGAACTGCGAATCATATCCCGGCGCGGTTTTCGCGTCGGTATACGCTTTTGCCGGCGCCTCCTGTTCTTGCCGAGCAACCGTGAGGGGAACCTAATGAGCGAGCACGGAGGCACAGGCCGGGGAAGTACAATTACGCGTTCGTGCCGGTAGTATGCCGATACCTTAACAATCTTCCCCCCAAAAAGCGGGCGTCAAAAGTCCTAATCCTCCCTATTATTGGGGGTGAACCCAAGTCCCCCAATGCAGCCTCGGTACCCACCGACACGGAGGTCATCTCGTGGATAGTTTAGAGAGAACCGGCAGACGCCTCAATACTTCCCGGTCCAAGCGCCTTTTTCAGCGCGGTCTTGCATATATAAGCATGATCGCGCTTGCTTCTTGCGGGGGCGGCGCCGGTACGTCCAGCCTGCCTGCCTCCGGCGGATCCGGCGGATCCGGCGGCGTGACGGCCGGTATGGATTTCCACACCGCGCTGTCCAAGGGACTCCTCACGGCTGCTTGCCCTACTGCCGCTACGGGATACGCGCGCTGCGTCTCGTACTTCGTCACCGCCGACCTCACGTCGCATCAAGCGAATAAGGCTGCAGCGGGTTTTCGCCATAAACAGGACGACAGCAGCGGTTCGAGCGCCGTAGACAACGTTTTTAACGCGATCCCCACGACGACGTTCACCCCGCTTAATTTACAGGCCGCGTACGGCCTCACCAGTATGAGCGCCGCGGGCGGCGCCGGTAGCGTCGTCGCGGTAATCGAAGCGGGAGACGATCCGACGGTCGAACATGATTTGAGCGTTTTTCGCGCGACGTTTAACCTGCCCGCGTGCACGTACGCAAACGGTTGCTTACGCAAAGTCGCACAAGACGGAAGCGCTAATTACCCGCCCTTGGATTCGCCTTGGGCGCAAGAAACCTCCATCGACACGCAAACCGTTTCCGCCATTTGCCCAAAGTGCGGCATTTTAGTGGTGGAAGCCAAGGGCGAGGACATGATCGATCTCGCCGCGGCGGTGAATGAAGCTGCGGCCTTGGGCGTTTTCGCGATTTCCAACAGCTACGCGGCAGACGAGAACGGCTCCACATATGCGGCGTTAGCTTCTTCCTATAGCCACGCGGGTATCGCGATCACTGCTGCCAGCGGAGATCAAGCTTTTAGTGAAGGACCCCAGAGTCCGGCCTCGTTCGCCTCGGTGATCGCAGTTGGAGGCACGACGCTTTTGCCTGCAGCCGACGCGCGCGGCTGGACGGACATCGTATGGAGCGGCACGGGATCCGGATGCAGCGCCATGGTCGCGAAGCCCGCGTGGCAAACGGACGCCGGATGCACCATGCGCACAATCGGAGATCTGGCCTTCGACGCGGATCCGGCAACGTTGATTCAAACCTATGACAGCACGCCCGTTGCGGGCGCCGCCAATACCAACGGCGTCGCGGCAGGCTGGGCGAGCGGCGGCGGCACGAGCTACGGAGCGCCTGCCGTCGCGGCGATCTACGCCTTATCCGGCGTCGCCGTCAGCAACGCGAGCGCCCTGTATGCCGTACCCTCCCCGCTTACCGACGTGACGAGCGGAACGAACGATGCCGTCGATGCCGCGGGAGCATGCATCCCGGCCGTCGGCGGCGTGCAAGGGCCGGTTATCACAGACGCTCTACGCAGAACAGCCGGCGCCGATTGGCCGTCTTACCTCTGCACCGGCGTCCCAGGCTATGACGCTCCGAGCGGCAACGGCGTACCGAACGGCGGATTCGGCCCGTGCGCGCTAGCTCCGGCCGGAACTCCCAATCCGCATCCGACGGAAAACACTACTGCCCCGAAGTGCACCTCATAAGCAATAAGCGGGGCGCCCGACCACGCGTTCCGCTCGACGGCCTCCATACCGTCGAGCGGAACTTTTTCACCCGCCCACGTTCACCACGCCCTTCCCGAACAACGGCGCTATGAAATGCCCCATCACGTAGGAAACGGCGAAAAGGCCCGCGCCGAAAGCCGTGATCTCCAACCCCTTGCGAATCGGATTCCTTCCGCTCAAACGCCCCGCGAAAACGCCGATGCCGAAGAGCACGCAGATCGCAAGCAACAGCGCGACGCCGATCGCCCCGGAAAGCGATAGCGGCGTTAAGTACGGAACGATCGGCACGAACGCGCCGAGGACAAACGAACCCGCCATGGCAAACGCCGAGCCTACGCCCTGCTCTTGCGCGATACGCGGGTCGATGCCGAACTCGTCGCGCACCATCTCGTGCAGCCAAATCTCGGGATTCTTGATAAGGCGATCGACGATCATCCGCGCCTCGGCCTGCGTGAAGCCCTTGAGCTTATAGAAACCGACCTGCTCGGCATACTCTTCGTCGGGCTTCTCGATCATCTCATGACGTTCGTATTCAATCGCGTTTTCCACCACCTCCCGCTCCGCTTTGCCGCCGAGATACTCGCCGACCCCCATCGAGAGCGCGCCCACCGTCAACGCCAGCATTCCGGTGAGCACGATGGTTGAACGATCAACGGTCGCGCTCCCCATGCCCGTCACAATACCCAGCGTCGTAAGCAATCCGTCTTGCGCGCCGAAGACGATCTCGCGAATGCCGCGTTGGCGCTCGAGGCGAGCGCGCTCGGCGGTATCCGGCATGCGGGCCGCGTGATTTTCTTTCGGATTCACCCTGCCTGCCTTCTACGGGTAACGGGGCGCCGCCGCCCGACCGCGAATAAAAACCTTGTGCCTGAACCGTCCAACCCGATCGTCGAGTTAGCAACCAAACTGCGCGCCCGACGAGATCTCGCAAGCGCCGTCGATAGCGCCGTGCCCGGGAACGCGCCGCCGCAAGACGCGGACGCCGGGCAAACCCTCAGAGCATTCGGAGAAGCCTTGCGCATCGGCGCCAAGCGCCTTAACGCTATACTCGGCAAAGACGGAGTTACGTATATACGCCTTGAAAAGCCGTTGCGAATTCGCCTTCGCTTCCGCGATAAGCGCGTGAACCTCGAGGTCGACGCAGCACGCGACCTGATTATCGTCAAAGGCCTCAATCTTGACGGCGAGTATCAAGTCGATACGAATGCCTCCGTGCCGGCGCTGATCAATCTCTCCAAACTCTCGACCGATCCAGGATACGGCGAGGCGCTTACCGCTTCTTCTTTGTTAAAGGTAATCTCGCAGGACGCGGAATTGCCGCGCCCGCCGCATCTGGACGCTTCAGGCCCCTTGCAGTTCTAACGAGCTGGGCACTCGGACATAAGGCGAGAACAGGGCAAGCATCGCATAGCGGCGTCGGCGCTTTGCAGATTTGGCGACCGTGCAGTATCAGCCAATGGTGCGCATGCCGCAGCTTCTCTCTGGGGACGAGTTTGACGACATCCTCTTCGACGTCGCGCGGCGTCTTACCGACGGTCAAGCCGAGCCTATGCGAAACGCGAAAAACATGCGTATCGACGGCGAAAGCCGCTTCTCCGAATGCGACCGAAACAACCACGTTCGCCGTCTTGCGCCCAACGCCCGGAAACGTTTCAAGAACTTGCCGTTCGCGCGGAACTTCGCCGCCGTGTTTCTCTATAATTGCTTGCGCCGTACGCACGATGTTGCGCGCTTTGATACGGAAAAAGCCGATCGACTTAATGATCTCCTCAACTTCCCCGATCTCGGCTCGCGCAAGCGCGCGCGCGTCCGGATACCTCGCGAATAACAACGGCGTAACCAAATTCACCCGCGCGTCGGTCGTTTGCGCGCTTAGAATCACCGCGATCAACAACGTGAACGGCGAATCGTATCCAAGCGCCGTTTTCGCGTCGGGATACGCTCTTTCCAGCGCCTCCAGTTCTTGCCGAGCAACCGTGCGGGAGACCTTTTTCTGAGGAAACGGGATCATATAGCACTTTCTCGAAGGCCATGACCACCCAAGCGGGCCGAATCATGTATTAAAATACACTTCATCGGCCCGCTTGAATGGTCCTGACCTCCGATAAAGCGCTATAGGGTCTCTCCTATGCGACGGGCAACCGTGAAGATCGCGCTTCCCAGCATCTTTACGAACGAACCGAGCAGGTTGAGACTCTGCGCCTCGAACTTCCACAGGGAGAACGGCGCGGGATACGGCGCCGCGAGAAAAACGAGTCCGACGACGGTTATCACGACGATCGGAAGTTCCTCAAGGGTTCCGGTGCGGTACAGACAGGGTTTCCCGGCGTGTCGATGCAGCCCGACCGATACGCGAGCGCCGAAGGGATTGAAAACCGGAATCCCCGCCGGGGAAAACATATCGAGCGCGATATGCAAGATGCTAGCCGCACAAATACCGCAAACCGCATCCGCGATCTGCCGCGGCAACCCCGGTACGACGAGCTGCAGCGCGAAGAGAATGCCGACGTAGAGCGGTATCCAATGCGTGAGGGTGCGATGCGGAATGAGCGAGCTTCTCCATCGTCCCCGAAATCGCACAAGCTCGCCGACATCGGGAAAGCTTGATCCCAACAGCACTCCCAACGCGAGCGTCGGGCTTGCGCTATGTTCGTAGACCGCGTAGGCAAGCGCCGCGGCCGTGAGGAAATGCCCGCTTTTGCTCAAGTAGGCAACTCCAGCCCGCGTTCGCCGTGCGCGACGATGCCGTCGCGCACGAGGCCTTTCACGATGCCGTGCAACGCCCGTTCATCGCAATCGGCCAGTCGCCGTATCTCGTCGTGCAAATCCAGGAACGAGACGGCCTGCCCGGGAGGCAATTCGCGCAAGCGATCCACGATCCGACCGCGCAGATACCGCGTGGTTTTCTCGAATGGGATGCGCTCCTGCGGGGAACGCTTGGGCGCGTGCTCGCGCATCGCCGCCGCTAACCGCGCGGCGTCCACGGGCGCCGCCGCGCAGTGTTCGCGCAACGGGCAAACTAAGCACTTAGGAGCCCGCGCCGTGCAGATCGTCGCTCCCAAATCCATCATCGCCGAGTTCCAATCGCAGCCTCGGCCCTGCGGAACGCTCGCCGCCGCGAGGAGATCGAGGTCGCGCACGGCGACTTTGGGCGGAAACTCCAAACCGTGCGCCGTGCGATGCGCGACCCGCCGAATATTGACGTCCGTAGCGGCATCGTCTCGCTCGAACGCGAACGCGCGCACCGCCGCGACCGTATACGCGCCCATGCCCGGCAACCGCCGCAAAGCTTGCGCGTCCTCGGGAAGAATGCCGCCGTGCTCTTCAACCACGACGCGCGCCAAGAGCTGCAAGCGCACCGCTCGCGAATTATAACCCAAGCCGCGCCATGCGCGAAGGACATCGGCGGTTGAGGCTTGCGCGAGCGCGGCAAAATCCGGAAAAAGCGCGAGGAACGCTTCGTACAGCGGAATCACGCGAGCGGTTTGCGTTTGCTGCAACATGCATTCGCTGACGACGATGCGATACGGATCTCGCGTGAGCCGCCACGGTAAATGCCGCCGGCCGTACAGCCGGTACCAATCAAGCAACGCTCGCGTGAGGGGGGTCATGCTTTCAATGATTCCCCTATTCGTCGTATCCCCTCTATCATGCGCTCGCGCGACATCGGCGTAATCGCCAAGCGAAAATTATGATCGCCGCCGGTTCCCGGAAAGAACGCCTCGCCGAATAAAAACGATGCGCCGTGACGCTCCGCATTCTCCAAGAGGGCGCGGCCGCGCATCTCCCGCGACGCGGTCGCCCATAAGTAAAATCCTCCGCCTCCGGCAGCCAAGCGAATCGTCTTGGTCCAATATCGCGCGATCGCGTCGCGCGCCTCGATCCTACGTTGCGTCAGCTCAACGCGTAATTTGACGAGATGATCGTCGTACGCGCGCGCGAGATAATCACAGACGCCGGCCTGTACGTAAAGGCTGGTCGCCATATCGTAGGATTGCTTGCGTAACAATAATCGCTCGTAAATCGTACGCGGCGCCGTCAACCAACCCAATCGTAATGAAGGCGCGATCGTTTTCGAGAACGTGCTCAGGTAGATGACGTAGTCGTCGGAATGCGCGGCAAGCGGGCTGATGCCGTTATCGACAAGCTCGCCGTACGGATCGTCTTCCACGATCGGAACGCGCGCGCGCTTGGCTAGGGTAACCAAACGTTCGCGCCGATCGGCGTTCATCGTCGCGCCGGTCGGATTATGCAACGACGGCATCGCGTAAATGAAACGCGGCCGACGCGTTCGTAATATCGCCTCGACGTGATCGACCCGCATGCCCTCCTCGTCCAGAGCCACGGGTATCGTGCGCAAGCCCGCGATTTGAAAAATCTGCAACGCTCCGGGATAGGTGGGCTGTTCGATAATGATTTCATCGCCCGGCTCCGCCAGACTTTGTGCGACAAGCGAAATTCCTTGCGTGGATCCGGTAAGCACGAGCACGTTACGCGCATCGACGTTGCAGCCGCGACGACGCATGCGCGCGGCGATAGACTCGCGCAAGGGATCGTGTCCCTCCGAATTGCCGTACGAAAGCACGTAGTTCGGATCGCCCGCCGACCGTTCAAAGGAAATCGCCAGTTCGCGCAGCGGCGAGGGCTCCATCGGGGGCACCCCTTGGACAAACGATATCTTGTCCTCATCGCGCGTAGCCGCCAACTCGCCCAGCACCGCGGGAAACTGACCGACCTGCCAAGACGGTAAAGCGACCCACCAAGGCGCTTCGGTACTCCGTAGCGGCCCCGCCCCGGCCGTGCGCGCGACCCGCGACCCCGAGCCGGCCTTTTGCTCGATCAAGCCGTCGGCCGCCAAGCTGCGATAAGCATGCACCACCGTACTGCGGTTCACCCCCAGGGATTCAGCCAAGCCGCGCTCGGGGGGAAGGCGCGAGAGCTCCGGCAACGCCCCTGCGAGGATCGCCTCGCGCAGACCCTCATAGATTTGCCGGTAGATCGGGACGATGCTTTCCCGATCGATCGTCGGGATCACCGAGGACCATCCAATTTGGCGCATTGGATCGAGAATGCGCCGTAAAATGGCCTAGCCCCCTGCTTGGAGAACGTGTTAGGGTCGTAATAGGGTCGTAACAGGAGATAGAAGTTGGCAGATACGCAGGTCGACGCCCTCGTCATCGGCGCGGGCCCAGGCGGCTATCACGCCGCCATTCGTTTAGGGCAACTCGGGAAAACCGTCGTTTGCTTCGATCGCGACGAAGTCGGAGGCGTTTGCCTGAATTGGGGTTGCATCCCCACGAAGGCGCTTTTGCACGTCGGCGAAATCACGCGGCAAATTCATGAAGCAGGCAAGCTCGGCATCCAAGTCCAGGCGCCGCGGATCGAACGCGAAGGCGTCGTGAAATTCGCCGAGGACGTCGTGAAATCAAACGTGGGCGGCGTGCAGACGCTCTTCAAAGCGAACAACGTGACGTTCGAATACGGCGAGGCCTCCTTCACCGGCCCCAAGAGCGTCCAGCTGCGCAAGCGCGACGGTTCAACCCAGACGTACGAGGCCAAGGACGGCATCGTGATCGCAACGGGCAGCGCCCCCATAGACGTCAAAGCGTGGCCGCACGACGGCGAATACATCATTAATTCCAACGACGCGGTACGTCTTAAGAAAATCCCCAAGACCATTCTCGTAATCGGCGCCGGCGTGATCGGCTTGGAGTTCGCCACCGTCTACACGCGTCTGGGCGCCAAAGTGCTCGTGGTTGAAATGCAACCGCAAATTCTTACGGGCACGGATCTCGAAATCGGCAAAACGCTCGGGCGCATTCTCAAAAAACAAGGCGTGGAGATCGCGCTTTCGGCTACCGTGAAATCCGTTGAGAAAGTCGGCAAGACCGTGAAAGCCGTGATCAACGGCGAATTCACCGGCGGCAAAGACGAAACCCGCGAGTTTGAAACGGCGCTGGTCGCCGTGGGTCGCCGCCCGGTAACCGACGCGCTCAATCTCGCCGCCGCGGGGCTAAAAACCGACGAACGCGGTTTCATCGCGGTCGACGCGCAACGCCGTACCGGCGTCGCAGGCATCTACGCTATCGGCGATATCACCCCGGGTCCGCAACTCGCGCACAAAGCGATGAAAGAAGGCGTGGTCGCCGCCGAAGTCCTCGCGGGCGATCGTTCCTCCGCGTTCGATCCCGTCGCGATTCCCAATTGCGTGTACACCGATCCCGAAGTCGCGACCGTGGGCCTTTCCGAAGAGGAAGCCAAGGCCGCCGGGTACGAGGTGCGCATCGGTAAATTCCCGTTGGCCGCCAGCGGACGCGCACGCACAATGAACGAAACCGACGGCCTCATCAAACTCGTCGCCGACGCGAAGACGGATCTTTTGCTGGGCATGCACATCGTGGCGCCGCAAGCGGAATCCCTGATCGGCGAAGGCGTGATCGCGTTGGAAATGGGGGCGACGCTCGAAGATATCGGGCTGTCGATCCATCCGCACCCCACGCTCACCGAGTGCATCATGGACGCGGCCGAAGCCGCGCACGGCAAGGCGATTCACGTCGTCAACCCCAAGGCCAAGCCCAAGCCCGCCCTCGTCCCGGCAGGCGTCTAAATGCCGGCCGCGCGCGCGCGATTGCTGCGCTTGGGTCTGCGTCCGTACCGCGAGGTATGGACGCTGCAAAGAGAGCTGCACGCGCGCGTCGCCGCCGGGCAAGAATCCGCAACGTGGCTGATGGTCGAACATATGCCGGTCGTCACGCTCGGACGTACGGCCAAGCACGAACATCTGCTGCTTTCCCCCGAAGCGCTCGCCGCGCGCGGCGTGGATTGCGTGAACGTGGAACGCGGCGGCGACGCGACGTACCATGGTCCGGGTCAACTTGTCGTGTATCCGATCATGAAGCTCCCGCGTTTTCGCGAGGTCGTTCCGTTGGTGAGCGCGCTTGAGGACGCGGTCGTCGCGACGCTGCGAACATTTCGCGTAGCGGCGCGCGGGCGCGGCGAACATCGCGGCGTGTACGTCGGCGACAACGCGATCTGCGCGATCGGACTGTCCGTGCGCAAGATGACCTCGATGCACGGCATCGCGCTCAACGTGTGCACGCGCCTTGATTACGATACGCTCATCACGCCGTGCGGCACGCCGCAATTCGGCATAACCTCCGTCTCTCGCGAAGTCGGCCGACATATCCCGATCGACGAAGCGAAGGCGCCTCTCTTGAACGCGCTCGCCGAACGCTTCAATCTCAATTTTTTTGAAGACGATTACGCTTCTTCCCGCGATCGACAAGCGTCATGATTGAAATTGATCTTATCGGCGGGACGCCGGCGCAGAGAAAACCCGAATGGCTCAAAGTTCGCCTTCCGCAAGGGCAAGCGTATGAGCAACTTCGCGATAAAGTGCGCAAGCTGGATTTGCACACCGTTTGCCAAGAAGCGATGTGTCCCAACATCGGCGAGTGCTGGGGAGCCGGAACCGCCACGATCATGATCCTTGGAGACACGTGCACGCGGGGTTGTCGCTTCTGCAATGTGAAGACGGGAAGCCCGCGCGGCGAAGTCGACTGGCTCGAACCCAAGCGCGTTGCCGAGGCCGTCCGCGACATGGGTTGGCAGTATCTCGTGCTCACTGCGGTGGATCGCGACGATCTCGCCGACGGCGGAGCGACGATCTTCGCACAAACCGTGCGGATGATTCATGCTCTTTCTCCGGAAGCGAAAGTCGAATGCCTCACGAGCGATTTCGCCGGAGATTTGCAGGCGGTGGACATCGTGCTCAACGCGCAGCCTGAAGTGTTCGCGCATAATCTCGAAACCGTCTCGCGTCTCCAATCAACCGTGCGCGACAAGCGTGCGAATTTCGAGCAATCGATCTCCGTGTTAACGCATGCCAAACAAAGCGGGAAAGTTCGCTACACGAAGACGTCGTTGATGCTCGGCTTGGGCGAGACCGAAGCGGAGATTGAGGAAACGATGCATGCCGCGCGCGCGATCGGCGTCGATATCCTCACGATGGGGCAGTATCTCCAGCCGACCAAACGCCATTTGCCCGTGACCGAGTTCGTGACGCCGGAGAAATTCGAGCGCCTCCGCAAACTCGGCGTGAGCAAAGGTTTTCGGCAAGTCGTCTCTAGCCCGTTATCGCGCAGCTCATACCACGCCGAACAAGTTTTCCGGCAATGACCGAAGAAGTCGCCGGCGGTTTTGCCGCGCTAGGCCTTGAGCCTGAATTAGTAAGCGCCTTGACCGCGCTAGGCTATGAGGAGCCGACGGCGATCCAGCGCGAAGCGATACCGCCGCTCATCGCCGGCCGCGACGTGCTCGGCCAAGCCGCGACCGGCACCGGCAAAACGGCCGCCTTCGCCTTGCCGCTCTTGCATCGGATCGGAAAGTCGGTTGACGATCGGCACCCCCTTCGCGCGCTCGTTCTCGTCCCCACCCGCGAACTGGCGATGCAGGTAGCCGAAGCGATACATCGCTACGGCCGTGCGCTCGACGCGCGCGTGCTCCCGATTTACGGCGGTCAATCCATCCAACAGCAACTTCGCGCCTTGCGCCGCGGCGTGGACGTCGTGGTAGCGACGCCCGGGCGCGCGATCGACCACATCACGCGCGGCACGCTCGATCTCAAAGGCATCGAAATGCTCGTGTTGGACGAAGCCGACGAGATGCTTGACATGGGCTTCGCCGACGAGTTGGAAGCCGTGCTCCAAGCGGTTCCCGCGCAGCGCCAAACCGCCCTCTTCTCCGCCACCATGGCCAAGCGCATCCTCGCGATAACGAAGAAACACTTAAACAAACCCGTTCACGTCACGATCGCCAACGAAACCGCCGCGCCCGGAAAACAGCCGCGCGTTCGCGAGCTTGCGTACGTGGTGCAGCGCAGACATAAGGCCGCCGCCCTCGCGCGCTTCCTGGATATCGAATCGCCGACATCGGTCATCGTCTTCTGCCGCACGCGCACGGAAGTCGACGAGCTTACGCAAACCCTCGGCGGGCGCGGCTACCAAGCCGAATCTCTCCACGGCGGTCTCTCGCAAGAACAGCGCGACCGCGTCTTGCGTCGGTTCCGCGAAGGCGCTTGCGAGATTCTCGTCGCCACCGACGTCGCCGCGCGCGGATTAGACATCGAAAGCGTCACGCACGTCGTCAACTTCGACGTGCCGTCTTCGCCGGACGCTTACGTGCACCGCATCGGCCGCACCGGTCGCGCCGGCAGAGAAGGCACGGCGATCACGTTGACGGAGGCGCGCGAACACCGCCTCTTGCGCAATATCGAGCAACACACCAAACGCAAGATTTCCGTCGAGTCGGTTCCCACCGTACACGATCTGCGCGCTCGAAAACTTACGCAAACGCGCGAGGCCCTCGAAGAAGCTTTGGAAGCCGGCGGATTGGAGCATTACCGCGGCGTCGTTGAACAATTAGCGCAGCATCACGACGTTCTTGATCTCGCGGCCGCGGCGGTAAAGCTCGCGGATCGCGCGCGAGACGGCGACGGCGCCGACGACGAAGAGATTCCGGCGGTAGCGCTTCCTCAAGGGCCTAGAGAGTTCAAACCCGTCAAGAACCTCACGTTCCGAAATACCGGCGAAAATCGAGAGCCGCGCCTTTCGAACGGAAGCACCACGCGCATATTCATCGGTATCGGACGCAATGCGGGCATCCGTCCCGCCGATCTTGTAGGCGCGATCGCGGGCGAAGCGAAAATTCATTCGCGGGATATCGGCTCGATCGACATCGCGGACAAATTCTCATTGGCGGAGGTTCCCGCTTCGGAGAGCGAGCGCATTATCATCGCATTGCGCAAGACGACGATCCGGGGGAAAAAAGTGGTTGTGCGCTTGGATCGCGGGTTCGGCGAGAAACCGGCGATCTAAGCGATTGATCGAAACCGCCGTTTACACTCGATCTTGTGATTGCGCCTTACCTACCTGGCGTTTCGTATAGGCTTGGCTTAATATCCCTAACATTTTTGCGGGCAGGCGACTCTGCGTCGTTTGCTCCATCAATTGCGCCACTTTATCTTGTTCGCCGTTGTTATTAGCAATATAAATTTGGAGCGCTTTCGCAAATTTATCCCGTTTACTCTTCATAGAATCCGTTCCTGGGAATTCTCGCTGAACTCCGCTCCATATCCGCTCCGGCTTTTTGAGACAGGCATCGATAATATTCTGTCTCGCCGACTTTGGGAATTCTCCATAAAGGCGACTAAGAGGCAACTCCATTATTATTTTCGTAAGCTCGGCTGATTCTTTTGGCTTTAGATCCTCACCTCTATCGTATACGCGTAAATACTTGTCAGCATATGCTTGCGCCGCCCCCTGTGTTCCCGATGTGTGCTCGATAATTTGATAGGGGACGTTATTCTTTTGGTAGACGGTGTTTGCAGCGACTCGCGTTCTTTCCAGAAGCGATTCTTTATCTCCATAACCTTCGCGGTATTCTAGAATACGCTTTGTAGCCTCTTCTCCATAGACATCGTGAACCTGATCGACCGTCCCAGTGTTTACGATTAGCTTAAGGATAGGTGAGAAATTGGGCTCATCTGCGAAAAACTCCTGAAGATCGAGGGCGTTCCCTAACCCATTAAAATGCTGATTCGCCATGGTACTTTCCGTTACGCAGCGTCCAATTTTTGCCGCTCTAGAGAGAGTATTGAATGTCGACTGCTCGATAGTGCAGAAACAATAGGATAACCTAGACTTTTTATCGTGCAGAAGCGCCAATTTTATGAAACTTCGATAATTATCGCCGGCACACCCCAAAGTGCAATCGAAGTAAACTTTACCAGGCTTACCCTTATCTTTCGTACCAAAGGTCCCTTTTCCTGACCCTGGACCTCCGCCTATGAACTCGATTTCTTTTATATTTTTATCTTTTAAATATGCCCGATACACGGAGTCGACAAGCACGTCGGCAGCATGGCCGACAGCGCTGTAATTAGCGGTTACATTCTCCAAATACTCAGGAAACATTTCGCACGCATTATCAAAATTAAGAACTCCTGGGAATCGTTCTTGATATTCGCGCGTGAGCCTTTGTAGTTCACGCGGATCCTCCACTCTTTCGTTGGTTATTCTTTCGATGTCTTTAAATCTGTCTGAACGAACTATCTTCGTCGACGGCAATTCCGGAACGGTGTAACGGTGCGATACAATATTTTTGTGAAGGCGACCTAGCTCTTGAGCAATCTCATCGTTAGCCTGGCTCATAACTCCCCCTTTGGCTCGCCGCAAAGGGCTCGTGGATGATTTCTGATGCTCGTCAAATCCTCCTTACCGACCATTTAAACCCAGCTCTCAATCCGGTCGCACCTGAAAAACAGGCGATCGACCCTTGCAAATAGATATAGTTTTTCGCACGTATAATCCACGAACGGAAATATCTGTTCTTGGAATGCGCTCATGAAATACTAGAATATCAAGGACTCCTTGTAAATGAGCATTTCGGCCCTATGCTTTGTCTACCAAGGAACCTGCCGAGCAAAAATCAAACACGGATTCAGCCTCGATTTTTTTAGCCGTTCCGCCGATTTAGCGTGCGCAGATTTCCTAGGAATCCGTCATGGCGCGGCCGTAAAGCAAACTTCGAACGTCTAAAGAATACCGATATATCCGTCGGGCGATTGCCGCGAGCGTCGCTGAAGTCGTTCCCTGGAGCAGGGTTGCGATCGCTTGCGGCGCTACCCATGCCTGGAAAAGCAAGCTTCGATCATCTCGAACCGCTCGATGCCGCCCACCGGCGACACCGTCGTTCCGCTTCGTGAATACGAGTATATCCTTTTGGTCGCAAACTCTTGGACATAATCGTCCGCTCACGATTAAAATGATTCCTAATGACCTAGCCGCCGACCGCTTGCGCGCGTTTTTTGAGATCGAGCCGATGCTCCGCGATGTATCGGTTCGTTAACGGCATACGAAATTCCAACAACCCTCCCGAAGGGGCATAAACCACGTCCTTTTTGATGAGCTGATTGCGTGTCGAGCTAACCGCATCGGAAGTCGTTCCGAGTTCCGCCGCAATTTCAGCGACCGAATGGGCGCCTTCCCCAAGCGCATCCAGCGCAAGTACGTATCGACACTCGCGAGGAGTAAGGCCTCGAAAACGCCCGTCGTAAAAACTACCGTTAATAGTTTTCCGCACGGCGGGAGCAACCGCGATCACGTCCTCGAGATCAATCCGATTCCCTCGATGATGAATCCATGTCGCGCAAGCATACTCTTGCACGAATAACGGATATCCGCGCGTTTCGGAAACCAATCGTTCGAGAGCCGCGTGTTCGCATATGACGTTGCGTTCGATCGCAGGCTCGTCGATTGCGCGAATCGTTTCGGTCTTCGTCAAAAGTTCGAGGCGAAAATACCGCCATCTCTCCGTAAAGGTCCGAATTTTATGAAGATAAGCGATGCTTTCCGGCAAGCCCGCGCCGAGTAAGAAAACCGGCTCCGAGGTACTCGCAGTTTGATGCGCGAGCGCAATGAGCATTTGGAGATCCGCCGGCGGACACTCCTGAATCTCATCAACAGCCAAGAGAAGAAACCGGCCGTGCTTCCTCACGGCGGTATTGAGCGCTTCAAGAGCATCAACGATTTCTTCCTCTTCCCTCTGCTCATGCCGCGAGAGCTTCACTCCTCCAAGCCCGCTTGGAAGCTCATACGCGGCTTGCGGCAAAGCCTTGATGAAACCGTCGAAAGCGCTCCTCAATGTATCCGGGATTGAAGCGTTATCGTTCTTGAATCTCTCTATAGCGCGACGTAGGATCGTCGCAAGACGAAGGTCGGCAGACGCCTGCACATAGAGCGCTATCCCGCCCTCATCATGCAAGCCGGCAATACAACGCCGCAGCACCGCCGTCTTGCCCATTCCGCGCAGTCCGATCAAAACGACGGATTGCGCCGCCGCGCCCGTCTTCGTCATACCAATCGCGTACTTAATCGCTTCTAGTTCCGCATCTCGACCCGCCAACGCCGGAGGCTCGCTTCCCGGCGCGGCCCGGTAAGGATTATCAAACTCGCTCACATGCCTATGATAGCCTCGTTAGGCTGCTTTGACAATGCTTGACATAATTTGACAACTCATGATAAGCCCCTCAAGCCTCGATATCCGTAGCCTCGTCGATCTTCTGATCGAGCGCAGTCCGAATCTCGTCTTGCAACGCCGCGCTGGGAAAGCGTTTAACCGCGGGCTCGAAAAAAGCCAACGCGATCAGTCGTACGGCCTGCGACCGCGCGATTCCGCGCGTCCCCGCGTAAAACAATGCTTCTTCATCAAGCGAACCGACTGAGGCGCCGTGAAATGCGCTAACTTCGTCCGCTCCGATCTCCAACTCCGGCTTGACCTCGATTCGCGCGCGCTTTGAGAGCAACAACGCATCCGCCCGCAGCGATCCGTCGCTTCCGCGAGCGCCTTTTCGGATTCGAACGGTTCCGACATATCGGCCGTGCCCGCGATCGGTCGCGGCAAAGCGCACCACCGTGCCGGAACGCGTGCGCTCGCAGCGATGATCGACCATGCTCGAAAGATCGGTTTGCTGAACGCCGGTATGCAAAGACAAGGCGGAAATCTCCGCGCGTGCGCCCGGAGCATCCAGATGCACGTCGAGCGACGTACGCGCGCGCGCGGCTCCAAGCTCGGCTAGATGCCAACCCGCCTGCGCGTCCGCTTCGCAACGCGCCGCGCGCGTCATGCGGATGCGAGCGCCGTCGCCCATCCGCTGCACCGCGACATAGTCCAACTGCGCCCCCGCTCCCACGCTCGCCTCAACGATGCCGCACACAAACGCGTCGCCCTCGTTGATATGCCGCTCGATCACCGTTGCGCGCGCGTCCGCTCCGAGCACGACGACGACATGCGGGAAAACGGCTTGCGCCCGCCCTCCTCGATATATCCACAAAAGCTGAATCGGCGCATCCAAAATCACGCCGCTCGGAACGAATACGAACGCGCCGCAATTTTGGAAAGCCGTCGCCAGCCCGACAAAACGATTGGAACGCCTCCGCACGATCGCATGCCGCACGCCCGCAAGCAATTTCGGATGTTCGCGCCGCGCGTCGGCGAGCGGCAGAACGACCGCGCGCACATCGTCGCGAGCGCCCGGCGGCCCTTGAAGACACACGGCGCCCGCGTGCGCCAAACCGCCCGCGCTTTCAACGGCAAGCGCCGGACGATCGCCTGCGGCGTCTAGGGTCGCCGCGACTATGGGCGTCGTCGGCAATACCTTACGATCGGAGGTCCACGCTATTTTCCGATACGGCAGCTTGAGCGCGCCCCCCATACGCTCATAACGCGCAAATGCGGCGCGACGCTCGGAGGCGTCGACGGCGCCTCCGCTTGCCTCGCCGCGATCCTCCAAAAAACGAAGAGCCGCTTCAAGCATGCTTGAAGTCGGCTCAAACGCTAAAGACATGCCCTAGGTCTCCTAAATCACCCTATGCGTACATGCCGCGTGCGGTGAAGGCCTGCGCCACGCGATCGATGGCGATCATATACGCGGCCGTCCGTAACGGTATATTGCGCGACGTCGCGACCTTGGCAATCGCCTCGAAGTTCGAGAGAAGCTGATCCTTCAAACGTTCGTTCACTTCCGATTCTTTCCAGAAGTATCCGGCGCGATCCTGACACCACTCGAAATACGAGACGATTACGCCTCCCGCGTTCGCGAGAATATCCGGAATCACGACGATCCCGCGCTCTTGGAATATGCGATCGGCTTCAGGCGTCGTCGGTCCGTTGGCGCCCTCCACAATTAGCTTCGCCTTTATACGAGGCGCGTTTTCCGCCGTGAACTGCTTCTCAAGCGCGGCCGGAACCAGCACTTCGCACGGCAACTCCAAAAACCGCTCGTTCGAGATTTTCTCGCCGTCGCGATAACCTTCCAAGGAACCGTGCTCACGCGCGTACGCAGTCGCGGCGGCGACGTCGATGCCCTTCTCGTTATGATAGCCTCCGCTCACGTCGGAGATACCGACAATCGTACAGCCGCGCTCCGCGAACAACGCAGCCGCGACGGAACCGACGTTCCCGAACCCTTGCACAACCACGCGGGCGCCCTTGGGATCGATTCCCAACGCTCCCATCTGCGCGTGCGCAACCAACTCGACGCCGCGCCCGGTGGCCTCAACGCGACCGCGCGACCCGCCTAAGGCGACCGGCTTGCCCGTCACCACCCCCGGCGTGTGCTGGCGCCTATGCATCGAGTAGGTGTCCATAAACCATGCCATGATTTGCGGCGTGGTTCCGACATCGGGCGCGGGCACGTCTTTATCCGGTCCTACGACCTCGAATAATTCCGCCGCGTACCGACGCGTGATGCGCTCGAGTTCGGACGCCGAGAGCCGCGTGGGATCGCAGGTAACGCCGCCCTTGCCCCCGCCGAACGGCAGATCCACGACCGCGCACTTCCAGGTCATCCAAAACGCAAGAGCCGTCACTTCATCGAGCGTCACCCCCGGATGATAACGAATGCCGCCTTTCGCCGGACCGCGCACGAAGCTGTATTGCACGCGGTAGCCTGTATACACCTCGAAACCGCCGTTATCGCGTTGAAACGGAATCGCGAAGATGATTTGACGCGCAGGCTTGGTCAGCAACTGCTTCATCGCGTCGCTTATATCCAGCAACTCCGCGGCTTCATTAAAATACTTTATCGCGTCGCCGAAAACCGAAACATCCGGAGCAGTCGTCGCCATAGAAACCTTTCTTCTTTCACATGAGCACTAAGTTCAAAGATTCTCGCCGAGATCAAGATCACGGGCCTGCGGGCCAGGAGTCTATCGGACCGGGGCCCTACACTGCTCCGCACGGCCTTCGGCCTCGCCTCTTTTCACCGATTTCTTCGTCGGTCGTCGATTAAAACACGCTGTGTTTCCGCACTCCTCCCTCCTCGAACTCGGCAAAAAGAGTCGACGGATCAGCGCAGGTCCCCGGTCCGATAGACTCCTAAACATTAAATCGGAAATTCACGACGTCCCCCTCGCGCATGACGTACTCTTTTCCCTCGCTGCGCATGAGCCCGGCCGACCGAAGCGCTTCCATCGTACGCAAACGCACATAATCGTCGTACGCGACGATCTCCGCGCGGATAAATCCGCGCTCGATGTCGGAATGAATCTTGCCCGCAGCCTGCGGAGCCTTACTGCCCTTGGCAATCGGCCACGCACGCACTTCTTTTTCGCCCGCCGTGAGGAACGTCATAAGACCAAGCAGATCGTACGCGGCCAATACCAACTCATCCAAACCCGTGCGCCGAATACCCAAATCCTCGCGGAACGAAAGCGCATCCGCTTCGCTCAATCCGGCAAGCTCCGCTTCGATTTTTCCGCAAATCGCGATCGCGCGACTGCCGTCGCGCTTGGCCTGCTCAAAGACGGCCTGCGCGAACGGCCCCGGATTGCCGATCTGCGCTTCATCGATATTGGCGACGTACAACATCGGCTTTACCGTGAGCAAAAAACTTTCACGCGCGAGTTCAACTTCGAGCGAATCCGGCGGAAAGCTGCGCGCCGGACGCCCTTCTTCCAACGCCGTCCGCAAGCGGCGCGCGGCCTGGACGCGCTCCTCCAATTTCGGATTCACGCGCGCCTCGCGCTCCAATTTCTCGATGCGCTTGCCCAGCGTTGCAAGATCGGCAAGGGCCATTTCGATGGCGATGATCTCGATATCCCGTAACGGGTCCGCGCTGCCCTCGACGTGCGTCACATCGGGATCTTCGAAACATCGCACCGCCATGGCAATCGCATCCGACTCCCGGATATGGCTAAGAAACGCGTTCCCCAAGCCCGCGCCTGAACTAGCCCCCCGTACCAACCCCGCGATATCCACGAAGCGCATGCCCGCAGGGACTATCCGCTCCGAATGGAGCAAATCCGACAAATGTCCCAGGCGCTCGTCGGGAACAGGAACTTCGCCGATATTCGGTTCAATCGTCGCGAAGGGATAATTGGCGGCCAAAGCTGCGGCCGAGCGCGTGAGCGCGTTAAAAATCGTCGATTTACCAACGTTCGGCAAACCGACGATGCCGCAAGAAAGTGCCATGAGGAAACGTTTCTTTTGGTTCGAGCGGAATCGCAAGCTCCCTCCCTGGCGGATGGTCCCAAGGAATCGTTTCGGAAGCGTCGGATTCTATATAGGATGCGCCAGATGAAGGTTGACAAGCTTGGAATCGATTTGCTCACGCACGATCCCGTCGTCATCCTCAAAGATCTCGAAGGCAAGCGCTACCTCCTGATCCTAATAGGACCATTCGAGGCCACGGCGATCATGCTTGCCTTAGAAGGTCAACAAGTTCCGCGCCCGCTTTCGCACGATTTGATGCGAATGCTCTTGGAGACGCTCCATGCCAAACTCGAGCATGTTGTAATTCACGACATAAAAGATTCCACGTTTTTCGCCAAGCTAGTCATCCGAACCAACGGCGACGTACAGGAGATCGATGCGCGCCCCTCCGACGGAATCGCGTTAGCGTTGCGCATGCAAGCGCCGATCTACGTCACCGATAAGATCGTGCTCGAAGAAACCGTTCCGGACAAAAAAGCGGAGCATGAGGAAACGGTTCGTTTCAAACGATTCATCAACGAACTCAAACCCAGCGATTTTAAAGAATCGTAGCCGAGGCGTATAGTCTTAAGGAGAAATTTTGTCTAAAGAAACCGCTGAGATCGGAGTCTTCGGAGGCTCCGGTTTTTATTCGCTCCTAGAAAACGCGCGTGAAACATGGGTGGAAACGCCGTACGGCTCTCCCAGCGATAAGGTCGCCGTCGGCGACATCGCGGGCAAGCGCGTCGCTTTCTTGCCGCGTCACGGCAAAGATCATCGCTTTCCGCCTCACGAAATCAATTATCGCGCGAATCTCTGGGCGATGAAAGAGCTGGGCGTCTCCCGCATTATCGCTCCCACCGCCTGCGGCTCGCTCAAGCTCTCGGTGAAACCCGGCGACATGGTGGTGGCCGATCAAATCGTCGATCGCACGACCGGCCGCAAGGATACGTTTTACGACGGCCCGATCACCACGCACGTCAGCTTCGCCGATCCGTACTGCCCGCAATTGCGACCGCTTGCGATCAGCGCGCTTCAATCGATCGGCGTGCCGACGCACGAACGCGGAACCGTGGTCGTAATCCAGGGCCCGCGCTTCTCGACGCGCGCGGAATCAAAGTGGTTCCAAGACGCAGGATGGGAAGTCGTCAACATGACGCAGTATCCGGAAGCCTATCTCGCGCGCGAGTTGGAGATATGCTACGTTAACATCTCCCTCATCACCGATTACGATGTCGGCATGGAAGGCGTGCCGCCGGTTTCGCACGAGGCGGTTATGAAGGCGTTCGCGGCGAGTAACGAGCGCGTGAAACAAGCGATTTTTAAAATTATCGAGAGCACGCCGAAGCAGCGCGGTTGCGAATGCTCTCGCGCGCTCGCCGGAGCACGGTTCTAGGGCGATACGACGATGCGCGAGCTGCGAGCGGTAGATTTCAAAATTTACGTTCAAGCGTTGGGAACGTATTTCAAGAATCCGGTCGTCGCGCTCGCGCCTCTGGCGGCGGGCCTAGCGAACGTTATCCTGAGCATCGGTTTAGCCGGCGGCATGATCGCTTGGCTGCTTTCTTTTATGATCAATCTCTTCGGTCTAGCCGTTGCCGTTATCTTCGCCGATTACGCATGGCGCGCACGCAGCGTTAGTATGTCTCAAGTTTGGGACGATACGCGGCGGAAAGCCGGCGACATTCTCCTAGCGTCGATCGGCGCACTCTTCCTGATCGCTCTCCCTTCGCTTTTCTTGGGCATCTTCGGGACGCTCGTTCCGATTTTCCAAGGTATCGCCTGCACGTTCGCGATGTACGCGATTCCCGCCGCCGCAATCGGCGGCACGCCGGGAGCGATCGCGCTACAAAACTCCGTCGATCGTACGCGCGCTTTCCCTGTGACGACGGTGATTCTTTTCCTTGCCTGTTACGGCGCGTACGCTTGCGCGCCGCTTCTCTCCGGCGCCTTTCTCGCGCTCATCGGCAGTCGCATCGACGCCGCCCTGTACATACCGATCACGCTGATCGTTTCGGCCGTTACTCAGGCGTTTTCTCTTGGGTATATCGCGTTGGTTCTTGCAAAAGTTTATACCGTCACTTCGTACGGGCGACGCTTTTAGAGCGGATATCCGCTCTAAAAGACGGCGGTTGCTGCAGTTCCCTATTTTTCATTCAATTTCAGCGTCAAACATTTCGCCGAGCCTCCGGACTTCATAAATTCGGAAAGGGGGGTGAGGACGGGGGTAAAGCCGGCCTTGCGCAGCCGGCTTTGTAGGGATTCAGAGGCGGCATTCATGAACACATGTCGGTTCAGGTCGACGGCATTACAGACGAACTGCAGGGCGTCTTCCTCCTCGACTTCGATGCGTTTTTCGGCGGGCGCCAGCGCGGCGATAACTTGCCGGCCCGCCTCATCGAATGCAGGAGGAAAATAAAGAAGCACACCGCCTTCCAGCGGGCAAAAGCAGGTATCAAGATGATAGAAACGGGGATCGACAAGCCGCAATCCTATGGCCTGGCGATTGAACGTCTTTTGCAGCAAGGCGGGAGCGGCGGCATCGGACCGGAACCCGTATCCCGCCCAAATCACGGGCGCGACGCGATCCAGCAAGGCATCCCCTGCGCCTTCAAAAAAGGCCGTTTCCGGCCAGGCCTCAAGCGTGAATCCATTTTTTGCGAACCATTCGCGAAAGAAAGATTCTTCGCCCTGCCGCTCCTTCGCGCGGAAGCAGCTAACGACAGCCTTCCCGCCGAGAACCATGCCCGCGTTCGCCGTAAAAACCTGATCCGGTAGGCCCGGATGCGGCGGGATCAGGCAAATTTCTGCATGCTCCTCAAGCGCCTGTTTCAAGTTGGCCCACTGCCGCCGCGCCGGCTCAGGATCGACCTTGCCGCGATTGCCTTCCATCCACGGATTGATGACATAATCGACGCCAAAATAATCCGGCGCACACATAAGAATTTTTTGCTGGAACACAACCCGCCCCTTTTTAGGTTTATCGGCAAGTTGCCCTAAAGGTCGTACTCAATTTGCGAACGGATGTACTTAAAATCATACGGCGGCAAAGGTTGCGTGCGATCTGCGACGCGCTCCCGCACGAAAACGCCGCGATACGGAGCTATTCCGGGTTTACGGAAATAGTACGTCATATCCATGTCTGTTTCCGCAACTTTGTATGAAGCGAACGCGTTGCCGTAATCGTAATAGGCTTGGCTAAAAATCCCTCTGATCTGCTTGCTTTCGTTCAGTATCGTAACGCTAATTTTCACTGCCGTGCCGGCGCTAATACGATCTGCCATGCCTTGCGAAATTGAGCTCGTGAACAGCGGATCCGAGGCAAGATTAAACGTGTAAGGCGAGGCGATGCCGCCGTAAGCCACGCGATACTTGCCTCCTCCAAGCCCCAACACGTTTGCCGCGGCTCCCGCCGGCAGGAGAAACCCGGACGCGGCGGCGCTAGCGGACATTGCCTGCACATCGGAATACACGGCCGGCGAAGAATCCATCGCAACGTAGGCCGTCACATTTTTCGCCAAAGTTCCGCCGACCTTAAATCCTATGGTATTGTTATCGATCGTTCCGACGTACGCGGCGCCGATTTGCCGCTCGCGAACATACTCCATCATGACGAACGGATCGTAGCGCGCATCAGGCATCGGATAATAGGTCCCATAAGCGTAGATCATATTCGCAAGGTCGTAGAATGTATAATTTTCTACCGAAGCGCTTAAAAGCGCATTCGGATTGTAATTGAGGTCAACGAGCGATGAACCGGGAGTATCATGAATCGGATAAGGGGGATTTCCCGCCGGATGCGACGTGAGCAGCGTGCTCTGATCGAAGATCGATTGATCACGGCCTTCCCATCGTACAAAACGTGAAAATCCAAGCGAAAGACCGGGCGCAATCTTGATATTCGCATCCAATCCTTGATAAGCCGCCGGCTTCAAGCGAGAATCCGATGCCGGCAACCACGGCTTGTACCCAATCTGATTTCCTAGCGTCGCCAGCACGCCGGCGGTTGCGTACTTCGCATAGGCTTCAAGCATCGTGCTTTCAGAGAATCCCGGCAATGAGTTATCGACGTGCGGATTATACTGCGGATTCGATCCGTTCAAACCGAATGCATACGATCCGAAGTATGTAGCGCCCAGACTGAACGGCGTATCGGCGAAAGCGTATCCCGCATGGAGCGCGGCGCCGTTATTCTCCGCCTGCCGATTTGGATTGGCCGGGCTCTGCACGCGATTTTTCCTCAGAAAATCATACGATCGAAACACCGCCGAATACGTAAGGCCTTGCGGTTTCATCTGCCGCGCCGGTAATGTGAACGACGGCGTTTCTGAAAACATTGCCGAGGGCGCGGCCGACGGAGATTGGGAAGAGAGCGGCGCCGCGAAAATCAGAGCGGCGCCGTTTCGCTTGTCTTGGTCGGGACGCCGACGAAGACTGTCGCCTTCGCCGCCGGCAGAGGATCGATGCCGTGAATCGCAAGATCGCCGGCTTCGACTTCGCCGTCGCTCGCGCGTAACGGAACGAAGAGCGCGACGATTTTAAGAACAACGTACGTTACGACGATATTGAAGAAGATGATCGCAAGCGCGGCAATCGCCTGCGCCTTCGCTTGCACCCAACCTCCGCCGTAAAACAACCCCGTCACGGAAATCGGCGATGTTTTCTTATCCGTTGAAAAATACGCGATCATTCGCGGATTAGCTACCAACCCCGCCATGAGTCCGCCCACCAGCGCCGCCGTACCGTGCGTGTGCAAAACGCTGAACGTGTCGTCGACCTTCTTCAGCAGCGACCACTGCCCGATTTTATTCAAAGAAAACCACGGGATGACGCCGGCGGCGATGCCGACCGCGATCGCGCCGTAGCCGTCGACATATCCGGCGCACGGCGTAATCGCAACCAACCCCGCGATCATCCCGTTGATCATCGACACGGCCGACGGATGTCCTAGCGCGAACATATCGAGCACGAGCCAAACGAGCATCGCGGAGGCGGTAGCAATATTCGTGTTAAGCACCGCGGCGGCGGCTCCGGCATTCGCGGAGTACAACGCTCCTCCGTTAAAACCGTTCCAGCCGAGCCAAAGGAGGCCGGCCCCGCAGAGCGCGGTGATCAAATTATTCGGTTCGAAATCAAGCTTGTCTTCAAGCAATCGCGGGCCGACCATGGCCGCGGCGACAAATCCCGATACGCCGGCGGCAAGGTGAATAACGTACCCGCCGGCATAATCCACGGCGCCCAATTGCGCGAGCCACCCGCCTCCCCACAATGCGAACGCGCCGACGGTATAACTAAACGTGCTCCAAAGCGGAACAAATAGCATCCATGCCTTGAAGTTCATGCGACCTAGTACGGAGCCCGCGATCAAGATCGGCGTGATCGCCGCGAAAACGAATTGAAAGTAGATGAGCGCCGCCCCCGGAAAACGCAGCGGCGGCATGGAAGTCGCGAGCAATGGAATTACCGCTTGACCGGAAAGCGCATCGGCGCTTAAAGAGGGATGCGGAATACCCACCGTCGCCTGGAGAAATGCCGGCCCGGGAATGTGCAGCGGTTTTCCAAAGGCCATGCTAAAGCCCCATAGCGACCACACGATGAGTACGGCCGCGAATGCATAAAAGCACATCACCGCCGAGTTCAGCGCCCACTTCTTTTTAGCAAGCCCCGCATAGAGAATAGCCAAGCCGGGGATGCTCTGCAAACCGACGAGCGTCGCCGCGGTCATCTGCCAAGCGGTATCGCCCGCATTCAACCACCTCGGAGCGGCGACGTACGCATTCGCATCCGCCAACGTTAGGAGAGCGCCTATCAGATGGATGTCCATAAGGATTCATCCAGTTGGACAAAACCTTCAGCGTATCCCGGCGCATAAACGCGCCGGGATACGCATCGGACGCTCGCCTATGCCGAGTAGTACATGTCGAATTCGATCGGATGCGTCGTCATCCGAAAGCGCGTAACCTCATCCATTTTCAACGCGATGTACGCATCTATCACGTCGTCGGTGAACACGCCGCCGCGCGTGAGGAATTCACGATCCCGATCCAGGTGTTCCAACGCCATGCTGAGGGAAGAGCAAACGGTCGGAATCTTGTCGTCTTCCTCTTGAGAAAGATGATAGAGATCCTTATCAGCGGGTTCGCCCGGATGAATCTTGTTCTGCACGCCGTCCAAACCCGCCATCAGCATCGCCGAGAACGCCAAATACGGATTCGCTAAGGCATCGGGGAAGCGAACCTCAATGCGACGCGCTTTTGCGCCCGACACGAAGGGAACGCGAATAGAAGCCGAGCGATTGCGCGCGGAGTACGCCAACTTGACCGGAGCCTCGAAGCCCGGCACCAATCGCTTATAGGAATTGGTTCCCGGATTGGTAATCGCATTCAGCGCGCGCGCATGTTTGATAATTCCGCCGATATAGTACAAAGCGAAATCCGAGAGCCCCGCGTACGCGTCGCCGGCGAAGAGGTTCGCGCCGTCCTTCCAGACCGATTGATGGCAATGCATGCCGGACCCGTTGTCGCCGACGACGGGCTTGGGCATGAACGTAGCCGTCTGCCCGGCCGACGCGGCGGTGTTGTGAATGACGTACTTCATCACTTGCAGCCAATCGGCGCGCTTTACCAACGTGTTGAATTTCGTTCCGATCTCGCATTGGCCGGCGTTGGCGACTTCATGATGATGCACTTCAACTTCGACGCCGCAGCGTTCGAGATTCAAACACATCAACGAGCGCAAATCTTGTAGAGAGTCCACCGGCGGAACCGGGAAATATCCCCCCTTGATCGCCGGACGATGCCCCTTGCTCCCGCCTTCAATTTTCTCAGCGCTCGACCACGTTGCTTCTTGCGAGAAGACGCGGCAGTACGATCCGGACATATCCGTCGACCACTCAACCGAATCAAAGACGAAGAACTCCGGCTCCGGGCCGAAATACGCTAGATCGCCGATCCCCGTCGACCGCAGATACGCTTCCGCGCGCTTGGCAAGCGAACGAGGATCGCGCTCGTAGCCGCTCCCTGTGTCCGGCTCGAGAACATCGCACGTTATATTCAACGTCCGATCCTTGGTAAACGGATCGAGAAACGCGGAGGCGGGATCCGGCATCAACAACATATCCGATGCATGAATGCCTTTCCAACCCGCGATCGACGATCCGTCGAACGCGTGCCCGACCTTGAACTTCTCCTCCTCAAACGCCGCGGTCGGAACGGAAACGTGCTGTTCCTTGCCCCGCGTGTCGGTAAATCGAAGATCTACGAATTTGACTCCGTTTTCCCGGACGACCCGCATGAGATCGTCCGAGGATTTCAAGGTACCGCGAACGACGGCATGCAAGCCGCTGACTTTGCTATCGTTTTCCGCAACGGCGCTCAGACCGTCGGCAACAGGCTTTGTCACGAGTTTCTCCTACTAAATCTTAAAATGAAGCTATCAAGACGGGATTCAACGCGACCTATGCCGGCTCGAATACGGGTTGACCCGTTTTCTCCGCGTCCGAACGATGGATGCCGACCCCCTTGGATCCGTTAACCAAATACTCTTGAAGCGAACACGGAGGCCCGGAGGTCGCTTCGAGCGCGCTTATCAAAGCTTGCGCGGTATCCAAGCTCGTTAAGCACGTAATACCCGCCTCCGCAGCCGCGCGTCGAATGCGATAGGCATCGCCTAGCGTACGTCCGGAAGCATTGTTGACGACGAGATCGATCGAACGGGCGGCGATCGCATCCAAGACGTGCGGCGACCCGTCGGCAATTTTATTGATGCGCTCCGCAGCGATGCCCGCAGCGTCAAGGCGACGATATGTCCCCTCGGTCGCAACCAAGGCGAAACCCGAGGCGGCGAAGCGACGCAGCGTATCTATCGACTCGTCTTTCTCCTCATCGGAGATTGAGACGAGCAGACGCAACGATTTGCCGGCGACCGCATCGGCGGATGAAGCGACAAAACGCACGCCGGCCGCGATGAACCCCTTGCGCAATGCCCCCTGAGCCGTTGCATCGATCCCCAGAACTTCTCCGGTCGATTTCATCTCGGGACTAAGCATGGTCTCAACGCCGCGCATTTTCGCGAACGAAAATACCGGAAGCTTCGCGACGACGAAGGGCCTATCGGGAATCAAACCCGTACCGTATTCCATATCGCGCAGCTTCTCGCCGAGTGCGACCCGAGTCGCCGCAGCGACGAGATTGACGCCGGTCACCTTCGAAATAATCGGAACGGTGCGGCTTGCGCGAGGGTTCGCTTCGATGACGTAAAGCTCGCCCTTGTGAATCACGAATTGGATGTTGATGATGCCGCGCGTTCCCAGTTCCTGAGCAATCGCGCGCGTCGCCTCGACGATACGCGTCTGCATCCGCGCGTCGATTGTTTGCGGAGGATACACGCTGATCGAATCGCCTGAGTGCACTCCGGCGCGTTCAACGTGTTCGAAGATACCGGGAATGAGCATGTCTTGACCGTCGAAAACGGCGTCGACTTCAACCTCTAGTCCGCGCAAGTATTTATCGACGAGCAGCGGAGCGCCGGGCGTGATCGGCGGAGCGGTCTCAATATAGGATTCGAGTTGCGCCGAGTTGTGAACGATCTCCATGCCGCGACCGCCGAGCACATACGACGGACGCACCAGCACCGGAAATCCAAGCTCGGCCGCGATCGTCCGCGCTTGATCGAAAGAAGTCGCGCTTTGTCCCTTGGGACGCGCGATACCGATGCGTTCGAGCGCAAGGTCAAATTTATCGCGATCCTCCGCCATATCCAAACTGCGTCGATCGCTCCCAATGATGCGTACGCCCCGGCGCGCGAGTTCGCCCGCGAGATTAATCGCCGTTTGCCCCCCGAACGCGAGCATCACGCCCTCGGCATGCGTCGCTTCACAGGCCGCCTGCACTTCGTCCGGCCCCGGCGGCTCGAAAATGAGCACGTCGGAGATATCAAAGTCCGTTGAAACGGTTTCAGGATTGTTATTGATAACGACGGGAGCGTACCCGGCCTCTCGCAACGCCCACGCCGCGTGCACGCATGAGTAATCGAATTCGATGCCTTGCCCGATGCGAATCGGCCCGCTCCCGACCACGACGACCGCGCGCTTGGAGGGAACGCGCATCTCGTCTTGCTCGCCGCGCGACATGTAATAATACGGCGAGCGAGCCGGAAATTCGGCGGCGGCGGTGTCCACCACGCGGAAAGCTGCCGGAGAAGCAAGCGCGGCAACATCCTCGCCCGTAAGACGAGATATCCCCCGCGAACCATAGCCGAAATCAGCCGCCTTGCGAAGATCGTCGTCGGTCGGTGCGGCGATAAGACGATCTTCCAACGCGACCAAGCCTGCGATTTTATGCAGCCAAAACGGATCGATGCTTGAAAGCGCATGGAGTTCTTCAACCGTACGCTTGCGGCGTAGAAGTTCCGCGACCGCGAATAAACGCTCGTGCGTAGGCTCGCGTAAAATCGTCTCAAGGTTGTCGTCGGTTCGCTGCGTTAACGCTCCCGTGAGCGTTTCATATCCCAAATCTATACCGCGAAACGCTTTAATCAGAGCGGCCTCAAACGTGCGGCCCAGCGCCATCGCTTCGCCGGTTGATTTCATCTGCGTTCCCAAGCGCGTGTCCGCGAACGGGAACTTGTCGAACGGCCAACGCGGAACTTTGACGACGACGTAGTCGAGGGTCGGCTCGTGCGCGGCTTTTGTTATGCCGGTAACGGGATTCTCTATCTCGTCCAGCGTCTTCCCAAGCGCGATCTTCGTGGCGATCTTGGCGATCGGATAGCCCGTTGCTTTCGAAGCCAGCGCGGAGCTGCGGCTCACGCGCGGATTCACCTCGATGATCTGATATTCGCAGCGCAACGGATGCAACGCGAACTGAATGTTGCAGCCTCCCTGCACCTTGAGCGCGCGAATGACGTTGATGCTCGAGTTTCGCAGCATCTGATATTCGCCGTCGGAAAGCGTCTGCGAGGGCGCGACGACGATTGAATCTCCGGTATGCACGCCGACGGGATCGATGTTCTCCATATTGCAGACGATGATGCAATTGTCGGCTCGATCGCGAATGACTTCGTATTCGATCTCTTTCCAACCCAACAGCGACGTCTCGACCAGCGCTTGACCGATCATGGAAGCTTCAAGGCCGCGCTGTAAGGTCTCGCGTAATTCCTCCTCGGAGTACACCACGCCGCCGCCGGTTCCGCCGAGCGTGTATGCCGGTCGCACGACCAGCGGATACCCATGCTCCGCGGCGAACGCGACCCCGCTCTCCGCATCGGTCACGATAACGCTGGAGGGAACCGGCTCGCCGATCGCCAGCATCGCCTCTTTGAATAGCGCGCGATCTTCGGCGAGTTTGATCGTTTCGACCGGCGTTCCTAAAAGTTCAACGTTGAAGCGCTTGAGGATTCCGGCTTCATGCAACTCCACGGCCAAATTAAGGCCGGTTTGCCCGCCCAACGTCGGTAGTAACGCGTCGGGTCTCTCGCGTTCGATGATCGCTTCCAGCGAAGCCGTCGTGAGCGGCTCTAGATAGACCGCGTCGGCGACCTCGACGTCCGTCATGATCGTCGCGGGATTCGAGTTGACGAGCACGACGCGGCATCCCTCGTCGCGCAACGCGCGACAGGCTTGAACGCCCGCGTAATCAAACTCGGCCGCTTGCCCGATGACGATCGGACCGGAGCCCACGACTAAAATGCTGCGACGATGCTCGATCTCATTATTATCATTGCGCGCGGAACGGATACTCAAGATGGGGTGCTCCTCAGCCAACGTTCGAAGAAGTAAGAGGCGTCATGCGGCCCAGGCGACGCTTCCGGATGAAATTGCACCGTCTCCAACGGCAAGCTCCTATGACGGAAGCCCTCGTTCGTACCGTCGTTAAGATTCACCATCGTCGGCTCCAGCTCGCTAGGCAGCGACGCGGTATCGACCGCATAGCCGTGATTCTGCGCCGTTACTAAAACATGGCCGTTGATGAGGTCCTTCACGGGTTGATTGCCGCCGCGGTGACCGTACGGAAGCTTATAGGTACGCGCGCCGCACGCCAAGGCAAGAATTTGATGACCAAGACAAATGCCGTAGATCGGCATGCGACCGATGAAATATTGAATCGTCTCGATCGTTTGCTGAAGATCGGTGGGATCGCCCGGACCGGGCGAAATGAGCAGCGCGTCGGGTTTGCGTTCCGTTATCTCGTCGACTCCCGCGTCATAAGGCATCACCGTTAGGCGGGCGCCCAGACGCCTGAGATCGCGCACGATGGCATGCTTGACGCCGCAATCGATGATCACGAAATGCGGCCCGTCTCCGGGATACTCTTGGATCGTTCTCGCGGCCACGCCTCCGACGAGACCGGAGGTCGTCGCGGTTCGTACATATGACGTAAGATCGTCTTCGGCGGCGGCGATCGCCGCCTCTCCCACGGCGATCGCCGCGCGAATCGCTCCGTGCTCGCGCAGCGCGATCGTTATGGATCTCGTATCGGCGCCGGTCAGCGTCGTCACGCGTTGCTCGATCAACCAACTCGCGAGATCCGTTTTCAACGCGTAATGCGACGGATGATCGGCGATTTGTTTGATGATCGTCCCCGCGACGCAGGCGCCGTCATGTTGCGCGACTGTTCCGGAAATACCGTAATTGCCGATCAACGGGTAGGTGAACGTCAACAAGTGGCCGGCATAGGAAGGATCGGTCAAGGCTTCTTCATAGCCCGTCATGCCCGTGTAAAAGACGGCTTCGCCCAGTGCGAGGCCGTCGTGACCAACCCCTTCGCCTTCGAAACGCGTTCCGTCGGCGAGCAGCAGCATTCCCGGTTTCATAAGCTTCGCTTTCGTTTTTTAAGATGCAGTCGTAAGATCGCCGAATAGCACGACCCGATCGGTCTCCGCGTAGTGCTCGGCAAGGTGAACCTGAACGCGCTCGCGTCGGCTAGTCGGGATACTTCGCCCGACATAATCCCCGCGGATCGGCAACTCATGCAAGCCCCGATCGATCAATACCGCCAACCGAATCGCCTGCGGCCTGCCAAGATCCGTGACCGCATCCAGCGCGGAGCGTACGGTGCGACCGGTATACAAAACATCGTCGACGATGACGACGACTTTTCCATTTAAATCATCTTCAATCTCGGATTCAGGCAACGAACGCGAAACCTCGTCGTCGCGATAAAGATTGATGTTGAGAAAACCGAGGCTCGGCTTAACCTTGGAGATTTCCTCAATCTTCGCGGCTAAACGCTTCGCGAGCGCCTCGCCGCCGCGGCGAATCCCTATTAGTACGACTCCGTTCTGCGCATCCTCAGGCTCAAGAATTTGCCGGGCAAGGCGTGCAATAACGCGGTCGACTTTTTGAGCATCCATGAGAACCGACTCAAGCGGAACCGTTCCGCGAATAACCTCAGAAACCTCCACCGCGGTTCCTTTTCCCCCTGCATTCACGAAACTGACCTTTACGCATCGGCGATAATCTTCCTCTAAGCGTCCGCAAGGCCCAACGACTTTTATCCCTATATGACTTGCTCTTGTTTTTTCATACGACATATGCTTCATTATCTTATGACGCTCCCATTACTGCGTGAAAGCCCGCTCAAAAATCGCAACGTCCTGACGATTCCGGACCTCAGCGCTACGGAAATCGCGCTCGTCCTAAACCTCGCGTTGCATTTCAAGAACAGCCGGAAGACCGATCAACTCCCGATCTTGCGCGGCAAGACGCTCGTGATGCTCTTTGAAAAGCCGAGCATGCGTACGCGCGTTTCTTTTGAGGTTGGGATGACGCAGCTCGGCGGCAATTCGCTCTTCGCACAAGGCTCGGAGTTCATGCTCGGAGCGCGCGAAACCCCGGAGGATGCCGCGCGCGTCCTCTCGCGGTACGCCGATGCGATCGTCATACGCACCCACGCGCACGAGCCGCTCCGGCGATTCGCCGACGCCGCAACCGTGCCCGTGATTAACGGACTTTCGGCGCAAGCCCATCCCTGCCAAGCTTTGGCCGACCTGCTCACGATTCGCGAGGCTTTCGGCACGCTGCGCGGCTTGCGCATCGCGTACATCGGGGACGCGCGCAATAACGTCGCCGTTTCTCTCGCGCAGGCCGCAGTTCTCTGCGGCGCGACGGTTAGCTTTGGGTCCCCGACTTCGCACCGCCCCGCCGAATCATTCTTAGCGGATCTGCAACGCCTGGGCAAACCGCACGGAGGGGATGCGCGCGCTTTCTCCAACGCTATTCGCGCTGTTCGAGACGTCGACGTCGTCTATACCGACGTGTGGACGTCCATGGGCGAGGAGGAGTCGGCCGAGCGAAACGCCGCGACGCTTTTGCCCTATAGCGTTACGTCCAAGCTGATGCAGGCCGCGGCGCCGCATGCGATCTTCTTGCACTGCTTACCTGCGCATAGAGGCGAAGAAGTCGAAGCCGCCGTAATTGACGGTCCCAAAAGCGCCGTTTTCGATCAAGCCGAAAATCGCCTACACGCGCAAAAAGCTCTCCTCGTCGCCCTTCTAACCGACCTCCGCGGCCTCCCTGTCTAGGGCCCCGCTCCTCCTCCCATTACCGACTCTGATCTGAAAGGATCCCCTCGTGAAAATCGTTCTCGCCTACTCCGGCGGTCTGGATACATCGGTTCTCCTCAAGCGTTACCTGCTCGCCGGCCATGAAGTCGTCGCACTGACGTTGGATTTGGGCGAGAGCGACGGAGCCGCCGGCAGCGGCGCATCGGACGCTCTCGAAAAGATCAAAGAAAAAGCGTTGGCTCTGGGAGCATCCGAAGCGCTCGTGCTCGACGTTAAAGAACGCTTCATCGCCGAATACGCGCAGCCGGCCCTACGCGCGAACGCCCTCTACGAAGGCGTGTATCCGCTTTCCGCCGCGCTCTCGCGTCCCTTGATCGCCTCGGCATTGGTCGAAGCCGCTCACAAGTACTCCGCGAACGCCGTCGCTCACGGCTGCACCGGCAAGGGCAACGATCAAGTGCGGATCGAGGTCGCCGTACGCGCTCTAGACCCCGGCATCAAAGCATTGGCTCCGCTGCGCGATGAACCGCTCTCGCGTCCCGACGCGATCGCCTTCGCCGAACAGCACAAGGTGCCGGTCTCGCATACCAAGGCCAAGCTCTATTCCATCGACGCAAACCTCTGGGGCCGCGCGATCGAAGCCGGCGTGCTCGAAGATCCGTGGACGGCGCCTCCTGAAGACGCGTACGCTTGGACTGCATCGCCGGAACGTCGCCCCGCCAAGCCCGAAGAGATCACGCTGGAATTTAAGGCGGGATTTCCTTCCTGCAACGGTTTGGAAGGAGCGCGTTTGGTTGCCGACCTTAATGCGCGCGCGGGCGCCCACGGCATCGGCCGCATCGACATCGTCGAAGATCGCGTCATCGGCGTAAAATCGCGCGAAGTCTATGAATGCCCGGGTTCGGTCACCTTGATTACCGCACACCAGGCGCTCGAGCGACTCGTGCTCACGCGCGACGAGCATCGTTTCAAGGCCGGGCTCGACCAAAAGTACGGCGAACTCATTTATGACGGGCTTTGGCCGTCGCCGCTGCGCAACGGGATCGACGCCTTTAACAACTCGTTCGCGAACCGCATGACCGGCAGCGTGCGCGTGCGCTTACACCAAGGATGCGCGACGGTCGTGGGATCGCGTTCGCCCTTCGCTCTCTATGACGAGCGGCTTGCGACATACGGCGCGGGCGACAGCTTCCGCCATGATGCGGCGGGCGGCTTCATCGAACTCTGGGGCTTGCCGCTTGAACTGGGCGCCCGCATCAAGCGCCAAACGCTTACGAGCGTCAAGTGAGCGTGACGACCCCTCCCTTACAGTGGGGCGGGCGATTCTCGGCGGAGCCGGATGCGGAATTGCTCGCATTCGGTTCCTCCTTGGAGGAGGATCTCGTTCTCGCCCCATTCGACGTGCGTTGCTCGCAAGCGCATGTGCGCGCGCTTGCCGACGGCGGCGTCTTACCTCAAGCGACGGTCGATGCGTTGACGAAAGCACTCGACGCGGTCGCCCGCGAGGTCTCCGACGGAAGCTTTGTCGCGTATGCGCGCAAAGCCGGCGCCGAAGACGTGCATGGGGCTATCGACGCGCGCGTGCGCGACCTCGCTCCTGAAGCCGGGGAATCGCTCCATACCGGGAGAAGCCGCAACGATCAAATCGCGACGACGCTTCTGCTCTACGCGCGCGATCGCGCGCAGACCGGCGCGAGCATCGCGCGCGACATCGCCGGCGCCGTGATCGCGCGCGCTCGCACGGCTCTCGCCGAGGGTACCGTCTTTACGGCGACGACCCACTGGCAACCCGCGCAACCGATCTTGCTCGCATTTTGGTTGGGCGCCGTCGCGGAAAATTTCGCGCGGGCCGCTCGGCGCTTCGATCGCGTCGCCCAAGACGCGAGCGAACTTTGCCCCTTGGGTTCAGGCGCGTGCAGCGGATCCACGCTGCCGCTCGCACGCGCCTCTTCCGCCGCATTTCTCGGATTCGCCGGGCCCTCGCGCAACGCGCTCGACGCGATCGGCGACCGCGACGCGGCGTTGGATCTGCTTCACGCCGTCACGCGCGCGCTGATCGCCGCGTCGCGGGTTTGCGAAGAGAGCATCATCTACTGCACCCCCGCATTCGGCTTCGCTCGTTTGGACGACAGCGCGTCGACCGGCTCCAGCCTGATGCCGCAAAAGCGCAATCCCGATCCGCTTGAGTTGGTGCGCGGGCATGCCGCTGCGGCGCTGGGCTCGCTGACCGGAGCGCTCGCCTCCCTCAAGGGCTTGGCTTTGTCGTATCATAAGGACTTGCAAGAGACCAGGGTAATCGTGTTGCAAGCGACCGAGCGCGGTTTGCGAGCCCTACGCGCGTTCGAGCGCGCCTTCGCGGCCTTGCACTTCAATCCCCAAGCCATGGCGGCGCGCGCGGAAGAGGGATATATTGTCGCTACCGATCTCGCAGACGCGTTGATCGCTCGCGGCGTGAGCGCTCGACGCGCTCATCATCTGGTCGGATCGGCCGTCGCGCAGGCCGAGCATGCGGACCGCAATCTCAACCGCGACGATCTCGCTCGCCTTGCGACTGAGGCCAAGCTTGACGTATTCGATGCCCCCCTCGACGCGCGCGCTTCGATTGAGGCCAAGCGTACTAGCGGATCAACGAGCACAACTGCCGTCGCCCAAGCACTCGATCAACTTGAAGCCGTACTTGCACAGCCGCCGCGCTAAGGAAAAGGATATTCATGCAAACCCTAAAGTCTACCCCGATGCCCTCATCGTTCAATCGTTCGAATACTCCGACGCGCGTCGACATCATCGGCGTCCCTATGGATCTCGGCGCGGACCGTCGCGGCGTCGACATGGGTCCGTCGGCAATTCGCTACGCGCGGCTTTCAAAACGCCTACTCGCGCTCGGCGTGCCTGAGCTTCACGATCACGGCAACCTTGCGGTCCCTGCACCCGAATCTTTGAATGTCGGCGAGGTTCTCAACGCCAAATATCTGCCGGCCATCCGCGCCGTTTGCAATGAGCTTGCAGATTTGGTGGCTCAAGCCGTCAGCGAAGGCGGCGTACCGCTCGTAATCGGCGGCGATCATTCCATCGCGATCGGAACGCTCGCGGGGTTGGCCCGCGCGCGCAAGGCGCCGCCCGGCCTAATATGGTTCGACGCGCATGCGGACATCAATACGCCGGAAACCTCGCACTCGGGCAACGTACACGGCATGCCGGTCGCGCTCGCGCTGCTTGACGGCAGCATCGTGCCCGAGCGCACCGTGCTTGTCGGACTGCGCGACGTCGATGCAGGAGAGAAGCGTACAATCCTAGAGCGCGGCATACTCGCGTTTTCGATGACCGATATCGATCGTATCGGAATGGAGCGCGTTATGGAGGAAGCGCTGAAAAGAGTCGGGACGGATCCAAGAACTGTGCACATATCCTTTGACATGGACGGCATCGATCCGGCTGAAGCGCCCGGCGTCGGCACGCCGGTGCGCGGCGGCATCTCGTACCGAGAGGCGCATCTTGCGATGGAGATGCTCGCGACAAGCGGCGTTGTCGGTTCGATGGAGATCACGGAAGTCAATCCGATTTTCGACGACCGCAACCGCACCGCGAAGCTCGCCGTGGAGTTGATTCTTTCGGCATTCGGCAAGACGACTCTCTACGATAAAGAATAAGGCTTGCCCGACATGGGCTAACCGGCGTTGGTATTTTCTCTTGCTCATCCCGTTCATCGGGTTACTAACGCCGGTTTATCTTCGCTGGGAACCAGCCGTTTTGGGAATTCCGTTCTTCTACTGGTACCAAATCCTCTGGATTCCGATCAGCGCCGTCCTCACGTGGATCGTGTACGCGAAAACGCCGGAGTAATCGTTCCACACTCCACGCTTTGACTGCGGCAGTCACGGCCTGACTAGCAGCCATGAGCGCCTTATAAGAGCGCTCATGGCTTCGCTCCGACGTTACAGCACTTTCTCGAAGGCCATGACCGCCCAAGCGGGCCGAATCATGTATTCCAATAAAGCGCTGTATCTCTAAAGACTATGCCTTTGGCTCTAGAAACGGCATACAATTTCGCTCAGAACAAGTTCCATCCGCATTGAGAGGCAAAGGATAGAGCGAATGATGGATACCTAGTAGGACGATTGCATGATGAAATGCATCGATGGATTTCATAAAAGAGGCCGCTGCAGCACTCGGATTTGGGGGATCGGAGAGAAGTTCCGCAACTCCCTCTTGATGTAAGGAAGCTCCTCTCTTTCGATCAAGCAACGCCTGGTCTCGAATTGCAGGCGCAACGTTTGGATGATCTCGGAGAAAACTATCAACGAGCTTCATCCCCGTCTCTGAGACGTATGCGCGAAAGCTTCCGTCGTAGCGCTCGCCGATCGGCGTCGTCTTGGCATCTTTAAGCACAACTTCTTCCCCAATCACGCCGAGCACCGTTTTCCACGAATGCTGCGTCCCATCGGGAGCGCGAACAACTAAAGGCTTGAGCAAATCAACCTTTCCAATCGCTAGCCCAGCCGGCTCACGCGCCAGAATCACGGCAACGCTTGCGAATGGAACGCACCATGCCTCACCGGCGACGGACCTTCCTTCCTCCGCTTTACGGAGCATCATAGGATGATCATCATTAACCGCATAGAGGTCGTAAGAAGGTGCAGTGAGCACGTCAGCCACGAAGGTCGAGTGCGTCCCTATCATGTTCGGCCGCTCCAACTTTAGTCCGCGCATGAGCGTGCCGTTCACGCTCAACAAGATTCCAGGCTGACCGGCAATTCCCGAATCCGCTTTGGCGATACACATCGCCTCCGTCTGAGCCGCTTGCGCCCGACCCGCGCCGAGCCCGAACATACCGGCTGCCGCAATCAGCGGAAGAAGAACACTTGCTTTTAGGGCCTTACGCTTATGCAAATCTCGCCTCCTTCGGAACTTGGTTTATAGATTGAAGCATATATTCGCTTCCCCATGAGCTTGCAGAGCCCTCATCCGGAACAGCTTTTGGGATGTCGATAACGAAAAGCGCCCCCTTTTTCGGTTCGCTTTTACACCATATCTTGCCCTTGAGCATATTCACAATGATGTTGCGCGAAACGGCCAACCCTAAACCGGATCCGCCTTGACCGCGCCCCGTCGTCACAAACGGCTCAAAAAGGCGAGAAGCAACCTCCGGCGAAATCCCTTCCCCGTAATCTTCACATTCAATGCGAAAGAAATCTATCTTATCGGGCGAATCAAAAATGCGGATATCGATGCCCTTGTTCTCATTTCGCGGATAACCGTACTTCAAAGCGTTTTGAACAAGATTGATTATCACTTGCGAAAAATAACCCGCGTATCCAATCCATTCAATCCGAACGCCCTCGCCGTCGCGACCAGGGGTTACAATGCGTACCTCGCATTTCCTCTTTTTCAATTCAGGCGAAAGGGATTGAACGCAATCGCACACCACCTCATGTAAATTAAACGTCGCCTTTTGATCGGAGAGCTGCGAAACGGAGAGTTGTTTGAAACTCTTGACGAGCCCCAATGCGCGAACAACATTCTTCTTGACGAGTTCTGAAGCGGAAACAACATCGCGGCAAAGCTCGCCGGATGTCGATGAACCTGCGTTTTCCAGGCTCCCGACAAGAGAACTCATCGTCGATAGAGCGGTATTGGCAACTCCTAGCGGAGTATTTAATTCATGAGCCACGCCCGCGACCATGGTTGAGATGCTCTGTAAACGCTCATAATACATCTGGGCGCGAAGCATCCGCTCTCTAGCGAGCCTCTTCTCAAAACACAAAATTGAATACGCCAACTTCCAATTTTCAATAAATAGGGAAGCGTCCTCGACGAAATCATTGACCATTTTCTCCAAGCCGGAGCCCGATCCCGCAATCTCAAAGTAGAGAACGCCGTTGACCGCCACGGCATCTTCCGTATCCTTTCCTTCAAGGTGCACCCGAAATAAGATAAACGATCCATTCACATCATGTTCAAGTTTGCCGAATTGTAGAGCGCGATTAAGCGGCGACCGTCCCTCGTGCGCCCCTTGCGCCGCGCTCATAACCGCATCCGTCGCCGATGCCAATTTCTGAGGAGACGAAAGGCAAGCTTCCCGGTCTCGCAAATCATATGCGAAAAACGTCTTAGCGGAGTGCTTCAGCTCTAAAAACTGCAACCCCTCGCCCATGAACACTAAGAGATCGTCCATTGAACTAACCTTCTGCAAAGCTCGACCAAAATTACGTAATTGTATACCGAAAGCTAAAAGGGTGGAAATATCTTGCCCGCTTCGCAGACAAGCTCTTACGACGGCAAAAAGCCTATCGACGCTCAAATCTCCTTTCTCCAAATAATAGTCGATATCATATTCATTGAGTACTTGCTCCTCCGGAGCAGTTCCGGGCTGCCCCGTCCGAAGCACGATACGAGTCGCGTGCGAGCACTCTTTCCGAATAAACCGACAAAGATCCAAGCCGGCCGCATCCGACTCCATAACAACATCAACGATCGCGATATGGAAAAAATCCGGGTTCTCAGATATTATTCTCTTCGCTTCCTCCGCACTACGCGCACTCGTAAGCGAAAGCGGCCGATTGCACCATCTACGATGCTTCAACGCAAGTCGAGTCACTTCGTGAACGTCAGAGTCATCATCAACGACGAGAATTTGCCATACTGGGGTTGTCATACTGACTATTCCTATACGTTCAGAAAGGATCGCACCACCGCGAAAGTCGTTGCATTCGAGGCAACAAGCCGACCGCCAAATATGAATGCGTTACAGCGCTGTAAAATTCCTACCAATTTCCCATCATACTAGAGAGTTCGCCGCCGACGCGTTGCTTGATTACGCGATCGCGCGCAGAGATAACCATAGCCGCCATATGCCAATTACGGATAAACAAGAGCACGTCGTCGGCAAAATCCATACGTTCGCGCTCCGTTATCGTTCCCGACGGAAATCGAACGATAACCGCGCTCCAACTTGATCCCCTCTCCGCTCGGGGCGCTCCTTTAACGAGCCGATTCAGCCAATTGTTCGGCGCTTGACGATCATCCGAGCTATATCGAACCGTATTGAACGCTTTGTTCAATATCAAAAAATCGCCGGAAGGCAAACCAAATTCCGCAGCAGCATAAAGGTTGGAAGGATCTAAGTCTCTTGCCCAAGCCTGCACCAACGCGCTCTCCATATCAGGACGACGCATTGATCCTCCGCTGACGCTCCATTTTGCAGCATCCCACCGCGGCACGGCTTCCCCTAGCCGCATCCCGCCGTACGCAAAGGCAATTTGCACGCCGTATTTATTTTCTAGAAATCGGAGCCTCTTAGACATCATCGGCATAAGGTCGTCAAGGTTTCCTTCCGTTTTGAACATGGTAATAAAATCTTCAAGCTGACCGCTCATTTCCAACAACGTAGAAATTTCCTGCGATGCATGAACGCACGCGCGAACAGTCGCATAAAGTTTTTCGGGGCTAGCGTCGCCTTTCTCCAAGTAATAATCGATATCGAATTCGTTCATGACAACTTGCTCGGGAGCCATTCCGGGCTGTCCCGTGCGAAGGATTATTCGTAAAGACCTCGGGCAATTCGCGCGAATAAACCGACATAAATCCAAGCCTGAGTTATCGGCCTCCATCACAACGTCCACGATTGCCGCATGAGGACGCGGCAAGCGCGGATTCGTCAACATCGCTTGCGCAGCGGATGCCCCATCCGCCGGCATAATCCGGAATGGTTTTCCTCTCCATTGGAATCGCTTAAGCGCAAGTTCGGTAACTTGAAAAACGTCAGCTTCGTCGTCGACTACCAGAAGATTCCAAACGCCGTCCGAATGGTCGTTCATTACGCTTCCTTCCCGTTGCTTATGCGCCGTACGACTCGGCGAAATCGTCTTCACGAATGAAAACGGCCGCCAAGAGAGCCGCGAGACCGACAATGATAAATGCGATAAATCCGCGCTGATAGGCAGAGACCGGATAGATATGCGCGCCGCTTGCGAGCGCTTTTCCTTGCCACCCTTGATCCAAGATGCAGCCCATGATGACCTGCAGCAATCCGCCGCACAAAATTCCGCTGTTCGTGAAAGCCATCGCAAGGCCGCCGGCGTAGGGCGGATTGGATTCCTTTGCAATCGCGAACGTAAGAACGCTGGCTGAGGATGCCAAGCTCGCGACAATCACGACGCAGACTGCAAGCTTGCTCGATAACAATGCGGGCGGCAGCAGTACGAGCATGAGCCACATAAGTAGTAGAGTGATGCCGGCCGTAAGGAGAAGCGGTTTTCGCCGCGGCCAAAGGCGACCGGATACGAGCCCAAGCAGGAAGGCTCCGGCGGTAAAGGCTATCGAAGCCCATACCATAACGTTGGATGCGCTAAACCGTGCGAGCCCGTAGACTTGCATGAGGTACGGTATCCCCCATAGTCCGGTAAAGGCGACATACGTACCGAGCCAGCCGAAATGCATTATTGAACACAACCACGTTTGTCGATTACGAAGCACCTGACAAATCGTCGTTATAACCGAATTCGGCGCAGAGCCGTGCCGAACATGTTGATTGCGTTCTCGCGGGATGAATACCCAAATAAAAAGCGCGACGATGAGACTTGCCGCGGCGCTGACCATAAAGGCAGGACGCCAGCCAAAAATGTTTGCAGCCGCTGCCAAAGGCGTCGCGGCAGCGATATTCCCGAGCGTACCGATAACAGATAAGAGCCCCGACATTGCGACGAACGCAGCCGGCTCAAACCAAAGGGCTTGCGCTTTGAGCGCGCATATGAATGCGACGGATACGCCCAGGCCGACCAGAAATCTAGCGATGCATGCGACCGTCATTGTATGAGCCAAACTAAAAAGCAAGGACCCCGCTGCAGCAACGAGCGAACCTAATGCAACTGTCCTAGCCGGTCCTACGGTATCCGCAAGTACCCCCGTCGGGATCTGCATCGCCATATAAATATAACAATAAATTGACGCAAGAACGCCGACCGCTGCTCCTCCGACATGAAAATCGCTCATTAATCGGTCGACGAGAACGCCCGGCGCAGCGCGTTGGAAAAAAGCCAAGAAGAATGCAATGCTCAGAATACTCCACGCAAGATATTTGCCTGCCGCGATTCCGTCAGAACAATCGCCTTGGTTGTAAGTACCCTTGAGGACGGCGGCGCGGATAGGTACGGGAAGCCTCTCGGCTACGCCGGCATCTCGCAAACCGCCGTCCGCCGCATCATCGACGGAGAACAACTTCACGCGACGCCTCCGATTATTGTCGATCGGCGAAGGCGGCGCCCGCAGAATTGAGATGACGCTATGATCAAGATCAAGCCGCCCATTAGGACTCCAACATCGCACGACGGCACGCGTTTCAAACGCAGCACTCTCCATCGGGCGCGACCATGCGTTTCTTTTATTCTCTAGTATTATGTCCCTCTATTAACTCGTTTGAGTCTTCGCCGATCAAAAACCGGCTTTGATTATTCGAGTTCCGCGTTCGACAAGGAATTTGCGACCTTGACGAACCACTTAGGATTTGTTCCCGCATACTCTATGGCGAGGACTTTCAAAACCGAACGAGGACCGCGGCGCGCTTCAATCATGTTTCAATATCCGACGGACTGCCGTCGGAAAGCGGCCGAACCAAAAACGGACGAAAAACTCGCCGCTTTCTGAGGATATCAGGTAGGGGAAGCCGTAGTGCCTTTTAAGCGTCTGAACCTCGTTGTCGTATTGCTGACCGGCGGCGTCCTTGTTGCGACGGCGTTGCATCATTCAGCTATTTCCGCACAAAAGACATCGCCGCATAGCCCCCAAGAAGCGCTCCGCGATCGGCCTGTCGACTCGCACGCCGTGAAAGTCGGCATACTGCAATCGCTTTCCGGCACCATGGCGATCAGCGAAGTTCCGCTCGAGAATGCCGAAATGCTCGCAATTAATCAAATTAACGCGTCAGGCGGCGTAAACGGCGCCAAGATCATACCGGTCGAAGAGGACGGCGCTTCGGATCCCGCGATCTTCGCCCAAAAAGCTACGAAGCTGATCGAGCAAGACAAAGTCGTCACGGTATTCGGCGGCTGGACCTCGGCGAGCCGCAAAGCGATGCTCCCGGTATTCCAAAAATACGACAACCTTCTGTGGTATCCGGTACAGTTTGAAGGGAATGAGTGCTCGCCGAACGTCATGTACTCCGGCGCGCAGCCTAATCAACAAGCGCTCCCGGCGTTCGCTTGGGCGAAGCAAAGGGGCTTCAAGCGCTTCTACTTAATCGGTTCCGATTACGTGTATCCGCGCACGGCAAATTTAATCCTCAAAAAACATATCGAGCATGACGGCCTCACCCTTTCCGGCGAAGAATACGTTCCGCTCGGCGGGTCCGATTTCAGTTCGGCGATTGCCAAAATTGCGCAATCCAAGCCCGATATTATCATCAATACGCTCAACGGCGACAGCAACGTCAGCTTCTTCAAGCAACTCGCCGCAGCGGGCGTGACGCCCGACAAACTTCCGATCATGAGCTTCTCAATCGCGGAACCGGAAGTCAAGGCGATGGGTCCCAGCCTGCTCGCCGGCAGCTACGCATCGTGGAATTATTTCCAAAGCTTATCGAGTGCGAACAATACTGCATTCATCAAAGCATTCCAAGCGAAATACGGAGCCGACGCGTCGGTCGACGATCCGATGGTTCACGGCTACGTTGATGTTTACGAGTGGAAGGCAGCCGTCGAGAAAGCCAAGAGCTTCGATCCCGAAAAAGTACGTGCCGCCGCAGTAAAACTCAGCCTCACGCCCAGCCCTCTGGGTCGAGTGAAGTTCGCAGACAACCAAAGCATGGTGCAGACCGGCTATATCGGCCGTTTGCAGCCTGACGGGCAATTTACGATTATTTGGCATTCGACCGGCACGATCAATCCGCAACCGTACGATCCGCTGAATTTTCCCGGGAAAACGTGCAACCTTCAGAAGCACGGAAGTCCCCTAGTATGAGCGAGGCGGCGTTTCTTCTCGGCCAAGTCTTCAACGGCTTGAGCGTCGCCTCGCTATTCGTGCTTGCGGCTCTGGGCTTGGCGCTGAGTTTCGGTCTCATGCGCGTGATCAATATGGCGCACGGAGAAATGCTCATGCTCGGCGGATACCTCGCCTATCTGACGCTGCGCGCGATTCCCGGTCCCGTCGGCATAATCGCGGCCATGCCGATTGCGTTCGTCGGCGCCGGTATCGTCGGCGCGCTGCTTGAATGGACCGTTATTCGCCGGCTTTCAGCGCGCCCGCTCGATACCTTGCTCGCGACTTGGGGCATCAGTCTTATCTTGCAGCAGGCGGCGCGCAATTTGTTCGGCGCAGTCGGCGTCCAAGTCGTTGCCCCCGCCTGGCTCAACCATACGATATCGGTAACTGCGGGCCCGCTCGCCGGCCTCAATCTGCCTGCCGTGCGCATCTTTATCATGCTAATCGCCTGCGTCGTGCTCGGCGGCATCGCCCTGATACTGACAAAAACGCGCCTCGGCCTTTATGTACGTGCGGTACACCAAGATCGCCCGATCGCTGCGGCGATGGGAATTGATACTCCCCGTATCGATTGCTTAGTCTTTGCTCTGGGCGCAGGAATCGCAGGAATCGCAGGCGTCGCGCTGGCCCTCCTCGGACCGGTCACGCCGACCGTGGGGCAAAGCTACATCGTTCCGGCGTTTCTGGTAGTCATCCTTGGAGGCCTCGGCAGCCTCACGGGCGCCGCCGTCGCCTCGCTCGTTGTCGGAATGATCACCGCGGTTGCGCAGATATTCGTCAACGTAAGCGTCGCCCAAGTACTGCTCCTGCTCTTCGTCATCCTCTTCATTCAAGTGCGTCCGCAGGGCATCATCGCGATTCGCTCGCGGGCCCTCGAAGACTAGAGGGAACACGATGAATCTACTCGCGAAAGATCGGCGTTATCGCATTGCGATCGGCGCGATCGTGATCGGCATCGCCGTTGCGGCGCCGTGGTTTGTCGGAGCGTATACGCTCACGCTGCTTGCGCGCTTTGTCGCGCTTGCGATATTGGCGCTCGGCATCACGCTAATTTGGGGCCAAGGCGGAGTGCTTAGTTTAGGTCAAGGCGTTTTCTTCGGCCTCGGCGGTTATGCTCTGGCACTCCACCTAAAGCTCGCAGGCCTTCGCCCCGGGGCATTGCCGGATTTCATGACATGGAGCGGGGTCTCTGCATTGCCGGGGTTCTGGGAACCCTTTCGGTCGCCGATCGTCGCCGTGCTCGGCGTGTTCTTGATCCCAGGCCTATTTGCAGCCGCCTTCTCTTGGCTCGTGTTCCGACGACGAGTCGGGGGCGTCTATTTCGCACTCATCACTCAGGCGCTGGCGCTCGCCTTTTCAACGCTCCTCATCAGTCAACAGGCCTACACGGGCGGCTTTAACGGCCTCACCGATTTCTCCGTTCTATTCGGCATAAACATCACGTCGAACGCCTTCGGCGCGAAGCTTTACTATGGTACCTTAGGCTGCACGCTGCTTGCCTATTTCGGCCTTCGCCGTCTGCTGGCGAGCCGCTTCGGGACCGTCCTGCGTGCGACGCGGGACGGTGAAAACCGCGTACGCTTCCTGGGCTACGATCCGACGCCGTACAAAGTCTTTGCATTCACCGTCGCCGCGGCGTTGGCCGGAATCTCCGGCGCCTTATTTACGCTCGCCGCCGGCGTGATTTCTCCGGCGCTCACGGGCGTGGTACCGTCGATTGAAATGGTGCTCTGGACGGCTGTGGGCGGTCGTGCCTCGCTTTGGGGCGCAATTGCCGGCGCACTGCTCGTGAACTTCGCAAAAGATCAGATCAGCAGCGCCCTGCCCTCTCTTTGGCTCTACGCGCTCGGCCTGCTTTTCATCCTGGTTGTGAGTTTTCTACCGAACGGCATAGCCGGTCTCTTCACCCAGGAACCGGCCGCCGACTCCGACGGCGTTAGCACGCGCGTCCTACAGCGCTTTATCGGAGGTCATGACCATTCAAGCGGGCCGATGAAGTGTATTATAATACATGATTCGGTCCGCTTGGATGGTCATGGCCTTCGAGAAAGTGCTGTAAAGCCGCGCAGCGACGCCCCATGATCACCGTCCCCGCGCCGTTATTGGCGGTTGAAAACCTGACCGTCGAATTCGACGGTTTCCGTGCCCTCGACGGCGTCAACTTCAGCGTGCAGCCGGGAAGCCTACGTATCGTAATCGGACCGAACGGCGCCGGCAAATCGACCCTCTGCGACGCGATTATCGGGCGCGCGCGCGCGACGCAAGGGCGCATCTCCTTCAAGGGCGAGAACATCACGCATCTGCCGGAGTTCGAAATCGTTCGACGCGGAATCTGTCGCAAATTTCAGGCGCCCGGCGTCCTTTCCAACCTCACCGTATCGCAGAACGTCCAAATAGCGGCACGCAAAGATCGCTCGTGGCTGAGGAGCTTTTCGCACCGCGTACCTGCGGCCGAAGCCGAACGCACGGCGGAAATCCTTGAGCTCGTCGGTCTTTCAAAACGCGCCGATACGCTTGCGGGCGGCCTCGCCCACGGCGACATGCAATGGCTCGAAATCGGCATGGTCGTAGCAACCGACGCCGACTTGCTCCTCCTCGACGAACCCACTGCAGGGATGGGGCCCCACGATACCGTGCGCACCGCCGAACTCATCACGTCGCTGCTCGGCCGTCACGCGGTTGTCGTCATCGATCACGACATGAGTTTCGTCGAGGCCCTGGACGGCCCGGTGACCGTTTTACACCAAGGAAAAACGCTGCGCGAAGGGAGCATCGCCGAGATTCGCAGCGACCCGGAAGTCGAGTCCGTATATCTGGGAAGGGCGAGAGATGCTGCTCACGCTTGATCGCGTCAGCGCCGCCTATGGGCGCAGCCGCGTACTTTGGGATGTCGATTTACGCGTCGCCGCGGGCGACGCCCTCGCATTGCTAGGCCGCAACGGCGTCGGCAAGACCACGCTGCTGAATACGATCGCCGGCACGCACGCAATGAACTCCGGCAAACTCTTTTTTTCCGGGCAAGACATCACTGATAAGCCCGCACACGCGCGCGCACGCGGCGGAATCGGCTACGTGCCGCAAGGACGACGCATTTTCCCTCATATGACGGTCTGCGAAAACCTGGCGTGCGGCCTCGCAGCCCTCGACGGTCGTGCCGTCGCCGATCGTCGCGTGCCCGACTACGTCTTCGACATGTTTCCCAAACTCGCCGCCTTCGCGTCCCGCAAGGCCGGCCTTCTCTCCGGCGGCGAACAACAACAGCTTGCAATCGGCCGCGCGTTAGCCGGCCGACCAAAACTGCTTCTTCTCGATGAACCCACTGAGGGTATCCAGCCGAATATCGTCCAACAAATTGAAACGGTGCTCACCCGGATTCGCAGCGAACTCGGAGTCACGATCATCATCGTCGAACAATACCTCGACTTCGCCTGGACCTTCGCCGATCATTATGCGGTTATGCAGCGCGGCAAAATCATCCGGGAGGGCAGCACGCACGAGGAAGACGCCGAAACGATTTCCCGCCTCGTTACTATCTAATGTAGCCGATTGCGTTGTTCCCTTATAGCCGGCTGCGAAGGCTCACGATTTGCGTTGCATCCTACGCAGCCTCGAACATCCGGATTACTTACCCGCATCGAGGGCAGGAAAAAGTTTTACCGTCCTGTTTCCATCGAATATAATCTCCAAACTCCTCGCTCAGGCCCGCAGCGGCGACCTCATAGTATATCTCATCGACGCGCTTCTGAAATTTTTCAGGGAGCGCCCCGTGATCCGGCACGGGTACTGCTCTCATAGAGGCGCCGCTCTCGGCGAACGCCTCTGCAGCCTTTTTTTTCGCCGAAGCAAAGTTATCGTACAAAGCTCCGATAAACAGCTCATACAGCTCTCCGCGAGTAAGACCCGCGGCATAGAACGCTAGATCGTCGGAGATACGGAGTTCAGCCTTACTCGTACCCTGCGCTTCGATACCGTCTTCCGGAATTACAACTCTCATTTTTGTAGACGGACACAGCATCAGGAATTCGTCGCGCGCCTGTGCGCTGCTGAGGTATAGGATCGATTCCTCATCGACGGATCGCTCTAAAGTATTCATGCCCGCTTCTTAGCTAGCTGCTAGATTTTTCCTCCCATTTCGCAAGTACGCGCAAGAATCGCAAGCTGGTTTTTCCTCGCTGCCGGAATGCGGACGGACTGCATACGCGCCGAAAGCGGAACTACGCTATTGTCCGGACTATAACAACTCCGCAATGTTCCAAACGGTCCTTATCGCCAATCGCGGCGAGATCGCAGTTCGCATCGCTCGCACGCTCAAACGCATGGGCATAAAAAGCGTAGCCGTGTATTCTGAAGCCGATCGCGGCAGCATGCACGTTCGCGTCGCGGATATCGCCGTGCCGATCGGCGGGGCGGCGCCCTCCGAAAGTTACCTGCGCGGCGACGTCGTCATCGAAGCCGCGAAGCGGACCGGCGCGCAAGCTATCATTCCCGGGTATGGATTCCTTTCCGAGAACGCCGCGTTCGCGCAAGCCTGTGAAGATTCAGGCCTTGCATTTGTTGGGCCGACGCCGCGCCAGATACGGGATTTCGGACTCAAGCACATGGCGCGGGAGCTGGCCGAAAAAGCCGGGGTGCCGCTGGCGCCCGGATCCGGGCTGCTCGGCGATCTACGCTCAGCGCGCGATGCTGCAATGCGCATCGGTTACCCGGTGATGCTCAAGAGCACTGCGGGGGGCGGCGGCATCGGACTTACACGCTGCAATGATGAAGCGGCTCTCGTACGAGCTTTCGAGTCAGTGCAGCGCTTGGGAAAGACTTTCTTCAACGACGATGGAGTTTTCGTTGAACGTTTTGTGGATGATGCGCGTCATATCGAGGTTCAGATATTCGGCGACGACAAAGGCAACGTTATTGCATTAGGGGAACGAGTCTGTTCGATTCAGCGCCGCAACCAAAAGATAATCGAGGCAACGCCGGCTCCCGGGCTTTCGAATACCGTACGCGAACAACTCCACGAAGCCGCTGAGCGTTTAGGACGTCTAGTCGACTACCGCTCCGCCGGCACCGTTGAGTTCATCTACGATACTAGGAATACAGCGTTCTACTTTCTGGAAGTCAACACACGATTACAAGTCGAGCATGGGATCACGGAAGCGGTAACCGGGGTTGATCTGGTGGAATGGATGATCCGCACTGCCGCAGGCGACCCTCCCGATCTCTCATGTAAGCCTACGCCGATTGGAACGGCCATCGAGGTGCGGCTTTACGCGGAAGATCCCCTGCGCAACTTCCAGCCCTCCCCAGGCGTCCTGACCGAGGTACGCTTTCCTACCGACATTCGCGTTGACGCTTGGGTGGAAACCGGCACGGAGGTGTCGCCCCACTATGATCCCATGCTTGCCAAAGTGATCGTTGCCGGCATCGATCGCGATGATACGATCGCCAAGTTGTTAGACGCGCTTTCCGCCACGCGACTTTGCGGCGTTTCAACGAATCTCGAATACGCACGTCAGATCGTGAAAACTGATGCTTTTCGTACGGGGCGCCTATTTACGAACTTCCTTGATGGTTTCCGCTTCACGCCGCCCATCGCGGAGGTCATCGAACCAGGCACCTACACTACCGTACAAGACTATCCCGGACGGATAGGATACTGGGATATCGGGGTTCCGCCTTCAGGCCCGATGGATGATTGGGCTTTCCGCGTCGCCAACCGCATCGTGGGAAACCACCCGTCGGCGGCTGCTCTTGAATGCACCGTGTCGGGGCCCGTTCTACGCTTCCATTGCGATGCCGTCATCGCGCTAACGGGAGCGCCGAGCAATGCGACGCTGGACGGCGCGACGATTCCTTTCTGGCAGCCGATTAGCGTCAAAGCCGGCCAATCGTTGCGTACGGGGCAAGCCTCAAGCGGTTGTCGCACGTACCTCGCGGTACGCAACGGCATCGACGTTCCGGATTATTTAGGAAGCAAATCCACCTTCGCGCTGGGTCAATTCGGCGGTCACGCCGGCCGGCCGCTCCGCGCCTTCGACATGCTTTCGATTAACGGCAACGAATCGGCGCGGCAGACGCCGACCCCGTTACCCGCTTCGCTCATACCAAGCTATAGCTCAACGTGGGAAATCGGCGTACTCTACGGACCGCACGGCGCTCCTGATTTCTTTCTCGAAGAATCCATTGAGGAGTTCTTTGACGCCTCATGGGAAGTACATTACAACTCAAACCGTCTGGGTATTCGCTTGATCGGCGCCAAACCGAAATGGGCGAGAACGGACGGCGGCGAGGCGGGACTGCACCCATCCAACATTCACGATTGCGAATACGCGGTCGGCAGCATCAACTTTACCGGCGACATGCCGGTCATTCTCACGCGAGACGGCCCAAGTTTGGGAGGCTTCGTCTGCCCCGTCACCATCGCCAAGGCCGAATTGTGGAAAGTCGGCCAAGTGAAACCGGGCGACAAAATCCGATTCGCGAGGATGTCGTTCGATCAAGCCCTCGCCTTGGAAACGCGGCTGGATACGATCATCGACGCGCTTGCGGAACCGGCCGACGTAATCACGGCATCCGACAAGAAAACCGCTTTCTCCGAACCGATTCTCGCACGCGCTCCGGCGCGCGGAATACTCCCGGAGGTTACCTACCGACAAGCCGGCGATAAGTACATCCTGATTGAATACGGCCCGAACGTGCTCGATTTGAGCTTGCGTTTTCGGGTACATGCGCTTATGGAGGAGCTAAAAGCAAATCCCGTCCCGGGCATCATCGAGTTGTCTCCCGGCGTTCGCTCCCTCCAAGTACACTACGATAGTCGGCAGATCCGCCAAGCCGCGTTGATGGAAAAGCTCCACGTCGCCGAGCAACGTCTGCCGCCCGTAGAAACCATGAACGTCCGCAGCCGCATTCTGCATCTTCCGCTCGCCTTCGAGGACTCCGCGACGCTGGACGCAGTCGCCCGCTATCGTCAATCGGTACGCGACGCGGCGCCGTGGTTGCCGAGCAATGCGGAGTTCATTCGCCGCATCAACGGGTTGGATTCCGTTGATCAGGTGCGCGATATCGTGTATCAATCGAGCTATCTCACGCTGGGGTTGGGAGATGTCTATCTCGGCGCTCCATGCGCGGTGCCGGTCGACCCGCGTCATCGCCTGATGACGTCAAAATACAACCCGGCGCGCACGTACACCGCCGAAGGGACAGTCGGCATAGGCGGCGTGTACATGTGCATCTACGGTATGGATTCGCCGGGCGGCTATCAGCTTATCGGTCGCACATTGCCGATCTGGAACAAATTTCTCAAAAATCCGGTATTCGCGGACGGGAAGCCATGGCTTTTACGCTTTTTCGATCAAGTGCGCTTCTTCCCCGTGGAAGAAAGAAAACTGGACGAGATGCGTTCATCCTTTCGCGATGGACACGAAACGATCGACATTTCGGAAGAGACCTTCGATCTCGCTCAACACGTCGCGTTCCTCGAATCGATCAAACCGGAGCTGCAAACTTTTCGCGCTCGTCAGAGAGCGGCTTTCGAAGCGGAGGTTGCCCGCTGGAATAGCGAACCCCAAGCAATCTCATCAGATGCCGACGCCGTATCGATACAAGCGATCGACCTTGGAGAAATCGACGGCTCGGTGATCTCATCCCATATCAGCGGCAATGTTTGGAAGCTGGTCGCCCAACCCGGTTCCCATGTGAAAGCGGGCGACCCGCTTCTCATTTTAGAGGCGATGAAAATGGAATTCCGCATCGACGCGCCGACCGACGGCATCGTGAAACGTTTCCACTGTCGCCCGGGAACATTAGTCAACGCCGGCGATCCGCTGGTCTCCTTGGACGAGGCGCCGCCGGTCTCCAAGCATGACGGCCAAATCATTCGCAGTAAGGCGCGAGAGCCGATCGCCTAGGCAAAGCGGCTACGCGCCGCGCACGGGAAAGCTCGATATATCCGTTCCTCGTAGCGCCGCTCGTAGCGAATTATACCATCCCTCGATGACCTGGAAGAGGCGAAGCTCAGCCTCGCGCGGATTTCGGAGCGAAGTGCGTGCAAGTAAGTCGCATTTCTCAACAATATCGTGGAGCAAGATCATCGAGCCGTCAAGCGAAAAACTCGACCGATTCTTGGATTCAAATAATTCCGATCCGATCTATGCGAATTATTCTCAGAACCTTTCGGACGGCGTTTTCGAGATATACAAACCCGCGTCGCGCCCTACTCAGCGAAAACGCCCGAAACCGCACCTTAACGGGATTCTCTGAAAAGACGCCTTAATTGCGCTTACCTTTGAGATCTTTCCTGAACTCGATTCTGCCGTCGTTCGCTACTGGATTCACGGGGACGCGTATCGGCAGGCACGCCATTCGACACATCCGGTGATGCCGGTGACCGTCTAAGCGGCTCCCAAGTCGCCGAAACAGGCCCGACAGAGGGGGAAACTTGGACTTCTGGAGCAGGGTTCGCTCCTTGCCGAGCCGTTTCGGCGGAAGAGCCCGCTGGTTGCATCGTACTCGTTTGCGTTTGGGACGCCAGCATACTTGCCTGCTCTTCTGGCCTGAGCCTTGCCCATTCTTGGTTTAGCGAGGCTCGTGTATTGGGCATCATAGGATCGTTGTAAGCCCGTGTCAAAAAGGCAATTCTCTCTTCGATTTCTGGTCTTGCGAGCCTCTCGCGCATCACCGGCGGGTATGTCCCGTTGAAATATAGCTGCGCTAAAATTGTCACATTGAAATCGCTTAGAACGACAGGCGGCTCAGGTGTCGGCGTAGCTTCACTTTGAGTCATTAGCTCGTCTGCTAGCGGTGATCTTTCCCTAAACGTGTCGGCAATAGGCGCCGCTAGAGGCCGAACAATGTTGATAGCGTCATGAAAGTCCGGGGGAGCGGAAGAGCCCGCTCGCTGTATCGTACTCGTTGGCGTTTGGGACGGCAGCATGCTTGCCTGCTCTTCTGGTGTTAACATTGCCCATTCTCGGTTTAGTAACTCGTGTGTAGCAGGCATATTAGGATTCCTGTAATTTCGTGCGAAATAGGCAACTCCCGCTTCGATATCTTGGCTTGTGAGCCTATTGCGCATCGTCAGCGAGACTGTCCTGTTATATGATCGCCGAGCTAAAAATTCCACATTGGATTCGCTTAGAACGCCAGGCGGCTCGGGTGTCGGCGTAGCTCCGCTTATTAACTCTTCTGCTAGCGGTGATCTTTCCCTAAACGTCTCGGCAATAGGCGCCTCTAGAGGCGGAATAGCGTCGATAGCTATATGAAAGCCCGGGGGATCGATGGAAGGGATGGAAGCAGGGCTAGCGGGAACCGGCGCGGACTCTTCGGTATGTGCATGATCGCCTGGACTATTCTGCGGGGGCTCGTTGGGATCGGGGGCGAGAGCTTGATAACCACCGATACTATACTGCGGGGGGTCGGCGGGAACAGTTGCGCCGTCGTTCCGTGCTACGGATGTTGAACCCGGCGTTGGTCGGTTAGAATCAGTCCTTCTAACGATATTTCGTAATTTTGTACCTATTTTCTTTATTATCTTAGGAAATTTCATAAAGTACCCTTAGCCTCCCAAGCCCACTTTGATATCCCCCATACAGGGGGTACTTTCTAGATTAAACACCATTGCTCGTGCTTTGCACATGGGCTTTTCGGATGAGGCAAGCGACCAACGAAGCGAGCGGCACGGGGGAGTTGCACCCCCGCGCTCTCTTAGAACCGGGTACTGTCGAGATATGAAGCGAGTTCTCGTCGAAGCAGCGTAATCCGTCCGTCGCGTCGAGCGGCGGCGTGAACCGGCCGGCCTATGCGCCGCGCCCGGAAAACCGCGACATGAACGTCAATTCAGCAATACCCGACTTGTCAAGCTCGCCCAAACCAAGTTCGACCATCCGATCGTACTGCGCGGCCGTCGCCTCGGCGACCGGCAGCCTAAGACCCGCGTCGCGTGCGAGCGCTACGGCGATATGCGAATCCTTGGCCGCGTGCGCCGCGGAGAAATACGTATCGTGCTCCCGGTTTTGCATATCCGCTCCGTCGGTTTCCAGAACGCGCGAACTCGCGCCGGTCTGAGCGAAAACTTCGCGCAACAGAGTGATATCCAAACCGAGAGCCTCGCCCAGCCCCAACCCTTCAGCCAATGCCGCCGTATTGGCGTTCATCACCATGTTGACCAAAGCTTTGACTTTGGCCGCTTCGCCTGCGGGGCCGACGTATTGCACGCGTGCGCCCATGCGCAGAAGCAACGGGCGCATCCGCTCGAAGACCTCGGCTTTTCCTCCGATCATCAGAAACAACGATCCGTTGCGCGCTTGCGGGATCGAGCCCGCCATGCACGCCTCAAGGCTGTCGCCGCCGCGCTCGTTGCACAAGCGCTCGACGGCCGCATGCACCTTCGGCGTTAGCGTGGCGCAATTGATGAACGTCTTACCGGAACAATGCTCCAAAAGCGAATCGCCCCACGTCGAAAAAATGCGCTCTTGCGCGCGATCGTCGCTAACGACGGTAAGAATGATATCCGCCGACTTCGAAACGTGCGCCAACTTCGGCGCGACCGCCGCACCCGCGGCGGTCGCGAGTTCCCGCGCCGCATCCTCACGCGTATCGTAGACGACGGCGATCGGGTATCCGGCGTCGCGCAGATTAAGCGCGACATTCGCCCCCATCCGCCCCACGCCGACGATGCCCAATCGCGGCAAATCGCCCATCATTTTCATACCGAACACGCGCCCGCAATCTGAGTATGGGGAACTACCCGCAAAACATTGACCCCCTTGGTCGTCAAGTCGTACTCC
>Ga0182024_10001403_pt1 | contig 62184 bp, 65 predicted proteins | sample P32metaG_FD_120480 | JGI IMG/M metagenome (GOLD analysis project Ga0182024, IMG submission 120480) | Permafrost microbial communities from Stordalen Mire, Sweden - P3-2 metaG (Illumina Assembly) | ecosystem: Environmental > Terrestrial > Soil > Wetlands > Permafrost | place: Sweden: Stordalen...
CGACTATTCGACCCGCCCGACCCCGTCGACCCACGACTCCAACGATGCATGGGCCGACCACTCCGCGACCGACAACTCACCGAACCATCCCGACGAGGTGCACTATGAAACCAACGCCTTGTCATAGGCCGACCCGACAGCGCCCATCGACGGTGCGATGCCGGCGTCGCGGACGTTCTGACTGAATGCCCAGGAGGTGAATTGCACCCCCCTGTCGGAGTGGATCACCAGCCCGTCACGGTCCTGGCGGCGTTGGGTGGCCATCCCGAGCGCGTTCAGCACCAGGGTTGTGGTCTGGGTTGAGTCGATCGACCACCCAACCACGAGGCGGGAGAACACGTCAAGCACCACCGCGCAGTAGACCTTCCCCTCCCTGGTTGGGTGCTCGGTGATATCGGTCAACCACAGCTCATTCGGCCGGTCTCGGCGGAACACCCGGCCGACGGGGTCAAGCGAGAAGACCTTCGACACCTTGGCTCCACGCGGGAGCCGGCGGGTCGGTAGCCCCTTGATCCCGATCTCGCGCATGATCTGCGCGACAGCGCCATGGCTGGCACGGATGTCACGGCCGTAGCGCAGCTCCGCGGTGACACGCAGCGCACCGTAGGTTCCACCCGAGGCTTTGTGGATGTCGGCGATCTCCCCGGCCAGCCAGATCCGCCTGAGCGTCGTCGGTGAGTCCGGCCGGCCACGCCAGTCCTAATAGCCGGACTCAGACACGCCAAGCGTCCGTAACGGGTGCTGCACACTGATGCCCTGCCCGGTCAGAGACTCGACTACCGGGTAGAGCCTTTTGGGGTGATGCCCTCCTGCAGGAACACCTCGTTGACCTTGCGCGCGACCGCCAGCTCGGTCTCGAGTTGTCGGATCCGTCGCTTGGCCGCGGCGAGCTCCAGTTGCTGGCTGGTGGTCGCGCCCTCGGCCTCACCACGATCGATCCGCTCCTGCTTGAGCCAGTTATAGATCGTCGCGTCCGACATCTGAAACGTCGCCGCGAGCTGCTTCACACGCGTCCCGGCACGCGCCAGCTCAATCACCTGGCGACGAAACTCCGGTGGATACATGTGGGGCATCTGAGGATCCTCTCTGCCGAGAGATTCCAGCATGCCGACTCCGTTTTTCCCGGGTCAGATCAAACCCGGTCCGGCTCACATCTCCGCCGGAGGCGCGTGACCGTTCCGCAAATACGCGACACACGCCTCAGTCGTGATCGTGAACCCCCGCCGGCACCCTGCGCGGACCCAGCACACGCGTCATCTCGGCAACGTTCGCACCCTTACCACCCAACAGATCACGCATATCTCGCGATCCTTCGGAAAAGTCGTACGCCCACTTAGTCATCGGTGCACCCCAAGCAAGGCGAAGTCAGCGCCGACGGTCGGGTTGACGTCGCGTTCAACCGTCAAGCGCCAGGATCCGAGCGGACACCCACCCGGCCCAGTTGCGACGCGAGTGAGTCTCGGGGTTGGTTCTGTCGGTGCCGTGATCTGAGAGGCCAACGATGCGACCCTCTGAATCTTATTCATGCGAGACCGAGCTGCCTTTTTGCTTTTTCCACATCTGCGACCGGTCGATCCAACGCTTCTGAGACTCGAGCCAGTCGCCGCACGAGCTGCCCGTTCCCTGCGGCAGGTTGGCCCTTCTTGACAAACAACGTGTCTTCCAGGCCAGTGCGCGCGTTAGCACCCATTGCCAAGCCCATGCCGGTCATGCTCAGATTGCTCCGGCCGATACCGATCACCTGCCAGGCAGCGCCGTCGGGGATACGATCAGCCAAGTAGGCCAAGTTAGAAGGCGTCGCTGACATTCCTCCGCGGACGCCGAGGACCAGCGAGAACTGGAGGGGGTCCTGAAGGAGTCCGTCAGCATAAAGTTGCATCGCGGCGTCGAGGTGACCGGTGTCATAGATCTCTAGCTCTGGTTTCACCCCTAATTCGCCCATGCGAGCCGCAAGGTGGCGCACTTCTTCCGGGGGATTGCGGAACTCGCCTGACGCGAAGCTCATCGAGCAGACGTTAAGCGTCGCCATCGCCGGACGTGACTCGACAAGTCGCGCGCGTTCGCTGAACGGCACGTCGAGACCTACCCCTGTGGACAGCTGTATAAGGGCGGGACATCTGTCTCCGATCAGGGCAACCACCCGGCGCGCAACCTTGAGATCGGCGGTTGGACGCCCGGTGTCGTCGCGGAGGTGGACGTGGACGACGCTCGCGCCACTCTCCCACGCGGATGCTGCCTCGGAGGCTATCTCCTCTGGCGTGGTGGGCAAGACGGGGTTGTCGGCTTTGGTAGCCACCGGCCCAGTCAAGGCCGCCGTGAGGACTGCCGGCTTCACTGGACGTTGCCGATCGCGTAGAGATTCAGTCCACACAAGGCGGTTAGCGGTCCGAGTCTTAGAGACCGAAGGCCCGCCACGCGGTGCGCTCCTTCTGGACTCCCGCCAACAACTGTTCGCATGATCCCGTCCTTCAGTAGTCCTTAGTAAATCTGGCCATTCTCTGACTCGGCCATCACATCTATGGTGGCCTGCTTTTCGCACAACCTGGCATGTACCAGGCACGGATCGTCGCCTTCCAAGGCCCAGGCGCCGACTCTCGCAACCGAGTCGCTGGGAGCCTCGCACGCTGGAACCAACCCGCCGCGAAACATCCACCGAGTATTGTCGCAAACTAGCAGGAATACATCCAATACCCCGTTCAGCGTCCCGCGTCGAGTGTTCCCGGTCCGATCAAAGTTGACCGTCTCGGTCGAGTTTGACCCGCGGGTTGTGAACGCTACGAAATCTTCGTTGGCGCCGGCCATGGTCAGCCGCACGGCATCGGGCTCGCACGGTCATGTGATCTGCCACGCAATTCCAGACGCCTCCAGGCGCGACGGTCGCGAGGCCTCAGCGTTCGGGGTGGGTCGTCTCTGGCGGAAACGGTCTATAGCGAGCCTCTGTGATGTCGGAGCTGGCCCGGGCTGCCGTGTCGGCGAGACGTCAAGCATGAGGCGCTGCTGAAGGAGCCCGCACCAACTATTAGGCCTGGTGGTAGGACGCTGCCGCCGCTGGCAATTATTGGGCTCCGATAAGGCTGACTTGATCCAATCACGGGAATCGCATAACATACTGTCGAGAAACGTGAATCGCAGCGACGAGACACCGCGTCTAGAGTCAAAACTAGGAGGAGGAGATATGTTTGCTAAACGTCCACGGCGGCTTGCCTGCAGCGTCGGGATTCTTGGGATTGTGGCCGTGTCGTTGGCCTTGGGCGGCATTGAGACTGCGTCCGGTAGCACGGCTAGATCGTCGGCGTCTCACACAAAGCTGACGGCCGCTTCATCGTTCTATTCGAAGTTCACCCACGGGAAAGCGGGTGCCGCCCACCGGTCGAAGGCGCCGGTCACGATCGGCTTTTTTGACGATGAGGGCGGGGCCCCCGCGTTTCCGGAGGCAGGCGTCGCCGCCAAAGCCGCAGTGAGGTTCGTCAACACGAATCTCGGGGGCATCCATGGTCACCCGGTCCGTCTCGACGAATGCTTTGTAACGACCTCCGAGCAACAGGGCCAGGCGTGTGCGCAGCAGTTCCTAGCGAAGAAGGTGCGCGTCATCGTCGAGCAGTCCGCGCCTCTTGGCGGCCAGGCTTTCCATCAGGCGCTGAACGGGGCCATTCCGGTCATCATCGGCGACCCGGTCTCAACTGCAGACGCGACCGCTGAGAACTCCTACGGACTCACAGCAGGTGCGTTCGGCACGGTTCCTGGCTACGTAAACTATGTGCTGAAGGTTCTTCACGCGAAGACCGCCTCGCTTTTGTATCCCTCCGATGATCCAACCGGGCAGGCGGTTGCGAAGCTTTTCCAGCAGGTCCTAGGAGCTGCAGGGGTCAAGCTCACGGAGTCCGGGTTCTCCTCGTCGTCGCCTGACCTGCTGCCGAACGTCGAAGCGTCGGGCGCCACGTCAAGCGACGTAACACTTACTTTGTTCCCGACCACGTCCCAGTGCATCGCAGGGGGAAAGGCATTAAAGCAGGCAAACGTGACCAAACCAGTGATATCTCTGGGCAACTGCATCGCGCCAGCCGTGAAGGCCGCGGTCGGCGACTACCCGAAGTGGACCTACGTAGGAATCAACACCAGCCCCTACATTGGCGGGGATCCGGCAGTCGACGACTACGTCGATGTGATGAAGGCTTACGCGCCGGCAGGAGCGAACCTGGGCGGTGCCTCATCGTGGGCCTTCATGTCAATCCTGGCAGCCGTACGAGCCTACGATCTTGCGGGCGGACCCGCAGCATCGGCTAAGGCGATAGGTTCACAGCTCAAGTCGTACAAAGGGCCGACACCGATGTTTGCGCCAACCGTCAAGTACGGGTCGATCGGTGGCATGCCGAACCTTCCGAACCAACAGACCCGACTCTACGCCTACCACGGTAAGGGTCACTGGTCTTCGGTTACCGGCTGGGCTGGGACTAAGTAGCACCGAACGGCTCTACGAAGCATCCGTCTCCTGACCAATCCGACAGTGACTATGGCTCCCGTGGTGATCCTCCATGTCTGAGATTCTGCTTTTTGCGCTTCTGGGTCTCGGCCTTGGTGCGCTGATAGCTGGCCTCGGGCTCGCCATAGTCCTGTCGTACCGTGGCTCCGGGACGGTCAATCTCGCGGTCGGTGCGGTGGCGATGCTCGGCGCGTACGTGTTCTACGACCTGAAGACGGCGGGCGTCCTATTAATGCCACCGATCCCGTTTGTTCCGGACACGATTTCGCTGGGTGGGCCATGGGCCACGGCGCCTGCGTTCGGCGTAGCCGTCTTGGTTTGTGCGTTTACGGGCGCGCTGTTCGACGTAGTCGTCCTGCGACGACTCCGGGGTGCATCCCCACTAGCAAAGCTTCTCGCCTCGCTCGGTTTGATGGTGACCCTGCAGGCGTTCGCTGTGCTGCGGTTCGGGTCGAGTGGTCAGTCCGCCCCAGCTGTGCTCTCGGAAGGCCCCAGTGACTCGGTGCGCGTGTTCGGTCAAAGTGTTCCAGACGATAGGTTCATCCTCACCGGCCTCGTGATCCTTGCCGCCACCATCCTTTGGGTTGTCTATCGCTACACCCGGTTTGGGTTAGCGACTCGGGCAGCATCGGAGCACGAGACAAAGGCGATGCTCGCCGGCCTCGCCCCAGGTGAACTCTCGCTGGTGAACAACGTGCTTGGATTCGCGGTAGCTGGGGCTCTCGGAATTTTCGTGGCTCCTATGACACAGCTAGACCCAACCACAATCGCGCTGTCGGTGGTGCCGGCCCTAGCTGCAGCACTCTTCGCCGGGTTCACATCATTCGGGATTGTCACGGCAGCAGGACTGGCAATGGGAGTTCTCAGCTCGCTCGTGACCTATTTCTCGAGCAAGTCTTGGTTCCCAACGTCGAATGGCGTCGCGATCCCGGGAGTCACAGAGCTTCTATATTTTCTCGTCGTCGTCATCGCGATGTTCGCTCGCGGCGCGAAACTGCCAACTCGCGGCACACTCGAGGAGACCAGCTTGCCGCCAGCAGGGCGCGCTCGGCGCGTCCTCGCCCCGGGCGGAGCGCTGGCGGCAGTCGGCATCGCCGCCCTACTCGTGATGCCATTCGATTTTCGTCAGGCGATGGTGAACTCCGTCATCGCGGCGATCGTGTGTCTGTCGTTAGTGGTGGTGGTTGGCTTTGTCGGACAGGCCTCGGTCATCCAGCTCGGCCTGGCTGGGGTTGCGGGTTTCGTCGTCTCGAGACTTGCGCTACACGCAGGGATTGGCTTCCCGCTTGCCCCGGTAATTGCCGCTGCCGTCGCCACCGGGGCTGGTCTGCTGATTGCTGTCTCCGCGTTGCGCGTCCGCGGCGTAAATCTGGCGATCGTCACCCTTGCCGCAGCACTTGCGCTCCAGCAGTTCGTATTCGCCAACCCAGCCATCGGAGGAGTGGGCGGCGCCGTCGTGCCTTCACCGCAGTTCCTAGGCCTGAACCTCGGCCCCAACGCGAGCTTCCCGATCAATGACGCTTCGCCACCGAGTCCGGTGTTCGGGATTCTGTGTGTTGTGGTCGCCGTGTGCCTAGGCATGCTCGTCGCCGGAATACGTCGTAGCGGGCTTGGCCAGCGCATGCTCGCGGTCCGTTCCAACGAGCGAGCGGCGGCGGCCGTCGGCATTAACGTGCGCAACGTCAAGCTCGTGGCTTTTGCTATCTCTTCTGCTCTAGCGGGGCTGGCCGGGGCACTGTATGCATACAACTTCGGCTCTGTATCCGTCAGCAACTTCGAGGTCCCCGCCGCCCTCGGGTTCGTGGCTTTCGCTTACCTCGGCGGAATTACTACGGTCGCCGGAGCTTTCATTGGGGGCCTTCTCGTGACTCAAGGCCTAGCGAGCCAAGCCATCAACGTGTGGTTTGGAGTGCCTGTGAACTACGAGCTCTTGGTAGCCGGGCTAGCACTGATCGCTACCATCATGTTCAACCCTCTCGGTATCGCCGGCTCCGTCAGCGCGACACTTCGCGCACGTTCCAGACACCTGCCATCCGGGGATTCAAGCCACAAGCGGATCGCCACGGAACCGGGCTCCGATTCGCGGAACGTGGAGGCGGTTCAGCCGTGACGAGCGCCCTCAAGATCCAAGGCCTATCGGTCTCCTACGGCGGCGTCCGGGCGGTCAGTGGTGTTGACCTACTCCTGGCGGAGGGTCAGCTCGTCGGGCTGATCGGACCTAACGGTGCGGGCAAGACTACCCTCATTGACGCTTGTTGCGGATTCACTGCGGCTACTGGCCAAGTTCTTCTCGCTGGCGAGGACATCTCGCGACTTGACCCTCATCAGAGAGCTCGCCGAGGACTTGCGCGCACATGGCAGGCGGCTGACCTTTTCGAGGATCTCACCGTGCGGGAGAACCTTCTCGTCTCTACTGGCCCGCGGCCTTGGCGAACCACTACTCGGGAAATTCTGACGGGCCGTGTCGCCACGAGTAAGAACGTTGATGAGACGCTCGACGGTGTTGGTCTAGGCCCGCTTGCCGACCGCGGGGCCCATGAGCTCAGTCAGGGTCAGCGCAAGCTCGTCGGCGTCGCGAGAGCGCTCGTTGGCAAGCCAAAGGCCGTGTGCATGGATGAGCCAGCGGCTGGACTAGACACGCGTGAGAGTCGCGAGCTCGGTACTCGTCTGCGCGGCTTCGTCGACGCTGGCCTAGCAATGCTGCTCGTGGATCACGACATGGGACTGGTGCTTTCAGTATGTGACCACATTGTGGTCCTCGACTTCGGCAAAGTAATCGCAAGCGGAACGCCGAGTGACATTCGCACCCACCCAGCTGTCATCGAGGCCTATCTTGGCCGCGCGGCGGCAACGGTCACCGACGAGTCCACGATGCCCGAGGGACAAGGAGCAGCGTGAGCGATTTCCAGGTCGAGTTGTCTGGCGTCACGGCTGGATACGACGGCGCCCCGGTGGTCCGTGGTATAGATTTGCAGGTCGCGGCCGGAGAAGTAGTGGCGCTTTTGGGCCCGAACGGCGCCGGAAAGACGACCATTCTTCGCGTCATTTCCGGGCTGGTCAGGCCAATGAGTGGCTCGGTGCAAGTGCTCGGGCTGGACATTAGAAGGATGCTGCCTCATCGTATCGCCCGCCGGGGGGTGGCTCATGTGTCGGAGGGACGAAGCGTGTTCTTCGGGCTGACCGTGGCGGAGCACTTCCGTCTCGGTGCTCGCGGGCAACGTCTCGAGCGGGGTGCAGCCGAAGAGTACTTTCCGGCGTTGCGAGAGCTCCGAGATCGCAGGGCCGGCCTGCTCTCTGGTGGCGAGCAGCAAATGCTTGCCCTCGCCTTCGCCATGGCGCGCCGTCCTAAGGTGTTGCTGGTCGATGAACTTAGCCTTGGGCTCGCGCCGGCGATCGTCGAACGCCTTCTGCCTATTCTGCGGCGCTATGCGTCTGCGACCGGCGCGAGCGTGCTGATGGTTGAGCAACATGTGGAGCTAGCGCTCGAGATCGCGGACCGCGCGATTGCTTTCAACCACGGCGATCTAGTCATGCAAGGCTCAGCGTCGGAGCTGCGCGATGACCGCAGTCTCCTGATCGCGAGCTATTTGGGTCGACCTGAGGGTGAGCTCGCCGAAACGCCGGACGAGACGAACAGCGTTTGAAGTCGGGGCGATTTCTGCGACTACGCGGCGTCCAGGCGGTGGTGAGAATGTCGCGAACACCCGACTAACCCCATTCCCCGAAGAGGAGAACGCATGGCGAAGTACAGACTTTATTGGTATCCCGGAACCTGCGCACGCGTTCCGTTTGTCGCGCTGGAGGAAATCGGGGATCCGTTCGACGTGGTCGTTGAAGATCGCATGGCAGGCGGCTCCGAGTATCTAAAGGTGAATCCAAAAGGTTCTGTTCCGGCCCTGGTAATTGGAGACAAGATCCTTACCGAGAACCTCGCGATCCAGTTGTACCTTGCTCGGCAGCATCCGGCGGTAGGCCTTCTGCCAACCGGGAGTCCCGAGTTAGAGGCAGCCGTACTGGAGACACTCTCTTGGTTTTCGTCGAACCTGCATCCGCTGGTGCGCCAACTGCGGTTCCCTAGGTGGTACAGTGACGATCCGTCGACTTATGCCTCACTTAGAGCAAAAGCGCTTCCCCAACTGCATTTGGCGTTTTCAATCCTCGAGCGTCGACTTAGCGATCGTGACTGGCTATTCGGTGACTGGAGCCTTGCGGATGTGCACCTGCTCTGGCTCTGGTTTCGTGCGACTGGGTCAGGTTTCGCCGGCTCGGATTTTCCAGCCTGTGCCGCTCACGCCGGCCGCTGCGAAGCCCGCCCGAGTGTCGCAGCCGTTCTTGAGCGCGAGGAGGATGAGCTAAGCAGGTTGCGAGAGGCGGGGAAGGTCCCGAGTTTCGTACCTGACTTCCAAGCCGGTCGTTCACCGATACTCGACTAGCACTGATCGTCGAATCGCTGCAGAGCGCCTGCGGCTCGGGCGCGGTTCTACGCTCGCGTCGTTATGTGACACTGCGTTCTGCTCGGGCTGCAACCAGCGGGAGTTTCGTTACTCGCTGATCGCGGTTCCGGCATTCTCGCCGCGACCCGTCGTAGGCAGACCAGAACACAGGCTCCGGGTTTCGCGCTACAAGCCGCGCGCCTTGCGCCTGACTGGGTCCTATGTCGCCTTGTATACGCTGTACCCGCCGTCTACGACAAGGGTCTCGCCAGTGATGAAACCGGCGTCGTCGTCGAGTAAGAAGACGATCGCCGCGGCTATCTCGCGTGGCTCTGCAACGCGCTTCATGGCGTGGAGGTTGGCTGCTGCTTCGGCGTCGATTAGGCCTAGTTCACGAACGCGCGTGAACATAGGCGTTTCGACGAACCCGGGCGCCACGGCATTAACCCGAATGTTGTAGTCGGCCCACTCAACGGCGAGCGTCCTGGCCATCTGATGTAGCCCAGCCTTTGCGACCGAATAAGGCAGGCGGCGCGGATGGCCAAACAGCCCAGCGATCGATCCGATGTTCACGATGGCGCCGCCGCCTTCGTTGGCCATGACCCGAGCGATGGCTTGGGTCAGGATGAAGGCGCCAGTTAAGTGAGAATCAACGACTGACCTCCACGTTTCGACCGACAGCTCGAGACTCGGAGTATTACTGACACGCCCGGCGCCGTTGACGAGTGCCAGTGATGAATGCTCTGCTTGGACGATCGCCGCTACGACGGCGGTGACCTGAGGAGGTACGGTGACGTCACACTCGTGGAAGGTGACACGACGACCAAACGATGCCGTCAAGGCGTCTCGGCTTGGAAAGTCGAGATCGATAAGGGCGACGAGTGAGTGCGAATCCCTTCCACAAAGCTGATGAACCACCGCGGTCCCGATGCCGCCACCGCCGCCACTTATGACCGTCAAGTTGGGCTTTCGGCTAGCCATATTCGCGGCCTCAGGCGGACGGGAGCGACGACGAATCGGAGATGTCGAAGACCACCACGCGGGCAGTTAGTGCCGCTTTGGCTATTGCCTCTCCGAGCGCTAGACCGGCTGTTTCGGCGACTGTAACCAGTAGCCGATCGTCATCGGTGACACAGCATGCGATCGGCAGGTCTAGACCACAATCAAACGAGGCGAGCACGCCAGCGTCGCTCACCAGAGCGACCGAGTGAGCGGCCTGCGTAGCCACCCAGATCCCAGCGGAAGTCGCCCAGAGGCCGTCTGGTTGAGCATCCGGCCCGATCGCCGTGGCCAGGTCGAGATAAAGGCGGCGGTCGTGGAGGCGGCCGTCTGTGGAAACCGAGAACGCGACAAGTCGCTGGGCCCACGTCTCGGCCATCACCAGAGTTCGCCCTCCATCTATCAGGGCGAGCCCGTTCGGAAACTCGACGCCCTCAGCCACGATAGCCACTGACTTGTCGCGGCCCACCCGAAGCAACCTGCCCGGTCTCGGTGCCTCCTTTCCGTGAATGTACCCAACGTCGTCGACATATAGATTGCCGGACGCATCACCGACCATGTCGCCGAGCGGCCCCTCGGCGATATCACTGAGATCAACGTAAGTAGCGAAGTGATTGCCTGTCCAGAAGCCGATCCGCTTCTCTCGCATCATGGCGCCGACGAGCATGCCGTCAGGAAGGAACCATAGGCCGTTAGACGGTGACTCGAGAGAGGTCGCTCCCCAGGTGCCGGAATCGTCAGTCCACAGACGAGAGCCTTGAGTGTCCGATAGCCACAGGGCTCCGGCCCGCCAGCGCGGCCCTTCGCCATATGTCATTCCTGACGCGTAGACCTTCATGACCCCACCTGCGCGGCGGTGGACAACCAGGCGCCAAGTTCAGCGGTGGCTGTTGACAGGGCATCTGCGCCTGCGGTTCCGGCGTAAACGTACCTGTCGGGACGAATGATGGCGACGTCCACGTCTGGGCGGTCCAGCCATGTCCCGGCGAGAATATCGGGCTCGCTCACGATTGTGGCGGCGAGTCGATGCCAAATGTCGCGTGTAACTTCCGGAACGGCAGCGATGACGTCAGCTGATCCAACCACCGCGAAGTTGTAGCCAACCAAATCGTCGAGGAGCGCGCCGCTGGCGGTTCTTGGCTGGGGAGCGAGCTGTCCGACGAGGCTGCTCGAGGCATCCGCGACACCCGAGCCAAGTGGCGGCCGCAAACGTTCAGCTGTATGAGTTTGGAAACCCGGCGGACGGTTAGCTGGGTCGTTGAACGACTCCACTATGTTCGCTTGCCGCGCGGACTCGACAATGAAGGGTCGTACATGCGGGCTGCGCTCGCTCTCGTATGTATCAAGTAAGCCGTCGTTGCCACCGGCGACGACGGCCCCTAGCTTCCACGCGAGATTCGCGGCGTCGCGCAGGCCCGAGCACATGCCCTGCCCGACCATCGGGGGCATCTCATGCGCGGCATCGCCTGCTACGAACAGGCGTCCGGAGCGCCAACCCTTAGGCAGGTAAGCATGCCACTCGTATGCGTCGGCCCGCATGATTCGGTAGGTGTCTGGCTCCATCCATTCCGACATCAGCTGATAGACCTTTGCCGGGCGCTCCCACTCTTCCGTGGGCTGACCTGGCCGCAGCATGAACTCGAACCTGAGCATCGGCGGGAAGATCGGGACGTAGATGGCCGGGTTGTCGTCTCGGCACATCATGAAGCCACTGTCCGGGGGAAGAGATGACGGACGCTCGAATGCGAAAACATCGACGATGAGTGACCGCTGAGTTCCGTCGAGATCTTCGATCTCGGGGTCGATGATGCCGCGGACGAACGAGTTCGCGCCGTCGCAACCGACTACGAAGGAAGCACTAATGGTCTGCGTGGACTCTGTCGCACGATCGTAGAGCTCGACCCTCGCTTGGGTCTCATCCTGCTCGACACTGACGGACCTCCAACCTAGCCACTCGTCGACGTAAGGATTGGTTACGAGCTTACCCCGCAGCCGGGATTCAAAGTCGGGCTGGTGGAACATGTAGTCGGTACGCCAACCTTGATCTGACAGTGATTCGGGCGGTTGGTGACGCACGAACGGTTCACCATCTGCCCCCATAATCACCATGCCGCTCCAGCGCAAGAATTCGGGTTCGCAGTCGGCTTGGCCCAGAGTTTGGAGCATCCGCATCGTTTCGTCGTCGATATGGGTAGCCCGTGGATGCTGACATACAATCCGACTCGGGTCCACTAGTGCAACTCGCACATGCTTCGCTGCGAGCAAGTAGGACAGCGTCAACCCTGTCGGGCCGGCGCCGATAACGGCGACGTCGTAGGTAGTCGAAGTTGGTTCCGTACCGCTTGTCACCATCGCCTGCGGAGTAATCATGCCGTGTGATCCTCTCTCAAAGTTGTGCGCAGAATGGACGTGTGTCCGACATCTGGGCCGAGGCCACCGATGGCCCTTTCAAGTTCAATTAGCGTTGAGTTCATCGACGCAGCCGTCGTCCGTGCAGCGCTGCTGCGGCCGAGCGTTCCCCAGCATGTTCAGCCCCGAAGCGCATCATCGGATCCCACCCTCAATCGTAGCCAGAACACAGAACAATATCCAATCGTGCCCTTTTAGGTCAAGAGGGAGGCGTGCCGGTCGACTCGACTACAGACGGTCGAGAGCTTGGAATCTGGGTAATCCGCGAACTCAAGCTCTTCGCCCCCGTAGCAGCGGCGCATGCGTACGCCTCCCCGAGGTCAGCATCGATCTCAATGCATGGCCGGCGGCCGATCGGGGAATGTGCATCCCGACTGTGTCGGCGCCCGCCCGGACCACGCACACCCGTATCCCGCCCTCAGCGGCGCTGCCGTTCGATTCGCTCCCCAGCACGGCCGGGATCCTGAGAGTTAGCGGAGTGGCAGACCTTGGCTGTGTCCAACAACCCATCACTGCTGGTCAACGCAGATCACGCGCGCCGACCGTCGGCCACCAGGCGGTGAGTTCTGACAGGCAAGGTGGTTATAACCGTTGCTGTGCAACGCTGCGTGCCGCGATCCTCGATTCGAGTCTGGACACGATAAATCGAAGGTCGTCACGCGTCATGTCCACTGCCTCACCGATCTCCGCTACAACGGCATCGATATCCTCCTCACGTGTCGCTGAGGAACCTCCGGCCTCCCGGATCGGCGGTGGGTGGCTCAGAGCGTGCGGATACGCTCGTCCCGTTAGGCGGTGAAAGATGAAGCCTGACGCAAGCAGCGCGACGAGGTTCAGCCCTAGTGGAAGGAATGGGAATAGCCAACCGGACCTCCCGCCGAGAACCCCGGTCACCGCGGCAGCGGCTCCGGGTGGGTGCAAGGAACGCGTAGCGAGCATCGACGCGCCCGCCGCCGCTACCGCGAGTCCGCAAACTAACGCGCTGTGCCCGAAAGCATGCCCGAGGGCAACCCCGAGTAGTGCTGATAGACAGTTTCCACCGAGGACGGGCCACGGCTGCGCCAGAGGACTTGCGGGCAGCGAGAACACTAGAACCGCGGAGGAGGCCATCGGCGGAGCGATCCACGGCAATGACCCGGCATCCCCGTGAGCCCAAGTGCCTGTAATCGCGGCTAGCCAGACCGCCACCCCGGCTCCCAACGCGGTGAACATCTGTCGTCGCGGCGTCGCGCCCAAGAGGGTCGGGGCCATCCCGCGAGAGAGGCGGTCACGCGGTCCGGACAGGCGGATGACGGACGTGGTTAACCGATTCCAAATCACTCTTAGCGTGTTCGTGGTCGCCGACGGGGGCCACTTGGTCTGCCCCTGATCTCGTCCGCCAGCTCGCCGTCGTTCCGACGCCGCGTCCCTATCAGAGCGCTCGTTGCTTCTCACGCCATCCGCCAATGTCAAGCTCCTAGCCGTGTGGCACCGCGAACTCATGCAGGCGCCGAAGGATCCCAACGACCAACCGTCTCAGCGAACGGCTCGAAAGTGTGTGTCGGCCCAAAGATAAACACCCTGCCCGGCGTCGCGTTGCGGCGCTCCCGAGGTGCTCCAAGCGAACACACCCTGATCCTCAAGCAGCATCCGCACGCGCGATAGCCGCGAGACCCTAGCTCCGAGCCGCCTATTAACACGGCTTCTTCGTGCTAATCGTTGCTCGGATGTTGGTCATCTGGTGACTCTCGACCGACGACCGCGAGCGCCCGCCATCTGGTTCTCCCCACTGAAGCACCACTTCTGCACCGTCCTCAATCACGTCCTCGTCAAGAACAGCAAGCGACGCCCAACGGCCGATGTTTACTGTGTAACTGTTGCGGTTAGAGATGCCAATCAGACGGTCCTTGCGATAGACGGCGTCGTATTGAAACATCACGTACGATCCGTTAGGCACCTGGAGGTACTTAGCTCGGTGCTCCCCGGCGAACAGACTGCTCGAATAAACGCTGGCCACGTCTTCGTCGTTCCACACCAGCCAGACCTTTCGACGATGGGGCTCGTCGGCCATGCGCTCGAGAGCTTCTCTTCCAATGAAGTCGTGATCGAAACGAATGAGCCGCTCGTAGCCGAGGTCCCAGGGATTGAGGTAATAGTCTTTGATGTCTGTCGAAACGAAGCTACCGCCAAGCGAAGCCCCGGCCTCCCAACTGTCGGCGCGAAGCCACTCTCGGTGCGCCCTCGTTCCCTCGCCGGTATAAATCGCCGAAAGGTACATCCCAACCCAGCCCGACTCAATTCCGGCCGTGCTGTAGGCGATCCCGCCGCCCAGGCACAATCCGAATTCCTCGCCGGCGCGCTGTAACGCCTCAAGAACGTGCTCTCCGCGGTCGTAAGGCCCGGCGATTTCCAAACCATGGGTTGGTGCGCCCGAGCCTCCACTCATCGTGTGGTTAAGGGCACGGACCCTCACGCCAGCAATGGTGAACTCGCCGATGTGGAAGAACTTGATCGGTTCGAGTGGAGCACCGTGCGCTTTCGTGATGATTGTGAGGGCGTTTGGTCCTTGGAGTTGGAATCGGAAGAGCTTGCGCAGGTCCTTATATTTCGCGGCCGCTGAATCGCGGCTGATATCGACGTCATACCCGTTCCGCTCCGCATGTGATTGAACCCAGTTTGCCAGCACTCCGCCCCCTCCGACGATGCTGAACTTGTGGTCGGTCCACGCAAACAGGATGGCATCACCAATGATGTGCCCGCCTTCGTTGCAGGCCACTAGTTGCTTGGCCTGCCGCGCTCCGAAGCTTGTAAACCCGTTGATTCCGATGTCTGACATCAAGCGCTTCGCATCCACGCCTTCGAAGTACGCGTCCGTCATGTGATAGCTCTGGTCGAACAGCGTCGCCGTGGTTGCCCACGCGTTCTGCTCTTCCTGCCACGTCGTAAACTGCGGAAACATTGGAAACGCGTAGTACCGCGCTTGGTTACTGCGCAGCATTGCGACTGGATCGCCTGACTGCTCAAGCTTCTGTTGCAGGGTCTCATGCGTCATCGATGTAGTCCTTTCTATGCGGGTTGCGACCGACTCGCCGGTCGCGAGTAACGGCTAGAACGCAGCCCGCTGGCCGCGTTTGTAGGTATTTCGCAATGTCCATGTGGTCGCTTCGGGGGAACGACGTTTTAGGGCCTCCGCTGACGAGGCCCTAAATACCCGCCAGGTACAGCCCTAGTGGTCTGCACCACGCCTGCAGTGAATAACGCTTCGCGATGTGTTGCGGTTGTCCAACGGCCGCGCGTCTCTGAGGCCTTCGCGCAAAAGCGCGGCCTTAGCGTGCCTGTCGGCCAGTGGTCGGAACCTCCGGATAGTTTGCGAGCAGCTGGCCCGCCCTCTGGGACCTCGCGCGCGAGGCTGAAGGTCGCAACACGCCCGGGATCCGCGACGCGGGGCGACCCGCCTGCCCATTCGAGCCCGAGAATTCTCTCTATTCAACCGCTCTCCTAATCCAATTCGCAGACCGGCGGGTCGTCACAGACCTGAGCGTCGCCATCCCGCCAGCAGGTTTGGATCCTAGCCGGTTGCTCTGTTCGGCGTCAACTGGTCCTATTGGAGCGAATGTATGCTATTGGCGCGCATTTGCTGGGCGCAAGGCGGCGAGTCGGCGCGCCCGGAGCCAAGCGAACGTACTACCCGCGGCAGTTGACCCTTTCTGGAGGGCGGGCTTCGGGACGTGACTGCCGGGGCAGTCTGTCGGCGTCAGGTGGAGCGCATTAGCCCAGCCACACCGACACGATGTCGCTCTTGTCGCGATTTACTGTTCGGGAGGAGCGTCATCCGCTGTGTTGCCCCGTGCCGCGTCTATCGTCAACGCTGACGACAACGTGAGCGCCGGAGCTATTCAGGTGATCACGGGGACCGGCCGGCATGGGTGCCAGTACGCCCTGGGAGGGGCGAACTTGACCCAACCAGAGATATTGGATATCTTAGCCTATATTGGCGCGCAGGATGGGATATCGTCGCGGCCAAAACACAGACATCCAATGCAGAAAATCACTCTATATACAACGGATCAATGCAGGTTCTGCATGGCCGCAAAGAAGCTGCTTGCAAAGCGCGACATCGATTTCATCGAGGTCGACCTGGCTAAGGATCCAGCAGGACGAGCTGAGCTCGTAGCCCTGACCGGCATGAACACTTTCCCCCAGTTTGTGGTTGGATCGACTCCGCTGGGGGGTTTCCAAGAACTCTTGGACGCAGATAGGTCCGGTCGGTTGCCGGAGTTGGTCAGATGAGCCTGCACGCACTCGCGCGCCTCCGTAATGGCCGCCCGATTCGGGCGGCCAAAGGTCCGCTAGCGATTCAGAGAAAGCCAGTGCGAAGGGTCGAGGATCAAGCGATCCCCGGGTCGGGTTACAACATCACCCGCCGTACGAGGTGGTTGTGGACGGGGATGCTGCCATCTGCCCGCTCGACACATCGCCTCGAGCGCGCGAGGGCTTGATATGGAGGCCACGCGGACGCTCCTTGTCGGATGGATGCGGCCACTCAAACCGTTATTCACTCTCGACGTTCAGTCGTGGGGCTCGCCGGGCGGCCTCGAGTCGTTCTACGGACCCGCTGCCGACCATATGAAGGAGTTGCCCAGATGACCGCGTCCGCCGTTCTCGACCGCGAACCGGAGACGCCACTGGACTGTGGCCTCGCTATGCGGTTGCTCATCTCCTGCGCGGATCGTCCAGGCATTGTGGCAGCGGTGTCACGCTTCCTATTCGACGCCGGTGCGAACATCGTGCAGTCCGAGCAGTACTCGACGGATCCGAGCGGTGGAACTTTCTTTCTCCGCATAGAGTTCGGGCTGCCGCTCGATCGGCGCGAGGGCTTCGCTGAGCGCTTCGGTCTTGGGGTGGCGGACCGCTTTGGGATGAACTGGCGCCTGTGGGACGCCGGGGAGCGCAAGCGGATAGCGATTCTAGTTTCCCGCTACGACCACTGTCTCGTGGACCTGCTGTATCGGTGGCAGCGAGACGAACTCGACGCGGAGATCGTGTTGGTGGCGTCCAACCATCCAGATCTGCAAGGCGCCGTGGAAGCGGCCGGGCTGCCTTACCACCACGTTCCAGTTGACCGCGAGAATAAGCCAGCCGCGGAAGCAAAGCTTGTCGAACTGTTGGACGGAGCCTGTGATCTGCTAGTGCTCGCGCGCTACATGCAAATTCTGTCGGGTGACTTTCTTGGTCGTGCCGGCGTGCCGATCATCAACATCCATCATTCCTTCCTCCCGGCCTTCGCGGGCGCAGGACCGTACGAGCGCGCCAAAGAGCGCGGCGTAAAGCTCATCGGCGCAACTGCACATTACGTCACAGAAGATCTAGACGAGGGTCCGATCATCGAGCAGGATGTCGTTCGGGTTACGCATCAGGACGACGTATCGGCGCTCATCCGGAGGGGGCGGAGGTAGAGCGAGCGGTGCTCGCGCGGGCGGTGGAGTGGCATTGTCAGGACAGGGTTGTGCGCCACGGCAATACCACCGTCATCTTGTGACTCACGGCACACGAGCATAAGCCAACCGCATAAACCGCACAGCGCCAGCTCCCCAAATCCAGTGTATGTACGATCACCGTCGATGCGCCCTACTCCTTGCACGTGACACAAGAAGGGTGCGCGAGGACAGCACGGAACCGAAACAAACTATGGCAACACAGAACAAAGACAAAGCGACAGAAGTCGCGGCAGCCGTCAAAGCGCTCGCGCGTGGCGCGAGTATCGAAGTGATCCCTTTGCGCAACGCAGATGAGGAGCTCGCGGCGATACCAGCGGGGTCGACCGTCACCGTCACCTGCTCTTCAAAACTTGGTCTGGCGCGGACGCTCGAGTTCAGCGAGCGGGCCGTAAAGGCTGGCTTCGACGTCGTGCCGCATCTGGCTGCGCGTCAGCTGGAAAGCGAGCAAGAGTTGCGCCGCTTCGTCGCACGTCTGCAGGAACTAGGCATGTCAGACCTTTATTTAATTGGGGGTGATGCCCCTCAGCCGGCTGGTCCTTACAACTCGGCCGCCGGGGTACTCGCAGCGTTGCAGCAGTTCGACCATGGCCTGAAGCGGATCGGAGTCGCCTGCTACCCGGAGGGACATCCGAAGATCACCGACGAGGCGCTCATGGCCGCGTTGCTCGCCAAGCAACCGTATGCCTCCTACATGGTTAGCCAGTTGTGCTTTAGCCCTGACGCGCTCGCCTCCTGGTTAGATCGCGTACGCAAGCTCGGAATCGACTTGCCGGTACACGTTGGCCTGGCGGCACCGATGCAAATCCGCAAGCTTGTCGAGCTCTCGCCTCGCATCGGCGTGGGCGCCTCAGTCCGCTATCTCACGAAGCAGCATGGGTTCCTCGGCACCGTGCTGAAGGGAGGCGCATACCGGCCGGAGAGCCTCCTGTACGGCATAGGTAGTGAGCTCATCTCCGACGTGGCCGGGATCGACCGGCTCCATCTCTTCTCTTTCAACCAAGTCGACGCGACCGTCAGGTGGCAGCAGCGTGTCGGCAGTGCGCAGCCACCGGCGCCCACCGATCAGGACCTTGACTGATGAGCGATTCTGTTTGGGCCACACCGCAGGAGTCGACCTGTGTGATTACCGGCGGGGTTTCAGGAATCGGCTTAGCGGTCGCAAAACGGATCCTGTCGCTAGGGGCATTCAGCCATTGCGCGGTTGTCGATCGCGACGAGGGCCGCTTCGATGAGCTGAAGGAGTTCGTGGGCCGTATCACGCTGGTTCGCTGTGATGTGCGAAACGCTGAGTCTGTGGCTGACGCCGTGTCCGAGATCAGGGACTGGGGGCCTCCGATCACCGGGCTCGTCAATTGCGCGGGTGTGGCGCACTTTGTCCCTACAGCTGATGTGCGCCCGGAGGATTGGGACCGTGTCATAGACATCAATGTGACCGGCACCTTGAATGTCAGCAATGCGGTTGCGCGCCACATGCGATCCGGTGACGGCGGGTCGATTGTTAACTTGTCTTCGGTGGCTGGCTTCTTCGGCTGGCCACGTCGTGCCGCCTACGCTGTGTCCAAGGCTGCGGTCGTGTCACTTACGCGCACGCTCGCTGTCGAGTGGGCGCTCGACGGGATACGCGTTAATGCAGTTGCGCCCGGTTATGTGCAGACGGAGATGATGGAAGAGCTGGTGAAAAGTGGCAACGTTGACTATGCCACTTATTCAAAGCTCGCGGCGATGGAGCGCTTTTGCACTCCCGAGGAGGTAGCGGCACCAATCGCTTTCCTGCTTTCCGCCGATGCAAGCTTCATCACCGGTGTCGTGCTGCCGGTTGATGGTGGCTTCATAGCAACCAAGGTGCCGTGATCGCTACGCGCGCGGTCGCAGCGAGGGGGTGCCGTGCCGGTTCCAGTGATCAGCCAAATTGGGCATGTGGCGGTTGCGTGTGCCCGACCTGCCCGCGGCCGAGGAGTTGGCACCCGCGGTCGTGGGCCTTCATGTTACGGCGCGCACCGCTCACTCGATCTGGCTCTCGCACACTGACGCTCACCATGGGATTCAGTACATCCATGCAGATCAAGAGGCCGTAGATCACGTAGGACTCGTGGCCGCGGGCAGGGAGGCGCTCGCGGAGATCAGGAGAAGGGTTAGTGACCCTGGGCTACGCGTGGTGTTCTGACGCTCCTATATGCCAGGACCGGTCGACGGAGTGGCGTTCGAGGGAGCAGACGGCTTTGTCCTCGAAATCTATAGCCGCATGGAACGGCTCGTCGACCTCGCCACGGGAATGACGGGGATATGGCCGTCGCGGCTCGGGCACGTTACTTTCGCGTGTCAGAGCCTCGGGAGATGCTACGAATGCTTACAGAGATACGTGACTTTTGCGTATCGGATTACGCTGGCGAGGGCGCGTTTCTGCGATGCAACGTCGACCACCACAGGCGTGGGTATGGTGCCAGTCCTGGGACTCCTTCACCATTACGCATGGGGAATATCCTACGCTGATTGAGCTCGGGGCCATCGCGGACACCATCGACCGGCGTGGGGGGCTTTACAGTGATATGGAGCGCAGTTATGACGACGGACCCATGTCCCGAGAACGTGGAGCTTCGACGGCCACAAGTGGATGAGTCGGTGGGCGTCTCATGTACCCGAAGCACTCTTCGGGCTTGGTCTGCCGACCGTGAAGCTCGAACACTGAGCACGCCCGCCACTTGACACCACGAGCGCGAGACCCAGGCAGAGGACTCGTCGAGGCCGGCTTAGGCCGTAACGAGAGTTGACGTGCCAGGTCGCGACGATCCGTAGCGACCTGAAGGGACGCGCCCTTACTGATTGGCGCGGCTGTCGGTCAGCACTTCGACACAGCAGGGCCGGGCGTTGCGAGACGCATGTTCGATCGGGCGACGTCTCATCGTTGGAGCCCGCAACCTTTGTCCACTTTATGCCGTCAACTTCACTTCTTGTTAGTTCCGTCGACAATTGCTCCGGCGATCTCCGAATCGAGGCACGCACGGCGCTTCGATACGCCGGGGCCGCCAGTGGCGTCTGCTCTCATCCGTGGATCAGCCAGCCGTCGGCTGCGCGTGCGGCTTCCATCAGCGCTTCGGAGAGCGTCGGGTGGCCGTGGACGATGCGCGCGACCTCGGGGTAGCCACCCTCGAGTGATTTGGCGTTGACGAGCTCCTGGATCAGGTCGGTCGCCTTGGCGCCGATGATGTGGCCGCCGAGCAGCTCTCCGTACCGCTTGTCACCGATGATCTTGACCAGGCCGCTGCGGTCGCCGTACACGGTGCCGGCGCCGACGGCGCCGTACTGGACCTTGCCGACCGTGACGTCGTACCCCTGCTCGCGGGCTTGCGCTTCGGTCAGTCCGAAGCTCGCGACGTTCGGCTGGCAGAAGGTTGCGCGCGGGATGTCGAGGTAAATGATCGGATGGGTGGTGAGGCCGGCCGCATCCTCGATCGCGATGATGCCCTCATCAGACGCCTTGTGAGCGAGCGCCGGGCCTGGCACCAGGTCCCCGATCGCGTAGACGCCGGGCAGGTTGGTGCGCATGGCCCCGTCAACCTCGATCAGGCCTCGCTCGTCGCGCTTCACGCCGGCGCTATCAAGACCGAGCCCTTCGATGTCAGGTCCGCGTCCGGCGGCGATGACGACCCACTCCGCCTCGCCCGTCTGCTCACCGTATCTGAAGGTCACATACTTCTGGCCGCTGAGAACATCGGTCACGAGCGCGCCGGTGTGAACATCGATCCCCTGCTTCTTGAAACCACGCTCAGCGAGCTTCGAAATGTCAGCATCCTCACCGGGCAGCACACGGTCGAGCGCCTCGAACAGCTGCACCTGGACACCGAGCCGCACGTACGCGGACGCGATCTCAGACCCCGAGGCGCCGGACCCGATCACGGCCATCGTCTTCGGCAAAGTCTCAAGCGCCCACGCCTCCTCGGTGCCGATCACACGCCCACCGAACTGCGTGTCGGGGATCGGCCGTTTCACCGACCCGGTCGCGAGCACGATGAACTTTGCGTCATAACGAGCGCCGTCAACCGACACGCCACCATCACCGCTCAGCGAACCGGAACCCTCGATCAGATCGATCTGATTCTTCTTGAGCAGGCCGGACACACCGCCGGTCAAGGTCGAGACGACCTTGTCTCGACGGGCCATGACGGCGTCGAAGTCGATCGTCGGCTCGCTCACGGTGATCCCGAACTCATCGGCATCACGGATCTCAGCGGCCACATCAGCGACACGCGACACCGCTTTGGCGGGGATACACGCGTAGTTCAAACAACGGCCGCCGACCTTGTCCTTCTCGACAACGGCGGTCTTGAACCCAAGCTGCGCAGCGCGGATCGCGGTCACATAACCACCGGGGCCGGAGCCAACAACAATGACGTCGATTGAGCTCATCTGCGCTGAAGCCCCATTTCCCAGATTATATCCAAATTGATCGATTAGCCCAAACTACCCACAGGTCGCCAATTGGCGATCATGTCGCCAGATGTGTAAGATCAAGCCTATGCTCGATGATTCGCACTACCAGACGCGCCTTCTGGGAATCTGTGGAAGCACCAGGAAGGGATCGTGGAACCTGGCGCTGCTACGCACTGCGGCCGCCCTTACTGCCGATGACGTTAGCCTGTCGATTCAGAACGTCGGAGATCTGCCGCATTACGACCAAGATCGAGACGACACGCTCGGTGGGACTGACACACCTGGACCGGTCGTCGATCTCAGGCGGAGCGTCTCGGAGGCTGATGCGCTGATTGTCGCTTCACCCGAATACAACTGGTCGTTCTCTGGGGTGCTCAAGAATGCGCTTGACTGGTGCTCCAGGCCTGCATTCGCGTCGATATTGGCTGGAAAGCCCACACTCTTGATTGGGGCTTCCGGAGGGCCGGCAGGAACTGGAAGGGCCCAACTCCACCTACGGCAGGTGCTGCTGTCCACCCGGACCCCGGTCCTGATCGATTGCCTCCAGGTGCCCAACGCGGCGGACCACTTCGACGCCGCAGGGTGTATCACGAGCCCCGAAATCAAAAGCCAGTTACAAAGCCTAATTGCCACTCTAGTCACTTACACCGAAGTAGAAAGGAGCCAGCTCGATGTCATCGACTGAAACCCGGATGCTCGAGGAGCTCAAGCTCCGCCTTTTTCAGCTATACGCCTTCTTCGGCACTCCGACCATCGAGTGGGACATTGAAAGTCCCAAGGTGCAGGAGGTATTGCCGACCCACACTGCGTGGCTCCGAGGTCTCGAGAGCGCCGGTGTCATGTTTATGGGCGGGCCTTTCCGCGCCGACGATTACGCGTGGAACGGTTCCGGGATGATCATCGTCCGCGCCAACTCATTGGCGGATGCTCGTGAACTTGCGGAGCAGGATCCGCTCTTCATCCACGGCCTTCGAGAATACGACGTCCGTGGTTGGCAGCTGAACGAGGGTCGGATAGTCCTAACGCTTGATCTCGATTCAAACGTCATCGGCGTGGCGTAGGCACACTCCGCGAGAGAGGGCCGAGCGAAGCCCGGAGCGGTTGCTGTCCGATCGTGGGTCGGGCACTAAGCCGGTGTCGCGCTCCGCGATAATGCCGTTCCTCCGGCCCGGCCTAGGTACGTGTCGAGATGAATCACGAGCTTCTTCTCGGCCGAACCGGGCTGGCAACCTCAGCCCCGATTTTTAGTGAACCGTGTAATCAGGGGAGGATTGACAGATGAACCTAGGAATTGACGGTCGGCGCGCCCTTGTGGTTGCTGCCAGCCAAGGGCTGGGGCGGGCCGTCGCTACGGCCCTCGCACGCGAGGGCGTAAACCTAACCATCGTCGCGCGCAGGGCCGACATCTTGGCGGAAGCGGCAGCCGCGATACGCGAGGAAACCGGGGCGAGCGTAGTTGCTGTGGCGGCTGACATCACCACGGAGGAGGGGAGGCGTCAGGCGCTTGCCGCAACCCCGGTCATCGATATTCTCGTGAACAGCATCGGCGGACACCCACCGGGCGATTTCAGCCAGTTCACCTTGGACGAATGGCGCCATGTCGTCGAGTCGATGATGCTCACCCCGATAGAGCTCATGAAGGCCACGCTCCCCGGGATGGTCGACCGCGAGTTTGGTCGGATAGTCAACATCACCACGATGGGGATGCGAGTGCCAAATCGAATGCACCAACTCAGTAACGGCGCACGCGGCGGTCTCACGGCGTTCGTGTCGACGATCGCGGGCGATTACGTCGCACGCAACGTGACGGTGAACAACATTCTCCCGGGACCACATGCGACCGATCGCATGAACGTGACGATGCGGTTCTCAGCGCAAGAAGCGGGACGGTCCGAAGAGGAAGAGTACGCCGTGCGGCTAGCTAACAATCCGGCTCATCGGTTCGGATCCCCCGAGGATCTCGGGGCGCTCGCTGCTTTTCTATGTAGCAATCAAGCCAGCTACATAACGGGTCAGAACCTGCTTATCGATGGGGGCGAAGCACGAACGACTTTTTGACCCCCAGGCTAAGCGGCCGACGTTTAGTGTTCGCTAATCAGCGGACCTGCGTCAGGAGACCAGTCGAGTCCTGGTGCTACCAGCTGACTTGCTATCAACAGGCGCTCAGGAACGTAGCCTGGGGAGATGTCGGCAACAACTGCGTTAACCGTTCGCAGATAATGACCAACGAGCGCAAAGGCTGCTGCGGACGCGTCGCCGAGCCGTGCGGCATCGGCGATCGCGCGGTGCTCGGCGAGGCGCACGCGGTAGTCGTCAGAGTCCTCGACCGCCGCATTCATTTTTCGGTAGCGGATCATGTGGTCATAGAGCGTGCTGATAGACCGGAGCTCCGTCTCCGTCGCTCGACTAACCAGAAGACGGTGGAAAGCCCGATGCGGGATCTCGTGACGTTCGAAGTCTCGGTCCTGAAGGTAGTCCTCCATTTGCGCCAGCAAGCCCTCGAGCTGAGCTAGTTCTTCGCGAAGAAGGCGGGGAACGGTGTGCCTCACGGCGGCTCCCTCCAGCATTACCCGCATGACCTGCAGCCCCTCCAGCTCCTCAACTGAAGTGTCAGCAATTCTGACCCGGCGGTTCGCTGAGAGCACGACCAAACCCTCGTTCTGAAGCATTCGCAGTGCTTCACGTACTGGTGTACGACTTGCACTTACGAGCGAGGAGAGCTCGGACTGGGAAGTCACTTTGCCAGGTGCGATCCCGCCTTCCAGAATCATGGACCGCAACTTCTCGTAGACGACCGGGACGTTGTAGCCAAATGGTTCCGTCGCCGCAGGACTCGTATCAGTACTCATAGGAGCCGCCCGGCTGTCTGCTCTCGCGGGATCTGACGGTTGGGCTGGAGGTACCAGGACACCGCTAGCAATGAGGGTCGACGCCGAGACTTCGGTGTCAGCGTCTGCCCTGCCCGTTCATCGGTTGGAGATGTCATCTTCCCGGGTCCGCCACTCGGTAGGTTTAGTTGGCATGCATCATATCCGATCCTGCTGATTACGGCCAATCGCGGCCGATGCGGCTGGTGTCGCAGCGACAGCTGCCCCGGTGCCGCTAACGGCTGCCGTCGTCGTGGGTCCAGCGACCACCGACGGGAAAAGCCTATGTCACGCCGCGGCGGCCTCGCTCCATCCAGCTGGTCGCTGGTCCCGTTGCCGGTGTTGCGATGGCGACGGTTGGGGCCATCACGAGCAATTGACGCTCAAAGTAGTTATGATATCCAACTGGGAGGAAAATGTTGGAGGAGAAAATGGAAGCAACTTGGAGTTGGAGCGCCGCGACCGGCTCACAAAATCGGGCTTGCTCAGCACGACCGGGAGACTCGGCGGCCGCAACACAGCCAAGAGCTGGCCTAGTGGCATGGCCAGGTCCACCTCCCGCGAATCCGGTGCCCGGGGGCCGGCGGCAGTTCCTTTGTCGCCCAGCGTGCGCGTCGGTCGGTGCAGCGCTCCGACGCATGTACCAGCCTATTCAGGACAATATAAGGGAGTCATCTTGCGGTTAGCAACATTTGCGACGGCGGGTACTGAAGCTCACGCTGGCGTAGTCATCGAGGACGCGGTGCTCGACCTTTCAGTCGCGGCTCCAAGCTTGCCCGCCGACTGGACAAGTCTGCTTGCTGCCGGCCACGAGGCGTTGGACCTAGTCAGAGACGCGGTGAGGTCTGGGACTGGTCGAGTAGCCCTCTCAGATGTGGTCTTACAGGCGCCCGTAAGACCTCGCAAATTCTTCGCGGTCGGGCTGAATTACGCCGATCACGTTGCCGAGTCAGGTTTGGAGACCCCGGCCAACCTAACCGTATTCACGAAGGCGGTTTCCTGTGTCGGGGGCCCTTACGATGATGTCGAATTACCCGTGGTCTCAAATCAGCTTGACTATGAGGGGGAGCTCGGATTCGTGATCGGACGACGCTGTCGTCACGTGACTGCCGCTCGCGCAAGCGAGGTCATTGCGGGCTACCTCGTGGTGAATGACGTTAGCGTTCGCGATTGGCAGACGATGACGCAGCAATGGACGCTCGGGAAGTCGTTCGATACCCATGGACCGATAGGACCATGGATCGTAACCGGCGACGAGGTGGGCGACCCGCACGAGCTTGACATCATGACAACCGTCAACGGCGACATCCGCCAAAGATCGAACACGCGGAATCTGATCTTCAACTGTTACCGACAGGTGGAGGTTCTTTCGAAGGTATGCACGCTCGAGCCGGGCGATGTTATCGCGACCGGAACTCCCTCAGGAGTCGCGATGGCGAGGGAGGGTCAGCCGTGGTTGGTCCCTGGGGATAGGGTGCGGGTGGACATTCAGGGTATTGGTGCAATCGAGAACACGGTCGTCCGAGAAGTGGTGGTAGACGGCGGCGACGCCGGCGTCCTTGCGCATTCGGCTGAAGAGATGAGGGGCTAGCACTATGGCGATGCATATTGGACACGTCGCGATCCAGGTGAGCGACCTCGAACGTTCGGTGGATCATGCGATCGAGGTTCTTGGCCTGACAGAGACTGAGAGGGGAAATGGCCAGTCCTTCTTGACGGCTAATGCGAAGCGATACGAGCTTCAGTTCATCGAATCTGCGGAGGTTGGCCTCTCGCATGTTGGCTTAGAACTCGAGGACGAGTCTGAGATTGCTGCTTTGCGTGACCGTGTGATCGCACACGGAGGCCAAATGATCAGCGAAGTGCCACGCGAGACGGGGATCGAGAGTGCGATTCGGTTCGTCGGTCCCGGCGGAATTGTGTTTGAAGCGTATGCACGCATGACGCGCGAGCCGCTCTCACTTGAGAACACATTCGCGCCACTGGCGCGGCGCCTGGGACACCTCACGTTCACGATGGCCGACAAGGCCGAATTCGAGGAGTTCCTTGTCGGAGCGCTCGGGTTTCGAGTCTCTGACCGCTGGGGAGAGCAGATAACGTGGCTTCGCTGCGACGTGGACCACCACGGTCTGGCCGTAGCACAATCGAGTTCCGGGGCACGTCTGCATCACTACGCGTACGAACTCGCCGGTTGGGACGCGATGAGACAGTACGCAGATCACCTCGCGGTGCGCGGGCATAAGCTCGTATGGGGTCCGGGGCGCCACGGGCCCGGAGCGAATATCTTTGCGTATCTGCTGGACCCAGCGGGTCTGATCGTGGAGACGTACTGCGACATGCTCCGAATCGTGGATGACGCTGCCTACACACCTATGTCGTGGAAGGGTGAGCCCTGGGAGATGAATCTGTGGGGGCACCTCGAGCCTGATAATTGGGGCGAGCTCGGTATTCCCGTCTTGACTCCGAACAAACGATCCGCATCAGCTCACTGAGCACTCAGGCTCAGTCTGACGCTGTCAGCCGCGGCGATCAGTCCGGACCGGCGTTCCTGCTCCTGAAACACCTGAGGTTACGTACAGCTGCCAAAAGCAACCGTCGATCGCCGCTGAGTTGAAACGAGAGTTACTAGAGCGGTCAGGCCAAGCTGCGAGAGGTCGGCATGTGGTGCGCATGTTTCGCGGCTTCCAGGGCGCGCATCGCTCTTGTCGGCCGAAGAAATTCCGCTGAGGTGTGCGCATAACCACCGGATTGGCTATAATTGATTTGGTTGGGGCCGATCAGTCTGGCGGTTCCTAAAGGCGAGACGAGTGAAATCACGACGAGGATGGGCCTATGGCTGCTGCAGAAAAGAAATCGCCCCCGGCGGTACCCGTCCTTAGCACTGCGGCGACGGCGGATCAGCAGATCGCGATGCTCGAACGCATGTGTGAGATCCGCGGATTCGAGGATGAGGTTCAGCGAATGTTCGCCCAGGGCTTGGTGCGCGGAACGACGCACCTTTACCAGGGCCAAGAGGCAGTTGCCGTTGGCGTTTGCTCGGCTCTGCGGATCGAAGATACGATGACCTGCACCTACCGGGGCCATGGAGCGGTGCTCGCCAAAGGCACTCCGCTGGACCGCGCCTTTGGCGAGATCCTAGGCAAAGCTGGCGGCCTGTGTAAAGGCAAGGGCGGATCGATGCATCTCACCGACGTCACGGTCGGTGCACTCGGATCGTTCGCGATCGTCGGAGCCCACCTGCCGATCAGCGTGGGCGCGGCACTGTCAGCCCAGATACGTGAGACAGACGAACTCGCAGTGACTTTCTTTGGTGACGGGGCGACGAACATCGGAGCCTTCCACGAGGCGATGAACCTAGCGGCGATCTGGAGGCTTCCCGTCTTATTTGTTTGCGAGAACAACCTTTACGGCGAGTATTCACCTCTCGCCACGACAACCCCGGTCTCCGAACTCACCGTTCGAGCAGCCTCGTACGCGATGCCATCCGAAAGGGTTGACGGCAATGAGGTCCTCGCCGTGCATGCGGTGACATCCGCCGCAGCAGAAAGAGCACGCTCGGGCGGCGGGCCGACCTTTATTGAGGCGATGACTTACAGGATCGTGGGCCATTCTAGGTCGGACCCCGCCAAGTATCGGCCCGACGGCGAGTTAGACGACTGGCTGAAGCGTGATCCGATCGAACGGTTTGTGCAGTACCTTCGAGAAGCAGGCGTAGCAAGCGTGGATGCTTTGGAAGATGTCAGGACTCGAGCGCACACAAGCGTCGCCGAAGCGGCTGAGCGCGCGAAGGGATGGCCTGAGCCGACCATTGACACACGATTTGAAGATGTGTACACATGACTGAGTTGACATATCGCCAGGCGATCAACATGGCGCTCGTCGATGAGCTCGATTCAGATCCAAGCGTCTTCATTCTCGGCGAGGACATCGCGGCTGCTGGCGGTGTATTCAAAGTTACGGAAGGCCTTCTCGAACGGTTCGGACCGTCGAGGGTACGTGACACCCCGATCTCCGAGCAAGCCATCGTTGGCGCTGCGCTTGGCGCCGCGGTCACGGGGCTCCGTCCCGTGGCGGAGATCATGTTCGCGGACTTCGCTGGAGTCTGCTTCGACCAGATTGCCAATCAACTACCTAAGTATCGCTACATGACAGGGGGACAGGTGACCGTGCCTGTCACCCTGAGGCTCGCAAACGGCGCGTCAGGTGGGTTCGGCGCCCAGCACTCGCAGGCGGTCGAAAATTGGTTTCTTGGCGTGCCTGGCCTAAAGATTTGCGTGCCGGGCACGCCCGCGGACGCCTACGGACTCCTTAGATCGTCGATACAAGACGACAATCCCGTCCTATTCTTCGAGCATAAAGGCCTCTATCAGCTGATGGGTGAAGTCGACCGATCACTGACGGTGCCCCTTGGAAAGGCCGACGTGATTCGCGTGGGCAGCGATGCAACGATCGTTGCGAATCAAGCAATGAGGAAGATCGTGACTGCGGCCGCAGACGAACTGGCGCGACGCGGGATCGAAGTCGAGATCATCGACCCGCGCTCGCTCGCACCGTTTGACTTCACGACCGTCGCCGCCAGCATCGAGAAGACTAACTATCTAGTCGTGGTCGAGGAGAGCTCGGGACAGGCCAGCTGGGGAACGACCCTCGTCACCCGAATCGCGACCGACCATTTTGAGCTTCTCGATGGTCCACCGACTCTGATTGCCAGCGACGACGTACCGGTTCCTTACTCTGAGCCGCTCGAGAACGCGTGGCTGCCATCCGAACAGGAGATCATAGAGACCGTTGAACGGCTGGCGAACTCATGAGTGATCTTCCAAGAGGGCTGCGAGACGTGCTGCACTTTTCGGTCACGGTTAGTAGCATCACGGCAGCCGTAGAGTGGTACGTCAGCGTCCTCGGGCTCGAGCTGGTACACACCCAGCGCCAAGAGAACGAGTACACCCAATCGCTTGTTGGCATCCCTGGCGCCATCCTCGAAGTGGCTCAGCTCCGGGTGCCGGGGATCTCTCCAGGGTATTCAACGCACATGCTCGAACTTGTAGAGTATGTACGACCCAAGCTGGCAGCGGCAGCTCAGGAGACCAACCGAGTCGGCGTCGCTCACCTAGCGTTTCTTGTTAGCGATATTCATGAGCGCTACGAGTGGTTGAAGAGCCGTGGGGTTAGGTTTCGCAATCCGCCAGTGCCAATCTCGGCTGGGGCCAATAAGGACGGGTGGGCCTGTTACTTCCATGACCCCGATGGGATCACATTGGAGCTTCTGCAACCACCGGCCGAGCGGATCGCTGCTTGGTCCGACGAGGCAGGCCGCGTCTGAAATGGAGTTCCTAGTGCAGATCAACGTTGAGCTGCCGCACGAACTTGCCGAAAGAGAGCTCAGCGACTTGACACAGGCCGAGGAGCGCCGTGCGCGCGAACTGCGTCACGCCGGCACGATCCAAAGAATCTGGCGAATTCCCGGTCGACGCGAAAACGTTGGCGTCTGGAGCGCCCCAGACGCGGACGGAGTCCACTCGGCGATCGCATCGCTGCCGATGTACCGCTACCTCCAAGTCAGGGTGACCGCCCTCGCCGAACACCCCTCAGAGGCGCCGCGATGACCGACGTAATCATGCCGCGACTGTCGGATTCGATGATCGAAGGAACCGTCGCCGGTTGGCTCGTAGAGGACCGATCAGAAGTCCGCCGCGGCCAGTCGATAGTTGAGATCGAGACTGACAAAGCGACGATGTCGTATGAAGCCGATGCCGATGGAACGTTGTCCATCCTCGCGAGCCAAGGCGCCACACTCCCAGTAGGCAGCGTTATTGCCACCATCGGCAAGCCCAGCACTGAAAGCGGATCCCTGTCGGGCTTGGAGAGTCCTGAGTCAGCACGAGCTTACTACCGGAACGGGGAACTCCCGAACTCGGGTGCGCGCGCTGACCGGGCGCCGCGTCCAAGTGAGGAGTCGAGGCATCACGCAGCCTCCCCGGTTGCCCGACGGCTAGCCCGGCTGCTGTCGATCGACTTGGAATCCGTCGCTGGCAGTGGACCTGGTGGCCGGATCCTAAAAGCTGACGTCCGCGCAGCGGAAGCCGAGAGAGAGCAGGAACGCGGCGGCGCCGCGGACGTTCCGCCGACTCCTGCGTCTAGCGGCCTTCCGGAACGCACGCCTCACCGCGGGGAGAAAGGCGACGCCCAACGGCTCGAGTTGGACAGCCGGGCACGGATTGTCGCCCGGCGCATGTCTGACGCCAAAGCCACCGCCCCGGAGTTCTCTGTCCAGATGGCCGTGGATATGGACGCTGCACTCACACTTCGTCAAGAGCTCGCAAATTCCGGGATCAAGATCTCGGTCAACGACCTGGTCGTAAAGGCAGCTGCCAAAGCGCTCGTCCTTCACCCACACATAAACGCTTCGTACAGGGACGGTGCAGTCGAGACGTACTCCCGGATAAACGTCGGCATCGCGGTGTCATCCGGACGCGACCTGATCGTTCCAACCCTGTTCGATGCGGACGTCAAATCGATTTCGGCGCTCGCCAGCGAAGCGCGCGAGCTAATCGTGGCGGTCAACGACGGAACGATCACGGCCGCCCAGATGTCGGGCGGGACATTCACCGTATCCAACCTCGGGATGTATGGTGTTCTGTCGTTCGAAGCGGTGCTCAATCCGCCACAGGCTGGGATCCTCGCTGTAGGCGGGATTCGAAACGAACTCGATTTCGACGCCGCTGGAGAAGTTGTTGCGCGGCGCAGACTGATTGTGACGCTGGTGTCAGACCACCGTGTGGTCTACGGTGCAGATGCCGCGGCCTTCCTGGTGACGTTGCGCCAGCTGCTTGAGTCTCCCCTCGGCCTGATCGCGTGAGCAGCGCCAACCCACTAGACCGCCTGCGGCCGGACTTGACAGGCTCGACCTCGGTTGTCACGGGTGGCGGCCAGGGCTTAGGTCTGGAGATAGCGCGACAGCTGGCTGCCGCGGGATCGCACGTCGTGGTGACAGGCCGACGCGATGCCCCTCTGCAGGATGCTGTTTCGTCAATCCGCGATTCGGGCGGTGATGCAAGCTACGTGGCCGGCGATGTCGCGACCGCATCGGACGTCGACCGAATTTTTGAGCATGTGCGCCAATGCGACGGCGATCTCCGGGTCATCGTAAACAACGCGGCAATCGCCGGCCCGACCAAGCCGCTAGCGGAACTCGCCTTGCAAGAATGGGAAGAGATTCTTGCCACGAATCTTACTGGAGTCTTTCTCATGTGCCGCGCGGGCATCCCGATGCTGAGGGCTGCGGGAGGAGGGCGGATCATCAATATCGGATCTGGCACAGGAAAGCGTCCGCTGCCTGATCGTAGTGGCTATGCCGCGGCCAAGCTTGCCGTCGTAGGCCTCACCCGCACGCTCGCGCATGAGGTTGGCGCCAGCCAAATAACGGTTAACACCGTCTCTCCGTTCCTGATCGAAGGGCCACGGCTCGACGCGGTCATTGACACCATGTCCGCTATGCGCGGCATTACCCCCGATGATCTGTACGAAGAGTTCGTGAGTGCGTCCCCATTCCGGCACGGGGTGAGAGATTTCGACGTCGCTGGTGTCGTGTTGTTCTTGGCGTCAGATGTCGCGGCGCACATGACTGGTCAGGACATAAATGTAAGCTCGGGAACCATCATGTACTGATCGACTGGGCTCCGACTGACACTCACAGTCGATATCCGCTTCCCGACCGTGTGAACCATGCCGAGTGGCTCGCCGCGAAGGATCTACACCCGCAACGGCACACAGGTACCCCGTTCGAAGAGTCATGGCTCCCATCCTGGTGTCTCGTCGCGGTCCAGCCGACTGGCGTGGTGCCCTGGGTTGAGCAGCTCACGGTCGTTTTGTCGTGGTCGTGCTCGCCGTGGCGTCTCATCGATCTTTTGGTCCTGCTCTGGGGCTTCCTGATCTGGGCCATCGACCAGCCGAGGCGCGGCTGACGGTGTTACAGCGATCTCGTCAGTCTCGCCTCTTGACCGCTGCCGAGCTGCGAGCGTTTCGGCGCTCGCTACGGGCTCTGCGCCCCGCGAGGTCTCCTGGCTCGGCGCTTCGGTCTCTTGTTCGTTGGCGATCCGTGACTGGACGCGCCCTGTCGTCTCATCGACCCTAGTCAGCTCGAAGGTCATGGTGACTGCAGCTTCGTGCGCCAACGGGGTTTGGATTGACGGGACTTCTGGCTCGGTGTGGCTTACACGCTCCGCGAGTTCGTGCAATCGGTCGGCACCGTCGGTGTCTGCGGTGTCTGCGGTGTCAGCGGCGTCAGCGGCGTAGATGTGGGTTTGCTCGCGTGCGCGGGTGAGCGCCACATACGTCCCCTCGCGGGTTGCTTGGCCGGCGATGATCACGTGCGTGGTGTCGGTCGTGTGCCCTTGGGCGGGGAACGGGTGCTGCACGTACACCAACCGTAGGTCCGCGTCCACAACGTGCTGGTCGTTGAGCAGGACCTGATCGTCGGTGGTGAGTTGCAGCTCGAGCTCGTGCCGGTCCGCGTCCACGCTCATCACGGTGGCGGCGGTGCCGTTGCGTAGCGGGCCGTGATCGGGGTGGTTGATGGTGTGGCGGATCTGGACCTGATCACCGGTGTGCAGGTTGTAAGGCCGTCCCGGGACTCCTAGACCCTTGTCGCCGAGTTCACCGTGCTGTTGCCGGATTGCTTGGGCCCTTGCGTTGAGTTCATCCAGGTGCTCGTTGGAGGTTTGGGCGATCACGATCGTGCTGCGGCCGGCGGTACGGTCTTGGTGGGCGGCTTCGAGCGTTCGGTCTTCGGCCCGTTGTTGGTCGTTGTCGAGGTGGACGCGGTCGCGGGCGTGGTACGTGCGGATCGCAAGCTCGATCTCGCCTTGACGAAACAGGGTTTGGGCGTGACGGTCGGCAGGGTGGCGGGCACGCTTGTTGCGGGTCAGCTCCACAAGCGCCCCGGTATCACGGGTGGTGTGCTCGATCTGGTCCCAAAGCCCCCCGGCACCGACTGGCTGGTTCTGTTGCGGGTCACCGACAGCGATCAACCGCGCACCGGATGTCTCGACAGCTCGCATGAGTCGGAGTTGCTCGCGGGTGGATGCGAGTACTGCCTCGTCATGAATCACGGTTGTGCCGGGACCGAGTTCGACGCGACCATGGTTGATCGCGGCATGGAGCCCCGCGGTGGAGTACGCGGCGCACTGGACGCCGTGCTCGGCCAGTTCGGTGGCGAGGCGTTCAGCGGCCAGAGCGGCGGTGCTGGTCACGATGATCTGTCGGCCGGTGGCTTGGTGGGCGCGGGCGATCCCCGTTAACGTCGTGCTCTTCCCGGTGCCCGCGTGCCCCTCGATCACTACCAGCGGGTGCTCACCACACGCCAGTGCGATCGCTTGGCGCTGCTCCTGCGACAGTCGCCCACCTGTGGTGGCGAGTTCCCGGTCGAGATGTTCGGTTTCACGAACGGTCGCGTCCTCGGGGATCGGATCGACGTTGGTTGCGGCGAGTCGTTGGGTGATCGCCACCACCGCACGCTCATACCCGCGGTGGTCTTTGGTGGTCCCGGTCCCGTCGGCGAGCAGCAGGATCTCCCCGGTGTTGCGCAACGCCCGGAGTTGCTGGAGGGCAACGGCGATCGGTGTGCCGGCTGAGCGCTCCAGTGCCGCGGCCCTCGCTTCGCGGGCAGCAAAGGTCGCGTCGAACTCCGTGAGCGCCACCAACACCTCATCGGGAGCAGCTGGTTCCAATACGGCCTTTGGCATGCGTCGCAGAACCTCGATCCGCTCACGGCTCACGCCTTGGCGCAGCGCCTCACGGACCCACTCCCGGTCAAGGTCATCCAGGCTGACCGGTGATTTGGTGTTGCGTGCAACCAGCGCCGCCCAGCGCTCCTCCTTGGGTGAGAGCTGCCCGTGGCGGCGAAGCAGCTCCAACTGCTCGACCGCGTCGGTTGCCTGATCCCCGCCCTGGGCAACCCGCGCCTTCAGCGAGTGCTCCTGGTCGATGAGGCGTTCGCGGATAACTGCCTGGACCTGATGGCGGCGACTTGACCACCGGTCAAGCAGTCCCTGTGGGATCCCGTCGATCTCGAAATACCGGCCCGCCCGGCCCGTCCCTCGCAGGACAGCGAAGCCGAGTGCTTGGAGTTCGTGGGCGAGCTCGGTGCGGTAGGCGGCACCAACCTCCCTTTGGTGCACCAACCATGAGCGCGAGTCGATCGCCACCAACCTGCCGTCACGCCGGACCGCGGCGTGCAGCAGGACGTGGGAGTGCAACTGCGGATCAGGAACCTGCTCGGCGACCGCTCGAGCGGTCGTGTGCCGCCAACTGGTTGCGACCACCCCGACTGCCTTCTCGTGCACGACCTTGTCTTGGTTGACGCGGCGGCGGAGCATCGGCACTTGCCGTGTCGCATATGTGAGTGCACGGTCGATCGCGGTCTCGTGCGCCTGCTCGATCTTCAGGCGAACGGTCCGGTCAGACACGGCCCATGCGGCACTGACCGACTTCGGGGCCGAGAAGGTCGCGTCGATCGCAGCGACCGCCTCACCGGACCCGCCAGTCCCCCGCAACTGCCCGCCACCGTCCGGGCGTTGCACAGCCATCAGCGTGCGGAGCTGCTCACCAGTCACCGGCACCGCCTCATCGAGCCCGAACCGGTCCGCCCCCGCGATCCACCGTCCAGGTGCCTCGACCCGTTCCCCATCCTTCAAGTAGTAGTCGCCAAGCTCAGCCGACCTGGTCTTCCCATCCAGGTACTCCGCATACCCGCCCGCTGCGCCTTGGGTGATCTTCGCGACTGTCAACATGCCGCTGCCCCAAACCCGCTGCCGATAGCCCTGCCTGCAACCAAAAGAGGCGACACACTCCACGCACTGGGTGCTGAGCCCTGAAGTTGTCCAAAGATGTCCGCGCCCGCGAGGGCCGTTTTCAACCCCACGCGGACCACGCCGGTGCGCATCGTGATCAGCTGGCGGAGATGGCTGTGAGGGTGCGCCACGGCTCACGTGTGTGCGCGGGTGTGAGCGTGACGAGTTCCCAGCGGACACCGTCTAAGTGCAGGCCACGGCCGGCAGGGATGTTCGCAACCTCACCCGGGGAGAGCACACGGGTGCGGTGCGTCGAGTACGTCGCGGTCCGGCTTGGTGTCGGCGAACTGCTGAGCAGCTCCGGGAGGCCCGTCTGAGGGCGGGTACGGGACACGACTTGGCGGTCGTACTCGCCGAGCATCGTCGAGATCGTCTCGAGCGTGCGGGTGTCGGCGACATCCGGGAGGATCAGCTTCGTGCCGAACAGGGTCAGGAACCCGTCGGCCTGTGTTCCCCAGCGTTGCCGGGCTTGTGAGAGGTCCTGCAGCGCGGCCAGTAGGAGGAGTCCTTGGCCGCCTCCTTCTGAGGCGACCTGCGGCAGCTCTTCCAGGGGCGCGATGTTCGCGACCTCATCCAAAGCGAACAACACCCGGCCGGCGACTTGTCCTTGGGCGTGGGCCTGATATGTGGCACGGCGAATCTCCGCCAACAGTCCGCAAACGATCGGGGCGGCCGCGGACTGCGCCTCCGCCGGCGCATGGATATACACGGTGTCGTGGGAGCGCACGAACTCCTCGGGATCGAAGTTCGGGTCTCGCGTCGCGGCCAATGCGTGTTCGCCTGTGTAGGCCTGCAAGGCGTCGGCGGCGGCGGAGAAGATCGAGGAACGCTCCCGCTCCTCGGTGTGAAACAGCCCGAGGAGGCTTGAGAACGCCAAACGGGAGCAACGCTGATCCTCCAACAGCACCCCCGTCTGATCCAGGTCGTGGCGCATCACCCAGTTCACCACGGTCTCCATGTCGCGTTCGTGGATCGCGGCGCCGTGCAGCATCGGCGCCAACAAAGCCTGCGCCCTTGAGGCCCAATGTGACCGGTCGGTAGTGCCCACACCGATGTTCGCTGTCATCGCCCGGGCGATCAGCAGCGCCCCATCCCATGACATGGAGCCGCGCACCGGTGACCAGCGCAGCTCGCTCGCGCCCGGCGACTCCGCAGTGCTGCCAGTCGGATCAAACACCCACAGCCGGCCGGCGACCGCCCGCGCCAACCTCGTCGCGCGGAACACATCCGGCTTCGTTGATGTGGACACGACCGGGCCGGTGTGCGACAAGACCGCGGGGATGATGACCGCGCTTGTCTTCCCTGACCGGGGTGGGCCGAGCAGCAACACCGCCCTCTCACCCCGCGCGAACCGTGGCTGGCCCGATCCAGCGAGACCGAGGTATACGCCGCCACCGGCACGCCAGCAACCGTCACGTGCCGCCTGCAACGGATCGACGGGTGTCGTCTGCTTCGTCTTTGGCGCGCGGCGGAAGGGGGAGAGCAGCCAGCGTTGCACGCTCGCGGGCAGACCAAACATCGCGATGATCATGAGCATCCCGATCGCCACAGCGTTCTTCGCGGTGCTCGCTCCATGCGTGCCGCCGTTGAAGATCCCCAGTACCGCGACGCCAACGAGTACCCAGATCATCCACCGCCACGAGAAACCGTGTCGCCGGTCATCCTGACCCTGTGGCCCCCAGCTATCCATGCTGTCAAGCATCATGCCCTACCCGCCAAATCATGACGCCAGCAGCTCCTCGATACGCGGACGCAGAAACCGCCACGCCCTACCAAGCCGGCAGGCCGGGAGCTCCCCACGACGAGCAAGGTAATACACCGTTGAGACGGGCAAATGCAAAAGCTCCGCAACCTCGATAGCGGTCATCACCTCATCACGCGTCAGGCCCCGGCGAACAGGGGACAGAGCCGATGAGCCGTTTATATGAGGGGCCGTAAGCGCCATGCCGAAAACAATGCGCACAGACTCGGGACGGCGCAACCGCAACTTCGGACATCTGGAAAGACGTCCTCGGACAACTTCGGACAACTTCACGCCCTAAACTCTCAAAAGTCCTGCACAAACACGGATTTGCAACCTGTCCCGTCCCGGTCCAGTAATGGCGAATGAGAACCTCAAAAACGCGCTACAAAACGCCGGTCTGACCCCGGAAGAGTTCGCGCAGGTAATCCGTGTGGACCCCAAAAGCGTGCAGCGCTGGGTCGCCGGCACGACCGTCCCGTACCCCCGGCATCGTGCCGCGATCAGCCGTGCACTCGGCCTCTCAGAGCATGAGCTGTGGCCCGACGAGATCCCCGCGCCGGCAGCCGACACCGGCGCACGGGAACACAGCCCAATCGCCGGGAACGAGATCACCGGGACCTGGGCCTACGCCACCGACGAGACCGCCCCCGATCCAGTCGCGATCATTGAGAACTCAGACGGCGCGATCGAGATCCTCGATAACGGCACCGCCATCGACCTGACCACGACCCTCGTCGACGCGCTTACCGAGCAGGCAAACAATGGTCGCCACGTCCGGCTGCTCACCTGCGCACCGACACGGCGTCTCGAGCCACTCGCCGGCCATAAGAACGTCGAGCTCCGTGTCATCCACGGCTCCATCGGTCATTCGCTCCTGCTGGTCAGTGACACGATGCTGCTCACCGTCAACCTCACCGGCGAAGCGAACCAGCCACCGCTACTGCTGAAGCTCACATTGATCGCCGACGGCGGGGTCTTCGAGCGCCTCGTCGAGAACCTCGATGCGCTCTGGAACGACGCCGAGGAAACGATCACCAACCCCGAGCAGCTCGACGCCTACCTCACCGACACCGGCGACTGGGATGAGGACGTCGAAGAGGACCTCCCCAATGAGCCGGAACCAGACGAACTACGCGCGACTGACTCATCACACGCGGCCGAGCCAGCGCGGACACCCACGAAGAGCGAGCCAGAGCCAACTCCACGGCGCTGGCCGCGACGACCGGACTAATTTCGGCGGGGGCGCCCGAATCGACCTCGCAATGACGGCGGTCTGGTCCGGGGCATGCGGTTACACGTCGCGCGTTTGTGACCGCTCCGCTCCCACTTTGATCGCTCGCCCCGACGCGCCAACCAGTAACGCAAGACCGCATCACTCCAAGGGCCTCGCCGGGCGAGCGATGCGACCCACTCGCGCGTGCGGTGCGGCAACTCAGCCATATAGCTTCGGGTGGCCTGGGGCCGACGACGCCAAGTACGGAGAGGTCAGCTACCGGGGCCGTTGCGAAGTGCCGGCTCGATGTGGGGTCATGGGCGAAGCAGCTCGCAGCCAGTGATGCGAGTGAGCTCGAAGAGGAACTGGCGGGGAAGACCAGCGAGGACAGCGCACTATTCCGCAAGGTCAATCTCTACAAGGCGCACGCGTAGCGTGCCGCGATCCTCAGCAGCCGCGGCGCCTGATGCTGTGCCGGCTGTGCGTGGCTGCCTTTATGACGCCGGGTGGCGTAATTGGCAGTCGCGCGATGCCGGCGGACAACGTTCCGTTCCCCCGGCCGACAGCTATGAGTTGGCCACACCCGAACAATCAACAACGCCATGACACGGCGGGCTTGTTTCCGCTCCCTGCGACTTAGGTCAACGCGGGCGTGTCCCAGTTCGTGTGCTCACTCGCGCGACAGCCTGCTGAACTGCCGCCGGCCGCGATACCCGACTGTGCTAGTCCAACCGTCGCGGCCTCAAGATGAGCCGATCAGCACCGAAGCGTTCGCACCTTATAGAACGCCGAACGTAGCGAACGCTTCGGTGCTGGACATGCCGCCCTCGATCGCGGCGCGTACCTGCGTCTCGGTGGTCGCCTTCTCGACGGCACGTTCGATCACCTCGTCTTCAATATCCTGCGGCACGAGCACCACACCATCGAGGTCGCCGATTACGAGATCGCCTGGCGATACCAACACGTGTCCGATCTCGACGGGCACTCGGTAGTCGATCACACTGGCACGCACGGCCGCGTCTTGCGCATACCGTCCGCGACTGAATACTGGCCAGTGTTGGTCTCGGACCTTTGGTGTATCGCGGTGGTAACCGTCGATTACTGCGCCCGCCGCCCTGCGGGCGCGAGCCGTGACGGTGAGCAACTCCCCCCAAGCCGCGCAGGGCACGCCTCCGCCGTAGGCAAGATAGACGTCGCCGGGTTCGAGCTGATCGAGCGCCTCCGTGAGCCGTCCAAAGGGACGCGTTTGTGGCCCGAAGATGTTGGCTATGAGCACGGGCATCGCCCGGCCGACGACCACCATGTCCTCATTGAGCGGCTGAATCGCCTGCGGCAGAACCTGATGGTGGCGGCCTACGCTGTCGAGCACGTCGCCGATCACGGGCGTGTACAGCAACGTGCGGATCATCTCGAATCGGTTGGTGTCGTTGACCGGCAAAGTGGGCGTCGCGGTCATCACGTTGTCCTCTGTGTGGCTTGTCATCGCGCTCCCCTTGGACCAATCAGGCACTCGGGGCTGGTGCCGATACGGCGCCAGCCCCGCTGCATCGTGCCGATCTGCGCACAGGCACCAGCTGACCGTCGAGTGAGCGATCGATAGTGTAGTTGTGAGACCCGCAGATCTTGTCAGTCACGGCGCGCAGCATTTCGAGGGTCACGCCCCGCGAGTATTCAGACTGCAAAGGGGCTCCTCGATAATCGATTAGTGATTACTTCCGGCAATACGCTAGCCTAGACGCCCGCTAACTGCAAGTGGAGACCAGGATGACTCAGTCGGTCCATGCACAGCTGTCGAAGGCCGGCGTCACGCGGGCTCGTCTTGCCGACCAAGTCAGCGACGCGATCCGGCGCGCGATCCTTTCGGGCGACTATCTCCCCGGCCAACGTCTCGTCGAGACGGAGCTTGCGCGGGCCCTCTCGGTGAGCCAGGCGCCAGTGCGAGAGGCTCTCTTTCAGCTTGCCCATGAGGGCATAGTCGTCCAACTCGCGCGCCGTGGGACATTCGTCGCGACGGTCGACGCTGACGAGGCTCGCAAGGCTTACGAAGTCCGTGCCGCGCTCGAGCGGGTCGCGGCTATCCGGTTCTGCGCCGTGGCACGTGACGAGGTGGTCGATGAGCTCTCTTCGTTGGTCGAGGAGATTCGGGGGGCAGCGCGTATCAATGACCTGGCGCGCTTCGTGGAGGCCGATATGCGTTTCCACCGAGCCATGTGGGAAGCGTGCGAAGACCCTCTGTTGACAAAGATCTGGCCACTGATCGAGGCAACCGTGCGGTCGTTCACCACTGTGTCCAACCAGCTCTTCTTTGGCAACCTAAAGGAGATTGCCGAGACTCACGTGCCTCTGCTGGAAGCGTTAAGAGCCCGCGATGCCGAATACGCGTCTGACCTCTTTCACGACCACACCGTCGAGGTGTGGCGGCGGATCGACGACTCAGAAGCGACCGAGAGCTGAATGGGAGCGAACGTCGTCGACGAAGGAGCGCGGCAGGCATCGCACACTGCGCCCCCAACGTGGGTCGCCGACTTGGTGCTATACGAGCTAAACCCGCGAACATTCACGTCGCCGAATGGCATCGGCGACGGCGGCGGCAGCGGCACCTTTGCTTCGCTGCGTGAGCGCCTGCCGTATCTGGCTGAGCTGGGTGTTAACGGCATCTGGATGGCAGGGCACAGCCTCGCGACGAGCCACTTTTATGGCGTGTGGTCTGCCTACGCGGCCGATCGCCCTGACATCGTGGATCCTCACCTAGGCACCCGTGACGATCTATACGACCTCGTTGCGGCCGCCCACGTCTTGGGGATCAGGATCTTCCTGGACGTTATCTCCCATGGCGTCGTGTCTACCAGCACGCTAGTTACTGATCACCCTGACTGGTTCGACGGCGGTACGTGGGGCATGGCCGACTACGACTATCGCAATCCGGACTTCAGGCGCTGGTGGGTCGATCTATGGGTAGGTTACGTGCGCGATTTCGATGTCGACGGCTATCGGGTAGACGTCTCGCTGATCGATCCCACGGTTTGGGAGATCATCGCACGACAATGCATAGAGCACGGCAAACCTATCGCTGTGTTCCCAGAGAATGGTCGCTACCACTTCGGGCAACAGGAGGTGCATGGGCCTGCCGTCGACCCCGTACTGGACTGGGCGATCGCGCGCGAGTTCACGGGCCACCGATTCACGCTGCGCCAACTTAGTTCGCACGACCGTGGCTGGGAGGCCCTTCCGGGCAATCATTACGTCGCTCGCGGAAGCCGGGCAAAGCTTGGCTATGGTCTATTGCTCAATCCGCAGATCCCGCTGTTCTTCGCGGGCGAGGAATTCGACGCCGACCCGATTCCTCTGCCAGGCCTCACGCGATCGCTCTACGGCGGCGGGGGGCCGGGTGGGTGGCTGTACGGCTGCCGTCTGGATTGGTCGCAGCTTGAACAGCCTGCAAAGCGGGCTGTGCTCTCAGACGTGGTGAGTTATCTCAAGGCTCGTCGCAAGTACTGTCATTTGCTCAACGCTGACACGGCGGCCGCGACTATGTTGCGCGCTCCTGGGGACGGCGCAGCACCATTAGTTCCTTACATTCGATACATCCCCGGACGCGAAGCGATTCTCATTGTGGGGAACGATCTTCAACGTGAGGTCACGTTCCGGATCCAGTTGCCGCTTGAGCAACTCGGCTTTGACGCGACCAAAAATGTAAGAGCTACGGACGTGCTCGACGGAACCAATTGGACGTGTTCGGTTGCAGAGCTGCACGAGCTCCTAGTGACGGTTGGCGCGGCTTATGAGCCGGGCGGTGGGGTTCGCGCGCTTCATTTCGAGTCCGCATCGGCGTAGCCGACGGCACGCACCTGGACATACTGCTCAGAGCACGCTTACGAACACCCGATTGGAGTTGAGTTGGCCGACCGACACCGAGTAGTCCGTTGCCTGCGCGGCTTGTCAAACCAGGACGATTCGTCGGACGAGGTACCGAGTTCCGGGTCCCCTTGACCCGCCCATGGACACGTTCCGCATGTTTTCTAGAACTTTCATCGAGGAAGGCGGACGAACTGGCAGACGGACGACTGGGGCTTGGAAGTCGCCGTCTTCGCTGAGGGGATCAGTGGCGCTTCGGCTGCGAGGATACGAGCACAGCTCTGGCCGGAGCGCCGTCGGACTTCACAAGTGCGAGCGGTAGACAGATCAGCTCATAGGCACCGGACGGGACGTGCGCCAGCCTTAGGCCTTCGATGATCGCGACGCCTGCTCCGAGCAGGCGCCGATGTACCGCGTGGCTTTCATCGTCCGGTCGCTCAATGGACAGTGCGTCGATCCCGACGCACAAGATCTGGTTCTCGACGAGCCAGTCGGCGGCATCCTCCGTCAGCGCGACATAGTCGTCTCGAAATGGTTCCTTCGGGCTAACCTCAGAGTTCGTTGTACGCAGCAGTAGACGCTTGGTGCCAATTGGGACTACGGCATCCAGGCCTACTGCCGAAACAGAGGGCAACCGAAGGCTCGCCAGATCGGCGAGCCAGCATGGGCCTAGAAAAGGTTCAAGGCCAAGCTGGTCGACCGTCGCGCCGTCCGGAAGGAAGTGGCTCGGGGCATCTATGTGAGTGCCGGCGTGTGACGCGAGCGTCCAGCAGGAGAAATCGACTACATCTCCCCGCGAGATGCTGTACAGCATCTCGCGACGCGGAGCAGGAGTCCTGGGCCACCGCGTCATCTCCGGCGTTATAGGCCAGCTGACGTCGTAGATCATCGATCTACAGCCTCTTGGACGCCGGGCGCGCTGTCGAGCGCTCGTCGATAGGGAACGCTTTCCCAGTCCCCAGGCCCCGTGACCGCGAGTCCTCCGACGCGGGCAGCGAGTGATAACGCTCCAACAGGACTGAGGTCCTCAAGAACGCCAACAAGGTAGCCGGCAGCAAATGCGTCGCCAGCTCCTACCGGATCGACTGGTGACGGGATGTGGATTGCGTCGACACTGAGGAGCTCGCTACCTATCACCGCGACCGCGCCGAGGCTTCCGCGCTTCAGAATGGCATGTTTCGGACCGATCGCCGCGAGCGCTTCACAGGTTTCCTCTAGGGCCAGCGGGCCGACGAGGAGGGCGGCTTCATCTTCGCTCGCGAAGGCGATGTCGGCATTGGCAAGAAGCCTTCGGAGGACCGGGATCGCCTCATGGTGACCCCATAGTCGCTTCCGGTAATTGAGGTCGACAGAGACGATAGCGCCAGCCTCACGGGCAACAACGACCGCATGTTCGACTGCTGCTGCGGCCGACAGTGAGAGTGCTGGAGTGATCCCGGTAACGTGAAGGACGCGACTGCGTGCGACGAGGTCTTCTGGAATGTCCTCCGGCGACAGCGCCGAGCCGGCGCTATCGCGCCGGGAATAGGTCACCTGCGTTGACCCGTCAGGCTGCCGGTGTTTGAGCATCAGGCCGGTCGCGCGTTCGGGGTCGATGAGTGCCTTAGACACGTCGACGCCCTCCGCGCGCAACTCGTCAAGAATCAGATCGCCCCATGGGTCGGCTCCGACGCGCCCGACCCAAGCAGCGCAGTGTCCCAATCGGGTCACGCCGATCGCGACGTTCGATTCGGCTCCGCCGATCCCGAGCGATGCTCGTAACGAGTGTCTCAGGCGGCCAACGGTCAGCGGGCGAATGAGCCCAAGCGTCTCTCCGACGGCGATGACCTCTGTCGAGGGCGTGGTCGTCACGTGTCTATCAGCTCCATGATGCGTTGAACTCGCGTCTCGATAGCACGCGGCTCTAGCGGCTCGGAGTCGTTCCCTACCAACTCCCGCCCGAGTCCGACAGCCTTCGCGCCGGCAGCAAAGTATTCCGGGACCGATTCGACTGAGATCCTCCCGGTTGACATCACTCGGAGATCCGGAAACGGACCGCGCAGATCGCGCAGATACCGCGGACCGAGCGCGCCCGCCGGAAAGAGCTTGACCATCTCCGCCCCAGACGACAGTGCATCCATGATTTCGGTCGGCGTAAAGACGCCGGGTATCACCAGAACCTCACGAGCCTGGCTGGACCTCATCACGTCTTGTGAAACGCCTGGCGATACGAGAAAGCTCGCCCCGGCGTCGATCGCGGCGTGCGCCTGCTCCGTCGTCAGAATCGTCCCGGCGCCAAGCTGAATGTCGTCCCCGAACTCATCGGACAACCGCGCGAGTGTCCCTAGGGATGTCTCGGCTCGGAGTGTGACTTCGACTGTGCGGATGCCGCCGCGAATGAGCGCCTCCGTGCGCTCTATGAGCCGACGATCGTCTGAGCCGACATTCAGGATTGCAACAACCGGTCCGCGCAGGCCACGCGGCGGCAGTTCCTGCGGTAGTGGTCTCACGTCACTCATGCTCGTCGTAGATCATCTACCTAAACCGCTTCCCAGTGCGGTCGTTTGGAAGAATCATTCGTGCCTTTCTGTAGGTGTGACAAGCACCTTGAGTTCGTTCGCGTCACCGTCCTCGGCCAGAGTCGCGATTGTCGACGGAAGGTCGTCAAGCACTATCCGCCTCGTGATCAGCCACCCGGCGTCGAAGGAGGTGTCCGAAAGGAGCTGAATCGCCTTCTCGAAGTCGCTTGCATCGTGCGACAAGGAGCCGACAAGCTCGAGCTCCTTTTCCAGCACCTCGATCAGCGGGAGGAAAACCTCGCCGGCGGTCACTCCGACGAGTGCGATACGACTCTGTGCGGGTGCTGCCTCAACGACCTGGCTGGCGACGTTCGCGCTGCCCGTGCAGTCGATGAAGGCCCACGGACCGTGGTCGTACGCGAGTTCTGGAACGCGCGCAGAGACGGCCGTGGCACCGGCGCGGGTCGCAGCCTGACGTCGAGTGACGGCCACGTCGACGGCGACGAGTTCTCGAATGCCTTGATGACGGGCAGTCAGTAGGCAGAGAAGCCCGATGCTTCCGCAACCGAGAACAACTACACGTCCCAGCTCGACCGCCGTCGCTCGCCGAACCGCTCGTACTGCGACGGCGAGAGGTTCCACCAAAGCCGCGAGGTCTCCTGTGGTACGCCCGTCGAGCCGGTAACACATATACGACGGAACGTCGACGAGCTCAGCGAGTCCTCCATCCATTGTCAGCCCCAGCACGCCGAGGTATGGACAGAGATTGAATGCCCCGGAGCGGCAGTAGGCGCACTCACCGCAGCGCACCAGCGTGTCGACTGCTACACGATCGCCCGCCGACCATTCCCCAGCTTGATCGCCGACGACAACGATCGTGCCGACAAATTCGTGACCGAGAACAACCGACGCCCCTGAAACGCCGTCGACAGGCGGCGGTATCACAACGGGCCCGGAGCTGTACTCAAGCAGGTCGGAGCCACATATACCACACCAATCCACGGCGATCCGGACCATCCCGGACCCGGGAAGCGGGGGCATGGCTCGTTCATCAATGCGTACATCGTGCCGGCCGTGCCATACCGCTGCGCGTCGGACGATCATGACGCCGAAATCTGTGGCTCGTCGCCGAATATCGACTCCCCGGGCTTGCACCACTGGCGTACCGCGTCAACGTCGACGTCAACTCCGATGCCGGGACGATCGGTAAGTGCGACGGCTCCGTCTTGTACGACCGGGTGGTCGACGAGGTCCCCGAAGAAGGGAACGTCGAGCGCGTGAAACTCGAGCGCGAGGAAGCTTGGCATCGTCGCTGCGAGCTGAGCAGTGAACGCCGTCCCGACGGGACCGGAGATGTTGTGAGGGGCGATAGCCACTCCGTGGCGCTCGGCGATACGCGAAAGGGTTTGCGCTTCCTGGACACCGCCAAACTTCTGGAAGTCCGGTGTCGCAACAGCGAGCGCCCCGGCCGCCAGCAACGGCTCAAACGCCGTCCAGTAGTTGAGGTTCTCGCCACCGCCTAGCGGCACAGGGCTACGCCTCGCGAGATTCAAGACCGCCGCAACGTTATCCATTGGAATCGGGTCCTCAAGCCATAGGATCCCTTTCGTCGCCAAGCTCTCGGCGATACCTATCGCGGATGCGACGTCGTAGCGCCAATGGCAGTCAAGGGCGATATCGACCGTCGCGCCGGCGCCAGCCCTGACGGCGTCGATCATGGTCGCGACGAGCGCAATCGACTGGGGTGGTAGATGCCGGCTCCCAGGATGACGCGGAAGCAGCCCCGCAACGTCGATATCAAATTTCAGCGCGTCAAACCCGCTGGCCGCTACCGATCGGGCTCTCTCTGTGAGCTTGGCCAGATCGATTGGCGCTGAGGCACCCGTGGCGGGATCGAACAGCATCTCAACTCTGTCGTCATCCGCTCGGCTCTGCTGCCGGGACCAGGGTGCCGGGCGGACTTGAAGCAGTGGTCCGAGGCTTGACAGCTCAGTGTCCGCATGACAGTCGGCGTACAGACGGACCGATTCGCGGAAGCGTCCGCCAAGCAGTTGCCACAACGGAACATCGAGAGACCGTGCTGCCAGGTCCCAAAGCGCTGCGTCGATTCCAGATAGTGCGTTTACGACAATCCCTCCGGCAGAGCCCGCACCCGATGCGGCGGTGCGCAGCCGGCTCATAAGCGGCTGCACCTGTCGAGCATCCTGTCCCAGGAGCAGCTCTGCGAGTTCCGACACGGTCGCTGTCAAGCCGGGCGCGAAGAAGCATTCGCCCCATCCGACACGGCCGTCCTTATCTTCAATCCGCACGATCGTCCAGTCGAAATTTGCTTCAACAACCGCGGTGCTAACCGACTTGATCCTCACCGAGCCTCCTCCTCTAGGGGACCGTGAAGGCGGAGTCTAAAACGTTTTAGATCATCCTGCGAATTTGGCCTGAGGCGTCGCAGCGCCCTAGCGAATAGACAGACCTGGGCCGGGGCAGCCAGCTAGCGTCATCCTGACGTGTAACGATATGAGCCGAGCTGGTCTTGCTATGAACGCTGATAATGAACCCACACCGCAGGCGCGCCTCAGGGATGTCGCGGCATTGGCTGGCGTCTCGGTGGCGTCAGCCTCGCAGGTTCTGCGCGACGGCCCCGCAGGCGAAGACACGAGGCGAAAGGTGCTCCATGCGGCACGCCAGCTGCGATACGTAGCGCACGCTGGGGCTCGCGAGCTTCGCCAGGGACCATCGACCGTTGCTATGTGGGTGCTGAACCGTAGCGATGCCGAGGAGTTGACGGAGAACAACTCCTTCTTCTACGAGCTGATTCGAGGTGCCCTCGATGAACTCGACCATGCGCGATGCAGTTTTGACTTCCGGCTGGCAACACACCCAGCCGGCAACGCCCTGATCTCGGCGGCTTTGTCGGGCCGCTACCGCGGCCTGATCATCATCCCTCAATGGGACGCCGGAGACCTTCCGGCCGATGAGCTCGAGCGTCTCGGTGTGGCATGTGTGACGATTGGTCCTCAGCACCACGCTCGGACCAGCGTTGAGGTCGATCAAGCGGCCGGCATCGGACTCGCTCTAACCCGTTTGTCGCAAGCTGGCCACCAATCGATCGGCTACCTGGCTGGGCCAGAAGGCCACTTGGACGCGGATCAGAGGCTTCGCGGGTTTTATCGACACGCGGCTGCTCTTGGAGTTCACGTCCGCGCCGAATGGGTTCAACGGACGTCCTTCTCGATCGAGAGCGGCCAGGACTGCATGCGCGCCTTCCTTGATCAGCGAAAGTCAAGAAGGTCCGAGTTGCCAACGGCGTTCTTGGCAGCGAACGATTACGTGGCCGCGGGAGCCTTGTCCGCGTGCGCTGAGGCCGGTCTGCATGTACCGGCCGAGCTGTCCATCATTGGCTTCGATGACGTCGACATCGCTCGTGCGACGGTGCCCGCGCTCACGACCGTGAGTCAGCCCCTGAGACATCTCGGGCGCGTCGCCGCGCGTACTGTCCTACGCATCGCAGACGGCGAGAAGGCCCAGCCCACCATGCTGTCACCCGAACTGATCGAGCGCCAGTCGGTCGCGCCGCCAGCCTCACATTGACGCCCAAATTGGCTACGTCATTCTCGGCTTGCGCGGCTGATCGGGCACAGATGAGGGACTGGTCTCAGATGGAGGCCATCCCATGTGCTTCCGCTCGGCTCTGGAACGTCGCAGGTACCACCTTGATGGCGCGCACGCATTCGGGAAACTGTGCGGGCGGCTGTTGATGATCACTCGTGCGTGCGGTCTCCCGAACTGGATCGGTCCACCTCGCTCCTGACAGCCGTAGGGGTGCTACGCGCAGCCCAGCAGCATCGACCTGGATCGGCTCAAACGAAGCCATGTGGGGCTCGCGACTAGCGCCGATCACGCCACATGCCTTGGTAAAAGCCTTGGTCAGCGCTTCAAATCCTGCAGACAGTGCTCTGGGACGACCGGCGCTGATGCCAGAGACCCAGTCGCTCGCGCTGTTACCGCCAGCGGTTTGGGCCGCAGTGACCACACGCCGGAGGGTTGACGCTGGTGGGAAGGCCCTGCCAATCGTGAGGGCCTGGCCGGTGCGTCCTTCGCCACCGTTCGCGTGCGCCCAGGCCGCCCGTAGCTTGAGCAAGCATCAGTTGACGGCGCGATGTAGGTGTGCTATCGATTATCGATAACTGCGGGAGAGCAGCTGCACAGTCCGTACCCGTAGGTCTCTCTCGACTAGTGACTCGTCAGGGGCGGGAGCCCACCCAGCAAGGAGGAGAGATGCGCCGTACAAAGACCGCTGACCGAGCCGGCGCTTGGCCAGCATGGGCCCATAACGGCCCACGTCGACTCGTTGGTATTGCCGTTGCGATTGCTGTTGTTGCTATTTCGACCGCCTGCGCAGCTGCCGCGCAGGTGAGCCATGCGAAGGCACCGTCTCAAGGAGGAACACTTTCGATTGCCGATCCGGGCGCGCCGCCGAGCCTTGACCCGGCGACCAACGCTAATAACTACCGGACGTACTTTGACCTCACATACGATCCGCTGATCGTCGCCGCACCGAATGGCAGCTTCCAGCCCGGTCTGGCCCTGACCTGGAAGTACGGGGACGGCAATAAGACCTTTTCCATGACTCTCAGACCGGGCGTCAGGTTCAGCGACGGCACTTCGTTCAACGCTCGGGCCGTCAAGATCTGGATCTACCACGAGCTCAAGACTCCCGGAAGCCTCGCCTCGAGCGTGTTCGCGAACTTGAAGGCGATCGACGTGACATCGCGGCTCAAGGTGAAATTTGTCTTTAGCGCACCGGAGCCTGACCTAGACGTTGACCTGAGTCAGGTGCTCGAGATGGGGATGGTCGGAGGCCCGAAGGCCGTCGCAGCCAAGACGCTGGCCACCGCGACGGACGGCGCTGGCGAGTACGAGCTTAAGAAGTCCGCCACTATCACGGGCGATCACTACACGCTCGTGCCCAACCCCTACTACTGGAACAAGAGCGCGATACATTGGAAGAAGGTCGTGATCGACGTCATCACCAACCCGACCGCGGCCGTACAGGCACTCGAGACCGGTCAGGATCAGGTTGCCGACGCACAGCCGGTCACGAGCATCAAGGCGGCAAAGTCAGCTCGGCTTAAGTTCATCACGCCACCAACCTTGATCGAAGGGCTCACGCTGTCCGATAGGACGGGCAAGCTTGTCCCGGCGCTCGGTAACGTCGAGGTCCGGCAGGCGCTCAATTATGCGGTCGATCGGCCCGCGTTAGCGAAGCTCGTGGGAGCGGGCTACGGTGTCGCGATTGATCAGTTCGGTGTGCCAGGCGACGACAGCTACGACCCGGCATTGAAGAACGCCTACCCGTATGATCCGGCCAAGGCCAAGCAGCTGCTTGCAGCGGCTGGTTATCCCAAGGGGTTCACGTTCACGTTGGATACAACGTCGCTCGTCGGGGAGTCAACGCTGGCTGAGGCCGTGCAAGGCGAACTCGCCTCAATTGGGGTCACAGTCAATCTCGACAACCCGACCGTCGAGAGCGAGTACAGCTCCAAGCTAGCTACCGATCCAGCTGCGACCATCGGCTGGGGTCGGCTGCCAGCTTTCCTAGACGAACAGTTCCTCTACGGTCCTGGCGCCACCCAATGGAACCCGTTCAAGAGTACGTCACCACAGCTCACCACGCTGTTCAGCGAGCTCGCGACGGCATCAGCAAGCAGGACAGCCGTCTATGCACGCAAGATCCAGGATTTCATTTCTAAGAATGCCTGGTTCGTTCCGATTGCCTCCACTCCGCTGGTCTATCTGTACAGCCGGAAGGTGACGGGAGTCGTAGCAACCTCTGCCCGAGGAACCGAATACGCAACGGAAATCAAGCCGGCGTGAGCGGATAGGACAAATCGGGGGGCGCCGCATTGCGTCAAGGGTGTGGGCCCCCCGACTGCCCTCGCAGCCGCTACTGACACTATTGGCCGAGAACCAACGATGTGATTCCGACCCGCACCGCCGAAGGACGTGCCCGGTCGGCCCTGTCATTGACTCAATACTAGGATCCGGATGTTTCGACTTATCGCTCGGCGCCTTCTCTTGTCGGTGCCGCTGCTCTTTGTGGTGTCTACGTCGACGTTCCTACTGATAGCGCTGATACCGGGCGATATAGCGCGCACGATCGCTGGTCCGCAGGCCACCGACCAGCAGTACCTCGCGCTCAAGCGCTCTCTTGGGCTTGACGAGTCACTGCCGATACGCTACTGGCACTGGCTAGAGCAGGCCGTGCATGGCAACCTCGGCGCTTCACTGTTTTTTCAACAGTCTGTTACATCGCTGCTGAACAGCCGCCTGCCCGCAACAGCTACGCTCGTAATTGGCTCCACGCTTCTCGCGGCGATTATCGGCGTAGGCCTTGGGATCGGAGGCGCCATCCTTCGTGGTAAGGCCGGCAAGGTCGTTGACGTGATCGCGTTAGTCGGCCTTGCGATCCCCAACTTCTTCCTCGGCCTTCTATTCATCAGTTGGTTCGCGGTCTCGCTCCGGGTGTTCCCAGCAACGGGGTACGTGCCGATCAGCCAATCCGTGAGCGGATGGCTCCGAAGCGTAGTGCTGCCGGTGGTCACGCTGGCCGTACCAGGTATAGCGATCGTCGCGAAGCAGACGCGCGACTCAATGCGTGACGTTATGGCGCGTCCGTTTATCCAGACGCTCCGTGCCAGCGGTATTTCTCGTCGGTCGATCGTGTTCAAACACGCGCTGCGGAGTGCAGCGATACCGGTCGTCACCGTCCTAGGTGTTGTCTTCGTAGGAGCTCTGAGTGGCACTGTTGTGGTTGAGTCGGTGTTTGCCTTGCCCGGACTTGGAGGACTGGCCGTACAAGCCACCACGCAACATGATGTGCCTCTGATTCAGGGAGTCGTCGTCTACTTCACGGTGGTAGTGATCATCGTCAACCTGTTGATCGATCTTGCATATGGCTGGCTTGACCCCAAGGTACGTGTGGCATGACAGTGCTCGTCGACACTCCGGTCGCAAGCACTGGACGTAGCCCAGTCCGAATTGTCCTGCAGGAGTTGAGGCGCCGACCGACCACAATCATCGCCATCACATATCTCGCCGTGCTTGTCGTTGCGAGTGTTTCTGCGCCACTGATCGCGCCGTACAGCCCTGCGGCACAAGACCTCCTGCATACCTTGGCGGGCCCGAGCGCTCACCATCTGCTTGGGACGGATGATCTAGGTCGCGACGTGCTTAGCAGGCTGATCTACGGCGGCCGACGGAGCCTTCTCGCGATCGCGGAGGGCCTTGCCGTCGTCGTAGCCCTTGGCCTGCCTCTCGGTCTGGTAGCTGGCTACGTCGGGGGATGGACGGACTGGCTGCTCAGTCGGCTCGCAGAGATTGTCCTATCTATGCCGACGATCATTCTGATACTCGTTCTGTTGGCTGTGCTACCACAGAACGAAAGTGCGGCAATGCTCGCATTCGGCGTTCTCAACACCCCGTCCATGCTCCGCGTAGTCCGGGCGGCGACATTGAAAGTGCGCGAGGAGTTGTACATAACGGCCGCTCGACTTTCGGGGCTCTCACATGTCCGAATTGCCGTACGACACGTCCTGCCGCGCGTTGCGGGGCCCATCATCGTCCAGGCGTCGATCTTCGCCGCTTACGCGCTGCTATTCGAGACTGGGCTCGCGTTCCTCGGTCTCACAGCTACTACATCGACACCAACCTGGGGTGGAATGGTCGGCGATGCAGCTACTGTCATCCTCCAGGACGGCTGGCTGATCTTTCCCCCCGGCATCGTGATCGCGCTAACGATCCTCGCGTTCGGGGTGTTCGGAGACTTCGTCCGCGACGTGGCGGTCCGAGACCTACGGCCAACCGCCAAGGGGGTGAAGCCCGCTGTCGCGTCACCAGTGCCAGCGAGCCCGCCCGCGAATCTTGTCGCTGTCCCGCTTAACGATGCTTTGTTGCAGGTCCGAAACCTGTCGGTCGCGCACAATATGCGCGGGTGCAGCACTGTCGTCGTCGACGACGTGAGTTTTGACGTGTTCGCGGGAGAAACCGTGGGTCTCGTGGGGGAGTCGGGTTGCGGAAAAAGCGTCACCGCCATGGCTGTTTTGCGTCTGCTGCCTCCCGCATTGCGGCCGGTGGCCGGGCGGGTCTATTGGGAGCAACAGGACCTCATCGTGATGCGGGATCGAGCGTTTGATCGGCTGCGCGGGTCCGCGATCGCATTCGTATCGCAAGAGCCACAGCCGAGCCTTGACCCAACCTTCCGGATCGGAAGTCAGTTAGCCGAGGTCGTACGGAGCCACGAGGATGTGTCACGCCGCGCTGCGAGACGACGAGCGCATGAGCTGCTCGAACTCGTAGAACTCCCGAACGCTTCAGCCGTCGCACGCACATATGCGCACGAACTGTCTGGAGGAATGTCCCAACGCGTGGCACTGGCGCTTGCACTAGCGGGCCGCCCGAAGCTCCTGATAGCCGACGAGCCGACCACAGCGCTAGACGTGACTGTTCAAGCAGAGATCCTCTCCCTTATCCGTCGGCTCCAAGCTGACACGAACATGGCCGTCCTAATAATCACCCATAACTGGGGTGTCGTTGCCGACATTTGCGACCGCACGCTTGTGATGTATGCCGGCCAGCTCGTCGAGACAGCCGCTGTGCAGGAGCTGTTTGATCAGCCTAGAAACCCATACACACTTGCACTGCTTGAGTCGCACCCCTCACGGGCAATGAGTGGGCAGCGACTGTCCGTCCTAGAAGGCCGAGTACCGCCTCCTGGATCATGGCCCTCGGGTTGCCGGTTCGCGGCCCGCTGCCGATTTGCCAGCGAGGAGTGTGTCGCGAACGTGATCCCACTGCTGGAGGTTGGCGACGGCCGGCTCTCGCGTTGCATTCGTGTGGACGAGGTCTTTGCGGAGGCGACAGCATGACAGCACACGATCCTCTCCTTGAGGTGTCTGCCGTGTCCGTGCAATACCGCCGTGGCCGATCCATTCTGAGCGCGCTAAGCGACGTTTCGTTCACGGTGGGCGCCGGTGAGTCGGTTGGACTGGTTGGTGAGTCAGGATCAGGTAAGTCAACCATAGCTCGCGCGGTTCTCGGACTCGCCCCGCTGCACTCTGGCGTGATCAAGTTCAGCGGCGGTGACGTGACTCACTTGCGGTTCAAGCAACGGCGCGATCTGTACCGCGAGATTCAGATGGTCTTTCAAGATCCCTACAGCTCGCTCAACCCAGCCCGCACCGTCGGAGGGACGCTCGCCGAACCACTAGAGGCCATCGGACACTTCAGCAAGGCGGAAGTTAGGTCCCGCGTTTACGCCAGCTTGGAGCGTGTAGCTCTGCCGACAGAAGCTGCCAGCAGATATCCCCAAGAGTTTTCAGGCGGCCAGAGACAGCGAATAGCGATCGCTCGTGCTCTCATTCTCGCGCCCCGGCTTGTGATCTGTGATGAAGCAGTTAGTGCGCTTGATCTTTCCGTCCAAGCCCAAATCCTCAATCTGCTGCAGGACCTTCAGGTTGAGAGCGGCCTCAGCTATTTGTTCATCTCCCACGATCTCGAAGTGGTGCAGTACTTATGCGAGCGTGTCGTCGTGCTCTACAAAGGCCAAGTGATGGAGACCGGGCCGGTACACGAAGTGACGAGTAACCCAGCCCATCCGTACACGGCTGCCCTTCACGAGGCGTCGCCGCTCCCGGACCCACGAGCGCAGCGTGCCAGGCAGATTGCTCGCGAAGCTGTTCCTTCCGAAGACACATCGGTTGGCGGTGGTGCCACACCCGCTGCGTGCCCGTTCGCACCGCGATGTCCGCATGTCCGCCCCCGATGTCGGACCGAACGGCCCCAACTGCGTAGAGCCGAACGGGATGCTCTGGTCGCCTGCCATCAATATCCGGAGTGGCGTGAGGAAGTTCGTCCGGCGAAGTCCTCCAGTGCGGAGGAGGAAAAGCATCTAGCCGATGCGAGCTAGCGCTGACGTCATGCGGAGGCGTGTCACGAGCGCGCGACGCGCGGCTAAAGATTGGAAGGAACCCGGGGTTCAGATCAATCGCCCAGCCCGACGACGAGCCGGGAGAACGTGTCTAACACGGCGCAGCAGCAGCCCAGCTCAATCGCTTCTGGCGTTCCAGGGTCGGAGGCCTCTCGCAAAGGGGAGCGCTCAAAGAGCAGTTCCGATAGCACACAGCCCGGGAGGAAGAAGTTGCACCACGCGCTCTTAGCGGCCGAGATCGTCTCCGACGAGATCAGCCAACAACGGGAGACAAACCACGACGTAACCGCGGTGGCCGATCAGGTTGCTGCGCTTGACCCGGTCAAGGACTCTGACCGCCTTTGGGAGCTGGTCGACGAGCTCGGACGCGCACAACAGACCGGTTGGCAGTACGTGGAGCCCAGCAACCACGAGGCGATCATTGAGGTACTGCCTCCAGACACCGGCACCGCGTCGGTGGATGACTCGACGATGCGCGAGAAGATTCATGGTGGCTGGCTTGGCCGGATCGCTGGCTGCAACCTGGGCAAGCCAGTCGAGCGAGGTCCAGGTCCACAGTGGACACGCGCGCACATCAAGAGCTATCTAGAGCTCGTCGATGCTTATCCGCTTCGCGATTACATCCCGAAGACCGACGAAGAGATCGACGGATACGTGTTCGTCGAGTGCTGGCCGAGAACCACGCGCGGACGCGTGAGCGGCTCCGCTCGTGACGACGACATCGATTACGCGATCCTGGGCGTTCACCTTCTGGACAAGTACGGTCGCAGCTATACGTCCGAGGACGTTGGGCACGAGTGGCTGACCCTGCTGCCATTCCTTCAGATCTACACCGCTGAGCGGGTGGCGATGCGGAACCTGATTTACGGGCTTAAGCCGCCCGCGACAGCCTCGTACCGCAACCCGTATCGCGAGTGGATCGGCGCCCAGATCCGGGCTGACGCGTTCGGCTGGACCAATCCCGGCGCACCCCGTGCGGCCGCGCTGCTGGCGATTTCGGACGCCACGCTCTCGCACACCGCGAACGGGATCTATGGCGAGATGTGGGCAGCGGCGCTGATCGCTGCCGCTTTCACGGCAAGCAATGCCCGTGAGGCGCTGAGCGTTTCGCTGCAGCACATCCCGCCGCACAGCCGACTGGCGGAGGCATTGAGGGACGTCCGATTGTGGTACGACGCTGGTCTCAGCTGGTCCGACGCGATGGACAGGGTCGACGACACCTATGGCCATTATGGCTGGGTGCACACGATCAACAACGCCGCTGCGGTCGCAGCTGCGGTGCTCTGGGGCGACGGCGACTTCTCCGCCACCATCGGTTATGCCGTGCAAGCCGGAATGGACACCGACTCAAACGGCGCGACAGCCGGGTCGGTCGCAGGGGTCTTCGCCGGCGCGGAGAGCATCCCCTCGCACTGGGTTGACCCGCTCGAGGACCGAATCACAACGGCCGTATTCGGCTACGACAACGTGCCAATTTCGGATCTAGCCGAGCGAACGATTCTTCTCGCTCAGCACGCCTAATCGACGGTCGGGGGAGCATCGTGGCAAAGACAGAAGTCGTCGTCCTCGGCAGCATCAACATCGACACCACGCTCACAGTCGCGAACCTGCCAAGTCCAGGAGAAACGATCATCACCCAAGCCGTGAGCCGCGGATTCGGTGGCAAGGGGCTTAATCAAGCAGTGGCCGCCGCCCGCGAGGGAGCGGCCACTGCGATCATCGCCTGCGTCGGAAGCGATCTGGATGGTGAGGATGTTCATCGCCTCCTGGAGACCGAGGGAATTGCCACCACGCTGATCCGCACCGTTGATGGGGCGACCGGCAGTGCGGTGGTAATGGTCGATGGACAGGGCGAGAACACAATCGTCGTCGCCTCGTTGGCCAACGACGCGCTGCAGGGTCTGTCTCCCCAGGATGAGGAGGCCCTCGCTAATTGCGAGGTGCTCCTTTGCCAGCTTGAGGTTCCCATGGCCACCGTCGCGGCAGCCATGAGAACCGCGAGCGGGCACGGAGTGATCACGGTGCTGAACGCCGCCCCTGCGATGCCGCTCCCGTCCGAGTTGAGCGTGGCGGTCAGCATCCTGGTCGTAAACGCAGGCGAGGCGCGGACAATCGCATCGAGCCTGGCCGCCTCAGACAACGGCGACAACGAGTTCGCCCCGCTGCTAACGATTGCGCCTGAGGTGATCGTGACCCGCGGCGCCGAAGGCGTGGACTACCTCAACTGCGACGGCAGGCGCTATCACGTGTCCGCGTGGCAGGTGCCGGTGCTCGATACCACCGGTGCCGGCGACGCCTTCTGTGGAGCGCTGTGTGCCGGTCTCGCCACCGGTATCGAGACGAGTCAGGCAATACAGATGGGCGTGCTGGCCGGTGCTCGAGCGGTTCAGCAGCCTGGAACCCAGGCGCGCTCGACTGGAACCGACGGCCGTGCGTCGATCGACATCGCACAGTCCTTCTGAGTATGCCCGCGACTGGACCTACGGCATGACCCACCGCACCAGTCACCACCGCAACTATTGCGCGGCTTTTCGTCACAGCGCCCCATAAGGAAGGTAGGTGCCCCCGGTAGTGCCCCCGGCAGTGTCTGGGTTCACGACATATGTCTCAGGTGATACGTCTCTCATGAGCCGCGACATATGTCTCACTGCTGACCGGCGTCGGTCCTACGGCCCAGCCCTAAAGGGCTGGGCGAGGGTGGTCAGCGGCGACTCGGCCAGGGCCGGCGCCCGCGGTCTCGCTCGATGCGCCGTTCCCTCAGTCTCAGAAGGCGATCATGAGCTCCCCGGCGACGTCTCTGGTGCCGGGTAGATGACTCATCGCCAGGATTCTCAGCACGCGGGATTTAGCCCGACGACAAAAGAGCCCGGCCGCTGGCCGAGCTCCCAAACATGAGACCTATGTCCCGACTCACCTGAGACACATGTCCGACTCATCACAGTAGTGCCCCCGGCAGGACTCGAACCTGCGACCTTCGGTTCCGTAGGTTCGGGGTGTTTGATGCCCAATGGTGATGCCCAGCACGCTTGGCTTTGGAGTCTCCCCGCGACAGAAGTCGCGTTTGGTGGGGCGTCTGCAGGGATTTAGTTGAGTGGAGCCAACCGGGATCGAACCGGTGACCTCCTGCTTGCAAACCAGTTGATCGGTACTGGGCGCGATGAGCAGGACTGGGTGCACGATGGGCTCCCCAACCCCCGGTTTCGCGCGCCGGTCCTAAGATTGCGCAGATCTGCTGACTTGTACCCAACGACTGTACCCAACGGTTGCGAGCGCAATAAACGGCGCCGTTGAGCGGGACAAAAAGTGCTGATTAGCAGGACTTCTCGAAGCAGGGGAGACAGGACTCGAACCTGCAACCCCCGGTTTTGGAGACCGGTGCACTACCAATTGTGCTACTCCCCTTCGGTCGAGCCATTGTAAGAGGCTCGGGGCAGAGCCGTCCGTGCAGTGCAGAAGCGTCCGGCGTTTGGCCACTAAGCTTTGTCCTCGCTGCGGGCGAAGTGTTGTGGTTGCACAGAAGCCTTCCAAGCTTCTAGGGCGGGTTCGATTCCCGTCGCCCGCTTAGCGAAATGAGCCGCGTCTTGCGCTGAAATCGCGCGGTGAGCGTCGTCAGCGCGCCGGGATCAACTCGAGCTCGGCGTCGGCCTGCGGCGGCGCGTGCAGCTGCTCGGTCAGCTCCGCTGCCCGGGAGCGCATGCGCTCCACGTTCGCCAGCTTGATGTGCTCGTAGCCGCGCACCATGTCGGGCAGCTGCAAAATCTGGAGGACGACGGCTGCGGTCGTCGGCTTTAGGTCGGCGAGCGCAGCGCTGGCCAGTTCGCGGTACTCCTCGATCAGGGCCCGCTCTACACGCCGCACCTCGGTGCGCCCGAACAGGTCAAACGAGGTGCCGCGCAGCCGTCGCGACGCACGCAGCGCCCGGAACATTGGCACCGCCGAGCGGCCGATGCGAAGCTTGCGCTTCATCCCAAGCGCGCGCAGCAGCGGCGGGTGAAGCAGCACCTTCACGCGCACGTCGTCGCCGAACTCAGCGTGCAGACGTGCCTGCTCGATCGAATCGAGGTGCAACCGCGCGACCTCGTACTCGTCCTTGTAGGCCATCAGCTTGAAAAGGCCGTCCGCATAGGCCTTCGTGAGCTCGACGCCACCGCTGCCGAAGCGCTCATCCACGGTCGCGGCCACCGACTTCACCTCCGCCGCAAAAGCCTGCGCGTAGCGTGCGTCCTGGAACGCCGTCAGCTCTGCCTCGTAGCGCTCGACCAGGTCCGCCAGCGTGCGGCCGGTGTGGACCGCTTCCGCCTCCGGAGCGTGTCCGGCCGCCGCCGCAGGCAGCAGGTCCGGCCGCGCGACCGCCGCCCGACCCCATCGGAAGGCCGCCAAGTTGGCCTCGACCGAGGCACCGTTCAGCTCTAGCGCGCGTTCGATCGCGTCGGCTCTCAGCGGCAGGCAGCCGTGCTGATAAGCGGCTCCGATCAGCAGCATGTTGGCCTGCAGGTGGCTCCCGAACAGCTGCTCGGCGAGTGTCTCGGCCGCGAACGCGACAGTGTCCTCGTCGCGCGTCAGGCGCCGCACGCGCGTCACCAGACGCTCGGGATCGGGCGCGAGCACATCAGGATCCAAAACCATCGACGCCGTTGGTGTCATATCCAGATTGAGCACCGCGACCGTGCGCGCCGGGTTGAGCACCTCGACCGTCTGGGACGCCACGGCGCCGAGCAAGTCGAAGCCGATCAGCACGTCGACACCGGTGTGGCTCGCGCGGATCTGACCGTCGATCGGTGTGGAGGCCAGCCGTAGATCGGAGATGACGGGGCCGCCCTTCTGGGCGAGCCCCGTCTGGTCAAGCGCTGCCGTATAGCGTCCCTGCAGGTGCGCGGCAGTGCGCAGAATCGCCGCCGCGGTCACCACGCCGGTGCCGCCGACGCCGGGCATGCGAATGAGTGCGTCCTCGGGAACGCGCAGCACCGGCTCGGGCAGGTCCGCCGGCGGCTCCGGATGAGCGGCGCGAGCGCGCGGCGTGGCCGCCGGCTCGACAACGAGGAACGACGGGCAGTCGCCCTTTATACAGGTCATGTCCAGGTTGCAGGAGCTTTGATGGATCCGGGTCTTGCGCCCGAACTCGGTCTGCACGGGCTGCACCGACAGGCACGAGGACTTCTCGCCGCAGTCGCCGCAGCCCTCGCACACGCGCTCGTTGATCCAGACGCGCTCGGGCGGGGTCTCGAGCTGGCCGCGCTTGCGCATCCGTCGCTTCTCCGTCGCACAGCGGTCGTCATGGATCAGGACCGTCACGCCCTCGACCGCCGCGAGCTCGGACTGCACCTCTGCGATCTCGTCGCGGTGGCGCACCGACGCGATCTGTGCGAGCTGCACACCGTGGTAGTGCTCAGGCTCGGGTGTCGTGATCACGACGCGGCGCACGCCCTCGGCGGCGAGCTCGTTGACCAGTTCCGGGACCGACATCTTGCCCTCGGGCTGCTGGCCGCCCGTCATCGCCACCGCGTCGTTGTAAAGGAGCCGGTAGGTGATGTTCACCCCGGCCGCCAATGCCGCCCTGATTGCCAGCGACCCCGAGTGGTGGAAGGTCCCATCACCCAGGTTCTGGGTGAAGTGGCGCTCGTCGGCAAAGGGGGCGAGGCCGAGCCACTGTGCGCCCTCGCCGCCCATCTGTGGCATTCCGAGCACGTGTCCACGGCGGTCGTTTTCCTCGAGCGCGACCATCGTGTGACAGCCGATGCCGACGCCGATCAACTGCTCGGAGCCGACCCGCGTCGAGGTGTTGTGTGGGCACCCCGAGCAGAAGTACGGAGTGCGCTTGAGCTCGAGCGCGAGGCGATCGAGCGGGTCGGCGCGATCCGCGACGGCCGACTGCATGCGTTCGAGCAACTCAGGCGGAACGCCGTCGGACGGCAGCACGCGCAGCAGCGCACGCGCGACATCATCAGAGGAGACGGCGCCGCCGATCGGCAGCAGCTCGCGCCCCTCGCGATCCTGCTTGCCGAGCACCCAGGGTGGATGCGGCGCCCGGTAGAGCGCCTCCTTGAGGTGCGCCTCGACGAACGGCAGCTTGTCCTCGACGACGAGCACCGTCTCGAGCCCGTCGGCGAACAGTCGCAGCTGTTCGCTCGCGAGCGGCCACGGCATCGAGAGCTGCACCAGCCGCAGCCCCAGGGTCTCCCAGTCCTCGCGGTCGAGTCCGAGGTCGGCGAGCGCTCGCAGCACGGCCTGATGGCCGATCCCGGACGCGACCACGCCGATGCGCGGACGCCGCGCGTCGAACACGACGCGGTTCAGCTGTGCCTCCGCGGCGTACTCCTGCACACGCTCGAGCCGCGCCGTGAAGAGGTCATGTTCGGCCACGAGGTTCGACGGCGTCAGCAGTATCGGCGGCGAGTGCGACTCGCGCAGGGCAAACGTAGGCACCGCTTCGATTGCCGCCCCCGCCACCGCGATCCCGGACGAATCGGCCAGCTCGGTGACGATCTTCAGCCCGGTCCACACGCCCGCATGGCGCGAGATCGCAACCGCATGCTGCCCGAGCTCGAGGAGCTCGGCGATCGTGCCCGGGGCCAGCACCGGAATCACGAGACTTCGGCACATCGGCTCGCAGGCACCCGGGACGGTCGAGGACTTGGCCATCGGGTCGTCCCCGATCAGCGCGACGGCACCGCCCAGCGGGGCGGTGCCGGACAAATTGCTGTGGCGAATCGCGTCTGCCGCGCGATCGAAGCCGGGCGACTTCCCGTACCAGAAGCCGGTCACGCCCTGCTTGGTCGCGCCCGGTAGCTCGCCGAGCAGCTGCGTGCCGCCGACGGCGGTCGCCGCAAGTTCCTCGTTGAGCCCTGGGCGGAAGACGATGCCCGCCGGCGCCAGGTGGCGCGCGGCTCGCTGGAGCTCGATGTCGAGCCCGCCGAGCGGCGAGCCGGGATAGCCACTCACGAACACG
>Ga0182024_10001404_pt1 | contig 62176 bp, 54 predicted proteins | sample P32metaG_FD_120480 | JGI IMG/M metagenome (GOLD analysis project Ga0182024, IMG submission 120480) | Permafrost microbial communities from Stordalen Mire, Sweden - P3-2 metaG (Illumina Assembly) | ecosystem: Environmental > Terrestrial > Soil > Wetlands > Permafrost | place: Sweden: Stordalen...
CTTCCTTCTCGATGAAGAGGTCGCCGGCGGGGATGTAGGCCTCGGGCTGGTAGTAGTCGTAGTAGGAGACGAAGTACTCGACGGCGTTGGAGGGGAAGAAAGATTTGAACTCGTGGTAGAGCTGCGCGGCGAGGGTCTTATTGTGCGCGAGGACGAGCGCGGGGCGCTGGACCTCTTCAATGATGCGGGCCATGGTGAAGGTCTTGCCGGAGCCGGTGACGCCGAGCAGGACCTGGTCCTTCTCACCGGCGGCGAGGCCGGCGACGAGCTCGCGGATGGCGCGGGGCTGATCGCCCTGAGGGGTATAGGTGGTGGCGAGCTGAAAGTCCATAGACTGGAACCGGTCTCCTATATAGCACGCGTGGCTCGCGTGGGTTATGGAACCCGCTTCGTTGCGGGTTCCACCGCAGTCTCGCCCAGATTCGGGGATGTTTATGAGACCGGTTCGACCCAGAATAGCAGGTTGGCGAAGAAGAGGCGAAGGAGGGACGGCGGTGGCTGCGGGCGTGTCTCTTGACAAAGCATAACCGTATGGTTATGGTTATGGTGTGACAGCAGCCAATGCCAATCCCGTGTTCCGCGCGCTGGCGGATCCAACGCGCAGGGCGATCTTCGAGGAGCTGACGCGGCAGGGCGAACAGACGGTGCATGCATTAACTCGCTATGCGGGCGTGTCGCAGCCTGCCGTCTCCAAGCACCTGACGGTGCTGAAGCGGGCGAAGCTGGTACGGCATCGCCGCGAGGGACGCGAGACCCACTATCGCGCACGGCCGGATGCGCTGGTGCCGATGGTGGACTGGCTGAAGCTGTACGGTGCTTTCTGGCGCGAGCGGTTCGATGAATTGGAAAAACTACTGAAAAGGATGGATGGATAAATGAGCGATGCAGCCGAGAGTCCGCGCAGCCTAGTGGTCGAGAGAGTATTTCCGCATCCGCCGGAGAAGCTGTGGCGCGCGCTGACGGAGGGCCCGCTGCTCGCGCAGTGGATGATGAAGAACGACTTCGAGCCGGTGGTGGGGAAGAAGTTCCAGTTCCGGGCCGACCCGATGCCGAACTGGAATGGCGTTGTCGACTGCGAGGTGTTGACGGTCGAGCCGTTCGAGCGCCTCTCCTATAACTGGGGCGTCGGCGGAGACGAGAGCGGGCTGCAATGGGTGGTGCTGTGGACGCTGACTCCAGCAGAGGGCGGCACGCATGTTCGCATGGAGCAGTCCGGCTTCCGGCCGGAGCAGCAGCAGGCGTACCAGGGTGCAAACTACGGCTGGCAGAGGTTTTTCGGTGGGTTGGAGAAGGTGCTCGGCGGGTTGGACTGAGCGCAAAAACACATTGCCGATTGGACTGGCACGGTTCCAGTCCAGCATCAGCCTTGCAAGCGGATCCACGCCAGCCATAGCACCACAGCAGCATAAAAGGTCAGGTTCGCTACTCGGGTCCAGTGAACCGTTACCAACTCACGCATGAGCTCCGGGCGGTTGCCCTCGCGCTCAATCTTCAACTGCAGGGGAACCCAGTAAAGCAGGGAGAGGAAGAGAACAGCCTGAAGCGCCAGCGCGGCAACCAGCAGCCAGCGCGGCGCCCCGGCCGGAGGAAAGAACCAAAGAAGCACGGCGCCAGCAGCCGAAAGACCCATAGGCGCGAAGATTACGCCGAAGATGCTATGAAAATGTTTTTGCTGGTAGGCGGGAAAATCCTCCGGACGCACCATGGGCCATAGCGGGAAGAGCACCACCTGAAACGTCCATATGTCACCCACGCGATAGAGCGCGAAAGTGAGCGCGAAGAGCAGGATCAGATCGTTCGCGAGAGCTGGATGCGGCATGTTTATCCTCCGGTGTTGGCGTCATGACAGTTGATTTAGGACGTCCCGAAGCACAAGCTTCAGATGACCCAGCGTCTCCCCAGACACGCTTGAGAGGCCGGCGCTGTATTCGCTGGCTCGCGCCTTCGTCAGGCGCTGCAGGAAAGCATTTGCCTTTGAAGTCGTGGCGATCTTCTTCTTTCGTCGATCCGCGCTGTCTTCTATTCGTGTTACGAGCCTCAGCCGGACAAGCCGATCGACAGCCTGGCTGACCGCAGGCAAAGAAAGATTCAGCATCTCTGCGAGGCCGGATGCACTCGACGGGCCCGCTTGACGCAGGCGTGTGAGTAGCAGGACCTGCTGCAGAGTGACCTGCGCATCCGCCATGATTCGCAGCGTCTCGCCACTTCCGTGAGAGACACGCTTCACGACATCCGAGAGAAGGGTTCCGGCTGAGCGGCCATCGATTATCATGGTCGAATTACACGTTCACGTTCATGAACAGTTAACTCATATTAAATAATAATTCGGGCAGTCCTCAGTTGTCAAACCTCGGCCCGATGATTGGCTGGTCGCAGCCATGATCTCTATCGCAGGTGAAGGAGATATAGATCATCAAATCCCGTTAACTGTCGCCAACAGAGCAAACCGCTCACCTAGTAACAGGCCACATCCGGAACTTTGTATGCTGCGGGCTAGGAGCGCTATTTGACACTCCCGGTTCCAGCCGGATGTCGTCGTAATAGGTCGTAGTGGACGGAGCCGCGAAGAAGGACGTGGGGCCTGGTTAGGCGAAACTCGTCACGAATCTGTCCGTCGCTTCTTTGGTTGCTGTGTGTTGAGGGCCACGGCGGCGCGGATGAGGGCTTTGAGGGCCTTCTGGTTAATCTTGTCGCCTTCGCGGAGGTCGATGGCGCGCCGGATCCTGCCCCCAAGGCTGGAGTTGAAGAGGCCTGAGGGGTCAGGCAACGAGGCGCCCTTGGCGAAGGTCATCTTGACCACGCTCTTGTAGGTCTCGCCGGTGCAGATAATCCCGCTGTGGGACCAGACGGGCGTCTCCCACTTCCACTCCTCGACGACTTCGGGGTCGGCTTGCCAGATCAAGGTGCGGAGGTGGGAGAGCATCTCTCCGCGCCAGTCGTCCAGTTGCAGAATTCTGGCGTCGATCTGAGCGGACGCAGAATTCGACGGGCGGGAAGGTGCTTTTGAGGCAATCTTCCGGGTGGGTGCTGGTCTGCTGGTCTTGCTGGTTATCTTCTTTGCCGTCATAGGATAACTCCGTAACGATTCAGCAGAATACACCAGAAGCGCCGCGGTGATCGAAGATGGGACTTGAATCGTAATATCCTAATATTATGTCGTCCAGGCATATCCTAATATTATGTCGTCCAGGCGACGGGAGATCACTTTCGAGCGTCTAACCGAGTATGGCAGCGTAACCTGCCCTTCTCTTCAGAGACGACAATCCCGCCTTTCCGGTGCGGTTCTTGCGAACTGACCCAAGAAAGGGCGGCCAATGTCTGCTCCAATCAGCAACCTTTTCCTGTCCGGCCTCTCCTACGAAAGCCGCGAATGGCTCGTCTCTCGATGCGTAGAAGTTGAGCTTCCTCTTCACACGCTGCTCTACGAGGCTGAGATTGCTCCCCGCCACGCTTATTTTCTGACCTCCGGCCTGGCTTCCGTGGTCACTCCCATGGCAAGCGGTGAAGCGGCCGAGGTCGCTTTCATCGGACATAAGGGCCTGGTGGGCAGTTTGCACCTGCTAGGTCCAACCTCCGTATCGACACGCTGCATGATGCAACTCGGAGGCAGCGGCCTCAGGATTCCATTCGCCGCTCTGCAAAGCAAGTTCGAAGCCTCTGAGGAGATTCGAGGGCGCGTCCTGGAGTTTGTTCAGGAACAGGCTGTGATGGTGGGCCAGATCGCAGGGTGCAACCGTCTGCACAGCGCAGAACAGCGCCTGGCCCGCTGGCTTTTGATGGCCCAGGACCGGACGCAATGCGACATGCTCAGGTTCACACAGGAATACCTGGCGGAGATGATCGGAACGCAGCGAACGACGGTCACCGTGCTTGCGGGCGAACTGCAGCGGCGCGGCCTTATCCGCTACAGCCGGGGCAGCGTCCACATCGTAAACCGTGACGGCCTGGAGGCGGTCGCGTGCGAGTGCTACCTCGTTACAAAGCGCCTGCACGCCAACCTCTATAGCCGAGACAGCAAGCCTGTCACCGCAAATGGCAGTCATCCCACGCCTTCTGAGGTCTCTCACTTGCTGGAGTTGAGGTAAGGGCGCTAGTTTTTTTGCTGGGCATTCCGCGAGGGGCAAGTTCTGTAGCTGGCTGAGCGGTTACTCGGAGACGGCGCGGAGGGATTGCGGGCCGTGTTCGGTGGAGGGCGACTTGGGCATATCGCCGGGATCGGCCGCGGCGCTGGGATCGGCTGCGGGGCCGGCTCCGTTTGCGGCGGAGATGTTTGCATTTGCGGCGTGGGTGATTCCGTTGGAGTCGCTGTTGGATGCGCTGCGTGAGTCGCAAGAGCCCGCGGCCCACAGGCAGGGGTCGAGGCCGGGAAAGATGTTGTCGCGCTGCTCGATCTCGGCGAGGCGGAGGGTCATGTGCTCATTGAGCACGCAGTCGTGCGCGAAGGCCTGCCAGATCCCCTTGAGCTCGAGGAACTGATCGTTGTGGGTGAGGAAGCGCGACTCGGCGTAATCGCGCGCGGCGCCGGTGGTGATGAGGAACTGCCAGTCGGAGGACTCGAGCAAAAGCAGCTCGCGGCAGAGCTGCTGCACGATGCGCGTGCCCAATTCAGACTCGCGCCACTGCATGGCGGTGCAGACATCGCGGGTGAAGGTCTCCGCGGGATAGAGGTGGGTGTAGGTCCAGGAGGTCTCCGGGTTGAGCCAGACCTGGTGGCCGCCCTCTGCGCCCCAGGAGCCCTCCGGCATGGCGATAAAACCGGCGCGGGGATAGCGGTCGAGATAGTCGCTGCAGGTAATGGTGGCGACGGTGCAGTTGCGCTCATGCAAGTTGCGGCAGACGGCCTCCAGCCACATGGAGCCCTCGAACCACCAGTGGCCGAAGAGCTCGGCATCGAATGGAGCGCACAGGACGGGAGGAATGGCGCGGCTGAAGCCGGAACGGAGCGACTCGCTGACCAGAGAGACGAAGTGGGCGGCGTGTTCGCGCACGCGCTCGGCGGCTTGCTCGGGCCAGTAGACGAGCTTGTCGCCCATATCGACGCCGGGGCCGGTGACCTGCCAGTAGCGATGGCCGCCGGGGAAGCGCTTCTTGTGGAAGTCGAGATAGTTGGGGTCGGCCGGGTAGCCGGCGTCGCCGGACCAGACCTGCAGGCCGGTGCTGGGATCGCGCGGGAAGACGGTGGCGGCGAAGCGCTTGTCGGGTCCCATGACGTAGGGGCCGTCGACGTAGTAGGGCTGGTAAAGATCGCGGGCTGGGCTGCGGGCGACGCGCTCCAGACGCGGGGTGGGGGGAAGGCGACTCTCCGGCGGGCCGTAGGGCGAGGGCGCGCGCATGGACTCTTCGACCAGATGAGAATCGACGAAGAAGTATTCGAGTCCGGACTCGGCGAGGGCCTGCTCGCTGCCGATGCGTTCGAAGCCAAGGGAGGGTTCGGTAGCGCCGGCGTGGGTGACGGGATAGTCCCAGAAGCCCGCAGGGCGATAGCCGCACTCCGGCAGCCAGATGCCGCGGGGGCGCCGGCCGAGATGGCGCTCGTGGGTGGCGACGGCGATGCGCACCTGGGCGCGCACGCTCTCGTCGGTGCCCAGAAGCGGTATGTAGCCATGGGTCGCGGCGCAGGTGATGACCTCAATGGCGCCGGTGTCGGCGAAGTGGCGGAAGCCGGCGACGATGCTGCCGCCGAGGGCATTGAAGTCGTCCAGCGCGGTGGAGAAGAAGCTGCCCCAGAAGCGCGCGGTCGCGGCGAGGTGCTGGTCGCCGGCCTGCAGGAAGAAGGCCTCGTCCTCGCGGGCGGCGAGGACCTTGCGCGCGAGATATTTGGGGAACTCTGCGATGAAGTGCGGGTGTGCGAGCTGCTCCAGCAGGATGGGCGAGAGGTTGAGGTTGAAGTTGGCGGGGATGCCATCGCGCTCAAGATTGCTGAGCACGCGTAGCAGCGGGAGGTAGGTCTCGGCGGCGACCTCGTGCAGCCACTCGAGGCCATGCGGCCATGTGCCGTGGTTGACCACCCAGGGCAGATGCGCATGGAGCGTGAGGGCGAGAAAGCCCGCCGGAGTTTCCTTTGCCTTCGTCAAAAGCGCCCTCAACGTGCTGGCGGGTATGCCGGTTAGGTGCCGTGTGAGGTTGGGGAGTTGCCCGGACGGGACGGGCGGTCCCAGGAGCGTATGCGTCGAGAATCGTGCGCGTCGAGAATCAGTGTGCACTGATTGGATTACGCGCGGAAGAATAGGTTGCAGGTTGGAAGGCGCCGCAATCCGAAACGGAACCTACGCAAGGCCGTGTGGACTACTATGCGGATTACTGATCGGTGTGGCGTTCGAGGGTTGGGCCGGGGTTGGAGTCTTCTCTCGGACCCGCGCCGCCAGGGTTTACGTGCACGATGATGGGATCAGAGAGATGGAAGCGGATGACGGTCTCCGAAGGGATTTGCACTTGCTGGCCGCGAGTGACGCCATTAGCGCCGGCGCCGATGCCGCCGCCTGCGGCCGCGCCGATGGCAGCGCCTTTGCCTCCGCCGAGGATGCCGCCGAGGATGGCCCCGACAGCCGCGCCGCCGCCAGTCTTCTCCGCGGTGTTTTTGCCGCGGCCCGCGCCCTCTTTGGAGAACTGCTCGGTGGAGACGTCGATGCGCTCGCCGCGGTGGGAGATGGAGGAGAGCGAGATGGTGAGCAGAGAGCTGCCCTTGAAGTGCGCGGCGTCCTTGGCCTCGTCCACATGGCCGGTGACGGGCGTGCCCTGCGCGAGGACGACGAAGTCATCGACGATGATGTCGGACGCGATGGAGCCGGTGAACTTATCGCCCGTCTGGGTGGTCGCCGAGTCCAGCGTCTGCGTGATGCGGACGGGGATGGCGGTGCCGGAGGGCAGGGTGATGTTGTGCGCGACCGGCGGCTGCGGAGGCGGCGGAGCCTGAGGCATGGGCGGCGGTGCGGCCTGCGCCTGATCCATCGCGCTTCCACCTCCGCCGAGCCACGGCCCAATGTTACGCACGATGGGAGCCGGTTGTGGCGACCCGTGCGGCGCAATCGAAGGCGACGGCTTCGTGGGTTTCTCTATTAGGATCGGCGCACGCTGCGCGGCGGCCGGAGCCGACGGTGCGACTGCGGCAACAGCGGGCTGGACCGGCGCCTGCACCACCAGGTTGTTGACGACGGTGCGGATGCCGGCGACCTGCGCGGCGTCACCGCCTGCGGTGGTGCGGGCGTCATCGCTGGAGACAGTGCCGGTGAGGGTGGCGACGCCGCCGGAGACCGCGGTCTGGATCGATTCGCCGCGGAGGTTCTGGTCGGAGAACAGGCGGCTTTGCACCTGGGTGTTCAGGGTGGCGTTATCGGTTGCGGCTCTTTTGCAGCCGGCAATCAACGAGAGCGCGAGAACCGCAGCGCATGTGGCTGTCCATATCCTGTTAGCGTTCATCCGTTCCCCTTCGTGCTTTGTGCCTCTTCTTGCGTTTGTGCGATGCGTCTTGTCGGCCCGCGCAACCCGATTCCTCGCGTAATCGTACCCTTTTTTATTGGACGCGCGCATCACGAGAAATGGTTAATAGATAGACATGTTGAATAATATGGCCAATAGGAAGAATTAGATGCCGCAGTACGTCCACTTTTAGAGGGTACAGAACATGACAGGTGCGGCCAACGAATTCTTTGCTGAGGTACAGCGCGCACGCAAAAAGATATTCACGGCATTTTTTGTGTTGGGTCTATGTGTCCTAGTAGGTGGCGCCGTCGTAGCGCAGTTCATTCAACCGTTCCCCGACGCCATTTTTATGGCTGTCTGTAGCATTGGCCTAATTGTGTTTATATCGGTTCCGATTTGGAGGTTGCAGAGGATGCGGTGCCCCTATTGTGATCGTCCGGCTGGCGTCAGCCTATTACCATTCCGACATTTTTCCTGTAGACGATGCCACAGAAGCATCGGGGAGGACATGGGAACGAAGCGGACAGTCTGAACGTGCCGGCAGAAGGCCTTGTGAATAGATGCTTGTCAGGCAACCTCCGGGGACGCGTCGACTGGGCACAACCTGAGGCGCAGGCGCGGCATCCACCCAGAGGGAGAGTGGATACTTTCGTCAACAGTGCTGTGGGACGGAATAGCATGCCATCTATGCGCGATGCGCGACATAGGAGCGCGTCGGGTGATACCCTCCAGATGAGTTTGCAGGGGCGGGAGCAAGGTGAGCTTTCTCACCAAACCGGAAGGTTGGACAGGAGAAGACGATGGCTGACAACGAGAACGGATCGAATGGACTTGGATGGTTTCTGGCGGGGCTTGGAGTAGGCGCGCTGATTGGAGTGCTGTATGCACCGAAGGCGGGCAAAGAGACGCGCGAGGACATCGCGAACGGCGCGCGCGAGGCGAAGGAACGGGCTGAGGAGTTGATTGAGCAGGGAAGACAAAAGGCCGGCGAGTACGTGGAGCAGGGCAAGCAATATGTAGAGCAGGGCAAGCAGAAGGCCGGCGAGTTGGTGGAAGAGGGCAAGCGGCAGGCCAAGGAAAAGGTAGACATGGGCCGCGAGTACTACGAGAAGGGCCGCACGCAGTGGAGCCAGTATGTGGAGAAGGGCAAGAACCTGGTGAATGAGCAGCAGGCCAAGGTGGGCGCGGCGGTTGACGCCGGCAAAGAGGCGTACGTGAACACTACAGTAGAACCGCAGGCTTAGGCTGGGAAGAGAAGAGACTCGAACGATGGCAACGATTTGCTTGGCGATGAACCTGCAGCAGCCTGACTTGGCCACCACGAATCGCCTGATCATGATTTTTATCGGGATGATTGCGGTGGCCGCGGTGGCGCTGGCGATCGCGCTGATCGTGGTTGCGATGAAGGCCGTCGGCGCGGTGAAGGCGTTGACCGCGACTGCAGAGGACATGAAGGCGAAGGTGCTGCCGCTGTTGGATGTGGCGACCGACATCGGCAAGACGGGCCGCGAGATGCTGCACGACGCGGCGCCTAAGGTGAAGGTGATTACTACCAACCTGATGGAGACCAGTGACGCGGCGCGCTCCGCGGCGAAGCAGGTCGATGCCACGATTACGGACGTGAACCAGCGGACGCAGAAGCAGGTGGCGCGCGTGGACGGAATGGTGACCGCGGCGCTGACTACGACGGCCGAGGTGGTGGAGACAGTTGCCAACGGAATCAAAGGGCCGGTGCAGCGGGTGGCCGCGATGGCGGGACAGGCGTGGTATGCGGCGGAGGGGCTGCTGGCGCGCTTCTGGCCGCGAGGGCCGCGCGCGGAGTAAGCGGTTGGTAGAATGAGATTGTGCCGCAGTCTGTCCTCGATCTGAAAACTGAATCTGTGCAAGGGCCGGAGACCGAGGCGTTCGCGTCTGCGCGGCCGAAGGTGGGCTTCGTCTCGCTGGGCTGCCCGAAGAACCTGGTGGACTCCGAAGTGATGATGGGGCTGCTGGACCGAGCGGGCGGCGAGCTGACGGCGCGTGCGGAGGACGCGGAGATCCTGGTCGTGAACACGTGCAGCTTTATCGACTCGGCCAAGCAGGAGTCGGTGAACGCCATTTTGGAGATGGTGCAGCACAAGCGCGAGAACGGCGGGAAGGCGCGGCGGCTGATCGTGGCGGGATGTTTGGTCGAGCGCTACCGCGACGAGATTCGCAGGAACATTCCTGAGGTCGATGCGGTGGTTGGCACGGGCGAGCTGGAGGCGATTCTGGATGCGGCTGGTTTGACACCGCAAGCGCAGGTTGAGGCGCATGCGTCGCCGTTCAACATTCTGGTGAGCCGTGCGGCGAGCGCAGTGCATCAGCACTCACATCCGACGGAGATGGGCGCGCAGATTGCTGCGGAGCATACGACGCATTCACGCGCGGAGGGCGAGCGCCGAGAGCAGCAGGGAAGGTTTTCGCGGGCGCGGTGGGACGGCGCGACGGCCGCGCTGCCGGAGTATCTGTACACGGAGGACACGCCGCGGATTCTTTCGACGCCGCGCGCGTCGGCGTACATCAAGATCGCGGAGGGCTGCGACCATCCATGCAGCTTCTGCATTATTCCGCAGCTGCGCGGGAAGTTTCGCTCGCGGCGGCTGGAGTCGATTGTGGCCGAGGCGGAGCGGCTGATTGCGCAGGGCGTGCGCGAGATCACGCTGATCGGGCAGGACACGACGTGCTACGGCGAAGACCTGGGGCTGAAAGATGGGCTGGCGACACTGCTGGATGCGCTGGCGGTGCTGCCGGGACTGAAGTGGCTGCGGTTCCTGTATGCGTATCCGAACAAGATCACGATGCGGCTGCTGGAGACGATGGCGCGGCACGAGACGATTGCGAAGTATCTCGACGTGCCACTGCAGCATGCGAGTCCGAGCGTGCTGAAGCGGATGAAGCGCGGCGGAACGCCGGAGGTGTTTCTGCGGCTGATTGAGAAGGCGCGGGCGACGGTGCCGGGGATTGTGCTGCGGACGAGCTTTATCGTCGGCTTTCCGGGTGAGACGGAGGAGGACTTTGCGCAGCTTGAGGATTTCGTGAAGGCGGCGAAGATCGACTGGCTGGGCGTGTTCTCGTATTCGGATGAAGAGGGCGCGGCGGCGTTCGAGCTGGATGCGGCGCTGAAGGTGCCGAAGCGGACGATTGAGGCGCGGCGGCACAGGCTGATGAAGCTGCAACAGAAGATCAGCGCGAAGGCGAAGCGCGCGTGGGTGGGACGCGAGGTCGAGGTGCTGGTCGAGGGCGAGAGCGAAGAGACGGAGTTGCTGTGGCAGGGGCGGACCGCACTGCACGCGCCGGAGATCGACGGCAAGGTGCTGATTAACGACTTCGGGCCGCATGAGACGCTGGTGGCGGGGACGTTCTACCGGGCGGAGATTACCGAATCGCATGACTACGATGTGGTGGCGCGGATACTGGAGTAAGGTGGCTAGCTCCTTCCTCCCCTCCGCCCGGTACCTACCCCCCCTCCCCCATACTTTCGGTAAAGTATCCCTTTTACAGGGGTTAGAGCTGAAAGGTACCCGTGCTTACTGGCTAAAGTATCCCTTCTAATGGAGTTGCGGCCAAAGTATCCCTTCTAATGGACTTGCGGGCGGAGATGCCGGGAAAGGCTGCTCGCATGAGCGCAAGTCCGTCTGTTTTCTGTGTACTCTTCTATTTTAACGGATGGAGGGTAACTGTTATGCCAAGTATTTTGCGGAGATAAGTTATTGTTTTGCGGAGGGTTAGGCGACAATTGGGAGGATGAGGGGCTTGACAGGGCGCTGTGATCACGGGGTCGGGTAATTTTGGACGGTGATTTGAATCTTGTCTGTCACCCCGGCGAAATCGCCTGTCAGCGTCGCCGTCCCTTCACGAACTGCTTTGACCAAGCCGTTTTTATCAACGCTAATCGCTGGGTTCCCTTCGTTCTGCTCGACCGACAGCTTGATTTGGGAAGAATCTTCCAGATAGATAGGAAGCTTCACACCCTGGTAGGTGACCACTGGAAAGAGCCATCTCTGCCGTTCCACCTCATCGCCATAAACTGCCAATCTGAGCACAGGAAAACCTTGGTTGAGCTGAAACTTTTTAAGGCCGGTAGCCGATGGAACCACATTAAGATGAGCAGTTTGCCGCGCAAGCGTGTTGTCTGCATAAACGATCTGGACGAGAACATCGACCGGGCCGAGCTTCGATGGAGTAATCTCGATCGTCTTTGTAGATCCATTGTCCTGCACTATTTTGGCCAGGCCCCCGTCGAAATCCACGGACTTGGCGGATAGTACATAAGCCGGCGGCGCGGAGATCTTTCCGGGAGCTAAAGTGAGCGTGAGTTGGACAGGATTCCCTAGAGGAGCATCTCCATCAGGCACTTTCACGGACATTCTTTGATCCTCTTCTGTCCCGGGGTGACTGCTTCTTTCCCTTGCGTCATCGATGGATTCGCCCTTGAACACCAACAAGTCAGAGTCGCTTTGCTGGGGGACATCCTGCCGGGCCTCCGAGGCCTTCGGGCTTGAGGGAGGCTCGCTCTGTTGGGCGGGCACCGCCCTCTGTCCAACCGTTGCGCTGAGAGCGAGTAACAAGGAACAGATGAGAGGGCGGATGGTCGCACGAAGGGCCATTGCGGCTAACTATACCTGCGTAACCGTCAGAGTCAACCCGTTGACGGAGCGGACTGTTGAGGGGATCAGGCAAAAACGCGACCTCAGGGGCTAAAGCCCCTTCTCTTAAGGGCTGGGCGGCACGGCTAAAGCCGTGCCCTTAAGCAAGACGCGCGAGCGTGGGGGTAAAGCTCCAGACGCTCCGTTCTTCAAGGAAGCTTCAATGTACGGATATCGCGGAGCGCGGTGGGCTGTTCAGTTTCGCCCCTACTTTCATTTAGCGCGCGCCTTCAGCGCTCAAACTTTGCCCCGGTGGAAAGCGGTCGACACTCCTGAGATTGCCTCGTCTGGGCACGCCATTATTCCACCTGACCATACAGCGTTGGCACAGCCTGTGCTTCATGGCGCGACGGTAAGCGTGAGGTCGTCCACAGCTCGCACCCTTACTTGCGCGCCCTGGGCGACGGGCGACTCGCCCGCGGCCAATGTGGCCTTCCATATCTCTCCGCGGACTTCTACCTGGCCGACGGGGCCCTGGCCTGCAGGGGCGAGGGGGGTGATGGCGATGGCGGTGTGGCCGACCATGGCCTGCGGGCCGGTGAGGCGTTTCGCGCGGCGGGCCTTCAACGCAATCCATGCGAGACCGAAGCTGACGATGCCAAAGCCGAGGCCGGCGGCGGCGGCGACGCCGAAGTGGACGCGCATCTCCGGTGTGGGGCCGTTGACCAGCGTGGCGAGGCCGAAGATGAGGCAGAGCACGCCTGCGGTGGCGAGCACTCCGTGGCTGGTGAATTTGGCCTCGAGCACCATGAGCACCAGCGCGGCGAAGAGCAGAAGCACAGAGGTGTGCTGGATGGGCAGCAGGTTGAGGCCGAAGATGGAGAGCAGGACGAGCAGCGTGCCCAGCGCGCCGGGGACGATGGTGCCGGGGACGTTGAACTCCAGATAGATGAGCAGGCCGCCGCAGAGGAGAAGGAGCACGTCGAGGTCGGGGCTGGTGAGGCGGGTGAGCAGGCGCTCGCGGGTGGAGGGCGGGTCGACGACGAGCGAGGCGCGGGCGAGCTGCGGGCTGAGGGTTGTGCTGGTGCCGTTGAAGCGCTTAATGGTCTTGCCTGCTAGTGCTGATAAAAGATGCGCGTCGTCGGGCGCGACGAGATCGATGAGGTGCAGGTTGAGGGCCTCGGACTCGGAGTAGGACTTGGAGTTGCGCACGGCGTCCTCGGCGGCGGCGGCGTTGCGGCCGCGCACGGTGACGTAGGAGCGCAGGAAGGCCGCGGCGTCGTTCTCAATCTTGAGCTTGAGGACGGGGTCCATGGTGGTGCCTTCGACGATGGGGTGCGCGGCGCCGGCGTTGGTGCCGGGGGCCATGGCGGCGATGTCGGCGGATTCGAGGAGGAAGAATCCTGCGGAGCCGGCGCGAGAGCTGGAGGGTTCGATGAAGAGGATGACGGGGACGGGCGAGGCCTCGATGGCGGCGACCATCTCGCGGGTGGAGTCGAGCAGGCCGCCGGGCGTGCCCATGGAGATGAGGACGGCGTCGGCGTGGCGGGAGGCGGCGTCGTCGAGGCCGCGCTTGAGGTAGTCGGCGGTGATGGGCTGGATGGTGTCGTGGAGGATGAGCTTGACGACGAGCGGGGATGTACTGGTTTGCGCGGGAGCTGCTGTGGGGAGCAACGCGATGAGTGCGAAGAGTATGACGAGCGCGACGGGAAGGCGGCGGATCATGCGAGAGGCCTCGGCCTTAACCATACGGCAGAATGGGCGATCTTCGCGCGCGGGCTGGGCGCGGGATTAGGGGACGGTCTGGTTGCGGGCGGCGAGGGTGGACTTGATGGCGAGCGCGGCGGAGTTGGCGGGTTCGATGCGCAGGGCGTTGGAGACATCGTTGGCGGCGGCGGAGAGCTGATTGGCGTTGAGCTCAATGCGGGCGAGCACGAGGTAGGCGGCGACGTTGGGCGCGAGCTTGAGCGAGGCCTGCGCCTCGGTGCGCGCGTCGTCCGCGGAGCCGGTGCGCTCGCGCACCTGCGCGATGCCAGCGTGGGCGGCGGCGTTGGCGGGGTCGGCGGTAAGGGCGGTGTGGAACTCCTGCTCGGCCTCGGGCATTAAGCCCTGGGCGAGGTACTGGTCGCCGAGTTTGGCGTATTCGACGGCCTGCTGCGCGGCGGGGAGCGTTGCCATCTGGATAGCGCGCATCTGGTCGAGCTGGAAGGCGGCCTGGCGGAAGGAGGCCTCCGACCAGGTGCGGCGGATGCGCGTGGTGGGAGAGAAGCCGTCGGCGTACAGGATGGGCTTGAGATTCGCGACGGAGCCGTGGGTTGCGCCAAGGCGCGTGAGGAGTTCGGTGGCCTCGGGGTCGTCGGCGTGGAGCTTGAGTGCGGCCTCATCCTCGTGGATGGCGCCGGCGATGTCGTTGCGGCCGAGGAGGGCGACGGCAAGGTTGAAGTGGTAGTCAGCGTCGTTGGGGTCGGTGGCGACGACCTGCTGGAAGAGCGGGACGGCGTCCTTGCCCTGGCGGCTCTCGGCGACGCCCTCATCGTTGACCACCTCGGGCAGCGGGAGGCGAGCGGCGACGAAGGCGAATGCGTTGGCGGCCTCAGCGTACTTGGCGGTGTTGAAGCGGGCGAGGCCGCCGTAGAAGCCGGCTTCGAGCGCGACACGATCAGTGGAGGGGACCTTGGCGAGGGTTGCGGCGGCGTCCTCATACTGGCTGGCGGCGTACTGCTCCTTGCCGAGGGCGAGCAGGGCGGCGGTGTAGTCAGGGGTTGCGGCGACGGCGGCCTGGAGGCGCTTGAGGCGCTCGTCGGCGGTGGGGGCGGAGGTGCCGCGGATGTAGTCCTCGAAGGAGCTGAGACGGACGCCACCGGCGGCGGCGAGGAAGGTCTGTTCGGCCACGGCGAAGTGCGGGTCCATGCGCTGCGCGATCTTCCAGGCGATGGCGTTCTCGACGTCGAAGAGGTGGGGTAGATCGGCCGAGCCGGTAAGCGGCGGCGACATGCGCAGCTGGTTGACCTCCAGGACTTGGGCCTGGACGTCGATGCGGACGGCGGAGGTTCCGACGTTGACGACGTTGAAGCTGCCGACGATGACGAAGTCGGCGTCCAGGGTTTGCGCGATGCGGATGGTGGTGGCGCGGCTGGGGCGGAGGTCGGCGGGAAGGCCGAGGTGCTGGAGCGCGTACTGGCGGTCGTCGCGGCCGATGGTGAGGAAGCCAGCGGAGGTGAGGCGTTGGTCGAGGGTATAGGGAAAGGAGTCGCCGATCCAGTTGAGGTTGGATTGGCCGGAGCGATTGTCAAAGGGAAGGACGAGGACGAGACGGCCGCCGGGTTGGCGGATGTCGGCGGCGGAGTTGGGTGAGTCGGCGTCGGCTGGATTCGGTGATGCGGCCTGGCTGGGAGGGGCGGAGATTTGCGCGGGCAGCGGAGTGAGTGCGGCGAGGGTGATCCCCAGAGAGAGAAGCAGGCGAATGGCGCTGGGGATGGTCCTGACCACGATGGAACGATTATAAGAGGCGCGTGGCATGGAGTGTGCATGGAGGAGACCGTTCGACAACGCGCGTAAGGGGCGGAGCCTAGCGCGGGTTGAGGCTGGCGTCTTCGATGCGCGGGAAGCGGAGGACGGCGACCCACTCGGCGCCATCGCGGTTTGCGGCCTGCCAGACGAGGTCGCCGTGCAGGAGGGCGGCGGCCTGAGCGGGGCGGAGGTCCTGGTGGAAGTCGAAGTAGCGGAGGTCGGATGCGGCGGGAGGTTTGCCGTGGGCGAAGCCGAAGAGGGTACGCGTGGGGACGAGCTTGGTGGAGAAGATTAATGCGGTGTCGTAGTCGCCGGGATTGGCTGCGGCCTTGGCAATCTCTTCCGCGGCGAAGTTGGGGATGGCGTAGGCGCGGATGGGATGCTTGGTATAGCCGAGCTCGGGGCGCTCCAGCTCGGACGTGGCGGGCCATGCAGTGAGCACGGTGGCCTGCGGCCAACGCTGGGCGATGAGGGAGATGGCGCGCTGGTGGAGGACGACCATGTCGCGGTAGGTGAGGTTGTCCTCGGGCGCGAAGGCGTAGGGCGGGCTGATCCAGAGGCCGCAGAGGAAGGCAGCGGCGGTGAGGGCGGCGAGCCACCCCCAATGGCGGAGGTGGAGTCGCCACTCGGCGATGCAGAGCAGAAGCACGAGTGGGTACATGGGCAGCAGGTAGCGGGTGAGCAGAGCGCCGCCGAGGATGGAGAAGGCGATCCAGTTGGCGAAGAGAACGACGACGATGGCCTGGAGCACAGCGCGGGGAAGGCGCGCGCGGCCTGCGATAGAGGGCAACAGCAGAACAGCCAAGGCGCAGAGCACCGGCACAAACATGTTCATGTGCAGGGTGAGGTGCAGCAGGCGGTGATAGAGGCTGAGCGCGATGCGTTGGGGATCAAGATTGGCGGTGGCGTTGTAGCGGAGAAACTCCGGGTTGCCGAAGATGAAGCCGGTGCGATGAAAGTGATACGCGTACCAGGCGGCGAGCGGGAGCGCGGGGATGAGGAGGGCGGCGATCCAGTTGAGATGGGAGCGCGGCGGAGCTTCGAGATTGCGGATGGGTTGGTTATTTTGCGTGGAGTCGCGGTGATCGCGGCGGAGGAGAACGCACTCCCACATGGCGAGCGCGAGTGGAACGATGATGGCCGTCTCCTTGGAGAGCGCGGCGAGAGAGAAGAAGATGGCGGCGAGGATACTGGTGCGGGAGGAATTGGGTGGGGCGGAGGTATCGAGCGCTTCCAGATAAAAGGAGAGGCCCCAGAGGGTGAAGCAGGCGGCGAAGATGTCGGCGTGGGCGAGCGTGCTTTGCGCGAACCAGATGGGATAGAGCGCGGTGAGCAAGGTGACGGCAGCGGCGGCGGGTGCGCCAAGGAGATTGCGTGCGATACGGAAGACGGCGAGCAGCGCGGCGGCCGAGACCATGCAGATGAAGGTGCGCGTGCCGCTGGGGACGAAGCCGGAGAGATGCCACCATCCAGCAAGCAGAATGGACGGCAGCGGTGGATGCGCATTGCTGGCGGTCGTGACGGGGATGAGCGTGCCGGTGCGGAAGAGGTCCCACGCGGCGGGAATGTAGTAGCCGGCCTCGTCCCAGAAGTAGGGAAGGCGCAGCAGGGTGATGTGCGAGAGATAGACGGCGGCGAAGAAGACGGGGTAGAGCATCCACAGCGGCAGCGCCGCAGGCGGATAGGGCGAAGCGATGCGGGGTTTGGAGGGAGCGGGCACGCGCGGATGGGCTTAGTGGACGGAACTTTTATCGGGTAGTTCTAATGAACTGGGCCGGGCGGCGTGAACTGCGGCTCGAGAGCGAGCGTGCCGAAGGTCTTCTCGTACTGGGCGAGATTGTGGCTGAGCACGTTCATCAGCGCCTTGGCCTGCTGCGGGCTGAGGTAGATGCCCTGGAAGTTTTCGATTGTGACCTGCTCGGCCGACTCCTGGTGCATGGTGCCGAAGACGAGGAAGAAGTCCCAGACGCTCATGCGGACCTGCACGCTGTTGGCGTATCCTTCGCGATAGTTCTCGGTCTGCGGGCTTTGGATGGTGGGCTGGTCGGCGGGTGGTTTGGGCTGGCTCATAAGAGTGTTGGGGTCAGATCGAATTATAGGGGATTATGCGAGAATGCTCGCTGACGGGGATGAGAGCGGGAGGACCGCTGGAGTGCATGGGCTAGCGCCACCATGCCAGTTCGGCAGCGCCCGCAAGCACGAGGATCAGACCGGCCGAGAGCGCGAAGCGCCGATAGTTCCGACGCGTGCTTCGGAAGGCGCTGATGATCATGGCCAGCGCGAGTAAATCCATGAGTGCGTTGATTTCAAGTTTCATTAGAGTTGGGCTCCGATCTGTGGCGGCGTGATTTATGCTGATTCACCGCGCCGGTTTAATGTCCACAATCCTGTATCCCGCAGGCGGAGCAAACAGTGCGGCATTCGGCTCTCCGAGTTTCAAATCCACCACTTCGGAAGCCGTTCGTCCGTTCTTTGAATTGTCATCGATGCCCAACATCTCAAGATCTAGATCCTTCGAGATCCATTGTTCGCCCACGATCTTGATCGGCTGGGCGATCCCCGGCTGGCGAGCCAGCACAGTTTGGGCTGATCGAGTACCTTCGGCCATTACTCCAGCAATCTTCTTGCTGCCGAGATCTTCCGTGTGAATCCCCATCTCTTCCAATGCACGCCGACCAGCCGCATCCGCGGCCGGGCCAGTTTTTGCTGGAGGCAGAGGATTTCCCGGTGGATCATGGAGGACGTGAAGAATCTTTGCCGGGTCGTCCTCTTCCCAGGAGGCCGTGGTCCCGGTTCCGGGGTCATGCACCAGCGTCTGGATATCTGGACGTCGCACGCCGTCCGGGCCTGGTTGGCAACCGAGCGACCTTTTAAACCATTCCCTTCCGGCCGAATCGCGCGCTTGGTACGTCGTCACAGAGCCGTGAACAACGCTCCCATCCGCCAGCTTCTGATCGCGCGTCGTGGTCAATGTCGCGCTGTAAGGAGCGCCAACCTTAGGTTGTGGCCCATACGACATCGCTCCCAAAGCCACCGGCGTCGTGCACGGAGCAGGATTCTGAGCCACGGCTGCAGCTCCCATGACGATCCAGGCAGCACTCGTCATCCACACTGCCCACTGATTGCTTTTGACCATCGTGGCGACTCCCTAGCAAGTGCTCAGAGATTATTGGAGCCAGACCAGCCTAGGCGTCGACTATGACAACGTCAATCTGATTCATAGTGAATCAAGCTGGCCGGAGGATTGCTTATAGGGGATTATGCGAGAATGCTGGCTGACGGGGATGAGAGCGATTCCGGAGCGGGAGGCGGGGATGTCAGGAGCAAAGACGGGAATGTCAGGAACAAATGCGGGGATGTCAGGAGCGAGGGCGGCGATGTCAGGAGCAAAGATGTTGGTGGCAGGTGTGGCGATTGCGTTCGCAGTGTTCGGGTGCAAGTCGGGAAGCACCAGCATGGCGAGCGGAGGGGCGGCTGCGAGTGCTGGCGGAGCGACCGCTGCCGGGGGCGTGGCCAAGCAGGAGATCGTCGATCCCTCGCTGAACAACATGAACGCGGTGGAGGTGACGATCCCGGCGAGCTGGCACTTCCAGGGCACGCTGATGCAGGGCGGGCAGTGCGTGGGGACTCCGTTCCCGGTGTTCCGCGTGACCAGCCCGGATGGCCTTTCAGCATTTGAGCGGGAGCCGACGCTGGGCTGGCGGTTTGGGACGGGGCCGATGGCCGCGACGCAGAGCGACTGCCTGCCGGTGAAGAGCGCCATTGGGGCGCAGGCGTTCCTGAAGTACCTGGCGCCGACGATGAACCTGACCTACGTGTCGGATGTGGCGGAGCCGGCGGCGGAGAATGCGCAGGCGCAGGCTGGGCTCGCGTCCGCCGAGGCGGTGTATGCGCCGAAGTATGCGGTTGAACACCTGACTCCGCCCAAGGAGACGCGGGAGCTGGCGCGGGCGCGGGTGAGCTATCAGAATGGAACGTTTGCCATGCTGGGCGAGCTGCGGGTGACGGTGGACTGCATCGATACAACGTATGCGGGCATGAAGTCGATTCTGCCTGGGGTTGCGAGCCGGCCATCGTCGGACGTGACGGTATGCAATGCGTCGACGCGGTTCTACAGTGCGCCGTCGGCGCAGCTTACGAACGTGCTGGCGGTGTGGGACTCGACCGGCATGGGAGCGGTGATGCTGATGCCCTGGCAACAGGCGTGGGTGAACCGCAATCAGCAGCAGGCGAACCAGGCGGAGGCGCAGAACATCGCGAATACGAATGCGGCGATGGCGGCGAGCCATGCGCAGTTCGAGCAATCGATGGCGGCGCAGGCGCAGATGCACCAGCAGTTTATGGCGACCATGCAGCGGGGTACGGACATGTCCATGGCGTCGGCGAATGCGAGCATGAATGTGCAATCGACGGCAGCGTCGGACTGGGTGAACTATGCGCTGGACCAGCAGACGGTGCTGGACCCGAGCACGGGACAGGTGAGCAATGTCTCGAGCGCGTACAGCTACACGTGGTCCAATGGCACGACCAGCTACCAAACGAATGATGTGAATGCGAATCCCAACGGAGTGATTCAGGGAACGTGGACCAAGCAGCAGGTGGTGCATGGGAACGGGACGCAGTAGGGCTTAGCTAGAACTGTGCTGGATCTGTTCTGAATAAGGGCTGGGTCAGGCGAGGGTGATCTGGGCCTTAGGGCAGCGGGCGATGAGTTCGCGCTGCAGGCGGGCGAGGTCGTTCTGCGACGCTGCGGGGATGAGCACTGCCTGGTGGATGGGGATGGTCTGGGTGGGACCGTAGGGGTTGGGCACGATCCTTTCGAAGTTGAAGAGCAGGCTGCGGGGCTGGCGCTCGTCGATTGCGGCGGAGATGAGATAGACGCTGATGTTGAGCCAGGGAGTGAAGACGCCGTCCGAGAAGAGGCCATCACGGCCGAAGTAGGCCTCGGGCGGTGCGGCGAGCAGGCGGGCGTGGAGCTTGTCCGCGACGGATGCGCCGCCGCGTCCGCTGGCGACGGCGAGGGCTAGGATGGCTCCGCAGACGAGCGCGAGGTAGGCAGCTTTGAAGATCCATGAGCCGGGACAGAAGAACGCGACTCCGCCGATGATGATGGCGAAGGGGAAGAGGAAGCGGCGCCAGTCGCGCGCGAGGAGAAACGAAGGCGGCGTGGCGCGCAGACGGCCGGCCTGGACGTCGCTCCACTGCTGCCATTGCTCCGGCGTGTACTGCCAGTGGACCCAGGGATCGAGCTCGACTGCGGTGAGCGATTGATCGAGGCCGCGGGTGTTGAAGTAATAGACAGGCAGCAGCACGACAGCGAGAAAGAGAGTGAAGCCGCCGAGCGTAAGCGAGACGATTCCTGCCGCGCCGGGCAGCAGGCCGCCGAAGGCGAAGACAGCAACCAGGACGGCGGAGACCTTGATCCACTTGTAGACCTTGAGGCGGTTGACTGTGACCAGCTTGGTCGCGTGCGGCAGCGCGGCGGGCTTCGACTCCTTGGGGACAGTGGCGGCCTGGATGAAAAAGATCATGGAGAGAGAGCCGACGACGATGGCGACGGCCAGAGCGCAGCCCGCCACGACGGGGGAGCGATTGATGGTGAAGTGAACCGTCGCGACGATGAGCGCGACGCCTCCCACGATGGCCAGCAGGATGATGACGGCGGCATGCAGGGTGGAACGGCGGGAGTAAGTGGGACTGCGGCGCCATGCGGCCCAGGCACCGAGGATCAGGAAGATGGAGAAGATGACGGAATACACGAGGAGGTCTCCTGCGGTTCGATTGCGATGTTACACGCAGGGAGCTTGATTGCCGCTGCGTCGGGCTTCGCACAAGAACGGGTTATGCGATGGGTTTACGCGGGTGCGACAGGGGTCACTCGGGTGTTGCGAGACAGCGCATGCACCATTTCCGGAGCAGGCCAAGCCTTTGCAGGAATCGAGGCGTATGATCTTTTGCACAGCTCTCCAGGTTTCCGGGCCCCCTGACATTTGAACGCGAATTGATGTTTTCGAGGGAGTCGTGCGATGGCGATCCGTTCCAGGTCTTTTTTGGTGCGTTACGCAGGCATATGGGTGCACCGGGTGGCGCGGGCGTGGATGCGTGTGGAACGCGGCGTGGTGGAGTACATCACGAAGACCACGCCGCGGCGGCGGGTGTCGCGGATTGCAGGGGTATTGCTGTTCGCGTCCATGTCGGTGGGGCTGATGGGCACCAATGAGTGCGAATCGTGCCGGCAAGCGTTGGTTGCGACTTTCGGGCCGACTCTCGGCAACTTCTTTTACTTTGCGTACGGGGGAAGTTTTGATGATGATGACGACGTGCGCGGCGTTGCGCATCCGAAGTTTACGGGGACGGACGGATCGCAGACCGGAGTCGCCAGCTTTCAGGGGAACTTCACGGCGATCACAGAGCCGGCGGCCAGTTATTTCCTGCTGGCGCGGAACTCCGACTGCTCGTTGAGCATGATTACGGGAACCTCTCCGCTGGACGGGACCGCCAATGTGCAAACAGGGGTTCCGAATTACGAGCGGGTGCTGCACCAGTTGGCGGGGCTGACGACCACACCGGACGTCTTTGCCAAGGGCTGTGCCGGGAATAGCGCGGGGATCAGCTCGCGGCTGGGCGCGCTGGTGGGCAAGACGACGCAGGGAGTGATCGTGTCGGCGGTAGTGAGCAACGCGAGCACAAATGCGGTGTATGTGCTGAATGTGAGCTCGAATCTTTCCACCCAGACCTTCACGGCGGCGCCAGCTCTGCCGTATGCTGCCGCGCTGGCCACTGAGGACCTGAACGGGGACGGGAACGGCGACCTGGTGGTAGTGAATGGGTACGGGACGGCCAGCCCCAATATCTCTGTGCTGCTGGGGAATGCGGACGGAACGTTTCAGAACCCGGTGACCTACGCGGTGGGCGGCAGCCAGAATACGGTGGCGGCGGTGATCGATGACGTGAACGGCGATGGGAAGCTGGATATTGTCACCGTCTCCAACGACCAGCGGATCTCGGTGCTGCTGGGCAATGGGAATGGGACGTTCCAGGCGGCGACGAGCTTTGCGGCACCGGCGCTGCCGGGGTACACGAGCAATGGGAGCACGCCGATCATGGGGCTGATTACGGCGGATGTGAATGGCGATGGGAAGAAGGACATCATCTGCTCGGATGGCGCGGTGCTGCTGAATAACGGGAATGGGACGTTTACGGCGGTGGCAACGGCGGCGTTTCCGTATACGTCGGCGAGTCCGGGCGGATTTGGGCCGGGGATGGCGAGCGGCGATATTAATAACGACGGGAAGCTGGACCTGGTGGTGGACACGGGAACGACCGTATCCACGTATCTGGGCAATGGGGATGGGACGTTTGCGCCGGGGACAAGCTACGCGGCGATCAATAACTCGGGCTACGTGACGGTGACCGACCTGGATGGAGACGGCAACCTGGACATCTATACCGGCCTGGCGAACGGCGGCACATTCAGCGGCGACGACACGCTGAACGCGACCGCGTATGTGCTGATGGGCCACGGCGATGGGACGTTTGCGGGCGCGCCGCAGGCTGCCGGCGGATACAACGGGACGAACATGGGCGACGTAAATGGGGATGGTATCCCCGACCTGATTACGAATGGAACACCGAATTCGCTGACGGGGACGTTCACCGTGCAGCTCGGCAACGGCAAGGGAGGCTTTACTACCGCCTCCACCATCACCGCACCAGCCAGCTTCGTCCTGAACGCTGGAAATACCATCATCACGGCTAACACCACAGCCGCCAGCACTTACGCGGTCGCCGACATCAACGGCGATGGTAAGGCTGACCTGGTCTTCATCGACAACGAACTCCCGGGGACTTACACCTCCGGGACCGGGTTCTTCCGCTTCAACGGCCCCTTCTACTTCGTCGCCATCTCCAACGGAGACGGCACCTTCAAACCCCCTGTCCCTTACGCCTTCCCCCAGATCGCGCCAGTATCCGGGTTCGATGTAACCAACACCGTCGCCGGCCTCCAGATCGCCGACGCCAACCACGACGGCAAGAACGACCTCATCGTGACCTACAACGACCAGGCAGGGGGCGCCGGCGTCAATCCCTACCTCCAGGGCATCGCCGTCCTCCTCGGCAACGGAGACGGCACCTTTGCAACGACGCCAGTTCTCACCTCCACCTACTCAAGCAACACCGCGCCTTTCACGCCCATCGTGCCGCAGATTCTCTCCACTACGGATTTGACCGGCGACAGCAAGCCCGACCTGATCGTCAACGCACCCGGTACCAGCATAGTGAACTTCCAGCTGCAGACGCTGTTCCAGGTTTACGTGGGCAACGGGGATGGGACGTTCCAGGCACCGACTACGCTGAGCACGGCCGACCAATACGGGCTGCCGGTGGTTGCGGACTTCAACAAAGACGGCAAGATGGACCTGGCATGGCTGGCGGAGACGAGCGCGAGTCAGGCGGAGCTGGTGGTGGCGCAGGGCAACGGCAATGGGACGTTCGGAACGCCAGCTGTGTTGGACCTACAGGGCGGCGACGCGATCCGAAGCGCGGCCCTCGCGGGAGCGGATTTCAACGGCGACGGCGATCCGGACCTCGCGCTGTTGGATGCGAACGACTATAGCGGGGTCTTTTACGGGAAGGGCGATGGGACGTTCACGTCGGTGCCAGGCTCGGGCTACGTGGTGCCGAAGGACCTGATCAACTTGGCGGCCGGTGGGAACGCGGTTGCAGTCGCGCTGACCAAAGATGGCCGGACTGACATTCTGGCGGGGTCGACGGTGCTGCTTAACCTGTATGGCGTGGCGCCGGTGATCCCGGCGACGACGACCCTGGGGCTGACGGCGAATGCGAGCACCATCGCGCCGGGCGGAAGCGTGAAGTTTACGGCGACCATTACGCCGGCTACGGGCAGCACGGCAAGCCCGACGGGGACGGTGACGTTCTACAACGGGACGACGGCGATCGGCACGGGGACGGTTGCGTCCGATCTGGCCACGCTGACGACGAGCGCACTGACGGTGGCGGGGACGGACAACATTTCCGCAATCTATGGCGGGGATACGAATTTCAGCGGGAGCCCGTCGGCGGCGGTGAATTTGACGGTGACGACGGCGACGACGAGCACGCCGACGGTGACGGTGACTCCGGGGGCGTCCAGCATCACGACTGCGCAGGCGTTGATGGTGACGGTTGGCGTGAGCGGCGGAAGCGGGAACCCAACGGCGACCGGATCGGTGACGCTCTCCAGTACGGGGTACACTTCTGCAGCGACGACGCTGGTGAGCGGCAGCGCGCCCATCACCGTTCCGGCGGGATCGTTGGCGGTCGGGCTGGACTCGCTGACGGCCAACTACACGCCGGATACGAACAGCTTGTCGACGTACAACAGCGCATCAGGCACGAACACGGTCAACGTCACGGCGGCGTTGGTTACTGTGCCCAATGTGGTTGGGCTGACGCAAGCGGCGGCTACGAGTGCGCTGACCGGGGCGGGATTGACCCTTGGCACAGTGACCACCGCGTCGAGCGCAACCGTGGCCACAGGCAGCGTCATCAGCCAGAACCCGTTGTCGGGTGCCAGCGCGGCGCCGGGATCCGGGGTCAGCCTGGTGGTCTCGACCGGCGCGGCGACGCCGAACGTGACGCTGACGCCGGGGCCGGCAAGCTTGTCGTTTGCGCCGGGGGCGACGACGGGGAACAGCACGATGATCACGGTGAGTCCGGTTGGAGGCTTTACGGGGAGCGTAACGCTGACGGCGGCGGTGACGCAGAGTCCGAACGGGGCAACCGATCTGCCCGTGCCGAGCTTCGGTGTGACCAGCCCGGTGAATATTACGGGCGCGGGGTCGGGCGCGGGCACGCTGACGGTGGCAACGGTGGCCCCGGGAAGCGGGGCGCTCGCGGCGCCGAAGCGGCCGGGAAGCAGAGGCTACCCGGCGGGCGGGGTGGCGCTGGCGGCCCTGCTGCTGCTGGTGATCCCGGCGCGGCGACGGGCGGGGATGAGACTGCTGGGGCTGCTGGTATGCCTGGCGGCGCTGAGCGGCGGCGTGACCGGATGCGGCGGCGGAGGCAACAGCGGCGGCACGGTGAGCAGCATTCCGGGGACGACGGCGGGTAATTACACCATTACCGTGACGGCGATGGCGGGGAACGTGATGGCGACGACGACGGTCACCGTCACCGTCAACTAGCTCACTTCACGAATCCAGACCGTATGCCGAATTTTCTTGAAGTTTGGTGCGAAAGGGGGGACTTGAACCCCCACGGATTGCTCCGCCAGATCCTAAGTCTGGTGCGTCTGCCAATTTCGCCACTTTCGCGTGCGGTGTTCCCGGCGGCCTGCAACTCCAGTGTAACGTGACAGGATGCGACGAGAGCTTCGCAGGTGGGAGTGGGGAGTAACCGCCTCACCGGCCTACGACTTCAGCGAGCAACGACGCGGCCGTGGAGGATGGTCTGGTGCAGCGCGCCGTCGGCGGAGAAGAGGTTGAAGCTGGCGGGTGCGCCGGGGGCGAGGGTGCAGAGGCTGTCGAGGCCGAGCATGCGCGCGGGATTGCGGCTGGCCAGGCGTACGGCGGTGGCCAGAGTAGCGCCGGTGAAGGCCTGCAGGTTGGCGACGGCACGGTCCATGGTAAGGACAGAGCCGGCGAGCGTCTGCTTGCCGGCGGCGAGGTCGCTCGAAAGCAGGCAGCGGCCGTTGGAGACGGTGACTTCGAGTTCGCCGAGCCTGTAGTTGCCGTCGGTCATGCCGGTGGCGGAGATGCCGTCGGTGACGAGGATGGCGCGGTCTTCACCCTTGGAGCGGAGCCAGAGGCGCACGAACTCGGGCGCGACATGAATGCCGTCGCAGATGAGCTCGGCGTAGAGATCGCGCGCGTCGAGGACGACGCCGGAGATGCCAGGCTCGCGATGGGCCAGATTGCGCATGGCGTTGAAGGTGTGGGTGGCGCTGACGGCTCCGGCGGCGATGGCTGCACGGGTTTCGGCCGCCGTTGCGTCGGAGTGGCCGAGGCTGATGCGCACGCCGGATTGCGCGGCGTGGCGGATGAGGTCGAGCGCGCCGGGGGTCTCCGGTGCGATGGTCATCAGGCGGATGTGGCCGCGCGCGGCTTGCTGAAATTTGTCGAAGAGTGGGATGGACGGCGGCTGAATGTCGGCGGGAGGGTGAACGCCGCGCTTGGCGTGGGAGATGAAGGGGCCTTCGAGGTGAATGCCGACCGGCTGGGCGTGTTCAGGATTGTGCACGGCAGCTTCGATGGCGTTGGCGATGCCTTCGAGTGAGCGCAGGGTCGTGTCTATCGGTGCGGTGACGGTGGTGGCGAGGTAGTGGGCGACGCCTTTGGTCGCGAGGAATGTGCCGATCTGGTTCAGCGACTTACGCGTGCCCTCCATGACGTCGTGGCCGGCGGCGCCGTGGATGTGGATGTCGAGGAACGCGGGGGCGAGTGTGGTTGTCTCGGCGTTTGGCTCGCCGGGTTCGATGGAGGCGATGGTCCCGTCGTTGTCGATGGCGATGCGCGGATACTTGACGATCGTGTCCGCCGTGATGAGACGACGCGCGGTGAGCAGAGTAGGGGTCATGGTGCGGAGGTGGGCGCGGATGCAACGGGCGCGGGTGGAATGCCGAGGTCGTCGGCGGTGGGCAGCGTCTTTGCGTCGGACCACTGGCGCTGGGCGCTGTGAACTTTGTCCGCGCGCGCGAGCCAGAGCTGTGCCGCGGCATCGTACTGCTCCAGAATATTGCGCAGCCAGTAGGGGCGGTTGGAGCGCAGCCAGGCGGATTCATACAGATCGCGCAAGAGGGTGTAGCTGTTGCGCAGGTCTTCGAGCCGGCCGTTGACGCCGTACATGTCGCCGAGCTCGTGGCTGACCTGAGCGCGGGTCTTCTTGTCCGGGCTGGTTGCCTCGGCCTGCGCGCGTGCGTAGTCCGCGGCCATCTCATCGGCGAGCTGGAACTTGAGGCCGATGAAGTCCATGCGCCGCGCGCCCAGCTCCAGGGCATCGACGGCGTCGGGCTCGCGCAGGGCGCTGGATGCGGCGCCGTAGGTTGCGGCGTCGTATGTGGTGGATGACGAGACGGGAGTGCCGGCTGGATTCGGTCCGGCAGGATTCGGGCCTGCGGCGGCGCGAGCGTGTGCGATCAAGGTGAGCGCGGCCTCGGCGTGCATGCGCAGATCGCGGGTGTAGGGGCGAACCTGGGCGGCGACCTTCTGGCCGTCCTTCGACCAGGGGTCGAGCCAGAAGATATTGTTGGTGGCGTCGCCGACCTTGGCCTGATCCTTGAGGATGGAGTGCGCGGCCATCAGCTCTTGCTGGGCCTGATTCAGCGCGCCCGACGCGTCGCCGTGGAAGACGGGGCCGTAGCTCTGCTCGAACGCCTCGATCGACGACTCACCGGGCTGCCATGCGGCGGCCGCGCCGAAGAGGATGCCGTACCAGTCCTGATTGATGAGGCCCTCACCGTCGTCGTTCCAGATGGTGTTGAGCTGACCGGTTGAGCCGAGATGCTGGCCGTCACGTGTGAACTGCTGGATGTTGGCGAGGCCGACGTTGTAGTCGGGATAGACGACGCGGAAGTTATGCACGCTGGGCGAGACCCAGGTTTCAAAGCCCGCGTTAGTAAACGGCGTGAGCAGCTTGGTGAAGCCCTTCGGCTCTGGGTTGTAGCTCCAGGGAATGGCGATGGTTGCATCCTTGAAGCTCTGGGGCAAGGACTTCAGCAGATCGGGCGAGTCCTGCGCGATGTCTCCCCAGAAGAGCAGGCGGCGATGCAGCGGCTGGAGCGCGGTAACGATCTGCTGCATGAAGTCGAGATAGACGGGGGCGAGGCCGCGCGCGTCGACGTCGGGCTTGGTCTGGCCGAGGCCGAGGTCGACGGTCTCGTCGGCGCCGATGTGCAGGAAGGGGCCGGGGTATTCGGTAGCGAGCTCGGTGAATTCCTGCTTGATGAGGGCGATGGAGTTGGGCTGGCCGGGCGCGAGGACGGCACCGTGCGGCGTCTCCGCGAGCGGCTGATACTGCTCCCAGAGGAGCGCGTTGTGGAGATGGCCGAAGGCTTCCTGCTCGGGCACGATGGTGATGTGGTACTGCCGCGCGTAGGCGACGAGGGTTGCAGCGTCCGCCGCGCTGATGCCGCCGCCGGGCGGCGCGGGGAGCGGGTTGGAGGCGTACTCGGCGGTGTGCTCGAAGTAGGGCGAGTAGAGATTGACCTTGTAGGCGGCGAGGGTGCGGATCAGCTTCTTTTGAAACTCAAGCGTTGTGACCGGCCCGCGCGAGAGATCGTCCTGCAGGCCGCGGTACTTCATCGCCGGCAAGTCGCGAATCTTCGCGGTGTGCAGTACGGCGCTGGCGCCGTAGCCGGTGATGAGCTGCTTGACGGTCTGCAACGCATAAAAGATGCCAGCGTCGCTGGCGGCGGTGAGGGCGATGCCCTTGCCATCGGGGCTGATGGCGTAGCCCTCGGGCTTCATCTCGTCGGGCATTGCTGCGGGGGAGCCGGGGGTGAGGGAGTCGGCGTAGATGGATTGCGCGACTGATGCTCCATAGCGGGCGACCAGAAGATGCACGGGGGCGGCGGGGTTAACGGCGATACCTTGCTCCGCGAGCCGGGCCTTCAGGTCGTCGATGGCGAAGGTGTCCTCGGGGGCGCAGGGGGCGGAGCAGTTGATCTCAATACCATTGGCGAGCGACTGCACGGGGCCGGGTGCGACCTCGCGAGGGATGGGGATCAGGTTGAGGGCCTGCGCGCGGCTAGATGTTTGCCCAGCAGAGGCCAGCAGCGACGCGGCGAACAACGCTACAAGCCGGGCCGACCCATATCGGGAGAAGAACATGACCCTACGGTAAACCAGCGGGGCTGCAATCGGCCAAGTTGGTGGGCTGTGCGGATGTTGGCTTATCCGAGACCTGCGGAGATGTGAACAGGCGGTTAATTTCGCTTGCATTCAACAAGAACCAGCCAAGTTTTTCTCTTGTATTCACAAACTCTTGACACCCTAAGTGACATAAGAACGAGCTGAGGAGTTGTGCGGGCCAGGCAGATGCGTCTGGGGACTGTCGCGCGCGCCTCCGCTTCCAAACAGCGTTTTGAGCGAGGTCCCATGAAGAAGCAAATACAGGCGGCGATGGCAGCGATGCTGGTATTCGGCACGTTGTCGCTGCAGGCACAGAGCAGCACCGCTGCTCCATCGACGACGAGCGCCACGGCCAAGAAGGCCAAGGTAAAGAAGGAGACCGAGGAGCAGAGGTCGATCCGCGAGCTGGAGGAGAAGGTAGCGGCGCAGCAGGAGCAGATCGATGCGCTGATGCGGCAGAATGCAGCCAAGGACGCGGCTCTCTCCAGCGCGCAATCGACCGCGGCCACCGCACAGACGCAGGCAGCCGAGGCGGCGCAGCAGGCACAGAGCGCGGCGCAGCAGGCGCAAAGCGCGGCGGCGGCCACACAGACGCAGGCCGACGCAGTGAATGGCCTGAAGAGCACGGTGACCGACCTGCAGACCGCCAACGCCAGTATCGCCGCCACCGTGAGTGCGACGAAGAGCGACCTGAACGAGGAGATCAACTCGCCGGCGGCGCTGCACTACAAGGGCGTGACCATCACGCCGGGCGGCTTTGCCGCGTTTGAAGGTGTGTGGCGCGAGCGGTCGGTGAACTCGGACATCAACACTCCGTTCAACTCGATTCCGTTCCCCAGCGCGAACGAAGGTCACACCAGCGAGCTCAACTTCTCCGGACGGCAGAGCCGCCTGAGCGCGCTGGTCCAGGCCAATACCGGCAACTTTACGATCGGGGCCTACTACGAGATGGACTGGCTGGGAACGGGCACCAGCTCCAACAACAACCAGTCCAACAGCTACGTTCTCCGTCAGCGCCAGATCTGGGGCCAGGCGGCAGCCAAGTCGGGCTTCACGGTGACGGGCGGCCAGATGTGGTCGCTGGCGACGGAGATGCGCAAGGGAACCGATGCGCGCACGGAGATCCAGCCGCAGACCATCGATTCGCAGTACTTGGTCGGCTATACATGGACCCGGCAGCCGGAGCTGCGCATTCAACAGCGCTGGGGCGACTACAAGACCGGCGCGTTCACGGCGGCGGTTTCGGCGGAGCAGGCGCAGATCACCAGCTTCACCGCGAACGGGACCAACCCCAGCCAATATTTCTTCGGCGGCCTGGGTCAGAATGGCGGACTGTATAACGCGGCTGCCAGCGCGGCCGGCACGCCAAGCTGCACGGCGAGCAGCGCAACCCCGCCGGTGATTACCTGCACCCTGGTCACCAGCAACGTCACCACCTACGCCAACAACGTGGCTCCGGACGTTCTGGTGAAGTTCGCCTACGACAATCCGTACTTCCACGGAGAGGTCGGCGGCATCGGGCGTTTCCTGCGCGATCAATACTTCCCGGTGGTCAACGTCTCCGGGACGAACACCACCAATGTCATCAACGGCACTCCGACCTACTCCTACGGAACGACCTACACGACCCACACCAGTGATGCCGGCGGCGTCTTCGGTTCGTTGCGCGGCTACATCGGCACGCCTGGCACTTATCCTGCGCTGGAGGTTGCGGTGCAGGCCATGGCAGGCACCGGGACTGGCCGTTACGGCTCGGCCCAGCTGGCCGATGCAACCCTGCGGCCCAACGAGACGCTGGAGCCGATTCGCAACTACCACGGTCTATTCTCGTTGGAGTCGCACTGGTCGCCCAAGTTCGACGTCTTTGCCTATTACGGCGGCGAGTATGCGCAGCGCACTGTATATACCGTTGTCGGCACCACCGGCGCCGCCAATGGCCTGACGATCAACCAGATTGGTTACGGCATTCCGCTCAACAGCAACGCGGGCTGCTACAACCTGCCAGCCGCTCCGGCGACCACGACGATCGGCAATGCCGGTTCCGCCGGTTCACTCAGCGCTACCAGCTGCGCCGCGCCTACCAAGTACATCGAGGAAGGCATGATGGGGTTCCAGTATCGCCCGATCACCAGCCCGAAGTTTGGGCGGCTGCAGTACTCACTCACCTACAGCCTGATCAACCGACAGCTGTGGGCCGGTGTGGGCAGCGCAACAACGCCTGTCAGCCCCCGGGCGCAGGACAACATGATCCATTGGCAGATGCGGTACTACATCCCGTAGAAGCCTTCCAAGCAGAACTTAATCCCGCCCCATCCTCTTGAATTTCTAAGGAGGGTGGGGTTTCTTTTCGGAAGTAGTTTAACGAAGGGCAAAGGCAACGATGGTCTCACCCCGAACGCCGTGCTCTGCATTGAAGGCGTCGTTGCTCGCCTCTTCGAGCGCTGCAATCTTCGGGTCGATCTCGCATGCAACAATCTCCTGCGCCGTGGCCGTCGTGTAGCACAGCTCGCAGGCCGCAAGATTGCCGTCCTCATCGCGCATCGGCGGCCCAAACGTCCGGCACAAAATGGGACGAGCCGAGTAGAGATCGCACGCTCCAGTCGCAGGATCGAGCACAGGGCAGACCTCGTCATTGGCGAAGTCCTCGTCAAAGAACGCGCGGGACTCATCGTCTTCGGCAAGAAGGCCGGTGGACGGATCGCCCGGAAAACTCGACTGCAGGCGTGCGACGGATGCGGCGACGCGCGTGCGGACGCGTTCAGCGCGGGATGCATCGGTTTGGGCAAGGCCATCCAACGCATCGCGAAGACGGGCAGCGTCCTGCTGCGAGATGGCGAAGACGCCCGTGCAGCACTGGGTGCAGCCGACATGGCATGCGAGGTGCTCACCGCTGCGGCGCGCGGCGTCGGCCAGCGCCATATCTACGATCTGGACAAAGTCGGACATGGGGAGCACTGGTCACTGCTTGGGGGTGAAGTAGCCCTCGCGCGCCTGCACCTGTAGCTTGCTGTCTTTCGCCCGGAGATCGATCTTGTGGTACTTGTCGGGCTGCGAGTCGGGCGGGCGGTAGCCCAGCTCGTACTCCAGGCGCAGGTCGGCGGCGATCTGCGCGTAGATCTGTGCCAGAGTCATCTTGGGGCCGACGGCGAACTCTCGGCCGCCGGTGGCCTTGGAGAGGTCCTTGAGGACATTTTCGTCGCCGCCGCCGTTGGAGTAGTAGATGGTGTAGATCATGGTGTCGGCGCGCTGCGCGGCCTGGATGGCGTCCTTGCTGTGGAAGTGGCTGCCCTCGTCGCCGCCGTCGGTGAGGATGACCATGGCGCGGCGGCCGAGCTGGCTGCCCAGGTCCAGGCGGGAGACGGCGCAGATGGCGTCGAAGAGCAGCGTGCCGCCGCGGCCGGGTGCGCCGATGTCGTCGTGCGGCTGGGTGAGGTAGGCGAGCCCGTGCTCGAGGGTGGTGACGTTGGTGGTGAACTTATCGAGCTGCAGGATGCGGTCGTCGAACTGCACCAGGATGGCGCGGTCATCCGGCCGGGTGAGCATGGCAGGGAAGAAGGCCTTGCCGGCGGCGATCTCGTCGGCGATGAAGGCGCGCTGCGAGCCGGAGGTATCGACCATGAGGGCGAGGGTAAGGGGAAGGTCGGAGCCCTGGGAGAAGTAGGTGATCGCCTGCGGCTTGCCGTCCTGCTTGAGGAGGAAGTCGTCGCGGGTGAGGCCGGAGACGGGCTGGCTGGCCTTGTCGCGCACGACGGCGGAGACGGCGACCAGGCGCGAGTTGATCTGGATGGTCGGGGTGGGCGCTGCGTCAGCGGGTTCGGCTGAGAGGGAAGTCGGTGCGGATTGGGTGGGTGTGGACGCGGGCGCCTGCGCAGGAGTGGGAGCGGCGGCGGGGGCTTGGGCGCGGCTAGAGAGCGCGACGAGCAGCGCGAGCAGGGTCGATAGCTGGGCGATCTTAAAATTCAAGTTCAATGCGCTGACTGGCATCGAGATTCGCCCGGTCCCTTAGTTCGGCATGGTGCCGCCGCAACTGCGGGGCAGCTGGTAGGTGGGTGTCCCGCGCAGGACGGAGAGATCAAAACAGTTGACGCTGTTGTTGACAGCTGCCGCGCCCGCCATGGTGGAGCGGTTGATGGCGGCGGCCTCGGCGGCGGTTGCGGCCGCGCTGGCGGCGGGCGGCGCGGTGAAGGGAGCCAATTTCTTTTGCAGCCATGCGGCGGGGATGCGGTAGCTCTGGAAGATGGCCTGTGCGACCGGGGCGGACTGCGCGGCGGTGGCGGCGGGGGCCTGCGCCAGCAGCAGGATGTTCTTGTAGTCGCCGCCGGAATCGAGCGGGAGGGAGCAGAAGACGGTCATCAGCTTCACGGGGCCCTGCGCGCCGGTGGCGTCGGCGACGATGCGTGCGCATTGGCCAACGGCCGCGGGCAGTTGCAGCGGCGTGGAGGAGTCGACGGTGACCTGCGGCGCGGGCGTGCCGCCCTTGGCGGCGTTGCGCTGGAAGATCATGGTGAGCTTCTGCGGGAGCGTCGCCGAGTAGGGCATGGAGATGTCGATGCCGTTGGCGGGGTTGACGCTGGGCTGGAAGGCGGCGTTGTGCGCGATGACGGTGGCGCCGAGGTCGACGGTGACGCCGTTGGGGCCCGTCATCTGGATGGCGGTCTGCGCGGCCTGCGTGACCTTCCATCCGGCGGGAACGCCGGCGGAGGCGCTCTGGTCGGGCGCAGTGTAAGGCTGCAGCTGGGGCGCAGTAGTTGCGGGCGCGGCTGCGGGTTGCTGGGCATGGCAGCTGGAGGCGAAGGTGAGAGAGGCCATCGCGATGGCCAGGCGAAGAGAGCCTTTTTGAGCGGCGGCGAGCAGCATGGGAAAGCTCCTTGCGAGAGGGTCGGGGGCCCGGTGTCAGAAGGGTAGCACTGCTGACCGCCGCCAGAGCAAAGAATCCCGGGGGCTAAAGCCCGTGTCGGCGGCGAGCGTTAATGTCCGGGCTGAAGCCCGGACCTATCTCAGAAACAAGGGCAACGGCAAGGGCAAAGACGAGAGCGAAATACGGAGATTCTGACCCCGCAGGGCGGGTCAGAATGACGACGCTGGATAGTGATGGCTCACGATGACGTGCGGGATCGGTATGGCTGACGGCGCTGGACAGATATGGGGTGCGGCTAGCCGAGGACGCGGGTGAAGATGGCGTCGACATTGGCGAGCTGGCGGGTGGTGTCGAAGGCGGCGGCGAGCTTCTCCGGTGAGAGGCGCGAGGTGATGGCTGGATCGGCCGAGATTTCGTCCTTGAACGTCAGGCCCTCCTTCCAGGCGCGCATGGCGTGGGTCTGGACGAGCTTGTAGGCGTCCTCGCGCGACATGCCGCTGGCGGCGAGGTCGAGTAGTAGCTGCCCCGAGAAGACCAAGCCGCCGGTGGACTCCAGATTGCGCAACATGCGCTCCGGGTAGACGAGCAGGGTCGCGATCATGTTGTCGGTCTTGGCGAGCAGATAGTCGGCAAGGATGGTGGAGTCGGGCAGGATGACGCGCTCGGCGGAGGAGTGCGAGATGTCGCGCTCGTGCCAGAGGGCGATGTCCTCAAACGCGACCTGCGCGTTGGCGCGGACGACGCGGGCGAGGCCGGAGATCTGCTCCGCGGTGATGGGGTTGCGCTTGTGCGGCATGGCGGAGGAGCCCTTCTGCTTTTCGGAGAAGAACTCTTCGGCCTCGCGCACCTCGGTGCGCTGCAGGTGGCGGACCTCGGTGGCGATCTTGTCCAGCGTTGAGACGAGGATGGCGAGCGCGGCGACGTAGGCGGCGTGGCGGTCGCGTTGCAGCACCTGGGTGGCGATGGCGACGGGCTTGAGGCCGAGCTCGGCGCAGATGGCCTCTTCGTGCTCGGGCTTGAGGTGGCCGAAGGTGCCGACGGCGCCGGAGAGCTTGCCGACGCGGAGGTCTTCGGCGGCAGCGTCGAAGCGGGTGAGGTTGCGCTGCATCTCCGAGTACCAGAGCAGGAGTTTGAGGCCGAAGGTGGAGGGCTCGGCGTGGACGCCGTGGGTGCGGCCGATGATGGGCGTGTGTTTGAACTCGATGGCGCGCTTTTTTAGGGTTGCGGAGAGCGCTTCGATTCCGGCGCGGATGAGCGCAGAGGCCTCGCGCAGCTGCAACGCCTGCGCGGTATCGACGACATCGGTGGAGGTGAGGCCGAAGTGCAGCCAGCGCGAGGATTCGGGGTCAGCGATGTGTTCGGCGACGGTGGTGGTGAAGGCGATGACGTCGTGCCTGACCTCGGCCTCGATCTCATTGATGCGGGCTACGGTGAAGTCGCCGCGACGGGCGATGGCCTCGGCGGCGGACTGCGGGACGAGGCCGAAGCGGGCGAGCGCGAGCGAGGCTGCGACCTCAACCGCGAGCCAGGAGCGGTACTTGTTCTCGTCGGACCAGATGCGGCCCATGGCAGGGCGTGTGTAGCGAGCGATCATAGGATTCCCTTACTTATATAGTCCGAATCGTCATGCCCGACCGAGTAACGACCATGCCCACAACGCGGCAATCCACCCGAAGAGTTCCAGGCAAAGCCGGAGCGGACTCAAGCCGGTCCATTGCCTCACCGTCCTGGTGAGCTCCTGGGGCTGCATTCCGGCAGCATGCTGCAGCTTTCGGATCATGGTTGGGACAAAGTAAGTATAGGTGGCGATGCTCTTCAAGATAACTGCTATTGCCGCAGCCAGCCAAACTGTGCGAAGCAGACCGGTTCTATGCCAGGCGAGAAAGAGATTGACGATGGCCAGAAGGGCCGTAACGGGGGAGATGAACGGCCAGAGGCGCCGTCCGGCCCGTGCCTGCCCGGATTCTTCCAACCTCCGGGCGAGACCCTCCGGCGTTGGATTGGTCTTCCAGCTGGGGTAAACCACCAGCACTTCGTAAAGCCCGCTACCCAATCCGAGGCTCAGGAAGAAAAGAAAAAGCGCAAGCAGTATCTGGGCGGCCATAACTATTCGATTTGCCGGCTGCCCAACCAGATTCATTCATGGGCGGTCGGTCGCGGTGACGCCGAAGAGGGCGGACATCTCTTCGTAAAGGAAGCCCTGGCCCGGGCGATAGGGCTGGATCCATTTGCCGTCGAGGACAAACTGCGGGACGGCATGTTTGCCGACGTGGGCGAAGAGTTCGTCGGCGGCGCCGGGCGTGGTATCGATATTGATCTCTTTGTAGGGGATGGCCCGGTCGTCAAGAAAGCGTTTGGCGGTGCGGCAGTCGCGGCACCAGGATGCCGAATAGACGAGAAGTTCCATAGGTCTATCTTACTTTACGAGGATGCAGATCCTTATGATGGCGCAGGCTGGGAGCGAGTAAGCGGCAGGGAAGTGGCGGCCTGAGAAAGATTTGTGCGTGATTGCTGGGGACGAAGCGTCTTATTGATTGGGGCCGCTGAAGCAAGAGCTGGAGGGTGCGCCGATGATTCGTACCAAGCTGTTGCTGTGGATGGGATGGGTGTTGGTCGCCGGGTACGCGCCTGTAGTGCTGGCGCAAAACGCTCCCGCGCCGCCGCCGGCGAGTGGGACTTCAGCTGCAGCGACAACGGCTGCGCCAGGGAGTGCGACCGCGAAGCCTGCGGCGCCGAGGGCAACAGTGCAGTGGACCAAAAGGACAGTCGCGTTCTCCAATAGAATCGCTGTGATTGGATTGCCGTCGGAGGGTGGAAGGGCCAAGCCACACTGTTCGGCCGACGGCATGGAGTTCTTCGATCTGGCGCCGGGCCTGGCCGGGGACGATGCGGAGGGAATGCGTTATTTGTTCAGCGTGTCGCCGGACGGCGAGGCGAAGCGCATCTCGCGCAAGGTGCCGATTGGCTTCGATGGCATCTCAGTCGTGGACTTCTTTGCGGGCGAGCAAAGGCTGGTGACGCTGTTGAAGGCGACGAAGCGGCAGGATGGAGGCGACACGATTCCCAGAGAGACGGCGTATTTCCTTTCGGAGTCGGACGGTGAAGGGGACTTGAGCAGCCAGGTGCAGCTGGATGTCAGATTCAGACCGCTGAAGATTGGGAGCTTCAGTAAGGGAGAAATCCTGCTGCTGGGTTGGGACGAGAGCAATTTGACGCCGGTGCTGGCCCTACTTAAGGACGACGGCACGGTGGGGCGCTTCTTCGACCTGGAAGAGAGACGGGGTGCGCAACCTGAAGGGGCACGGACGGCGGCATCGGCGGCCCCGTCGCTGGCGCATGTGGACCTTACCTCGCTGGAGTCCGCGACGTTCGTTGCCCTCAGCGATGAGCTGCTGCTGACCTTTCCCGGAACGAACCGGCCCATCTACGTGCTGAGCGCAGGAGGCGACAGCCGGTCGATTGCAATCGAACTGCCCAGCGGATTCACCATGCATGATGTTCTCGGCTCGAATGGAGGCTCGACGCTGATGGTGCGGGCGCAAGCGAGCACGGGACAGGCCAGGAATAATAATGCGCAGCAGAGATTGTTCGCCGTGAATGCTGCGAGCGGAGCGCTGCTGAACGAGATTGTGTTCGATACGCCGCGGGTGGCGGATGTGACCTGCGTGGTGAACTCATCGTTGACGGCGATGTATCTGGATACGCCTGCCGGCCTGGACGGTTCAGGGGCGAACGCGGGAGCGGCAAACGCGACACAGCTTGTGATGGTGTCGACGAGATAAATAGAGGGTGGTTACTGCTCTTTGTAGTTGCGCATCAGGCCGCCGTCGACGACATACGTGGAGCCCGTGACGTAGGCGGTATCGTCGGAGGCGAGGAAGGCGACCAGGCCGGCGACCTCCTCGGGCGTGCCCATGCGGCCCAGCGGGATGTTGTTCAGCAGCGCGTCCAGCTGGGGTTTATTGTCCAGCAGCTTGGCGTTGATGGGCGTGATGATGGCGCCGGGCGCGACATTGTTGACGGTGATGTTGTGCTGGCCGAGCTCAACGGCGAGATTGCGCATGAGCATGCGCATGGCTCCCTTGGACGCGGCGTAGGTGGCGAAGTGGGGGAAGACCATGTCCTCGTGTACGGAGGAGACGTTGATGATGCGCCCGGGCTGTTTTGCGGCGAGCAGGCGGCGCACGAAGAACTGGGTGAGGAAGAACGCGCCCTTGAGGTTGACGTTGAGCACGGCGTCGTAATCGGCCTCGGTGATGTCCCAGAAGTCGGCGCCAATCTCAATGCCGGCATTGTTGACGAGGATGTCGCAGCGGCCGAGCTGCGACCAGGTCTGGTCGATGAGGCGCTGGGTCTCGGCGAGCGAGGTGACGTCGGCTGCGAGGGGGAGGGACTTACCGCCAGCCGCGGCGATCTGCTGCTGCGTCTGCTGCGCGCCTGCTAGATCGCCGGGGCCGCGGTAATCGATGACGACGGTTGCGCCCTGCTGGGCGAGGCGTACTGCGATGGCCCGGCCGATGCCGGAACCGGCGCCGGTGACGATGGCGACTTTACCTTCGAGGGGTTGGGACATTCGCTCGCTCACTCGCTCGATTTCTTCGAGGCTTTCTTTGCGCTCGATTTTACAGAAGATTTCTTACTGTGCTGTTGCTCGACCTTCTGGTGCAGGATCTTCTTTGCGCCTTCGAGTGCGTGTTTGCGCTCGGAGGAGAGGTTTTTGCCGCCGCGGTTCTCGTAAAAATTCAACATGCGTACCGCCTGGCCGGGGCCTTTGGGCGAGACGCTCTTTTTCTCCAGGCCTTCGGCAATCTGCTTCGCACTCTTCTTGAAGAGGCCGGGTCCGGGCTTGGTGGAGTCAGTTTTAACCTTACCCGACCAACGCTTTGAGGGCGGTGTGGTGGAGCGTTTGCCGGATTTGGTGGGGTAGGTCTTTGCTGCGGATTTTTTTGCTGCCTTCTTTGTCGCGCGCTTCGCTGTCTTCTTCGTTGCCATGGTGTGTGCGCCTCCCTGTCACGTAGTCTGATGCGGATTTGAGGACGCAGAGTTTGGCTGGGGCAGGGCTATCGCCGCGCGCGGAAGAAGTCGGTGAGCAGCGCGCCGCACTCTTCAGCCAATAGGCCGTTGACGACCTCGACGCGATGGTTGAGCTGGGGATGGTTCAATACGGCGAGGACCGAGCCGCAGGCGCCGGCCTTGGGGTCGGGCGCGGCGTAGACCAGGCGCGCGATGCGGGCATGCAGGATGGCGCCGGCGCACATGGCGCATGGTTCAAGCGTGACGTAGAGGGTGCAGGCGGCTGCTGCGTCTTTCCCGACGAGGCGGTAGTTTTCGAGCACGCGGCCGGCTTGGCGGAGGGCAACAATCTCCGCGTGGGCGGTGGGGTCGTGGTCGCGCAGGACGCGGTTCTGGCCGCGGGCGATGATCTCACCATTACGGACGATGACGGCGCCGATGGGGACTTCGCCGTACTGCTTGGCGGCGTGGGCCTCGTCGATAGCGGCGCGGAGGAAGGGGAGGTCGTCGGGCATATCTCTGCTCATTGTGCGGCGGGCGTGGCAGGTACATCTGACGGCGGCGGGTTGGGAACGAGCTGGCCGCGATGGTAGACGGCGGCGATGCGGCGTGTGTTGCGAATGTCGGCGAGCGGGTTGGCGGTGAGGACGATGAGGTCGGCGGAGTAGCCGGGCGCGATGAGGCCGACGTTGAGCGTGGGGTCGAGCGTGTGGATGAGCTGGCCGGTGCGGCCGGTGGCGATGGTGAGGGCCTGGAGCGGAGTGAGGCCGGCGGCGACCAGGTCTTCGAGCTCGCGATGCTCGGAGTAACCGGGGATGCGGCCGGGCGCGGCGCCGGAGTCGGTGCCGAAGGCGATCTGCACGCCGGCGTCGAAGAGGGTCTTCAGGTTTTGCCGGGCGATGGATTCATCTTGCCGGTGCTGCGCGGTGGTGGGGTCGGCGAGCGTGGCGGTGATGTAGCCGGGGGCGGAGAGGCGGGCGAGCAACTGCGGGCCAGCGGCGGCACGGAAGAACGCGGACTGCAGGACGGCGGGGTCGGCGGCGAAGAGATAGAAGGACTCGTCGAGCGCGAGGGTGGGGATGTACCAGGTGTGGTCCGTGAGCATGGCCTGGACGAAAGCCGGGTCGACGGGCTGGTCGCGCACGGAGTGGGCGAGTATGTCGATGCCATCGATGACGAGGGTGCGGGCGTCGGCAAGCGCATACTCATGCGCGGCGATGTGCAGGCGGTCCTTGTGGGCTTGGTCGATGGCGGCTTCATAAATAGATGGCGGCATCTCCGGCGACTTGCCGTGCAGCGGATCGACCCAGATCTTTACGAGGTCGGCGTGGTGCATGGCGAAGTCGTCCACGTCGCGGCGGGCTTCTTCGGGGGTGGTGGGGCGATCGACCTGATCGGCGGCGACAGCCAGGGGCGGCGCGCCGTCGGGGACGCCGATGCCGCGGCCGGCGGTGAGGAGGGTGGCTCCGCCGAGCGAGCCTGTGCGCAACTGGGCGCGGAGATCGTAGACGAGATCGCGGTTGAGGCCGAGCGAGACGATGGTGGTGATGCCGAAGCGCTCAAACTGAGCGAGCGCGGCGGTGACGTTGGGCAGGTTGTAGGCGGTGGCGGACGGTGTGGCGTTGTCCTCGAGTACGCCGAGGTGCGAGTGGGCGCTGATGAGGCCGGGGATGATGGTCTTGCCGGTGCAGTCGACGATGGTTGCGCTGGCGGGTGCGGACTGCGAGGTGGGCGCGACGGATTCAATGAGGCCGGCGCGGAGGGTGATGTCGACGCGCTCGCGCATGGGCGCGCCGGTGCCGTCGATGACGGTGGCATTGCGCAGGATGGTGGGCTGCTGGGCGAAGGCCGGGATGGTTAGGGCAAATGCGATTGTCAGGCCGAATTTGTGGGCGGAGTTCTTCATCGGAGTCTTCGACTTTTATAGCTGAGCGGCACGATGGCTTGATGCTACGTCGCCATCATAGTGCGGGTTGCGAATTTCGTGTCTGGGGTTGGGCCTCGGGGCCGAAGAAGCGGGCGATCTGTTCCGAGAGCCTTTGAAGCGCCGGGCGGCGGAGGGTCAACTCTTTCTCGTCGTCGATGAAGTTCTTGCGCCAGATGTCTTCGAGGATCGGGAGCAGGTTGCCGATGATGATCTCGCTGGTTTGCATGTGGGCGATTCTGGCGTGAAGCGCTTCCGCTTCGGTGTCGTATTCATCTGCGGGGGAGCCGTTGGCGATGAAGTCTTCGGTGTCCGCATCACGCACGAGTTCCTGGATGGAGGCAAGGTCGGGAGGAGGCGGCCATGTGCTCATGTGGGCTCCTGCTGGGAGAGGCAGTGGAGGGTGCCGAGGCCCCAGACCAGGTCGACGGCGTGGATGCCTACGACCTCGCGGCCGGGGAAGCAGCCCGCGATGATGTTGAGCGCGTGGCGATCGTTCGCGTCATTGAAGGTGGGGACGAGGACGAGGCCATTGGCGATGTAGAAGTTGGCGTAGCTCGCCGGGAGGCGCTGGCCCTCGAATACGACGGGCGCGGGCATGGGCAGTTCGACGATGCGGAAGGGTTTGCGCTGCAGGGTGCGCGCGGAGCGGAGGCGATCTAAATTTTCGGCGAGCGGGAGATGGTTCTCGTCGGCGGTGTTGGGCTCGACACAGGTGAGGATGGTGTCTGTAGCGACGAAGCGGGTGATGTCGTCGACATGGCCGTGGGTGTCGTCGCCGGCGCAGCCGCGATGCAGCCAGATGGTCTGCTGGATTCCGAGATAGTCGTGGAAGGCGCGCTCGAGTGCGGCGCGCGTAGCGGCCTCGTCCCCCAGGCCGGGGTTGCGTTGCTGGATCTCGGAGAGGAGGCATTCTTCGGTGGTGATGAGAGTGCCCGCACCATTGACGTCGATGGAGCCGCCTTCGAGGACGATGCGGTGGGGCTTTTTGCGCGAGCCCTGGGGCGGGACTATCGGAATCTCTGGCTTGATCTCTGGCATGCGGTAGAGTTTGGCGACATGGTGAGGGATCTGGCCGTCATGATGCCAATTGTCGTACTTCGCCCAGGCGTTGAACTTCCAGTTGGTGACGGCGAGGGAGCTCTTTGCATCCTTAACAAAAATAGGTCCGGAGTCGCGCAGCCAGACGCGATCGGTCTCCCAGTGATGGAAGTGGATGCGTGCCAGGTTGGCGCCGCCGCGGCGAAGTATGGACGTGGCGCGGCGCTCGGCGGCGAGGTCGTTGACCAGGATGTGGACGTCCTCAGCGCGCGAGAGATGGCGCACGATCTCGGCGTAGACCCAGGGGATGGGCTGGAATTTTCCAGGCCAGTCCTCGGGATTATGCGGCCAGGCGATCCAGGTGGCGGCGTGCGGCTCCCACTCGGCGGGCATGCGGTATGGGGAGGATGCGGCTGACGTGCGGGGAGGCTGCGGCATGGTCTGCTACAGGGTAGCGCATCCTCTTTAGCGGGCGATGACGACGCAGGCAATCGAGATCAGGGCAGGGGCTCCAGGAGGGCTTCGACCACCAAGTGACGCGTGCTGCCGGGGACGTCCAAGGAGCCGAGGACGAGCGGCTTGCCGGAGCTTAGGAGGTATGCGCCTTTGAGTGAGGAGTTCCGTATGATCGGGTTCATTGGTCCCGCGGCGGGGGCGTCGGCCACGCCGGTCTGCTCAATGTTGGAGAGCAGGCGCGCGCCATTGGCCTGGGAAGCCAGGGTCGCATCGAAGGTGATGCCCACGTCCTTATAGGTGTATGAGGTGTGGACGGCGTCGTTGGGAGTGACACCGTTAGCCCCCCCCGCAATGTATGTGCCGGTAGCAATTGGAACCTGGCTGCCTTGCTTCACGTTTGTCTGCTGGCCGTCGACGAGATCCATGGAGTAGTGCTGGGTGCCGACGCGTTTCTCACCGTCCATCTCGGTGATGGTGTAGGTGAGGCGGTAGGCCTTCTTGGGGTGGTCGAGGTCGTCGATGACTTTCTGTACGAGGGCGAAGTCCTCCACAGGAGCGCGCATGACGATCGCGTTCTGGTTGGGGACCAGGAGGACTTTGTCTTGTGGCGAGACGAGATTACGAATAGCGCTGACGATCTCGTTCGCATCGTTTGCCTGCGTGGCGTTCTTAAGGTAGAAGGTCCGAAATGCGTCGAGGTTCGGCCGCGGACCCGGGGCGGAGTCCTGAGCCGGCTTCGGGGAAGCGGCGTCGGCAGCGGGCTTCGCAGCGACAGTGTCTGATGCGGGTTTGGGTGCGGCCTGGGCGAAGGCGAAGAGGTTGGTCAGAGCGAAGGTAAAGGCGAGTGCGAGAGTGCGGCTTGCGAGCTTCATGATGGGCTTTCCTCTTAGTTTTGAACTTCAAGGGGCTGCGGCGATGTGCCGTCAGCGGAATGCGTGGCTTCTTCTTCGGCCTTCTCGGCAGCGATGAGTTGGGGAGATGGGGCGAAGAATTTTTCGAAGGCGGCCTCGCGTTCAGCGTCGGCCTGCTGCTCGGCGGCGGGATTAAGGGCGGCGAGCGCGGCCGGGCTGGCGGTGCGGGTGAGCTGCAGCAGGGCGCGTTCCTGCGCAGTGAGCGGCGCAGGCGGCGCGGGGCGTGAGGGCGCGAAGCTGGCCGTGCGCAGGATTGGGCGGCGCGGGATTGCGCCGGATACGGTGCGAGATGGAGTGGCCCCGCCACGCGCGCGCATCAACATTGGATTGCCGCAGGGCTTGTTGCCGGATTGCCCGACAGGCGGCTCTGCGCCAACGCTGACCGGAGTCGCGCGGCCAGCTCGTGGAGCGACCCAGCGCTGCGAGGAGTTGCCACTGGTCTGCGCCATGCTGTCTTCATGATGTGGGCGAGCGAGGAGGAGGAACGCGCCGAATGCGAGCGAGGCCGTGGCAGCGCCGGTGATCGCGCCGCGCAGCCATGGGCCCTGTATTGCGAGGCGCGCGAAGAGACCGCGCCAAAGAGACGTGTCCACTGTCGCATCCACTCTTTGCTCGGCCAGACGCTGTGCGATGCGCGTTTCCATGCCCGCGGGCGGTGCGGCGTCGCGCAGAGCCTCAAGAACTCTGTCGATCGCGGCCTTGTGTTGTTTGTGCTCAGGTCCCATTGCGGTTCTCCTCAAGCTTTCTGTCTTCCGATCAACTCGGTCTCAATCTCCCAGCCGCTCGCGCAGACGCGCGCGGGCGCGAAACAGCAGCGAGCGGACACTCGATTCGCTGCGGCGGAGTATGACGCTGACCTCCGCCGTACTCAGCTCCTCCATCGCCGAGAGCAGCAGCGCCTGGCGTTCCTTCTCCGGCAGCCGTTCGATGGCCGCCAGCACTTGCGCGATCCGCCGCGTTTCGGCGAGGGCCTGGTCGGCAGGCAGGCTCGCGGAGACGAGCTGGGCGGCGAACATATCATCCATCTGCTCAGGCCGCATGCCTCGGCGACGGTCCAGCGCGAGGTTCCACGCGATGCGTACCAGCCAGGGCCGCATATCCACGATGGCGCCGAGCTCTCGTTGACGTTGCAGCACGCGGAGGAAGACCTCCTGGACGACATCCTCAGCCTCCGCCGGATTGCGCAGAATCGAGAGCGCGACGCGGTAGAGCAGGGCGGAGTAGTCGCGCACCAGCGCGGGCAGGTCGGGCTCGGCTGCCACCCTCTCTGCTGCGAACCATTGCAAGCTCTGTTCCCCGATCGCGGCCATTGATCTCTTCTACTCGACAGACGCGTGGGTTGGCGATCCGTTCGGATTTATTTTCGGGAGCGTGCGCCAATCCAATCACCGCGTACAGCGGGCTACGGCGAATGCACCGGAAGGGCGGCAATCCCGATACAATAGACCGGCGGCACCGCAGAGCCTGAAGGGAAACGGATGAGCTGGTTCAAACGCGACGACAGTGGCGGCTTCGATGGCGGCGATGGGGAGAAGAACGTGCGCACCGAAGGTCTGTGGACCAAGTGCCCGGGCTGCTCGCAGGCGATCTTCAAGAAGGACCTGGAAGAGAACCTGAACGTCTGCCCGAAGTGCGGGCACCACTTCCGCATCCATGCCAGGCGGCGCATTGAGCTGCTGCTGGAGCCGGGCTACGAGCTGGTGGATACGGAGCTCCGCTCGACCGATCCGCTGAACTTCACCGATCGGAAGCGCTACCAGCACCGGCTGGCTGAAGCGCGCAAGAAAACAGGGCTGAACGACGCGATCCTGACTGCGCTAGGCAAGATTGGTCCGCACGATGTGGTGCTGAGCGCGATGGAGTACGGCTTTATCGGCGGCAGCATGGGCGCGGTGGTGGGGGAGACGATCGCGCGCGCGATCGACCGCTCGCTGGCCACGCGGCATCCGCTGATCATCGTATCGGCGTCGGGCGGCGCGCGCATGATGGAGGGGATCGTCTCGCTGATGCAGCTGGCGAAGATCTCGTCCGGGCTGGCGCGGCTGGACGATGCGGGGATTCCGTATATTGCGGTGATGACGGACCCCACGACGGGCGGCGTGACGGCGAGCTTTGCCATGCTGGGCGACCTGAACATCGCGGAGCCGGGCGCGCTGATTGGTTTTGCCGGGCCGAGGGTGATTGAGCAGACCACGCGGCAGAAACTGCCGGAGGGCTTCCAGCGCTCGGAGTTCCTGATGGAACACGGCTTCCTGGACGCCATCGTGGGGCGCAAGGAGATGAAGGCGTACCTGATCCAGGCGCTGACGTGGATGTGGTCGACGCCGGGCGAGACGGCTGCGGAGAGCGTCGCAGGCTGAAGCGAACTAGCTAGTGAGTTGGGGTGGTGGAGTTCTGCGTGGCCGCGGGCGACGTGGCGGGTTTTACTGCGGGCTTTGCCGCGGACTTCTTGCGCACCGGCGTCACAGGGCATTTGACGGGAGCGGGCGGAGGCGGGGGCGGCGCAGGCGGCGGAATTGCCTTGAGCGCGGCCTGCAAGCGACCGACTTGCGTCTCCTGGCTCTCGGTGACGTGCTGGAGTTGATCGCCCAATGTACGGCGCGTGGATTCAAGGCTGGCAAGCGCCTGGTCGAGCGCGGAGCTCTGGTCGGCGGGCGCCGCTAGGCGGCCTGCGGCGTCGACGCGCAGAACCACATCGTAGAGCGCGTCCACATTGCGGTAGGCGGGCAGCAGCTTTGCCGGCGAGCCGGGCGCGGCGTCGGCGGTGGCGAGCAGCGCAGGCAGAGTGGTGCTCACATCATTGCGGATTGACTTGAGGTTGTTCTCCGTCTCAGTGCGCACCGCGGCGGAGGCCTTCCACCTCTCAACGTTGGTTACGCCGAGCGCAGTCCGCAGAACATCCAGCGAGGGCTGCAGTGTGGAGGCGGCCCTGCCCTGGGCGGCTGTGGACGGGGCCAGTGACTGCGGGGCGGCTGTGGACGGGGTGGTCTGGGCCAGCAATAAGGACGGCGCGCAGAACGCGAGAAGAAGGAGGGGTGTTCGCAAGATCATGAAGAGTTCTCCTGGGGATAGAAGACGGTTTGCCTGGGTGATCAAGTTTCTCGCAGTATCAAAAATAAGATGCGAAAACAGGGACTGGGTGTTTGGCTTCGGAGCCTGGTTTTTTGCCGATACTGCATAGTTAGATCCAGGCGCTGACCAGGCGGCCGGCGCTGCCCAGCACTTTGAGGCCATCGCCGCGGCCGGCGAAGTAGCGGGCGTTGATCTCGGTTGAGCCGAGGTCTTCGAGGTTGCGGAAGGCGGCGAGTTCAGCCGCGATCTCCGGTGGGGTGAAGAAGAGCTGGAAGGATTCGCCGGCGAGCTGGACGCGCGCGGCGAGCGAATCGTGCGCGAGCTGCTCGAGCGGCGGAAGGACGGCGCGGGGCTGGCCATAGTCGAAGACCAGACCGCTGCCGGAGGGCTGAGCGGCGATGAAGGCGAGGGCTGCGCGGAAGGCGTCGCGCGTGAGGTAGGGGACGACGCCGAGCCAGGCGAAGAAGCTGGGCACGGCGGGGTCGAAGCCGGCTGCGTGAAGCTGTTCGGCGAGCGACTGGCGCTCAAAGTCCACAGGGACGTACGCGAGGTTTGCGGGAACGGGAAGATTGCTGTCGAGCAGCAGGTCACGCTTCCACGTCTGCGTGGCGGGATGGTCGACCTCAAAGACGCGAAGCTGCGCGCGAGGGTTGCGGTGGGCGAAGGTGTCGAGGCCTGCACCGAGCAGGACGTATTGAGTGAGGCCGCGTGCGACTGCGTGGGCGAGCTGGTCTTCGGCATAGCGGCTGCGTGCGACAAGGAAGGCGCGCAAGCTGATGGAGAATGGACGCGGTCTGTTGCCGGGGTCGCGGCCCGGAGTGCGCTCGATCTCGGCGGCGTGCGGGCCGAGGATGGCGACGGCAATGGGATCGTCGAAGACAAGAGGCCGGGCGTCATAGAGCTGATGCGCTGCGCGGCGAATGGCGACACGGAGCGCAGTGCACGAAGGGCGGGCCGCATCCATTTAGCTTTTGCGCAGGACACGCTTGATCCACAACGCGCCGAGGTAGCCGAGCGCGCAGGCCATGACGACGGAGCCGATAGGAAGTCCCACGAACCGGTAGCTGTCGGCGAAGTCGATATTGCTATGCAGCGCTGTATTCCAGACGAGGATGACGACGATGGCGCAGAAGGTGCTTGCGAAGAAGGCGAGAAAGCCCGAGGCCACGCCGATGAGCAGGCTGCCGAACCAGCCGAGATCGCCGAGCGGGACACCAAAGAGGGAACCGGCGCCGGAGGTCCGCGGGGCGGGGTGTGTGCCGGTGTGGGCTGGGTGCGTCATACAGGTAGAATACCGTCTTATGGCGGATGGTGTGAGGACGATGGCCGAGGGCGTCGGAGGCGGGCTGGTGCAGGCCGCGCAGGTGGCACATGAGGCGACGGTGCGCCGGTCCGCCAACGGCATTCGCTATGCGGTCTTTGGCGAAAATGGGATGGATGAGACAGAGCTGGCGCGGATGGTGCAGGCAGTGCCGGCGGGGATTGCCGCGGCGCTGGCGCGCAAGACTTACTACTTTGTTCCGCTGGCGATTGCTGAAGGTCGCGGTGAGGCCGGCGGGCATCGCGGTGGGAGCGACGCGACCATGGTTGCGCCGGTCTACAGCACGGAGCTGGCAGACCAGGCGATCTGCCATCGCAATGTCGCGCTGGGCGCGGGCGATGGCGGCGATGGGGTTTTTATTTCGACGCGCCTGATGCATGACCGGTTCTCGCTGGCTTTTGAGTTCTTCATCAACGTGGGGCACGCGTTTGTGGATGAGGCGGGCGTCGCGGAGAGCTTTGCGGAGCTGGCCTGGAGCCAGGCCACGGCCGACGTGCGCGGAGAGACCAGCCAGGACGCGTGGGATTGCCGGGCGTCAGCGCTGGGTGGGACGCCGGATGGCGGCGAGCGGGACGGCAGGCCCCGCATCGACGAGAAGGCGAGGACTGAATTCTTCGAGGCGGCGTTCTCCGATGCAGTTGCGATCTATCTGCTGTCGCTGACGGTGGACTTCGACTACTCCGAGCTGCGCGAGCGCGAGTACCCGCTGCTGGCGCCGCAGGCACTGGCGGAGCGACTGCGGCTGGTGGCGCGACTCTTCCCGCCCAACCCGGATTATGAGTTCGCGATCCGCTATCGCCGCCGCGGCTAAGACGATCCCACCTGTTAACTGAACTATAATCAAGGTTATCGGCCTTGCCAGCGGTTCGGGCCGGGTGAGCTTAGGCCGTCTCTAGTGGTCTTGGGGCGCGAGTGGCCCATTTGTGGTATTCACGGCTTTTTATCCACAAAATATGGGGTTTATCTTGTTGATCCTGCCTTTCGGCGGAGATACATTGAAGGTGCGCCGGTGCGTCATGCTGGATGCAGGGGCGTGGCTTTTCTAGCAGCATCGAGAGCCAAGTTTCGTGGCAGGTTGTTTCAGGGGAGGTGCGGTTTGCTCAAGCTCAAGCGGGTCCAGCTTCTGGGGTTCAAGTCGTTCTGCGACCGGACGGAGATCCATCTCTCCGGCGACGGGATTGCGGCGGTGGTAGGCCCGAACGGGTGCGGCAAGTCGAACATCTCGGACGCGATCATGTGGGTGCTTGGGGAGCAGTCGGCGAAGAGCTTGCGCGGCGGAAAGATGGAGGACGTCATCTTTGCCGGGACGCGAGACCGCAAGCCGACAGGGATGGCGGAGGTATCGCTGACGCTGGTGGACCCCGAGGTATACGACGGGGCCGCGATGAGCGAGGACGGTTCCGGCGACGGGGATTGGTCGAGCGACGGGAGCAGGGAACGGGCGCTGGATCTGGCGGGCGACTGGGACGAGTCCGAGCTGCGGCAGATGCATGCGGCCGAGACGGAGGAGGCGGTCGCAGAGGCGCAGCCGGGTGTGGTGATCGGGATCGATGGCGAAGCTGCGGGCGCGGCGGCGGATGGTGCGGCTTCAGTGAGTGACGGAGTAGTAGCTGTCGCGGAGGCTCAGTCAGAGAACGGTACGAATAATTCCGCGGCAAACGGCGCTGCAGCAAATGGCTCTGGGGCAAATGGAGTCGTCCTGAAGATTCGCCGGCGCAAGTTTGGCCGGTCGCCGGTGCGCGCAGGTGAGGTGACGGTGACGCGGCGGTTGTTCCGCTCGGGCGATTCGGAGTATCTGCTGAACGGAAAGATCTGCCGGCTGCGCGACATCCAGGACATCTTTATGGGCACGGGGCTGGGCGGCGAGAGCTACGCGATCATCGGGCAGGAGCGGATTGGGCAGATCCTGAGTTCAAAGCCGATGGACCGGCGCGCGATCCTGGAAGAGGCGGCGGGCATTACGCGCTTCAAGACGAAGAAGCGGCTGGCGGAGCTGCGGCTGGAGTCGGCGAAGGTCAATCTCGCGCGCGTGAACGACATCTTTGAAGAAGTGACGCGACAGATGGGTTCGCTGAAGCGGCAGGCGGCGAAGGCGGAGCGCTATGGGCTGATGCGCGATGAGCTGCGCGGGCGTCTGCGTGTGGTGCTGGCCAGCCGGATGCAGCAACTGGATGCGGAGCAGGCTGCGGTTGCCGCGCAGGTTAGCGTGCTGACGGCGCAGATCGACGAGCAGGCCGCGGCCGTGGAGGCGATGGACGCGGAGCATACGGCTGGAGTGCAGCGAGGGTACGAGTTCGACCGGCAGGTGCGCGAGGCGGGTGCACGGTCGAACCAGGCCGCTGTGGAACTGGAACGCATGACGGCGCGCATGGCGGCGAACGAAGAGCGGGTCGCGGAGCTGACGGCGCGCATCGCCGCAGGCGCGAACGATCTGGAGCCGGCGCGCGAACAGTTGCGTGTGCTGGCGGGCGAGTTGGAGTCGCAGCGCAGCTTTCTTGAGAACGCCACTGCGGAGGCCACGGGATCACGCGAGGCGGCACAGGCCGAGCAACAGCGCGCGCAGGAGGCGGTGCGGGCGGTTGGAGCGGCAGAGCAGCAGGCCGAGCAGAGCCGGCGCAGCGCGATGCATTTGATGGAGCGCGCGGCGGCGAGCCGCAACGAGCAGGCGCAGGCCGAGGCGGCGCTGACTGGGATTGAGAGCGAGGCGGAGCGGCTGACGGCGGAGTCTGACGCGGCGCGGCGAGAGATGTCGGAGCTGGGCGTGCAGCGCGGGCAGGCGGCGCTGAACTTTGGCGGCGTGACCGAGCGGCTGAAGTCGTTGGAGACGGAGATTGCCGAGCTGCGCATGAGGATCGATGCAGCGCGGACGCAGGAGTCTGCGAGCAGGCGGAGAGGTGACGAACTGCGCGGCGAGCGCGCAACGCTGCAGGGACGGCGCACTTCGCTCGATGGATTGATTCGCGAACACAGCTATTCGACCGAGACGGTGAAGGGCCTCTTCAAGGCGGGCGGCGGTGTCGGACATAGCCTGGCGCCTGTGGGCACGCTGGCGGACTTTTTAGAAGTGGATGGTCAGTATGAGGGCGTGGTGGACGAGTTCCTGCGCGACGAGCTGAATTATGTCGTTGTGAAGAGCTGGGACGCGGCCGACGCAGGCATGCGCATGCTGGAATCGGATGTGGCGGGTCGGGCGACGTTTTTGGTGCATGGAGAGGACGACGCGCACAAGAGCAGCCATGCTTCTCAGACTGCTCCCGCGATGCAGGGCGTGGTTGCGCTGAAAGATTGCGTGCGCGTGCTGAACGGCTTTGGCACTTCGCTGGAGGGAATGCTGCCGAAGCTGAAGGACGGCTTTATCGCGCAGGATGCGGAGACGGCACGCAGGTTGGCCGGCGAGCACCCGCACGGGTTCTTCCTGAGTCCGAGCGGCGAGGCGTTCCACAATGCGACGGTGACCGGTGGACGAGTGAGGGCGCAGGGGCCTCTGGCGCTGAAGCGCGAGTTGAACGAAGTCCAGCAGAAGTTGGATGCGACGGAAGCTGAACTGGCGCAGGCGGAGATGGAGGCCGCAACGCTGGAGCGCGAGCTACGCGAGCTGACGGCTGCGCTGGATGCGAAGACGCTGGAGTTGCGCGACGCAGAACGCGAGTCGGCGAACTCCGGTGCGGCGCTGAGGCAGATGGAGTCTGAGACGGCGCGTATTGAGCGGCGGCTGCAGGAGTGGGCACTGGCGGGCGAACGCAACCGCGACGCGCGGGCGCGGAAGCGGGAGTCGATTGAGCAGCGCCGGCAGGAGACCGGAGCGTTTGAAGCAGAGCGCGAGGGGCTGGAGCGGCAGCTGGCAGAATTGCAGCAGCAACTGGATGGTCTGCGCGAGCAGCGCGAGACTCTGCAGCAGACCGCGGCTCAGGCTGCGGCGGCATTGGCGGGGTTAGAGGAGCGGCGGCGCAATGCGGCAGCCAACTGCGAACAGACGCAGCGCATGTTCGACGCACAGGCCGGGCGGATTGCGCAGGTCGAGCAGCAGGTGGAGGCGGCGACGGCAGAAAAGATCCGGCGTGAGCAGGAGACGGCTGAGCTTGCCGCGCAGCATGGCACGCTGCTGGAGGCGCGCGCGGCCGCGGTGGCGGAGGGCGCACGGCTGACCGAAGAGGCAAACGATCTGCGCGCACGCATGGCGGAGCTGGACGCGAAGCTGCGCAGCCTGCGGCATGCGACCGAGACACTGCGCGAAGAGCGGGCCAGCCTGACGGCGCGCGCGGCAAAGCTCGCATCGGACATTGAACACATCGAGGCAACGTGCGTGAACGACCTTGGCGTGGAGGCGCCCGAGTTGCGGGCCGATGAGGCCGTTGCGCGGCTGGAGGGTGAGGCGCTGACAGTGGAAGAAGAGGCTGCGCGCGCGCTGAAGCAGAGGCTGGAGGTGATGGGGCCGGTGAACATGATGGCGCTCGAGGAGTACAACGAGACGGCGGGGCGGCACAGCTTCCTGGAGACGCAGCGCAAGGACCTGATCGAATCGATCGAGAACACGCAGGCGTCGATCAAGGAGATTGATGATGTCTCGCGCGTGAAGCTCGACGAGGCGTTTAAGGTAATCAACGAGAACTTCGGTGTGACCTTCGCGAAGCTGTTTGGCGGCGGGCAGGCGTTTATGCGGCTGACGGACGAAGAGAACGCAGCCGACTCCGGCATCGACATCGTGGCTTCGCCGCCGGGCAAGAAGCTGCAGAACATCCTGCTGCTCTCCGGCGGAGAGAAGGCACTGACCGCGCTGTCTCTGCTGGTCGGCATCTTCCAGTTCCAGCCGGCGCCGTTCTGCGTGCTGGACGAGGTGGACGCGCCGCTGGATGAGACTAATGTGGGCCGCTTCGCCAAGCTTATCGCGGAGATGTCGGCGGCGACGCAGTTCGTGGTGATTACTCACTCCAAGCGCACCATGCAGCAGGCGGATGTGATCTACGGCGTCACCATGCAGGAGCCGGGCGTCTCAAAGATTGTGAGCGTGAACCTAAGCAAGGACAATCGCGGCCGCGAAGAGCGCGAGCGGCGCGCGGTGGCTTAGCTGTTTCGGCTGGGTGCGGCCAGATTGCCATAGTGGACGAGGGTAGCCGAGGCGCGGCGCCCGAAGATCAGTGGGACCTCGCGGAGGAGAGCTTCGCGTTCGATGTCGCGATGCGCGCGCAGGCGGGTGGTGACGCGGTCGAGGTCGGAGTCGTTGTATCCCGGGTGGCAGCAGAGCTCATAGGTGCCGGTGGCGGGGAGTGCGCGCAGAATCTGTGCGAGCGTGGCCTGGTCCATTTGACCGGTCGCCGAGATGGCGACGGTGCCGTCCGGGGTGAGGACGCTGCGGCCGTGAATCTGCGAGAGTGCGTTGAAGCGCGGACGCAGCGTGCCCATCAGCCTGACCGCCTGCTGCCGCTTCCAGTCTCCCTGATGCAGCGCGAGCGTCCACGCCGGCTCAAATGGGTTGCGGATGGCGCGCACGCCGCAGCGTTCCGCGACTTGCAATAAGGGGCGCGCGATGGAGGGAAACATGTGCGTGTGCTTGTGCGTGTCGATGTGGGTGACCGCGATGCCGGCGCGCTGCAGCTTCTCGATCTGCGCCTGGGCTTCGCGCGCGACCTCTTCTTCGCGGATGCGGCCGAGGAAGAGCGCGAGCAGGAAGTTATGCAGGGATGGGCGAAAGGACTTGCAGTCCGCGTCGAGCAGACTGGGGATGGACTCCGGCGCAGATACGGGAACGCCGTCGGTGAGCACGATGTGGCAGCCGACGCCGAGCGCGGGATGGGCTTGGGCGACGGCGACTGCATCGTCAAGGGCCGGCCCAGCGGCCATCAGGGTTGCGGAGGTGATTGCGTGGGCAGCGGCAAGTTCGCCGATGGCGCGGTTGATGCCGCGTGTGAGGCCGAAGTCGTCAGCGTTGAGGATAAGGCGCGCGGGCATAGCTTCGAGTGATTGTAGAGCCTCGTTGGCGGCACACGGGCAAAGCGGGCTGGTGGACTAGCGTGAAGCTGGTTTGGCCGTTGCAGCTTCAAAGGCTGCAAGATAGGCACTGAGCTTGTAGCCTGCTGCCTGTGCGGCGCCGTAGCTGGTTGCGATTGTGCTCTCGATCTGCACGATGCGGGCGTTGCGTTTCGCTTCGTCGACCTCGCTGCCTGCGATCTCGAGCAGAGCTGGGAGCTGCAGCCAGGTGGCGAGCTCTTCGAACTGCTCTTTGTTGAAATAGGTGACGCCGGAGGATTCGTGGACACCGGCGAGCCAGCGCGCGTCGGGGTCTGAGAAGAGGGCTTCTGTCTCGATTGCGTTGGGCACGTTGGCTGCGGCAGTGAGCAGCAGGCGTACCTGCGCGGCGGCCTGCCACTTGGCTTCGCCCTCCATGCCGAAGGTGGAGAATATCTCGGCCAGCGCGCGGCGGAGGAGCAGGCGGTCGAAGAGCTTCGCAGGATCGAGACGCGCCGGCAGGCCGCGCAGAATGAGCCAGGCAAGGACTGGTGCCCAGATGCGCTCCGTGCGGCTGGCTGCACTCTTGCCCGGCAGGATGGGGCGAGAATTCGCAGGCCAGTCGGTAGAGAAGAGGTTGGCCAGGACAGGTAGTTGCGCGGCGGCGGCCAGCAGTTCATCTTCCGCCTCTGCTGGTGCTGCTTCGGGATCGCTTCGCTGCGAACCAGATTTGCGCCCCAGGGAGGTTTGCGCGGCGCGGTCATCTTTCGGTGCTGCCTCCAGCACGAGCGCGAGGAAGCGCTGGCTCTGCTTGGCGATGGCGCGCAGGCGATCGAGTTGGGTTCGACTTGGATACGTGTCGGCCGCGCTTATCTCTGTACGGGGTGCGTCTTTGGATTTGAATTCGCCTTCGGATTTGGGAGATGCAGTATCCGGCCCAAGCAGATTCTTCACTGCATCGGGTGCGAGTTCGTCGGCGATCTCGGCGAGAGCGCGAACATTGGCGTGGCTCAGGGCCTCGCGCAGTGCGTCGTGCAGCGGCTTCAGGCGCAGCATGGCCATCTCATCGTGAACATTGGGAACGCCGGCGCCGTTGAGCTGGTCGCAGAGCCGGTCCCAGGGCCATTCCGCGTTGGGCCACAGCTCGCGCCAGTCCAGAAGCACGACGCACTCAAAGCCGTGCAGGTGGAAGGTCATGCCATGCCAGTGGAGGTCGGTGGCGCGGCGCAGGTATTCGAGGCCATGCGTGTCGCGGTAGTGGAGGACGACCGAGCCATCAGTGGGCAGCGCGAGGCCTTCGGAGAGGCTGCGCTGGCGCAGTGTGCCGGACCCTTTGTCCATGTACGCGGCGGAGATGTGGATGGTACCGCGCGTGGAGTCGTACTTGTTGTTGTAGACAATGAGCGAGCGCTCGTTGCCGTGGCGGTTGGAGTAGGCGAAGACGTTCTCGTCCACGTTACCGTAGCCGTTCCAGAAATCGTATAGTGTGAACTCGGAGCTGCCGGCGAAGATGTAGCGTCTCTTCAGCAGCGGCGCAATTTCGCGCTGGTGGCGTGCGACCAGGCCTTCGTTGGGCCACTCGTCCATGCGCGCCTGCTTGAACTCCATGCCATAGCGCTCCGTGTAGCCCTCGATCTGGCCGTGGCCGAACATAGGCAGGCCGGGCAGCGTGGCCAGCAGAGTGCAGACCCCGAAGTATTTGTCGCCGGTGCCGAACTGGTCGATCGCGGTGCGCTCGTCGGGGTTGGACATGAAGTTGACGTAGCGCTTGAGGATGTCGGGGTCGAACTCGACGGTCTTCTTCAGGTAGGAGCGGTACTTCGCGTTCTCCTCGTCGCGCAGCATGTTCATGAAGGCCGAGTTGTAGACGCGGTGCATGCCGAGAGTGCGGACGAAGTAGCCTTCGAGCAGCCAGAAGGCCTCGGCGAGCAGAAGCGTTCCCGGAACTTCGGCGGCGACGCGGTCGACCACCTCGCGCCAGAATTCATGCGGCATCAGCGCGTTGAATTCATCCTGCGACATGGCGTTCTCGGCTCGTGAAGGGATGGAGCCGCCTGCGCCGGGCAACGGGAACCAGAGGCGTTGCACGTGGCGTTTGGCGAGGACCATGGCAGCGTCGAAGCGGATGATGGGAAAGAGACGCGCGACATGCAGTATGGTTTGGATGATGTGCTCGCGCACGTAGGCCTTGGAGTAGTCGAGCTGCGCGGTGTCGTTCCAGGCGAAGGTGGTGCCGTCGTTGCCGTGGTAGACATAGCGCGTTTCGCCGCTGGCGTAGTGGCGCAGACGGAAGGCGACGGCGGCGTCCGACTGATCGTAATAGTGGTCGTCGATCTTGATCTCTACGCGCGAGTCGGTGGAGAGATCGGGGCCGTTGAAGCTGTAGGCGGGGAAGGGACTCTCCCAGCGGTGGATGAACCAGTCCGGGTGCTCGATGACCCAGGGCGAGTCGATGCCCATGTGGTTGGGCACCATATCGCTGGCCAGACGCAGGCCGGCGGCGGCGGCGCGATGCTTCAGGTTGTCGTAGGCCAGCCAGCCGCCCAGGTCCTCGGCTATGTCGTAGCTCTTAAGCGAGTAGGCGGAGGCGACTGCATCATGATGTCCACGCAGACGCTTGATGGTGCGCGAGGCGATGCTGCGCTCCCACAGGCCGATGAGCCAGAGGCCGGTGACGCCGCGGTCAGCAAGTATGCGGAGTTCTTCGTCTGGAATCTGGTCGAGACGATGGATGTGGCGGAGATATTTCTTGGAGAGCTGCTCCAGCCAGACGTAGGTGCTCTTGGCCATGAGCACGACGTTGGGCATCCATGCCTGGTCGGCGGAGAAGGCCTCATACTCGTCGAGGGGCGCCTGATAGTCGTGCGCGTAACGCTTGCGGCGGCGGAAATCATCGTCGAAGCCGATGAACTCGTCGCCCACGAAGCCCATGCTGCCCCAGGTGGGCGCGCCGTGGCGGAACTCGTCGGGACCGGGTGGGTGGAAGCGCATCCAGATGGCGAGGTCTTCCTCGCGCAGCACGTCGATGGCGAGCAGGATGCGGCGTACGTCCTCGCCCAGATAGGGCGCCCAGTGCTCGCGGATGAAGTCGAGCTGGCCGGTGAGCGAGTCGGGCGAAGCGTCGAACGGTGCGCGCAGAGCCTCGAAGAGCGTGCCGACCTCGGGCGCGACCGGCGGCCGGGAACGGAAATAGTCGGGGAAGGCCGCGGTGACGCTGGGATAGACGGTTTGCTGCTTCAGGCCTTTGTCTTCAAAGAGCGCGTGGAAGGGCTTGAACGCTGGGTTGAGGTTGGCGATCCAGAGTAGAAGCAGCTCTTCGAGAGCAGCTTCGCGGTTGGGCAGGCCGTTGGTCGAGCCGCGCAGCCATTCGGCGGCGGTGACTTCGCCGCGAAAGATGGCCGCATTGGGGAACTGCTCGGTGAAGATGAGCAGCAGCCGGTCGAGTTTTGCCGGTTCGGTTTGCGACGCGAACCAGCGGGTGGCCTCGGAGAGGACATTGGGATCGACATCTTTGCGATAGCGCGCCACCAAGGCGTGGCTGAGCTCGTCGATGAGGCCCATGGCGAAGAGCGCGCCGGCGTTGTATGTGCCGGCGGGATCGGCGTCGGCGCCGCGGGATTGGTTGAGCGCTTCGGCCAGCTTGCGGCTCGCCGCGACGTTGGCGAAGACCACGTTGCCGGTGTAGCTGAAGAGCTCGTCATCGACCTTGGCTGCTTCGCGGACCGCGCGGGAGATGTGAAATTCCATTCAGAGGCCTCTGCTCAAGTCTTACCAGTATCGCCTGTGGACCGTATCCGGCGCATTACATGCCGGATCGAAGGCGTGGAACTTTTGCGTGGAGAGAAGGGTGGAAGGGGGGCGAGGCGCTGGCTGGCGCGCGATACCAGCGGCATGGCAGCGGCGCAGAGAAACGAAGCGCAGAATGTTCTTCGCGGGATCATTTCCTGTGTCCTCGTCCAATAAGCGCCAATGCTATCAATGGCGCGCACAGGCGATCAAGAACGCATTGGGCTGATGGATCGAGAACATTACGCATGGATCAAGAACATCACGCGTGGATCAAGAACATTACGCCGATGAGAATTCAGGGGATCTGCGAGGGAAAATTGGAGGCGCGGGTCGGGATCGAACCGACGCATAAAGGTTTTGCAGACCTACCAGGGCGAATTGTGGCCAGTTGTTGATTACAGGAAGTGCTTGGAAAAATAGGAGCTTAGCAAGATAGTCTCCAATCCCCAACAAGCGCTTCCATGCAGGTACTCCCCACAAAAGTCCCCACAGCAAAGATGTCCTCTTAGTTCAGGAGCTGGTCAGTGAGCCTTCATCGAGAACACTCTCTGCCATTACCTGGGGTCATCGGCGAATTTTGAGTTGTGAGATGCAGCTTCCATGGTGTGACTCCACGTATTGTTTAGTTCAACATATCTGCGCTTGACGTCCACGGATTCCATCTGAATGGCCCGAAAATCTCTAACGGCTACTGTTCAGGGTAGCTGTCAAGAACCGATTTGAGATGTCACTCGTTCGCAATCGCATCGACCTCCTCGATTCCCGCCGCATTCCGAGGCACGTGGCCAGACTGCGAGGCAGACCGTCCCACAGCTGAGCGCCACCAGGCAAGGGGACGGGCTTTTCCCCGCAAGCCGAACTGTCGGGACCATCTCTCCTCAGTGAGTGACTCGGCGATTTCACATAAAGCGAGGAACGCCGTCGTTTGGATCACGGCGTCTCCGGCTCCCTGCCCCATGAAACCGTTGGACTAGATGTTCATTTCTTCAGAAGCCCGACTCAGGTTCCATGGGTGGGCCCAGTTTGCATGCTTTATCTGGTTGAAGAAAGGCAGGGAGCAGGTCATGGACTCAGCGGATGCTGCAGTTGCTCCGGGCGCTCCGCACGCGAGAGCGGCACAGAAGTCCGCGCCTATGGTCCGGTGACGTCGTGCCGGTTCATCTGTCCCCCGCTAAAGAAGTGGTGACGCAGCATGCTTCTGGCAAGCAGGAAAACCGTGACCGTCAAAAAGACGATGAAGAGGAACTTTGCAAATCCAAGCCAACGTGGATTCTGTTCTTCCGGAATTACCTCGTTCCGATTCGTCGCCATGCGTTTGTTCCCCCGTCGAGCCAAGCGCCTGACGTTGGATCGTGGCTTGTATGATCCACCATGCATACGCCTGGGTCAACCTGCATCGTAGATTGTGTAACCCGGTTCGATCCACAAGCAGCATGAAACTGCGTCTAACTTCAAAGATCAGGTTTTGCCCCAATAGGGGGCACTGTTTCTCGCGGCTCAGTTTTTTGCTAGACTCTCGTCACGGCCCGTTTGAAGAGGGGAAGATGATATTCAAAAGGCGCAACCCGATTGTTCCGTTGGCTCTTGAGTGTGCTCTTCTCTTCGTGGCAATCTCTGTTTGTGGCTGGGGGCTCCAGGCAAAGCTCTCGCTCTATCACACCAATCCGGGCGAATCGGCCTCGACTAGTTACATGGCAAAGCTGTCGACTGAGAAGAGTTCGGCTCGAACAGTCGCCTCAGTGGATAGTAGGGATCAACGACGTCCCACTTGGGAATCGCGGCACTTTACTGCTGTTGTCTTTTCACTGCTGGGCCATGACGTTGAGCCTGCCAATTTGAGCCACCCGGAACCCGGGCCGAGTAACCCTGGTCGTTACAACCTGCACGGCCCCGACCTCATGCGTCGCCCTCCTCCAGTTCTCTCCTAATTGACCCCGTGCGGCAGTGTTCATCGCCGTAATTCGGTTCAACGCACCACACTTGGTGCTAAGCAGACTCGTCTATGGGTCTGATGGAGCAGAAGATGAATATGCAGAAAATCCTTCCGCAGGCGGCTACTGGTGGTGCTGTATGCTGAGATCCCATCTGTCCCAAATCAATTCGCATTACGTGATGCGAACCCAAACCTTAGGCGTGATTCTGCTGGTCGAAGCAGATCCCATCCTGCGCGAGTCTAGGGCACTATTGCTCTCGACGCTTAACCTGCCGGTTCTGAAGACTTCCAGCTATTGCGATACGTGCCGGTTGCCTGATTCAGCATCAATCAGCTTGGCCGCGATCAGTTTGCTTCCCTGCGAGGCCGAGGCCCAGAAGGTGGCGGCGTACGTACGCAGGCAGTGGTGTTCGGCCAGGATATTGCTGCTGGGCTCACCGAAGGTGGAGTTTGACGACCCTCTCTACGACGAAATTGTGTGCCCGGGCTTCAATCCTTCAGGTCTGCTGGAAACCAGTCGACGGCTTTTGTCGAGCTTAGGGGCAAACTTTTCGCCCCAAAATGAATCAAAATAGGCGGCGTCCTGGGGCCCCATCCCCTTTCCTGAACACACGCAGCATCTTCATCTCTACAGGACGGGTACATTGCTGAAGTCTCACGACACAACTCGGCGTACCGCACCGGCAATGTTCCTGCTGATGCTGGCTTTCGCTGTGTTCGCTTGGGGACTGCATTACAAACTCTCCCTGTATCGTTCCGAGGCTACCCATCACCGTCAACCCGCGGCCAAGCTGCTCTCCCAGAAGGAACGCCCATCCACTGTTATGCAGATGGAACACTTTCTGCATCACGGTCTACCCGCTCCTGTCGTCGCCCGCCGTGCGCTCGCAGCCGCGGTCGCGGCCCTCCCATCAAATGGAGACGCGGAACCGGGCAGATATGGGAGCTTGGTCGAACCAGAAGCGAACCCGGTAGCAGAGCCGTTCCGCCACCTGGACCCATTCGATCCCCGAGGCCCACCCACGACCGTTTGACAGTCAGCTAACTGCTTTGGAGGTAACACATCGTGGCCGCGATCTGTTTTGCCTCCTGAGATGACTTTGCTCAAACAAAGGTTCGATAGGTGGCTTAATGCATCGCAAGCGAATCCTCTGGATCGCCGTAGCAATCTCCCTTCTTGTTGCAGCCTGTGTGCTGTTCGTGTCTCTCCGCAAGGGCGACACTCCCGCTGCGACGCCGAGGGCAGCAGCGGTGGTCGAGGTCACCCGCGGTCCCCTCGCCAGTTCTCTAACAGTCGCCGGCCAGTTTCAGCCATACCAACAGGTAGATCTTCACGCCAAAGTCTCCGGATACATTCGCTGGATCAAGGTCGACATCGGCGACATCGTGCGGAAAGGGGAAGTCCTGGCTACGCTCGAAGTGCCGGAGTTGCAAGACCAACTGCAAGGGGCGCAGGCCGATGTTCGGCACACCCAGTCGGAGATCACTCGTGCCCAAAGCGAGGTTGTGAGCGCTGAGTCGACATACTCCGCGCTGCACGCCGAGTACACGCGGCTTGGGGAGGCTTCCAAAGAGAAGCCTGGCCTGATCGCCGAGCAGGAGTTGGACGACGCGCGCGCCAAAGACCAGCAAGCCGCGGCGCAGATTGGGGTTGCGAAGGCTGCACTCGACGCCATGCAGCAGCAGCTCGGCGTCTCGAACGCAACCAGCCACCGGTACCAAACTCTCACCAATTACGAGCAGATCGTCGCGCCTTTTACTGGAGTAGTGACGATGCGCTACGCCGATACCGGCTCGCTGATCCAGGCGGGACAGGACTCCAACACCCAGACCCTACCGGTGGTGCAAGTAGCGCAGAGCGACCTGCTCCGGCTGAGAATGCCCGTGCCGGAGAGCGACGTGCCCTACATCCAAACCAATGGCGAAGTGCAGATTAAGGTCAACGCGACGGGTCGCACGTTCACCGGGAAGATCGTGCGTTTCTCGCGCGCACTCGATACGGCTACGCGCACCATGCTGACCGAGGTCGACGTTCCAAATCCCGACCTAACGCTGAGTCCAGGGATGTATGCCGAGACCACAATCCAACTTCAGCATAAGAATGACGCGCTCGTACTCCCTGCCCAGGCCGTTGTTGAGAACGGCGATCAGTCCTACGTGCTTGTTGTGAATTCGACGAATCATATCGAGAAGCGCAATGTGACCCTTGGCATCCAGACCTCAAATCGCGTCGAGATTACGGATGGTCTGCAGGCGGGCGAGAAGGTGGTCGCCTCGGGTCAAACGGGCTACCAGCCTGGCGACGTGGTCACGCCGCACGCGGCGTTCATCCCCACTGCAGCTCAGGAGGTCGGCAACTAATGTCGTCCTTTGCGATCAAGTATCCCTTCTTCATCTTGATGTTTTGTCTCATGGTGATGGTGGTCGGCGTCACTACCGTGGCACGCATGCCGGTCGACCTGTTTCCCGAGATCAATATTCCGGTCGTTGTGGTCGCGACCTTCTATGCCGGAATGCCGCCGCAACAGA
>Ga0182024_10001405_pt1 | contig 62164 bp, 64 predicted proteins | sample P32metaG_FD_120480 | JGI IMG/M metagenome (GOLD analysis project Ga0182024, IMG submission 120480) | Permafrost microbial communities from Stordalen Mire, Sweden - P3-2 metaG (Illumina Assembly) | ecosystem: Environmental > Terrestrial > Soil > Wetlands > Permafrost | place: Sweden: Stordalen...
CGGGTCCCGCGCGGTGTCGGCTTGCGAACCAGGTCAGGTCCGGAAGGAAGCAGCCTTAAGCGATCACCGGCAGGCGCAGCGGGAGCACCCGGACCGGAGCCGCGAACAGCGATAGGCGCCGGGTGCCGCGAATCTCGACGCGGGGTGCACGGTCCATCTATTTGACGGCGGGCGATTGGCTTCCGCTTGGGAGGGATCAGCGAAACGAATAAAAGTCTGGGCCTTAACGACTCGACCCGCCTCAATGGACGGGTCGGGAAGCAAGGGGACGACCCTCGAAAACGCCTGATAAGCAGCTATTAGGCTACCGCAGGAGTGACCCCGAATTCCCGCTTATCAGGCGTTCACGGCACCTCGCCGTTATACCCACCTCCAGCTGCGAGCCTACCGGAGCTGTAGGACGAAACTACGAACAGGTGTTCGTAGGGGTGCGGAGTATGTGAGGACATAGTCTTCGAATTTCGGCATAACTCCGCCCTACCCGCACCCCCGGAAGATCAGCCAGGAACGGTTGGTCGCGACCTCGCGAAAACCGGGCGGGACGCTGACTTTCTCGACGGGATCATGTTCGTCGAGCACGTAGGCTTTTTCGACTTCAACGCTGGCGGGGTCGACATAGATGCCGGAGGCGATGTGCCCGGCTTCGGGGCTGACGATGTTGCGCGGGCTGGTCTTGAGGTACAGCGAGAGCAGCGGCACGGGCGCGTGGTTGGGCACGCCGATTGGTCCGCAGCGCAGGTTGATGGCGTGGTCTTTGACGAGCGCGACGAGTTCGTCTTCGATTGTGTGGATACGAGCGAGTTTGTTCAGTTCGCGGTGGTCGGAGCGGTATTGAGCTGGGATGTAGGCGACGAGCGCAACGAGCACGAGCGCGCTGCCGGCGATCCACCACCGCCGCCGCGGGTCGCTGCGCTCGAGGCATGTCCAGCCGAAGGCGCCGGCGCCGCAGAACACGCAGAGAATTGCGGACGCGAGGAACGCGTAGCGGCTGTTGATTGGCAGTCCGACGGTGGCGAAGGCGGCGAACACGACGACCGCGAGCACGCCGGCGCCGGCGCCGAGCAGCGCGCGGCGTCGCAGCCACCACAGCGACAGCACGCCGCCGATGGCGGCGCCGAGGAGCACCGGCGGGCGCAGGATTTCGCCGATGCGCCTGGGTATGTACTCGGGCACGTTGGCGATGCCGGTGACGCGGTCGAACAGCGAGGCGGTGTGCTGGGTGTGCGTCAGCGACCACAGCGGGTTGCCGGTGATGGCGAGGTCGCTGAGCAGCCAGATCAGCGGCGCGGCGCCGACGAGCAGCGTCAAGTGCAGGCGCTGGCGTTGCGTGAGCCGCCGCCAGGCGATGGCGCCCGCCCCCGCATCCCCTGTGCCGGCGTTGCCGAGGCCCGCGCGCATCCGCTCGCGCAAGAACGCTGGCATGAGGTCCATCAGATACAGCCAGTAGAGCCCGGAGAACACCCAGGCCTCGGGCCGCAAAAGCCCGGCGAGTCCGAGTAGCACGAGCACGGGCACGCCGGCGGGCCGCCCGCGTGTCTGATGCGCGCGCGACTCGACGAGCAGCGCGCTGAGCACGAGCAGCACGTAGGGGAGGTCAACGTAGGCGCGCACGCCGTAGGAGAGCACGGGGTTGCGGGTGAGGAAGATCAGCGCGGCGAGCGCGCCGGCGGCCCAGCCGAACCAGAGCGCTCCGAGGCGGTAGATCACCCAGCCGCAGGCGGACAGCGCGATGAAGGCGAGCGCGACGGTGACGTTCTCGACCGCGTGCGGCCCGAGCGGCGCGAGCACCAGGCCGAGCAGCTCGATCAGGGGGTGCGGCGTGGGCGAGATCGGCACGCTGTAGGCGGGCGTGCTGCCGCGCGATAGCTGCCCGCCCCAGGCGAGCGCGTAGAGCGTGTCGTAGTTGGCGAAGCCGACGCCGGCGAGCACCCGCAGCAGGACAGCCCCTAGGGCGATCACGGGCAGCGTTGACCAGCGCCTGAGGGCTGCGTTCACGGGGCGGACGCTACCCTGTCGTAACGGTGTCGGTAGAGGAGCAGCCACAGCAAGAACAGCGCTCGCTCTACCGCAGGCATCGCCCGCGCACGTTCGCGGAGGTGGTGGGCCAGGAGCCGGTGGTGCGCACGCTGCGCAATGCGGTGGAGCGCGGCAAGGTGCATCACGCGTACCTGTTCGTGGGCTCGCGCGGCACGGGCAAGACCTCGATGGCGAAGATCTTGGCGGCTTGCTTGAACTGCGAGAACGGACCGACGATCGAGCCGTGCGGCGTGTGCGACTCGTGCGTGTCGATCGCGCGTGCGACGTCGCTGGACGTGATCGAGATGGACGCGGCGTCGAACAACTCGGTGGACGACATTCGCGACCTGCGCGACAGCGTGGCCTATGCGCCGGTGAGCGGGCGGCGCAAGGTGTACATCTTGGATGAGGCGCACATGCTTTCGACGGCAGCGTGGAACGCGTTCCTGAAGACGCTCGAGGAGCCGCCGCCGAACACCGTGTTCGTGCTGGCGACGACCGAGGCGAACAAGGTGCCGGCGACGGTGGTGGATCGCTGCCACCGCTTCGACTTCCATCGCCCGACGGTGGAGCAGATCGCGAGCGTGGTGCGCAGGGCGGCGCAGGCGGAGTCGATCGAGATCCCGCCGGCGGCGGTGGCGGCGCTGGCGCGCTCGGCGACGGGCAGCTTCCGCGATGCGCTGGGGACGCTGGAGCAGATCGTCACATACAGCGGCCAGGAGATCGCGCTCGAGGATGTGCTGGCGGTGCTGGGCGTGGCGGATGCGCGGCTGCTGGAAGAGACGGTGGACGCGGTGGCGGCGGGCGATGCGGCACGCGCGTTGCGCGCGCTCGAGGAGTGCGTGGAGCAGGGCCGCGATGCTGGCTCGTTTGCGTCTGATCTCGAGGTGCGCGCGCGCGAGCTGCTGGTGGTGCAGGTGCTGGGCGAGGTGCCGGCGGAGCTGTCGCTGACGCCGGAGGCTGACGCGGCGCTGGGCGAGCAGGCGCAGCGGGTGGACCATGCGACGGTGGTGCGTGTGTTGGAGCTGCTGGGCGAGGCGATGGAGGGCGTGCGTGCGGGCGCGGATGCGCGCACGCGCCTGGAGCTGGCGCTGGTGAAGGCGGCGCGCCCGGAGACCGACGGCTCGACGCGGGCGCTGCTGGCGCGGATCGAGCGCTTGGAGCGCGGCACACCGGCGGCGGCGCAGACGTCGTCAGCCGCACCTGCGGCGGCACCCGCGGTTGCGCCACCCGCATCCGCAGCGCCCCCCGTTCCTTCCGCGCCCGCGCCTGCGACCCCGTCCGTGCCGGCGACCTCAACTGCTTCGGACGCTGCGCCCGCATCGAGCTCGCTGCCGGCGCTCGCATCTGTCCCGGCCCCTGCGCCTGCGGCCCCCGCGCCGGCGGCACCGGCGCCGCCGCCGGAGGCGGTGCAGGAGCTGCCACGCGACATCGCGTCGGTGTATGCGCTGTGGCCGGCGGTGGTCGAGCTGGTGCGCAGCGAGCATGCGCTGCTGGGGGCGTGCATTGATGATGCGCGGCCGGTGGCGCTGGACGGCGAGGAGCTGACGCTGGCGTATCCGTTCTCGGCGGAGTTCAACAAGAAGAAAGCGGAAAGCCCGGCGAACCGGGCGGCGCTGGGCGACGCGCTGGGTGCGCTGGCGGGCGGGCGCTGGCGGCTGCGCTATGAGCTGCGCGACACGCCCGAGACAGGCGATGGCGAGGGTGCGGATGGGCGCTCGGAGGAGCAGTGGGTGAAGCGCTTCATCGACGAGTTCGATGCGCAGGAGCTGACGGATGAGGACTCGGAGCTCGAGCAGCCGGGGCCGGGCGCGGGCGAGTCTGAGGATGAGCGCGGCGCCAGAGCCGCGGCGAGCAACGAGAAAGGCGCGTGATGGCGAAGCAGCCGCGGATGCCGAATATGCAGCAGATGATGGCGCAGGTGCAGAAGATGCAGAAGGACATGGAGCTTGCGCAGGAGCAGCTGAAGCACGAGGTGGTGGAGGCTTCGGCGGGTGGCGGCATGGTGAGCGTGAAGGTCAGCGGCGCCCTGGAGGTGCGCGAGGTGCGCATCGATCCGGCGGCGGTTGATCCGGAGGACGTTGAGATCCTCGCCGACATGGTGCTGGCGGCGACCAACGAGGCGCTGCGGATGGCGCAGGAGCTGGCGGAGAGCAAGCTGGGCGGCGCGACGGCGGGCCTGGACCTGGGCGGCCTTGGCGGCGGCCTGGGCTTGCCTGGCCTGTGAGCCGATGAGCACGTCGTATGCGCCGCCGGTGCAGCGGCTGGTGACGGAGCTGTCGAAGCTGCCCGGCATCGGCAGCCGCACGGCGCAGCGCTTGGCGTTTCACATCCTGCGCGCGTCGGGCGAGGATGCGAGCGCGCTGGCGGAAGCGATCGTGGAGGTGAAGGAGAAGATCGGCCTGTGCGAGGTGTGCTTCAACCTGACCGACGAGGCGCGCTGTCGCATCTGCGTGGACACGCGCCGCGACCATGGGTTGATCTGCGTGGTGGAGGAGCCGAGCGATGTGATCCCGATGGAGCGCACGCACGAATACCACGGCGTCTACCACGTGCTGGGCGGCGCGCTGTCGCCGATCGACGGCGTGGACGTGGAGGACCTGAAGGTGGCGGAGCTGTTCGCGCGGGTGACTACGCCGGAGGCTGAGATCAGGGAAGTGGTGCTGGCGACGAACCCGACGACCACCGGCGAAGCGACGGCGCTGCATGTGGCGCAGGAGCTGCGCGAGCGCGCGCCGGAGGTGAAGGTGACGCGTCTGGCGAGCGGCTTGCCGGTCGGCTCGGACCTGGAGTACGCGGACGAGGTGACGCTGGGCAAGGCGTTTGCTGGCCGGCGCGCTGTTTGAGCGGGCGGCCGCAACCTTTCGGACCGTCCTTAGCTTTGTAATGATACCTAGCTATCCTTACAGAACTTAGCTGGCTCTGAAAGGAACGTGATGCCGAGCAGAACGAGGACGGCCGCTGCTGCTCTTGGCCATCACGAGGAGCGCTACTGGCCCGCTGACCCGACAGCTCCCACCGGCGGTCAACGCGGTGGCACATATGAGGTCTTCATCCCGGACCGGATAGCGGACCGGGAGTTCGCACTTGATAGCGGCGCGGTGGCTGTGATAGCCGAGGCGACGAAGGCGCTCGGACATCTCAATGACACGCGTCCGCGACTAGCGTCGCTGGCGGCCCTGGCGCGCAACCTGTTGCGGTCAGAGAGCGCGGCGTCGTCGCGCATCGAGGGCGTGAAGATCTCGCACAAGCGGCTCGCTCGCGCCGCGTATGCGCGAGTGGGGAGCAGACAGGGCGATAATCGCGCGGCCGAAGTCTTGGGGAACGTGGAAGCGATGGAACGGGCCATCGAGCTTGGCGCGAGCGTCGAGCCGTTCTCGGTCACGGGGATCCAAGACATCCATCGCACGCTGTTGCGGTTCACGGACGATCACGACATCGCTGGTGTGATCAGAACGAAGCAGAGTTGGATCGGCGGCAATGACTACCACCCTGTGGGTGCGCCATATGTCGGTCCTCCGCACGAGTTGCTCCCCGAGCTTCTGGACGATCTTTGCCGCTTCATCGCGCGTACCGACGTCGCGGCGGTTGCGCAGGCGGCGATCGCGCATGCTCAGTTCGAGAACATCCATCCGTTCGTGGATGGGAACGGGCGCACCGGGCGTGCGCTGATCTACACCGTTCTGCGCCGCCGCGGGGAGGTCAGCAACTACATCCCTCCGATCAGTCTCGTCCTCGCGGGCCAACCAAAGAACTACATCGGCGGTCTCGGTGCATACAGCCAGGGCGGGGTGGGTAAATGGTGTGAGCGATTTGCGCACGCCACGGCACGCGCTGCACGCGAGGCCGAGCGGCTCGCGCTGGCAATCGAAGGCCTACAGGCCCAGTGGCTGGAGCGGCTCGGACGGCCGCGCCGGGACGCGGCTGTCCGAGCGATCGTGAGCGCACTTCCGGCGCAGCCTGTGATCGACGTGGCTGCCGCGCAGCGGCTCACGGGCAAGTCACACGTCGCGGTCGGCAAAGCCATCGCGCAGCTCGAGGAGGCGGGCGTCCTGCAGAAGCTCAACGAGCGCAAGTGGGGGCGCGTTTGGGAATGCGGAGAGCTTCTGACACTCGTGGAGAGCTTCGAGAGGAGCGTCAGCACCCCATGACGTCAGGTGGCACATCCTCAGGCAGATCGGCGATCGCGTCAGCCCCCTGCATCGCCAGGGCTTCCTCGCGTGTCATCGGCTGGTCCGCCAGGTGGTGAGGCGCACCGCTCCGCTTGGCCGCGACCACCACCGCCGCGTACCCCATGGTGAAGCTTCCGCCCACGGCGTCGATGGCGGCGCCAATGTCCGACAGCAGCTCCTCCAGCGTGTCCGGCGGGAACTGGCTGTGGCCGCCGGAGGTGGGCACCAGGTCGAGCCACTGCTCGCGCGTGTAGGGCTGTTGCCAGTCGAACCGCCATTGCTGCGGCTCGCCGAACGCGCTCGCCTGCCGTATCCCGTCGGCGGCTTTGGTGAGGAACGCCGAGTAAGGCTTCAGGCCGGGCGTCACTCCACGGGAGAATGGCGAGTCAGGCAGGACTCGACGGTAGACCTCGGAGAACGCCTCTGCGACCTCGGGCGGTGGTTGCTGGACGTTCCAGAACACGGCGAGCTGGCCGTCAGGTCGCAGGACTTCGGCTGCCTTGGCCGCTCCCGCGACGGGGTCCACCCAGTGCCAGGCGGTGCCCGAGATGACCGTGTCGAACGTCCGCCCTCCGGGCTGCCAGGCCTCGAACGCCGCCACCTCGACCTCGAGCCCGGTCTGTTGCGAGACCTCGGCCATCCGCGCGTCGACCTCGACGCCGAGCAGCTTGCAGCCGGCCGCTTGGAACTGCCGGGCGGCGATGCCGGTACCGCAGCCGACGTCGAGCACGTCGGACCCGGGGCTGGCGGCGAGGATCCGCTCCACCATCGCGTCGGGGTAGCCAGGCCGGGCGCGGTCGTAGCGCTCGGCGTCTGATCCGAAGGACTCCGCGACCTGTCGGGCTTGATGGGGGTCTTGGTCTGGTCTCCAGTTCAACGCATGCCTCCTGTTTGCCAGACGGATTGAATCTGACCGATCAGCTGGACGCGACGCGCGGGACGCGAGACGCGATCACCTCGCAGATGCGCTCGATGCACGGGTGATGCCAGCCTGCTTCGAGCGCCTCCTCGCGCAGAAGCGCGGCCTGGGCAGCGACTCGCTCGCTGAGATCCCGGCGCTCGCGCTCGAACCCTGTGGCGCTCAGCGAGAAGTCGCCGGCGAGGTCGGCGAAATGAATCGAGGTGATCGAGTCGGGGTCGAGCTCGTCGCCGATGCTGAGCGCCAACCGCTTGTCGAGCTGGGGGTAGGCCGCGGTGCAGACGACGTCGTACAGCGGCGCTAGGCGCACGCCATCGGCACCGTGGATCAGGGAGATGTTCTTGGCGTGCGCATCCGCGTTGCCCAGAAGGAAGTTGAAGACCGCGGATTGCGCGCCTGCGAGGCGATCGAGACCCGGTGAGGGGGAGTGCGCGTCCAGCAGCGTGGCGAGTGCTGCGTAGGAGGGCAGCGTCCACCCCTGGCGCTGATACTTGAAGTCGGGTGTGAGGCCGAGCGCCTGGCAGAGGTCCTCCTGGTGTACGCGCATCGGCGGGAAGCTCGAGAGCTCTCGATCGAAGCGCCGCACGACCACGCAGGGACGGCTTGCGAGCTCGATCAGCTCTACCTCTGCGGCCGTAAGACCGCAGCGCACGGCGAGGCGCATGCAGAAATACTCGTTCGTGGCAAGGCCTGGGTAGTCGCCGTTGGCCGGCTCGGGCTTGAGGATGTGGGTGCTCGGCATGCCGTCGAGCGGCTTGCCGAAGACGCCGGCTTCGTCACGCACGAGCACAGCCTTGTTCTGAACGCCGGCGAGGCTGAGCCGCAGGTGCTGATCCTCTGCGTGCAAGCCGAGCGGGTGCCGCGGGAGCTCTTGAATCAGCACGTCGAGCTCGCTGCTGTCCAACCAGTGAACCGATGGAGTCTCTGAGATTCGCTCGGCCTCGAGGATCTGAAGCGCTCCCGCGCAGTCACGCCCGAGCTCGGACAGCAGGCCATAGGAGTCGCTGGTGGCCAGCTTGAGCTGGCTTGCGATTCGTTCGCGCACCCCACCCTCGGGCAGCAGAGCCTCGAAGAACGGGCGGCTTTGCGCTGGGGTGAACGGTCCCTCGGAGATCGGCAACGAGAGCGAGATCGCCCGCGTCGGCGGTGTGTACTCGAAGAAGTATTCGCGCGAGCGCTCATCGACGCGCTGCAGCCTCCCGACCTCATCACCATCCCAGTAGACGCTCAGGCTCATCCGCTGCTCCGGCGGCGAACGTCGAGCTCCAGACCCAGCGCGGCCAGGATGCGCGTGAGGACGTCCAGCCTGACGGTCCGCTCGCCGTTCTCCACTCGATGGATCGAGCGCACAGCTACGTTCGCGACCAGCGCAAGCGTGGCTTGATCCATTCCCTGTTGGCGGCGCGCCTCGCGTACGCGCCGTCCGAGTCGCTCGGATGTGCTCTCTGCCGGTTCCATCTGCGTGATAGCGCAGATTCTAGCCAGTGTTGCGGCTTTTTGTTCTAATACGCGCGATCGTGCGGATTTAGTTAGATGGCCCACTAGATCCGCCAGATCTGCGTGATAGCGCAGACCATAGGCGACGTAGCGCTTCGGGTTCCGTGCCTCCGGTAAATCGAGACTTGACGGTCTCGAAATTGTGCTACCGTATATTTACGAGACCAGCTAGTTCCGTAAACCAGAGCGGACAGCTGCACGCGCGAGCCCGCGCCACGAGCCAGGGAGATCTGTCACATGTCAAGCGACACATCGAGCGCGCGAGCGATAGGCCGGCCGCGAGAGGCGCGAGCCGACCGCGCGATTCGCACAGCGGCGCTCGAGCTGATCGCCGAGCACGGCGTGCATGCGCTGCGGATGGACGACGTCGCGCGCCGTGCTGGTGTGGGCAAGGCCACGATCTACCGGCGCTACCGTTCGAAGGAGGAGCTTGTGACGGCTGCTGTGGGCGCGCTGGTCAGCGAGATCGAGGTCCCCGACAGCGGCTCGACTCGTGACGATCTGCTGGCGCTGATGCGCGAAGCGGTCGCGCTTTATAGCGATTCGCTCGCCGCGCGGCTGCTGCCGACGGTCATCGATGAGATCAGCCGCAACACTGAGTTCGCGGCGGTCGCTCGGGAGCGTTTTCTGACGGGCCGCAGGCAAGCGCTGCGCGCGGTGTTCGATCGCGGTGTCGAGCGCGGCGATCTGCGCGGCGACCTCGACGTGGAGCTGGCCCTGGACACCCTCGGCGGCCCACTCTTCTATCGCCTGTTGATCACCGGCGGGCCGATCGACGACCGCCTTGCGGTGAACGTGGTCGAGCTGATTCTGCGTGGCTTCGCACCGACGCCACCTCCCACCAAGAAGCCTCCAACCAAGAAAAGGGACAGATCGAGATGAAGATCCATGCGCTCCAGACGGGCAACGTTCGCGTCAAGCACAGCTTTCTGTTCCCGGCTCAAGGGCTGCGTCGCCAGCTGGGCCTGTTCATGCCCGGCGCGTGGTCGCAGCCGCTGCCGATCCACTGCTGGGCGATCGAGCACGAAGGGCTGTTGCGGCTGGTGGACACCGGCGAGACCGCCGCGGCGCGCAACGTTCCGTTCGCGCGCATGGAAGTGACGCGCGAGCAGGAGCTCCCGGCGGCGATGGCCGCGGCGGGCCTGAAGCTCGAGGACGTCTCCGAGGTCGTCCTCACGCACGCCCACGGCGATCACATCGACGGCCTCGTGCACGTCCGCCAGCGGGTTCTGTGCAACGAGGTGGAGTTGCGCTACGCCGCCTCTCCGTTTGCGAGCGTGATGCGGCGTGTGCTGCGCCAGCCGCTGCCCGCTGGTTTTGCCCCTGAGGGGTTCGCGCTCGATGGCGGCCCGTTCGGCGCGTTCGAGCGCAGCCGCGCGCTCAGCGATGACGGGCGCATCGTCGCCGTGGAAACGCCGGGCCACACTCCCGGCCACGTGTCGGTGATTTGCGTCGATGACGCTGAGCGCCATGTGATGCTCGCGGGCGACGCAACAGACACGCTCGAGCAGCTGCGGTCGCTGCGCGTCGATGCCATCGCGCCCGACCCCAAGGTTCACCTCGCGACGATGAAAGCGATCCTCGCGCACTGCGCCGAGCACGCGACCGTGTACCTGCCCTCGCACGACCCCGAATCGGCCGCGCGGCTCGCGGGCGCGGTCACGGTCGACTGAGCATCGCAGCGTGCGAGGAGATCCAGGCATGGCTGGACAGGGACCGGGGCATGCTGTGATGCTGTGATACACAGTGCCTAACATCACGGTCACGGTGCCGGAGGATATCTACCGCGCGGCGCGGATTCGCGCGGCAGAGCGCGGCAGCTCGGTAAGCGCGCTTGTCGCTGAGTACCTGCGCTCGCTGTCGGAGCGTGAGGCCGAGTTCTCGCGGTTCGAAGCTCAGCAGAAGCGCATCCAGCGCCAGGTCGACCAGTTCAGCGCGCGCGACCGTATCGATCGCGACCAGCTCCACGCGCGTGCGGTTCGTTGACACGGACGTCGTGCTGTACGCGATCTCGCGCGATCCCGAGGTGCGCGAGAGACCGTCTCCGCGGCGAGATCGTTCACATGCGTAATCGTTACAACCCTTAACGATCGCGTGAATGGAGTCACATAGGCTGAGTCGCGTAACTGCCGCGCCCACCCACCGCCACACACGGAACGCCCGTCCGGCCCGCGACCACCTCCTGGCTCGCCTCCCGGCCCTTCGCCCCAGGCCCAATATCCTGCGCCACGATGTCTTCTTTGATCGTGATGAAGTTCGGCGGCACCTCGGTGGCGGACGCGGAGCGCGTGAAGCGCGCGGCGCGGCGGATCGTGGCCAAGCGCGACGCTGGCCATCAGGTGGTGGCGGTGCTGTCGGCGCGGGGCAAGACGACCGATGAGCTGATTGCGATGGCGGAGGAGATCTCGCCCGTGCCGGACCCGCGCGAGATGGACATGCTGCTGTCGACGGGCGAGCGCATCTCGTGCGCGCTGTGCGCGATGGCGATCAACGATCTGGGTCATCGGGCGATCTCGCTGACGGGCTCGCAGGCGGGGATCGTGACGGACGAGTCGCATACGAAGGCGCTGATCGTGGACGTGCGCGCGGATCGCATTCGCGCGGCGCTGGCGGAGGACAACATCGTGCTGGTGGCGGGCTTCCAGGGCGTTTCGAGCGACGCGCACAACGTGACGACGCTGGGGCGCGGCGGCTCGGACACGAGCGCGGTGGCGGTGGCGGCGGCGCTGGGCGCGGAGGTGTGCGAGATCTACACCGACGTGGCGGGCGTGTACTCGGCGGACCCGCGGATCGTGCCGGATGCGCGCAAGCTGGAGACGGTGTCGTTCGAGGAGATGCTGGAGATGGCGGCGTCTGGGGCTGGTGTGCTGCAGCTGCGCTCGGTCGAGTACGCGCGCAACCACGGCGTGGTGATCCACTGCCGCTCCTCCTTTGACGAGGAGCCAGGTACCTTTGTGGTGGCGGAAGGAGACACGATGGAGCAACCTCTGATCACAGCGGTGACGCATTCGACCTCGGAAGCGCGGGTGACGCTGACGGGCGTGCCGGACACCCCGGGCGCGGCGGCGCGCATCTTCGACGCGATGGCGCAGGCGAACATCAACGTGGACATGATCGTGCAGAACGAGCCGGTGGCGGCGGGGGGGCAGGCGGAGATCTCCTTCACGGTGCCGCGCGAGGATCTGCGCACGGCGCGCGTGTCGCTGGAGCCGCTGACGGGCGAGGCATTCGGGCAGCTGAGCACCTATGAGGACATGGGCAAGGTCTCGATCGTGGGGGCGGGCATGCGCTCGCATCCAGGTGTGGCGGCGAAGGTGTTCGGCGTGCTGGCGGCGGAGGGCGTGAACATCGACATGATCTCGACCTCGCCGATCAAGATCTCGTGCGTGATCGATCGCGACCGCGTGGAGCTTGCGGTACAGGCGCTGCACAGCGCCTTTGAGCTGGCGGGCGAGGGCACGGTCGTAGTCGAATAGGCGCACTCTGACGCAGTCGTCTGTCACAATCTCTACGCATAGCTTCGCGTTCCGGGGGGATTCGGGAGCTTCCTGTTCGACTATGCGGACCAAAAGACCCCGTCATTACGTCCCTCGCTACTGGCTGATGCTGGTGCGCCCGCTGCTTCGCTACAGCCGCGGCCGCGACGCGTACGTGCTGCGCGTGGTGGGCGGGCGCTTCGGTCCGGTGATGCGCCCTGACCGCCGCGCGGTGCGCGAGCCGCAGTTCGACGGCGTCGATCGCCGTCACGCAAGCGCTACCTAGAGTCTCCGCGGCCTATGCCGCGTGCACATGCGCTGGCGCGACTGGAACGGTTTTGCCAGCGGTATCGATCTCGTAGAAGCCGAAGTCGGCGCCGAGCGCGTCGGCGAGGCGTCTGGCGGTGGCTGTGGTGGGCTGCGTGTCTCCGCGCTCGATGCGGCTGATGTCGGCCTGTTGGACGCCTGAGAGCTCAGCCAGACCACGCTGGGTCAGTCCGCGACGTCGACGGAGGGCAAGCAGCTGCCCGGCAATGTGCAGACGCCTGTCGAGAGCGCGCAGCTGCGCGACGGCCTCTGGTCCTTCGGCCGCTACCTCTTGCTCGATGTCTTGTATCAGTCGATCGAAATCGCTCATGTCCTGTGGTCCTTAATCGCGGGATCTCTATGTGGAATAGGACATCACAATTCTAGCGCTCGAAGGCCGAGCTGGCACGCCGAATCGGCGTAAGGCCTTCGGTCGTATCGCGATTGCTGGATGGCAAGGGTCGCAACGCCAGCTGGATACCGTCGCGGACGTCGCCGACGCGCTGGATGTCTACATCGAGATGCGCGTGCGCCCGCAGCCCAAGAGCAAGCAGGCGCGCCACGCACCAATCGAGGTCCTTTCCGCAGCTAATTCGCGCCAACCACCGTGAAGGCCTGGTTGACGAACACGTGGTGCGGCCAGTTGACGCCGATGTTGTGGACCTCGTATTCGCCGTCGCTCAGCTTCACGACGCGGTCGACGACGCCTCCTGGGTAGGCGGCCAATGCAGCTTCGGTGGCTTTGTTCGCTGTCGTTCCGCTGACGATCGTGCCCGTCCCCTGGACGTAGCTGGCTGGGATCTGGCCGGCCTGCTTTGACGTGGACTGGGCGCCGCGCTTGAAGGGGACCACTTCTGCAGCCGAGGGAGCTGTAGCTGCGCCGCCGGCGGGCTCCACGACGACCTTGCTGGCCGTGATGGTCGTGCTGCTGGTCGTTCCAAGTACGAGCACGCTTACGCCTTTCTTGATGGCGCTCGCCGAGCTGGCGCTTGTCCCCTGGCGGTATTTCGTGGACGACGCCTTCTTGACCGTCACCTTCTGACCCGCCGAAGTCAAGATTGTGAAGCTCGACTTGGAGACGCTCTCGACCGTGCCGGATGATCCCCCCGCGGCCGGTCCAGACCGCGCGTTGGATCCCCGGCCGCCGGGGATGCGCTGTGCCGATGTAGTCGAGGCCGGTGTAGCCGAGGCGGACGTGGTCGTGGTGGTGCCTGAGCCGGTGCTGGCGGTTGCGCTGACGATGCCATAGGCGCCGCCGCCGAGCGCGATCGCTGTGGCGCCGATGGCGATGGACCTGGTGAGTCTGCGGGAGAACATGGCTGATCCCTTCTGTCGTCTGTTGATCGTGGGTCTCACGATGCGCGACCGCCGTGTGAACCGTCTATGACGGATCGAAGCCTTTCCTATGAATTGCGCAGCATCCAGCTCACGCCAGGCGCTGGTGGTGTCTGACGTATTGCTCGTGATCCGAAAGGGTGGCCGTCTTCACGTCGTTCGTGTGGGCCGTCCCTGCGGGCGTATTGGGCAGCGTGAAGGTGGGGGTTGGCCCTCCGCCGCTGCTTGCCTGGAGTGTGGTCCCCACCGCCGTGCTCGCGTTGCCTGACACGCCGTTGCTCGAAGCCGTGTCAGCGATCGCATAGCGACGAGGTTGTAAGTGCCTTCTTATGGCCTTGCGAGCACTTCCTTAGAGGGTGGGTCTTCAGTTGGTGTAGTGACGCCGCAGGGCCAATAGAACGCGCGAGCGCTAGCTTCTGAGGTGACGAAGAGATGCGGATACTGGTGATAGAGGACGACGACGACATGCGGGCAGCGATCCGTCGCGCGCTGCTGCTGGGTGGCTATGAGATCATTCAGGCTGGCACGGGGCAGCAGGGGCTCGATCGCGCGCAAGCTGACGTTCCCGACGCGATCGTCCTCGATCTGGGACTTCCGGACATCGATGGCATCGAGGTATGTCGCACGCTGAGGCGGGCAGGCAACCGCACCCCGATATTGATCCTGACCGCTCGCGCGGAGGTCGGGGACCGCGTGGAGGGACTGGACGCGGGAGCCGACGATTACCTGGTCAAGCCATATGACGTTCGCGAGCTGCAGGCGCGCCTCAGGGCGATCATGCGACGCCATTTGGAGGGCGCGGACGGAGGGGTTCTGCGCTTTGCGGAGCTGGAGTTGGACCCCGATGCGCATGGGGCCAGGATCGCCGGGCGCGAGGTGGAGTTGACTCGCACCGAGTACCAGCTGCTCGAGCTGCTGATGCTCAATCCTCGCCGAGTCCTGGCCTCGGAGCTGATCTATGACCGCGTGTGGGGGTATGACTTCGGCCCCTCAGGGAATGCGCTGCGCGTCTACATCGGCTACCTGCGGCGCAAGCTGGAGGCAGGAGGCCAACCCCGGCTGATTCAGACCGTGCACGGCGTGGGCTATGTGCTGCGTGAGCCTTGAGCGAGTGAGCGGCAGACGAGGCCGCTGGCTGCGCGCGCGATGAGCTTGCGCCGGCGGATCGCTGCTGCGGCGGCGCTCGCCGTGGCCGCGGTTGCTCTTGCGATGGGCGTCGTCGGCTACACAAGCGCTCGCTCGCACCTGATCGGCGAGATCAAGCAGGAGCTGCGCTCCAGGGCTTCGACCTACCTGAGCGGGCATCGCTCCGGGAGCCTCTCCCGGGTGCCGCTCGCCGAAAACGGCCACACGCGGGCCAGCTCGTCTGCCGGCAGCGGCGGGCTGCCGCCCGGCCCCGCTCTCGGGGGCGCACCGGGCTACTTCCAGCTCGTCTATCCCGCCGGAAAAGCACTCGCCCCCGAGGGCGGCAAGCCACAGCTGAGTGTCAGCGCATCCGTGCTTGCCGTCGCAAAAGGCGAACGCGGCAGCTTCTTCACAACCGCGCGCGTCAAAGGCGTTCACGCCGAGGTGCTCACCGTGGACGACCGGTCGGCAGGCTACGCCGTGCAGATCGCGCTCCCGTTGACTGAAGTCGACGCTGTGCTGCACGGCCTGCTGTTGCCCTACGGCCTGCTGGTCGGTGGCGGCGTGCTGCTCGGACTGCTGTTGGCCGCGGCGCTGTCGCGATCGGCACTTGCTCCGATCGAGCGCTTCCTGCGAAGCGCCGAGAGCATGAACGTCAGCCAGGAGCATCCGGGCCGGCTCGAGGAGGCCGGCGCCAGCGAGCTGCGGCGGCTCGCAGCCACGTTCAACAGGGCGCTCGACGCGCTCGAGCGATCGATCGAAGCGCAGCGAAGCCTCGTCGCGGACGCCTCCCATGAGCTGCGCACGCCGATTGCCGCGCTGCGAAGCAACATCCAGATCTTCCTTGAATCAGACCGCCTGCCGCTGGCCGAGCGCACCGATCTACAGCAGTCCATAATCGCGGAGCTGGACGACCTCACGGAGGTTGTGGCCGATGTGATGGAGCTCGCGCGTGGCGCCACGCCGAGCGATCAACGGGAACCGGTGGAGCTTGACGTGCTGGTACGGGAGGCCGTCGAGCGCGCGCAACGACGCGTACCGGGCTTGCAGTTCGAGCTGGACCTCCAGCCGACGGTGATCGACGCCGCCGTCGAGCAGGTCGCAAGGGCCGTCGGCAACGTGATCGACAACGCCTGCAAGTGGAGCCCGCCCGGCAGCACGATCGTCGTGCAGCTGCGCGACGGCACCGTGTCCGTTCGAGACCACGGCCCGGGCTTCCACGAGCAGGATCTCGAGCACGTGTTCGACCGCTTCTATCGCGCCGACGACGCACGTCGCCTGCCGGGCTCGGGCCTTGGCCTGGCGATCGTCAAGCAGGCCGTCGACGCCCATCACGGCAAGGCGGTCGCGATCAACGCGACCGAGGGTGGGGCGCTCGTCGAGGTCAGCTTCGGAGGGCCGGCGTGACTTCGTCACGACCTGCGCGAGGTGACGCGAGATCAGGCTCCAGTCCGGGGCTTTTGATCTGCGCTGTCTCTTAGGTGGGGCTCCACCCAGGTGCGGTAGCGGCCGATGAAGTCCCGGGCGCTCTCGTGGACCAGCTCCGCAGCCTGGTGAACCCGACCGGCTGACGTCTCGATGTAGCCGTGCTCGATCATCGTACGAGCGTCCTGTGCTCGCGTGAGTCGTCTGCACAGCTCACCGTCGATGACCCCTGCTTCGCGCAGAATCGCAAACGCCTGATGAGATGGAGGCCCGTGACCTTCGGGCACCTGTGGCAGCTGCGCAAGCTTCACACCGGCCTGAGCCAGATCGGCAACGAAGTTCTGGACCCGACCCAACGCGCGCTCGACTGCCTGGACGCGATTGTACGAGTCGATGTCGTCCGTCGTGTTGAACGCTTGCTTGAACTGCCGCAAATCGAAGTCGCCACCAAACGCCGCCATCGCATGCTCCAGAGCGGCGTATTGGCGCGGGAAATCCTCGAGGTGACGCGCGATGTCGCGCCGCCAGCGGCTACGGTCGACCTTGCGCGGCTCGGCGGGCAAGGTCGACCGCTCTCAGGACGCCAGCAGACGGTCGATCCCCGCGAGGGCCTTATCCACACGCTGAGCATCATGCCGGCTACCGCGGCGACGCAGTCCGTGCTCACGAGCACGAAGCCGCGGCCACAGGCTCTCACGATCGACCAGCACGCGTCCATCGCTCACGATCTGAGCAAGGAAGGAAGGCTCAGTCTCGGCGCCTTTGAGCTCAACGATGTCAACCGGACGGCCGACGAGCCGCGTGAGCTTCGTGCGGAGGTCGACGACGCGCTCGAAGCTTGCGTCGCGCAGATCGACGAGCACGTCGACATCGCTCCTCGGCGCATCCATTCCCGTGGCGGCAGAGCCGAACAACAGCGCAAAGCGGACATTCTGCTCCGTCCGCAGAGCTGCACGTAGCGTGGAAATCAGCCCCCATGATCGGCGAACGAACTCTCGCTCGTGCAACGGCAGCTCGAGCTTCCTCGGCGTGGAATGGCCCCCACGAAGCGTCCCCTGGGTCATCGCCCGCCGCAGCGTGCGCTCGTTGACACCTACCTCCTCAGCGAGCAACACCAACCCATTCATGTGTCCACTATGCCACATGCATGCGTCCACAAGCAAGGTGCCTCTCCGCAGCTGCTCCGGCGCAACAAGCAGATCGATCGCTCGAGCGACGCCGGTCGGATCGTCGTAGATGGCCCCGCACCCCTTGATACCACCCGCCCACTCCGTTCATACATCTTAACTTGTGCACATCTCGTAAATGCTGTGCAATGCAAACGTAGAAGCTGGGTCAGCCTGATAGCCGCTGCTGGGCGGCAGAAACGCGGGACGAACGCATGCAGACGCGTATACAGGAGTTGCCGGGACCGGCGCTTGCTGGCGGTTTGGTGGTGCTTGGCGGCGTTGCGCTGTGGCAGCTGGGGGTTGAGTTCGAACGCGCGTGGCTGCGCAGCTACGACGCGCCGCTGGTGGGCGAGTCGCCCTCTGGCGAGCTGCTGGAGGCGTCGTCTCCCGCTGAGCCCGGCGAGCAGGCGAATGGGCGGCCCGCGGAGGCTGCGCCTGACCAGCGCCGCTGGGTTGCGCCGCGCCAGCCGCGCGTCGCGCCGCGGCTGCGCACCAGCTGAGCGCGCCCCCGCGCTTAGCGACCACGCACCCTCAGGCGGCGTGTACGAGCGCGCGCGCTCGGCGCTGCTCGAGCACGTCGCCGACGTGCTCGGCGATGCGTCGTTCGAACGCGCCGACGGAGAAGCGCTCGGCGTTGCGCACGGCATTGGCGGGCTCGAGCCCGAGCGCGTCGATGCCTTCGATCGCTTCGGCGAAGGCGTCGACGTCGTCGAGCTTGACCAGGCGCCCGGTGTGCCCGTCGATCACGGTCTCCAGCGCGCCGCCGGCGGCGGCGGCGATCACGGGCCGTCCCGCGGCTTGGGCCTCGACGGCGGTGATGCCGAACTCCTCGACGCCGGGCATCAGCACGGCGCGCGCGCCGGCGTAGAGCTCGGCGAGCTCTACGTCTGAGACGCGACCCAGGAACTCGGCGTCGGGGTAGGCGTCTTTGAGCGCGCCGTGGTGGGGCCCCGCGCCGACCACCTGGATCGGCGCGTGCGCGCGGCGGGCCGCCTCGAGCGCGATCCGCAGGCGCTTGTGGCGCACGATCTCCGAGACGATCAGCAGCGAGTCGCCGGCCGTGCCGGGCGTGAAGCGGCGTGTCTCGACGGGCGGGTGGATGACGGGCGCGTCGCGGTTGTAGTAGCGCTTGATGCGCTCGCGCGTGAGCTGCGAGTTGGCGATGTAGGAGTCGACGCGCCGGCTCGCGGCCACGTCCCAGCCGCGGATGCGCCGTAGCTGGCGGCGCAGCAGCGGCCGCAGCGGCCGCGGGATCTCACCGAGCGCCTGGTCTTCCTCGTCCCAGGCGTAGCGGAAGGGCGCGTGGCAGTAGCAGACGTGCACGGCGCCCTCGGGTACGCGCAGCCCGTGCGCGAAGGCGCTGCTGCTGCTGAGCACGACGTCCGCTTCGGAGACCTTCAGGCGACCGGCGAGCGACGGGTACAGCGGCAGCAGCCGCCTGAAGTTGGACTGGTCGATGCCCAGGCGCTGCAGCGGCGAGGTGGCGATCGTGCGTCCGGCGAAGCGGCCGTTGGTGCCCCGCTCGTCGTACAGCAGCGTGTAGATGGGGGCGTCGGCGTAGAGGTCGGCGATCGCGGCGAAGGTGCGCTCAGCGCCGCGCATCACCAGCAGGTAGTCGTGCGCGAGGCTGATCTGGCCGGCCAGCAGCGGGCTGGGCGGGATGTGGCTGCTGGCAGGGCCGCTCAGCCCCGCCGATGGCGAGCCGGGCGGCGGGTCGCGAACGAGGCTGGTGCTCGTAGGCGCCGCCGGTTGTGAAAGGAAGGTTGAAAGGCGATCCATCGCAGGCTCACGGCTGATCCAAAAGCTGAGCCGCAGGCTATCCATCGGGCGCGGCTGAATTGTGAAGGCTTGGGGAAGGCCCCACTCGTCTGAACGGCAGGCTACACCCCAGCTTCAGCTCGTATCGAACGTATCATGGCATTGACAGTATTTCAATTAACGGTTTTCCATTCGGCTTCCCGGGAGGGTTTGAAATGGCTTGAACACTGGGATTTTCGATTACCGCGCTCGCAGCGGCCGGCGGCCGCCGCTGCGGAAAACGACGCTTGATACAAATGGCATGAGGAGTTTTTAGCTGTTAATCCTGGACCTCGTTTGGGCCGATCAGCATTGGGATCCACGAAATTCCAACCATTTGACTACAGTTGTCCAAATGTGTCTTTACATCTGAAGGCTTGCGCTTTTCGAGCAAATGCTGTGCAATGCTCACCACGGTAGAGTCAAGCCCCGAAAGACCACTGCCGGGGGGCCGGGAATACGGCTGAGAGCCGCGTTCAAGCCCCCAGTAGCGCACATAATCGATCTCTTGGTCGCTCCAGCACACCCCCAGGGGGTGCGGGCGGCGACTCGGCAAGGAGCTATGGATAGCAAGATCGCAGGCCCGGCGGTGACCCCCCTCGAAGGCGCGAGCTCGGGTACGGCTCGCTCGAGCGGGCCGATGGGCACAGTGCGCACGCTGCCCAATGCGCAGGTCGCCGAGAGCAGGGGCCCGGCGGCGAGCATGCTGCGCGACGCGATCTTCCGCAGGATGCTGCTGCTGGCGGACGCGCTGGCGATAGCGGGCGCGTTCCTGCTGACGATCTCGCTGTCCTCGAAATCCCAGCAGCTGACGTGGGCGAGCGCGGTGGCGCTGCCGATCCTGCTGATCGGCGCGAAGAGCTCCGGCCTGTATGACCGCGACGACGCGCTGCTGCGCAAGACGACGCTCGAGGAGGCGCCGCAGCTGTTCCAGGTCGCGACGCTGTGCGCGCTGGTGGCGTGGCTGACGGGCGGGCTGCTGGTATCGGGCACGCTCGACCGTCACGAGGCGCTGTTCCTGTGGCTGGCGCTTGCGGTCCTGCTGGTGCTGATGCGCACTGCGGCGCGCGCGATCGCGTTGCGGATCGCGCCGGTCGAGCGCTGCCTGTTCGTCGGCGATGCGGATGCGGCTGAGACGATCCGCTCGAAGCTCGCCGACCACGGCGGCATCCGCGCGAGCATGGTTGCGCACGTGGATCTCGACAAGATCGGGAACTGGTCCACGGACGCGCACTCCTCCTCGAAGGTGGCGGAGGTGCGCGAGCTCGCGCGCTCGCTCGACGTGCAGCGGGCGATCGTGGCGCCGCGCAGCGCCGACGCGGGCGAGGTGCTCGACCTGGTGCGCACGCTGAAGGCGGTGGGCGTGCGCGTCAGCATCCTGCCGCGGCTGCTCGAGGTCGTCGGCTCGACCGTCGAGTTCGACGATCTGCACGGCGTCACGGTGATGGGCGTCAAGCGCTTCGAGCTGACGCGCTCCTCGGCGACGGTCAAGCGCGCCTTCGATCTGGTGTGGACCTCGATCGGGCTGCTGGCGGTGGCGCCGCTGATGATCGTGGCGGCGGTCGCGATCAAGCTCGACAGCCCCGGCCCGGTGTTCTTCCGCCAGCAGCGCGTCGGGCGCTTCGGCAAGCGCTTTCACATCCTCAAGTTCCGCACGATGGTGCAGGACGCGGAGGCGCTGAAGGAGTCGCTGCGCGAGCGCAACGAAGCGCAGGGAGGGATGTTCAAGATCGCCGATGACCCGCGCGTCACGCGCGTGGGGCGCTTCCTGCGCAAGACCTCGCTCGATGAGCTGCCGCAGCTGCTGAACATCCTCAAGGGCCAGATGAGCCTCGTCGGGCCGCGCCCGCTGGTGATCGAGGAGGACATGCGCGTCCAGGGCTGGCATCGCCGCCGCTTGGAGCTGACGCCGGGCATGACCGGCCCCTGGCAGATCCTCGGCCCGACGCGCGTGCCGCTGCGCGAAATGGTCGCGCTCGACTACCTGTACGTGGCCAACTGGTCGCTGTGGAGCGACATGAAGATCCTCTTGCGGACCGTCTCATATGTGATCCGCTGCCGAGGGTTGTGAGGAGGACAAAGAACGAGTTCTGAGTAATTCTAATTGTTTGTCTTTTAGGTTGCCGAGCTGTATATTCGCGTCATACATTGATCCATCGGCTACAAGGTCGTTCTCCTTGGACACCGGTCGAGAGATGGGCAACAAATTTGTCACAACGTCCAATGCCGATGTTGGGTGGAGTGTGTAGCCTCAGGAGTGGGAGAAACGTGCAAACGACAACAGGAGGGGAACCTGTAATCACGCACACACTGGAGCGATAGACATGAGTACTGAGAGCATCGCATCGATAGATTCGACGCAGTACCAGGCAACATCGCAGTCAACGGCAGCGCAGGAGGTCCCCGGTGAATCGACGGCAGTACAGGGGATCGTTGGTGCCGCCATGGTCGGTCTTCTCGGGGGAGGCCCACGCCTCGCGATTCGCGCGGCAAGGGTGGTCTTGGAGGAGAGCTACGGCTCGCGGTACTCGACACGGAACAGCCGCCTGCGTGGGCTCAAGCGCCATCGCGGCGACTAGGGGGAAGAGCAATTTGCAAGCGCTTGGATAAATCTCCGGAGCATGGGTACTAGCGCCGAGCGCGAGCGCCCAGAGGGCATGGATGAACTCGATTCGAGAGGTGGTGGTGGATGGCGCTTGCTGGCGGTATGGAGATGGAGAGGTCGTCGTCGATCGTGACGGTGGCCTCGGGGGGCAGCGAGCAGCTGACTTCCCAGCGCACGTCTGAGGCGGTCAGGCGCGCCCAGGCCGGCGATCGTGAGGCGCTCGGGTTTCTGTATGCACGCTACGCCGACAACATCTACGGCTACGTGCGCAGCATCGTTCACGACCCGCACGAGGCCGAAGACGTCACGCAGCAGGTGTTCGCGAAGCTGATCCACGTGATCGGCAAATATGAGGAGCGCGAGGTCCCGTTCTTCGCCTGGGTGCTGCGCGTGGCTCGCAATCTCGCCGTTGATCATCTGCGCCGCCAGCGGGCGATTCCGGTTGAAGAGGTGAGGGCAACGCGCGTGGCCTACACCGATCCGGCCGGAGGTCAGCCGATGGCTGAGCTGCGCGAAGCTCTCTCGGAGCTCCCGAGGGATCAGTGCGAAGTTCTCGTCCTGCGCCATTTCGCAGGCCTTTCGCCGACAGAGATCGCAGCGCGGACGGGTCGCTCCGAGGGCTCGATTCATGGTCTCCATCACCGCGGCCGCCGGGCGCTCAAGGTCGAGCTGATGAGTCGCGGTGCGGCTCCGGCGACGGTGCGTGAGGCACGCTCGAGGGCGTCAGCCTAGATCAGTGACGATCGGGCGCGTGCCGTCAGGGCCAGGGCGCTCGTCGTCGGTGGCGTCATGCGGTCGTGGATACGGGCTCCGGGAGATCCGCCGTGCGATTCGATCGCTGTCGATGTCGGCGAGATAGTAGAGCACCGAGAACGCGATCAGCTCCTCGATTGCTAGCCCCTCGCGTGTGGCTTCCTCGTCGATCGCCTCCCAGGCGAAACGCCCGAGCCCCAGCGTCAGGTTGCGTTCAATGCGGGCGCTCTGAGGCTTACCCGGGGAGATCCGCTCACGGTTTGCCCCGATCGCATCGCCGCACATACCACTACAACGGCGCCGGGCGGCCGGAGCTTACGCGTGTCGATGGCTTGGTGAAAACAGACCCTGCGGATCTGGCGGCAAATTACTGTCCAGAGCGAAGCGCCAAAGCTCTTCCTGGCGGGTGTGGGCTCCGATTATCTTGGTAGGGCCGCTCCTTAGAGTAGGCTCGAAAAACCTAGCGCGGCGGTATCTACGGCAGGCTGCGCAAACGACAAGGATTCGCATCTCGGTGTTGGCGGCTTATCGACTACCCGCGCTTCGGCTGGGCCTCCTGTTCATTGGCGCGATGATCTGCCTCGCACTCATCGCGAGGCCCTCGGATGCGGCGCTGCCCGCTCGAGCGCGTAAGGCGGTATCCCACCACGCCTCAGGGCGCGCAGCCGGAAAGAAGCCCTCGTCTTCTTCGCGACCAGCGTGCGTGGCTGCGGGAGTACGCCACCGCAAGCATCGCAAGGCAAGGCAATCTTGCGCCGCGAAGAAGTCCAAGCCGAGCCCTGCGAAGCAGGGCGCCAGGCGCAAACCATCCACGCTGGCCGACTCCACGCCACTGGGCGAACCACCTGTAGCCGCGGGGCTCCAGGCATCTGTCGAACCAGTTGTGTCGGTTGAAGCGCCGCCGGTCGAAGCACCGCCGGTGACAATGCCCCCGGCAGAAGAGCCGCCGGTGACGACCACGCCAGTTGAAACCCCTCCGGTTGAAGCACCGCCTGTCGAAAAGCCTCCAGTCGAAGCCGGCCCTTTCCGATTCTTTGCGCCCACTAGCTTCTGGAACGAACCGGTACCCGCTGATGCGCCGCTCGATCCAAGTTCATCCGCGCTGGTGACTGCGTTGAACGAAGATGAGCTTACTGAGGAGAGCACCAAAGACGGCCCCACGATCAACACGACATCGTGGTCCGTGCCCATCTACACGGTGCCGGCTGGTCAGCCGACAGTACATGTCGCGCTTGTCAATTCCGTCTCATCCGCGCTCCAAGCGGCGTGGGCCTCCGTGCCGCTACCGTCGGACGCTCAGCCGGCGAACGGCTCGGATAAGCACCTCGTCGTTTGGCAGCCGAGCACCGATCGCATGTGGGAGTTCTGGCGACTGGAAAAGGTTGATGGGGCATGGCAGGCCTCTTGGGGAGGGGCAATGCAGAACGTGAGCGCCAACCGAGGGGTATATGGTCCGGAAGCATGGTCGGGCGCGGCCACCTCATGGGGGGCGTCAGCGTCGTCCTTGCCGCTTGCGGGCGGACTCATCACGCTCGAAGATCTCGAACGAGGGGAGATCAACCATGCGCTGGCACTCGCGGTTCCCAACACGCGTTACGGGGCATATGCGTCGCCGGCGAGGCGGACGGATGGCGGATCGACGCAACCCACCTCGTTGCCCGAGGGCGCTCACCTACGGCTCAATCCCACTCTCGATCTAGCGTCGCTGCAGCTTCCGCATCTGACGCTCATGATCGCAGAAGCCGCACAGCGCTATGGGATCTTCGTACGGGACACGGCTTCGGATCTGGCCTTCTACGCGGAAGATCCGATCCCAACTGGTACCGAACCATATGGAGGCATGCATGGCTATTTCGAGGACGAGTCGCCATCTCGTCTATTGGCTTCATTCCCGTGGAGCGAGCTGCAGCTACTCAAGATGGAAATGCACACGGTCGGGTGAATAGCGTTCGTAGAGCCGCTAGGCTGCAGGACTGACCAGATGGCCAGCTCCCGAGCCGAACAGCAACTTATCCTGCTCAGCGCTGGCACGGCTGCGCGTAGACGCGCCATGGGCGAACGGGCTGGCCGTTTGATTGCGGAAGTAGACTGGCGACGGCTTGCCAAGACGCTGCGCGTGCGCAGGCTGCTACCCACGTTGGGGCCGCGCGTCATGGAACTCTCAAGGGGCCGGTCAAGTGACGAGTTTGACGCCGCGGTCGACGAGGCTATATCGACAGGGCGCCGTCATGGAGCTCTCCTGCAACTCGTGTCGCTACGGGCTATCGCCATGCTCGCCGACGCGGGTATTCGTTCAATCGCGCTAAAGGGACCGCTCTTGGGCGAGGCGATCTATGGCGATCCCGGCCGGCGTCCGTCAAGCGACATCGACCTGCTCGTTTCGCCGGAGCATCTGCAAATGGCGGTAGAGGTGATCCGCGAGCTGGGTTATGGGCCTCCGACGGATTACATCGACGCGAGCGGCCTGCCTCTCCTGCACTTGATGCTTCTTCATGATCGACACGAGTTGCCAGCGGTTGAGCTCCACTGGCGCGTTCACTGGTATGAGGGGAGCTTTGCGCATGAGCGACTGTTGCCACCGGCCGAGGATCCACCGGATGACTGGCGCCCTGCTCCTGCTGATGAGCTTCTCGCTCTCCTCCTGTTCTACGCGAGGGATGGCTTCATCGATCTGCGTTTGGCCAGTGACTTGGGTGCCTGGTGGGACGCCTATGGTGATGGCTTGCCGGGCGGCGGGCTCGACGAGCTTCTGTGCGTCTATCCTGCCCTCGCTCGGGTCGTTCCGGTAGCAGCTAGGGTGGCTGAGAGGGTGGTGGGCTTGCCCGCGGCGCGAGTCATTGACGCCACACCCAAGCTCGGCGTTCGCGAACTCATGGCCGTGCGCCTCGCAAACCCCAACCCGCACTCCAGTCGGGCTCAGCTTTATGCAGACATGGGGTTGATTGATGGGCTCTTGACGCCACGAGGTGGCTTTGGCTCATTCATACGTCGTCAGGTGCTGCCCCCGGCCGAGGTTCGGGACCAGCAAGCCCGGCACGGAGGGAGACCCCGGGCGAGACCGCCCGTGCGCCGTGCCGCGGGCGTGCTCGCCCGCTACGGCCTGACGATGACTCGTCTAATTCGCGCCCCGAGGACATTCGGCTGAGTCAACGGTACGTGTCGCATCCTAATACTATGTGAGGCCAAGGCCGCGATGACGATTAGCGAAGCGGCATAGCACGTGGGGCTATTGAGCAGCGTGTTATCAGCGAGTGAGTCGGTGAGACATCCGACTACGATGATGATCGCGAGCGACGTCGCGTTGAGGACGCCCTCGTTTAGTGAGCTAAGCATTTTTCTCCTGCGGACTAGGCCACGGATGAGGGCAGCGAGAGCCCCGAATAGAACCATAAGCCCGACGAGGCCGGTCTCGACGAGATACCGTATGTATTCATTGTGCGGTGGCTTGCTTGCGTACTGGTTTCCAGGTGCGCCTTCGGCCGTTGTAGTGGTGCCGAGGCCCTGGCCGATGATTGGGGATCGTTCCCACTCCGGCAGAAGCATTTTCCACTTTTTGAGACGCCAGCCGAGTGAGCTATCTGGTTCGCCCTTGGCTGAGAGGCTCGTGGATGTCTCACTGGCAACTCGTTGTGCTCCAAGCGGCGTGGCGAAAAAAGCAAAAACGACAATACCCGCGATGACACAGGGTCCAAGCTTGACCCGCAGGGAACCTGGGCGAAGCACGCCGAGCAGCGTTAGCATTAGGGCCAGCGTTAGTAGGCCGTCAATGCTGAACGTCGCGATGAGGGCGACTGCGAAGAGCGCCATCAGCGCCGCGTCTGATCGATGTCTTCCGTTGTCGAGATACGACCACAATGAGGCGGCACACGCGATCGCAAAGAACATTGCAGCACTGTCTGGGTGAGCAAACGTCCCATAGGCACGATTGCTTCCGGTGAAGGTAGCGAGCTGGTAGAGGGCGACGACCGCAGGAGCAAAGCCGACGAACTGGACCAGACGCGCGGCTACAGGCACGGTCACGGCTCCGCCAGCGTTGTATACGATCACAGCTAGCGAGACGACAGACAGCTCGCGCACGCCCTCGCGAAGCGTCTCGGTCGATGCGCCGCTAGTGTTCACGGCTACGGCCGTCCAGACACACAGCCACAACACTGCCAGAAGCGAGGGCAGTAGCCCACGACGCCGGCGGAGCAATACTCCGGCAGCCACGAAGATAAAGAGTGCCGCGATCCCTCCCGACAGGTCAAGGCTGCCGGAGTGGCGACTGTTCGGCGAAGCGAGATCGTCGGTTAGTACGCGAGCTAGTAGCGTCACTCCGAGAAAGGCCACCAGCAGGACATCGAGCCTGCTCGCCGTTTGCAACCAAACACGCCAAGGAAACCACCTACTCGATCGGAATGACAAAACGCTCATAGCTGTAGAATCTGGGGATCCTTGCCCATCGCGAGTGTTATAGTGCGCACGGTTCGCTAGCTTACTAGCGGCTAGGGCCAGATCTCGAATGAGCCGTCTCAAGGGCTCCTCGCAGCCATGAGTGCGTCCGAGGCTAGCTCCACCTTTCGGCGCATCTGGATACCATTGGCTAGCGATATCGACTCAGGCTCGGAGAGCGTGCGCAAAGACCGAGCGAGATCGGAGGCGCCGCAGCCGAATCGTCTCGCGGTTCGCAGGTCTTTAGTAGTCGGCAAGAAGGAGCAAGTTGTGATTCGCCGGGGCATCTGTGATACCGATTTCGCGTAGTCGCTGTGTATTGGCTGCGCTTCTAGTCGTGCTAGTGGCGGCCAGTACGTGGGTTTGGGCTCGATCATCCGCCAACATAGCGTTGACACGGGTCGCAGTTCTGACGGTGGACACTAGCCAGCTCGGGAGCGAATTCGCTCCCGGCACGGTGGGAATATCGACAGAGGCGAGCGAACTCGAGACGGATCATCTTCGTGCCGGGCATCCCAGCTTGGTCCGGTTGATGCGCATGCTAGGGCCGTCCGTGCTCCGTATCGGCGGCAATAGTGTTGATGTCTCGTGGTGGACCAGTAGTGGCGAATCGGCGCCCGGGTGGGCAACTAACACGGTTACTCCGGTGGATCTCTCGGTGCTGCACGACCTCTTGGCTGCCACTGGGTGGCGGGTGTTGCTGGGGGTCGATCTCGGTCACTTCGAACCGGTGCGAGCAGCTGATGAGGTTCGCTATGCCCGAGAGATTCTGGGTACAGATCTCATCGGAGTTGAGATCGGAAATGAGCCCGACGACTTTGGACACCAGCAGGTAAAACTGCGTCCGTCGGGATACGGCATTAGCGAATATCTGCGCGAAGCGGAAGCCTACGTTCAAGCGTTGACTGCGGCCGCGCCGGGCGTCGCCATATATGGTCCCGCTCTCACGCAAGACAGCCAATGGTTGATTCAGATGGGAGACGGCGCGAGCATGTTCGCCGAGCTTACAAAGCACTATTACCCGACGAGCGGATGTCCAGGGACTCCGACTTCCAGTCGCGAGCCGCCGCCCACCGCAGCTGGGCTGCTTTCGCCCGTGGTGCGGCAGCGTGAGGATGACGCACTTGCCGCGCTCGCTCGCACTGGAACTATAGTCGGGCGCCCGACACGGATTGGAGAGACGAATAGCGTCGCTTGCGGCGGGAGCGCCTCGGCGAGCCCGGTGTTTGCAAGTGCACTCTGGTCGCTCGATTGGGCGTTGCGGGCTGCTCAGAGCGGTGTGAACGGGCTGAACTTCCACGCTGTGTTTGGTCCCTGCGGTTCCCATAGCTATAGCCCGATATGCGCCCCCAACAGTAGGGCCGCGGCCACCGGCGATGTCCTGCCCCAACCTGAGTACTATGGGTTGCTCGCCGCGAGCCGCCTAGAGGGCGGGCGTTTTGTACCAACTAGTCTAAGCGCGGCCGAATCGCCTCCTAACCTCACGAGTTGGGCTACCGTGGCTCCCGGCGGCACGGTGAGGATCGCGATTGATAATCTCAACACGGCGGGCGTCGCCCAACCCGTGGATATCCCAATGTCTGGATATACCGCCACGGTGATGCGGCTTGTCGGTGCCGCGGCTGGAGCCCGGCGTGGCATAACTTTGGGTGCTGCTCAGGTGACCAGTAAAGGGCAATGGCGGCCGAGGTCAACGTCACTTCTGCGCAGGGGTCACTCTTTTCACATAGTCGTGCCCGCAACTAGCGCGGTGATCATCACTCTAAGTCGAGCGGAGCAGCATCGCTGAATGCTATTAGCCAGCTCGCCAATTGAGGAGATTCGCTAGGTTGCGCGAGCTTCGGAGTGCTCACTCGCCCCCAAGTTGGCTGAGCCGTGTAGAAGTACTCAATGGCGAGTAGTTCGTCGGAGCGAGAAGTTCAGATGCCGGCGATCGGATCCGGACGCCACGGCATCCGACACTGCTGCGCGTAGTGCTGTGCTGCCTTTCCCGATCTGCCTGTTCTCGGACTCATTACGGGGCGTGAAAAGGGGTGCCAAATCTATCTCAGAAGTTACGCAGCGAATTAGCCCCCTCTCGGCGAAACGAGTGGCAATGTCCAGCTGATGATCATCGACGTGCTCGCCGTGGCGAGCCTGCCGTGGGACGACTACCGGAGTGTGCCCGGCTCGCAGGGCCGTGATGATTGTGCCGACGCCGGCGTGGCATACGATGCTCTTTGCCCTCGCCATGGTGTCGACTACATCTTGGAAGGGCATGAACTCAACCCATGTCGCATTGGGCATTTCTGGCCTGGGTGCGGTGCTCCCGTGCTGGACTATGAGATGCGTACCCTGACGGGCTAGAGGCTCGACGAGGTCGAGCACCCTTGGGAACGGCTGCTGATGAGTGCCGAGGCTAATGAGGATCAAAGACGGTTCCCAACGAGCGCGCGCGCTTGAAGAAGCGCTGGAGGGTCGGCCACTGGACGATAAAGGTGTCGGCAAATGGGTACACTAGGCGCCCCGTGAGCGACGGCGAGGTGATCCTAGCCATGGATTCGATATAGACGACGTTTACTCCGACGAGACGCCCAACGATCACAAACGGTACCGCGACACCTGCTCCCGTCGTCACGATCGCCTGAACCTCACCGCGACGCACCAGCCGTATCGCGAGACCGAAATTGCGGATGAGGTTTGGGAGGTTTCGGTTGGTGGGGTGGTGGGCCCATGTCGTTCTCTCGCCTGCAAGCAACGAAACGGCGTCGCTCTGATCGAAGCTGACCCAATGCCGTCTCTCTTGCGGCCACAAGTCAGCAAGTTGCAGGAGTTGTAGTAGATGACCGCCGTTTGAGACGACAAGTAGGACATCCTGTTGCGATTTCGAGGAAGTCTCAGTGGACATAATGCGATCCCCCGACCGCGCACATCGTGAGACGTCGGCGCGCCCGAATAGCGAGGCCTCGCGCGAATGACTTTCGTTGCCTGCTCACCTCAAAGCCCCTGGCTTGCCATCAGATAAAGTTCGCGAAGTCGCGCGCCAACGACCTCTACGCTCCGTGTCGAGGAGCAGAACTCGCGGCCCTGCTCTCCTCGGGCTAGGGCGAGCTGCGGATCTGCGAGGAACGCGATCAAGCATTTGGCCAAGCTGACCTCGTCGTCGACGGGCACGAGAGCCCCCCCCTCCCGAGCGAGCTCTGGGATCCCACCAACGGCGGTACTTACGAATGGACGCCCAGCGCTCATCGCCTCGGTCAGTATCATAGGCATTCCCTCGGCTCGCGACGGCAATGCCACGACCCGCGCCAACCGAAGTAGCTCTCTCATACCGGCGGGATTTACGGGCTGCCGCACTTCGAGGCCGTCAATCTGCGGCGGTGCAAAGTCACTGACCGGTCCAACCATGATGCACCTTGCCTGGGGCCGAGCGGACATGACCAATGGCCATGCACGACACAGAACATCTGCACCCTTGCGAAGACCAATCTCCCCCGCGAAGACGACGATCTCTTGTGTCTCGTGAGCGCCGGAGGAGCCACGATCCATTGGCACCGGGTTAGGTACGAGCTCGACCTGTGTTCTTGGCGCAGATCGACGCACGAAGCTAAGCACATCCGGATCTAGGCACGTGACGAGATGAGCATGTCTAAGCACGACGGATACTATCCACGGGTGGCGACGTGCGAACGGGAGGAATGTCGAGCCATGGATGGTGGCAGCGGTCGTTTTGCCGCGCATTCGTGCGAGAACAACGAGCGCGCCCTCACGAATAAACGAACCCTTTTCGGCCAAATGAATGTGCGCGATATCGGCCTTCCCGGTCCTGAGTAGCCCAACCGCTGCTCTTATGGCCAACGGGGCGCTGGCGATCCTTGAATTGGGTCTCCAAGTCGGATGAGACGTGGCGGTATCGCCATCAGCCGAATGGCCCGCAAGCACGCGAATGACGCTACCCATGCCGCCAACATATGCCGGGTCGGGCCCATAGTGGTGGATCGTGAGATGTTGGCTGGTCGAGTTCTCTGCTTCTCGATATGGAGCCGCAACATTGATCGGAGCGGGTTCGTTGATTGGTCAACCCCCAGCTGGAGATGGTTGAAGTCGTCTGGCGTCGCGACAGAGGTGCTCAAGTCTCGCAGAGTGAGCCTTGCGGGTAGTAGCCCGCATGTGGGGGCGCGATTGGCTATCCCAGCTGCGAGGGCCGGAGCTCAACCGGCTTTGCGCGCCAGGCGGCTGGCCCGAACTCCAACCTGCCGGAGGCATAAGGAACGATCGGTCTGCGTGAAAACCCGCTGCGCCCTCACGCATGCGGGCCCGCCAGGCAGCAGCAACCTGCGCCCCCTCGTCAGCTGCCGCCCAGTTCGTCCGGCGCTGTCGCGTCACCTTCTCCCCGCATCCACCGCTCCGGACGCTGACGACTTTCACACCAGGCAGACCAGACTCGCGGGGCCGGATCATCATGGCTGTCTATAGTACTAGTGTCTTGGGATCTTAGTGAGGCGGTGTAGCTGAATGCTCTACCCCTGGATGCCTCGGGCGAGATCGCGGATGTGGCCGTGTGCGAGTGAGCCGTGCCGGTGGGAGTGCAGGGTCGGCCGCTACTTAGCATCGCATGCGTGTCGCAGCGCATCGAGCCGAGGTGCCCGTGTTACTGGCGCGGCATCGGCGGAGGCTCGCCGCTGGTCTTTCGAGCCGTGCAGGGACGGGCGCGCGACGGTCTGAATAGTGTCTCCGGACTGGCGCCCCCGCTGAGTCGGCCCGCTGTCCGCACCATCAAGATCTGCAACGCGAGGTTCCGATGGCCCGCACGTACGCTCAAAGATCGCTAAGGTTGAGCGTATCGGGTCGCTCGGGTGCCGGAGCAATGCGAAGCATCGGCGGCTGGCCCCAAGGGATGAATCTCGTGTTCGTCGAGAGGGACGCCGGCACATGGATAACGAGCTCTGGAGCGAGCCTTGAGCCGAGTGCGCCTCGCACCAACCGTCGCCGCAGGCCACTATGATGATCTATTGCAGGCCACGGGCGGTTGAGCATGATCATCGGTTCGCGCGTGGGTCTGTATCCGAGCATGACCGCGGAACACACGAAACCGCCCGAGGAGCACGCTGTCTCCGCTCGCCTTGGAGTCGTTCTAGTGGCATACCAGAGCAATGATGTGTTGCCGGGTTGCCTTGACTCTTTGACTACGGCACTGCAGTTCGCCGGCCTAACCGAGCCTGGGGCGGCAACGGTTGTCATCGTCAATAACGATCTAGGCCGGGAACTCGAGCTGCCGGGCGAACCTATATGGCAGCAGGTGGTCATACAGAGCGATGGGAATGTTGGCTTTTCCCCCGCCGTCAACAGTGCGCTCGCGAGTGTCGCTGAGGCCGACTATGTGTTGCTTCTAAATCCTGATGCACGTCTTGCTCCAAATTCGCTTGCTTTGATGATCGATACCGCACGCAAGCATCAAGCCGCCCTCGTCGGCCCGCTGCTGACGGATAAAGACGGTCACCCTCATGGGCCATCCGAGCGTCCCTTTCATTCTATTCGTAGGGAGATGGGCCGTCAGCTACTAGGCACGGGTCACTACAGTCGCCACTACGGGCGTAGGGCATCGCGTGACGGCATCGCGCGGTGTCTCACGGGGGCCTGCCTGCTTGTCGAACGGGAGTTCCTTGACAGCGTTGGCGGGTTGGACACGACAATCCAAATGTACCTTGAGGATGTGATGCTCTGCTGGCAGGCGCATGTGGCGCAACGACCAGTGATTCTCGCGCTCAGCGCTCACTGTCAGCACGTCATAGGGGGCAGTACTGGCGGGATCAATGATCAGACGTCGATCGCTCTGTACCTCATGATTCTTTGGGCGCGACTCGAGTTCGTGCGGCGACGGACGGGGCCATTCGGTGTGTATACCATGCGACTCCTATTCGTGCTAGGAGCGACCTTGCGCTGTGTATTGGGTGATGGGAACTATCGTCGTCGTCAGCAAATCGTGATCTGGTGGGCGCTCATGTCTGGCAACGCGCCAGGATGGCGAAGTGGCCCCTACATCGAGCTCCCGCCATTTCTTGGCACGGGTATGGGGCAGAGTCGGCCAGGCCGCTAGACGATCGCATTGCAGCAATGGCCTCAGATATGTGAACTAATTAGCTGTCCGCCAGGTACCTCATGCGTTGGAGGTGTCGCGTGTCTTGATGGCCTCCCGAGAACCTCAAGCGTCATACTTCCACCAACTAGCAGCCAAAACAGGGCGGCTAGTTGTTGCCAACTAAAGGTAGCCACGGTCGCCGAAATCACGAGCATCGCAATCTCCCCCGCTAGAATTCCGCTCGCCACCGTTGCGAGCTCGTCGTCTCGGACGCTACGTACCCTCCAGACGAAATGTACGACGCTCGCGATAACAAAAAGAAACAGCAACAGTCCGACAGGGCCCAGTTCGACGGCGTACTTGGCATAATTATTGTCGATCGAATTGTTGAGATGGGTTTCGAGCGTCCCCGCAAGGTGTGCTGATTCCTCTTGACCTGGCCCTGCTCCAAAGGGGTGCGTCTCGGCATAAGACACCGAGGCCGTCAATAGAGCTTGACGGTAGCGAACGCTGCTGGCGCCTTCTTGACTAGCTTCACTCGAGGCGACGCTTTCCAGCAGGGAAACCACGTTCCCCTCAAGCGGAGATACCGCCACAGCCACAACACATAGCAAAAGACTTGCGAATATCGCGAAACGGCTGCTTCCGCGTACGAAAATCGCGAGCGCCACAACTGCGACTGCCGCGCCGATCCAAGGGCCGCGTCCATCGATCAGTATCAGCGTCAAGGCGAATAGCACTGCTGCACCGATGCAAAAGGCGCGGCGTCGTCCTCCCGTGGTCAGCGCCCGGGTGATTGCGACAGGAAGCATGATCGCGAGCGCCGTACCAAGTACGAGGGGGTGGGGGAAGACTCCCTGCGCACGAATGTGACCATCCCGAAGTGGCGCATGAAAAAAAATGCCCGCCACCGCAGGAAAGAGAAAGTGTCCGACGATCGTCTCATAGACTGCTAGCGAGGAAGCGACGATCATCACGGCGATCAGCACGTCAAGCAGTCGAAACAGATCACGCCTATTTCTTATTGCCCGCCACGCGAGCCAGGCTATCGCGAACGATTCGACGGAATAAGCAACGCCGCGGCTGATCGAGGTTAGATCATGGGGGCTCGCGAGGAGTATCACGTAAACCGAAAACAAAAGTGCGCTTATGCGATATGTGGTTGGCATTCGTTGCATGTGAGGTCCGCTGAGTGCCCACCCAGCAACTGCGAAAACTACGATCAGTCTGAGGGGGGTCAAGCCGGTGCCAAATGAGGGGATCCGCACGGTGGGCGGAACAAGCACCATCGCAGGGACTGCTAGTAGGCTCAGAGATCGTGGCGCAGCGATCGCGGCGGCACCCAGCGCGAGAGCGACGAAACCGCCGACGATATACTTTGTCTCTTCGTACGCGAGCCCTGCCCCCAGTGTTGTCGCGAGCGCGAGCGTCGCAACTAGAAGGGTCGCCTCCATACGCTTATCACGCAGCACCGAGACCACTCGTCGAAGTCTAAATGATGTGGACTGAGACTGTACGTCGACGATCCTATGGCCGGTCGCTTTCGGCGTTAGGTCTGGACCTCGCTGAGGGCTTCGCTTCGACGGAGGCCCAGGCCCCCGACCAGCGGTCGGGCGCTAGTTTAGCGGCGGCGGACCAGAGCCCGACCGGTGCCGAAAGTCTGTAGGCCGCCCGCTTGGCCTCCTGCTCGCGGGTCGCGCGATTCGCCGGGGAGTGTCGAGCAGCATCACGTCATGGGAGGTTTCGTCTACTATTCGCGTTCAAGGATGTTCGCTGGGCAGGGCGATAGAAGAGTGGTCTCCCGTCTGATTTGAGCCCCGTAGGATCCGATGAGTAGGGCAACTGAATGGATACTGAGCAGAAACCTCTGAGCATCGAGCAGGTTCCCGCCATTTTGCGTCGCCGGGCGCATTGGATCTTGCTGTGCCTTGTCCTCGTCGCCGCCGCGTCCTACGGCTTCTCCAAGCGCCAGACCAAGGAGTACAGGGCAACTGCTTCGTTGGCCTTCAGCTACAACTCCCTGAGCCAGCAGATCGCGGGGCTCTCACCGAGCAGTAGCAGTATCGCAGCCGACCAGCAGGCCAACAATCTTCAGCTTGTGAGGCTTGGCGACACGGCGGCGAAGACAGCGAACGTCCTTGGCCACGGGCTAACCGAGGAGATGGTCAGCGCGAGCTTGAGCTTTGCCGGGCAGGGGGAAACGAGCATCATCGACGTTTCGGCCACGTCGACCTCAGCGGCTCTTGCGGCGGCGATCGCAAATACCTACACCACCCAGTTCGTCACGGAACAGCAACGCGGCAATCGCCAGTTCTTGAAGTCAGCGCTGGCGCTCGTAGCTAAGCAGCTAGCGAGACTTACACCGGCGCAACGCTTCGGGACAGATGGAGCGGATCTTGAGGATCGGGCGCAGACACTCGCTCTGCTGACCGAACTGGGCTTCAAGAACGTGGAAGTAGCGCAGGAAGCCCTGGTCCCTACGAGCGTCTCCTCCCCAAAGACCAAGAAAAACACGATCTTGGGCGCGGTTGTGGGTCTGCTGCTCGGCCTGGGTATCGCATTTACGCTTGAGCGCCTCGACCGTCGCATCAGAGAGCCTGAGGATCTTGAGACGATCTATCGTCTTCCAACGCTGGGGGTTGTTCCCAAGCTTCCAACGCGTTCGCGATCGGCGGGGCCCGATCAAAGGAGCGGAACGCCTCTGCCACCAGCGGTAGCAGAGGCGTTTAGTCTGATCCGTGCCCACCTGCGGTTCTTCAATGTCGATCGCGACGTTCGCACAATTGTGATCGGATCTCCGGCGCCGGGCGACGGCAAGAGCACGATTGCTCGTCACCTGGCTGAGGCTGCGACAAGTTCGGGATCGCGGGTTCTGCTCATAGAGGCCGATCTGAGGCAACCCACACTGGCGCAGAAGCTCGACATTGAGGTTGGTCCAGGCCTCGCTGACGTGCTGATCGGAGCTGTATCGATGGCCGACGCCATTCAGTCGGTCAAACTGACGGCACCGGCCGGCGAGGTCGCCGGTGGGCGTGGACTGGACGTGTTGGTTGCTGGCGCCGTTCCGCCCCCAAATCCGGGCGAGTTGCTCGAGAGTGGCGCGATGGCAACCGTGCTCGCGCGGTCGAAGGCGATCTACGATCTTGTCGTGATAGACACGCCGCCGCTTGGCGCCGTGTCGGATGCCTTCCCGCTGCTAACGAAGGTCGATGGAGTCGTGATAGTCGGCAGACTGGGATTTAGTCGGCGCGATGCCGCCGTGCAGCTTCATCAAATCCTTGTGAGTAGTGCTGCGCCGCTGCTTGGGGTGATTTCCAACGGGTCAAGCGCAGGTGCTCCCACTCCTTACCCCGGCGTCGGAACGAAGTCTCGCACAGCATCGGCCGACAGCACCTCGTCGTCACCTGAGGAGTTCGTACCGGCTGCCAAGGCCTAAACTAAATGCTCGAGCCACTCGTAATATCGCACTAGCTAGGAGGGCTTGGCGAAACGATTGGCGAAAGCCCTTGATCGGCGCATCGGTGCAGTCTAGCTTCGATGGCTCCATACAAATTCGCCGGGGCGCCAGCGTGAACTGACCCTTGGTCGTGACACAGGGGCCGAAATTCCCGTACACGAGAACCCCTACCCGGATCCCGTAGAGGAACAGGACGCCAGCGAGCGAGACCTGCTGCACCTGTTGACCGGCCAAGGCGGCAGTCAGCCACTGTGGACGTTGCCAGACCTCGAGCGCGCCTAGCGCTGGTGGTCACGCAAGACGGCAGACGGAGTTCGCAATGGTCGCACGAGTTGTGGGAGTCTACACCGATGACAACCAACAAGATCCCCTGGGACGGCAACCCCTCACGCGTCCGGCTCGCCCAGTTCATCGAGACCCAGGCGCGAGCGATTCCAGATGGAGCGCTCGTGCTAGACGCTGGCGCCGGCGAGCACACGTATGCGTCGATGTTCGATCACACCGACTACGAGTCGGCCGACTTCGAACAGGTGGATAAGCCGTACCGCAAAGCCACCTATACGTGTGATCTCGTGGACATCCCGGTCGATTCGGACCGCTATGATGCGGTGCTATGCTCTCAGGTGCTTGAGCACATCCCGGAGCCGCTCCGCGTCCTAACCGAGCTTCGCCGAGTCTTGAAGCCCGGCGGTCAACTTTGGCTGACGGCGCCGCTCTTTTACGAGGAGCACGAGAAGCCGTACGACTTCTTCCGGTACACTCAGTTCGGGCTGCGCCACCTGCTCGAGGCAGCGGGGTTCGAGGTCGACAGCGTAGAACCGCTGGAGGGCTACTTCGCAACCCTGAGCTATCAGGCGAAGACGGTGCGTGCGTACCTTCCTCGGGCACCTGCGGCGTATGGGGGCGGCATCGAGGGTCTTTTTGTCTCGCTGTGTGCCTACCCCATCATTCTGATCGCTGGCGGCAGCTCGCGGCTTCTGGCTCGACTTGAGATGCGCTACAAGGTCAGAGGTGTTCCGCTGACCAAGAATTACGCAGTCGTCGCGCACACCGTCGACTATTCGACATAGACAGTCCAGTTGATGATGCCCGTAGAGCCGGTGTCCGAACAGGTTACCGTGAAGCCGGTCCCCACTTCACGTTCGAAGGAGGAATCCCGGTAGGATGTGCACTTCGCAACTTCAGAACTTGGGGGTTTGCAGATGATCGGTCATCCTCGCCACCACACTCGGGCTATCCGGGCGCGCGCGCTCCGCGTCGGCCTTCCGCCGGTCACGAAATCGGTGCTCGCGAGGCATCTCACCTATCTCGGCCCGAGATTCCTACGCAATATCGAATGGGCGATTCGACAACTCGATGACGAGCGCGTTCTTGGCTCATTCCTTGAGACTGGGGTAGCGCTCGGCGGCTCTGGCATTGTCATGGCTAGCCGTCTTGGAGAGCACCGGTCCTTCGATGGCTACGACGTGTTCGGCCTGATACCGCCCCCGGGCGATCAGGATCCCCTGGAGGTGCATGAGCGCTATCGTGTGATCGCCTCCGGGGAGTCGGCCGGGATCGCTGGAGAGCGTTACTACGGCTACGAGCCCGACCTTTACGACCGCGTCTGCGCCTCGTTCGCCGAGCATGGTGTTCCCGTAGACGGGTGCCGCGTTCGGCTTCATAGAGGGCTGTTCGCCGAGACGCTTCATCCGTCCGAGCCCGTTGCCCTGGCGCACATCGACTGCGACTGGTACGAGCCCGTGAGGCTCTCACTTGAGCGCATCTACCCCCACCTGCAGCCCGGCGGCTTCCTGGTAAGCGATGACTACTATTGCTACGGAGGCGCCAAGAGTGCAGTAGATGAGTTCCTAGAGGGCCACGCGGATCTATACTCCGTCCAGCGTGATCGTGGTCACATGATCCTGCGCCGCGACTAGGTGTGCGACGCGAATCGCGTTCGTGGGGGACGCCGCGTTCGACTCGTCGAGCACCGTGTAGACGTACCCCGGATAGACTTCCGCTGCCCGCGGGAGTTCGATGTCGCGTCCGGCCAGAGGTGCTCGTGACAGCAATGAGATCTGCCGTGCCGTCGATTGCCGGTCCTACGGCCGTTTCGAGTCTCTCCTGCACCCATTCCTTCCACGGTTGTCGCGGAAGCGAACGTGTTTTGCGAGCTTTTCGCCAGCCTCCCTCCGTTGAATTTGACGTTTATGGACATGGACGCCGACTGGCCAGCTCGGCGCGAGGTACCGCTCTCGGGGGTTCCCGCGAATTGCCGTTCATAGAGCGGGCTCCCGAGCTCGCTGGACCCTCCTAGCCCTTCTCCGTACCGCGCGTTCGCGAAGGCTGCAATTAGTAGCGGCCGGCGAATCAGGCTCCCCGATCCAGCCCTAGTAGTCGCAGCAACGACTCACGCTCCCGTTCCCAGCTGAAATCGAGCGCGATCCGCTTTCGCGCCTCAGCACCTAGATCTCGCCGATAGCTGCGCTCCGCAGCCAGACATGCCACCGAATGCGCCATCCCCTCCTCGTCGCCTTCACGCACCAACAGCCCAGACCGTTGATGCTCGACGGCCTCGGCGATGCCTCCGTGGTAGGTGCTCACCACAGGCAGGCCAGCCGCCATCGCCTCCAAGACCGCGACAGGCAGACCCTCCTCATCACCTGATACCGGATCCCTTACCGAATGCTGAAGGAACACGTCGCCACTCCGAATCAGATCTAGCGCTGACGCGTGGTCCAAGGCCCCGTGCAGGCGCACGCGACTACCCAGCTTGTTCTCGTCTACATACGCCTCGAGTCCCGCCAATAGCGGACCATCACCGACCATGTCAAGCGTAATGTCCGCACCGTCAATCAGGCATCGTGTGAAGGCCTTGAGCGTGGTCAACGGCGCCTTCTTGGGTACCATCCGCCCAACAGCGACAAACCGAACGGGCCCGGTCCCATCTTGCCTGTCTCGCTCCGGAGGGATCTCGGGACCACACGGCACCACATGCAACTTCTCTCGAGGTATTCCGATATCACGGAGCCTGTCAGATGAAGTGCGTGACACGGCTACGATCTCCGCGCGAGCAGCCAGGCGCCTATAGCGTCTAGGCCACCGAGAATCCAGCAGCGCTCGCGATACATCGACGCCGTGTGCGTGCGCAACTATCGACACGTTGTGCTCGGCAAATAGTGGGAGCAGCGCGTATGCGGCGGTCAAGTACTCAATCATGACCGCGGTGATGTCTTGTTCTGCGATCCAGCGGGAGACCTCGCGCCGTTCGCGATACGTGTAGGGCTTCGGCATTCGCCACGCGTCTGGGAGGTAGTCGGTCGCCCGTCTGTGCAAGCGGTAAGAGAAGTTCCCCGGGTATTTCAGCTTCGTCATCGTCACGTCGACGGGCCAGCTGGCCGGCGTCTTGCTGACATCCCATGACATAGCAACAGTCCGGTCGGGCCATAGGTCCTCGACGTGCCTACGTACGAACGTCTCTGATGGCAGTCCAAGTGAGGGCGCACCGATCAGAAGGCGACCCGTCGAGGCCCCATGTCGAGACGGCCTCGGCGCTCTAGTCAGCACTTGAACTCATCCGCACACGACTCGTAGCTAGGCGACGGTCACGGACCATGCCACCTAGAAGCGTTCGAATATCGTTGAAAGTCGAAGCACATACAAATCGCGCGCACAAAACATAAACTGCCCCGCCGAAGATAATGGTGAGCAGGAGCGCACCAAACGCAGGGAGCACAGGATACAGCAGAAGGCCGGACAGGAGAACCGCGCCGGCCATCGCGGCGCAACAGGCCCAGACCCTTGCTACGGAGATCATAAGGTGCGTAAGACTCAATCCCGTTCCTCGGAGTGCTATCCAAAGACTCGGAACGAAAATCAAATATGAGCGAATAGCGTATGCGCTGGCTACGCCTATTGCTCCGTATGGCAGGCCGGCTACAAACGATCCGACGGTGACGACGCTGGTGAAAAGACTCCAGTAGAACATGGTCCTCGTCCGACCCTGGCCCTGATATAGCCATCCCGTGCTACTGCCAATGATCTGAGGGACCCCGCCGATGGCCAGGACGACGAGAAGGGGGCCCGCGCCTCTCCACCTCTCGCCATAGACAACATCGATCAGATGATGTCCGGTAGCGGCCAGCATCACAACGATCGGGGTCAAGACAATAGCTGTAGTTAGCACCGACCGTAGGTATGCCTGCTCTTGCCGGTCTCGATCCGCGTCTAGCCTCGCAAGCGCTGGGAATACCACTCGCCCAAATGGCGCGGTCAACTGCGTGACGGGAACGGTCATAAGATTGTACGCCCGCGCGTAATATGCGAGCGGGACAGCACCGACAAATCTGCCGATAAGAAAGTTGTCGGCGTTGCGCGTCCAATAATTCAGCGAATTAAAGCCAAACAAGCCAAGTGAAAAGGCAGTAATCTCGCGAAAATCTGCGATGAGTGGCTTCGCGCGAGGCAGCCAGCGGGTCGCCACAAATGAAAGTACGGAAAGCATCACTGGCTGAACGACTTGCAACATCGCGAGGCCAAGCAATCCGTAGCCGGCCGAAGCCAGGGCAATCGCGACAGCGCCCGCGCTTACCACGGAGCCAATTTCAATCCACGCGATCGCCCGAAAGCGAAACTCTCGTTCGAGAATCCCCGTGGGAACGGCGTCGACTGAGCACAAAATCGACAAAGCTACAAGGTACGTTAGCGAAACAAGTTTAGGCTGATGGTAAAGCTGTGCAAAGGGGTGAGCTAGAAGGACCACGACAATCGTCAACGACACACACATAATCAGGTTGAGGACAAACGCTGTGCTCAATAGGCTGTCGGTTCGGTTCTCAGTCTTGACGACGGCTGCTCCGACGCTGAGATCCGCCAGAAGCGAAGCGTATTGCGTAAAGACCGCGAGGAGGGCCACGTATCCGAAATAGCGTGGGATGACGATGTGGGCCAATGCGACACTGATGATAAGCTGAATCCCCTGCGCGGCGAGGCGCGAGCCAGTCGCCCAAGACGCGGCACGCCCTACAGACCCTCCGAGGGAGGAAGGCGTGCTCACAGAAGCTGTAGGCTCGGCTGCAAGCGGAGAATTGTACATGGCGATCAGGTTTTACGGTGGGGCGTCGCACGTAAGGTGTCGCGTAATGCGACGCTCGGCGCTAGCCCAGCCTGTGGCTACGGCCTTGGCCTAGCCAGGACAACAGGGTGGCCATCGACCGGAGGTAGCGGAGGCGCGCGCGTGGTCACTAGACTCTGTCTCGCGATGCGCGTAGCAATAACCAACACTGTCGTCCTAAATGGCGGGGACGCGGCAATTGCGCTTTCCCTCGAGGCAGCGATTCGTCGTGCGATGCCAGATGCGACGATTGAGATCTACGAGGCGCAGCCGGATGTCGCCTGCCGATATTATCCTATGCTCAAGTTTAGACGACCGATGGCGCAGCTTATGAGGCCGAGACTTCGAGGAGCGAGAAGGCTGGGAGTCGTGAGACGTTTGGAGAAGTCGTTCCATGCGCGTCGGATTCTTTGGTCGGCTCGCCCTCGCGCGCGACTCAGGGCCAGGCTGTTGCTATCGAAAACGGAGCGGGCGGCGGTCGCGCATTTCGCCAAGACCGACGTGATTGTGAGCACGGGTGGTACGTACCTAGTAGAACAATATCCGCTTGAGGAGAGACTGTTCGAGTTTGCGCTCGCCGAAGCACTTGGAATACCGATGATATTTTATACGCAGTCACTCGGCCCATTCATGCGTGAGCATAACCGGGTGCAGCTTCGACCTATATTCGAGAACGCGGCTCTCGTGCTTCTCCGTGATCAGCAATCGGCCCAGCATCTCGATGACATCGGAGTAGACGGCGGCTCGGTCCACGTGGTCTCAGATGCGGTATTCGCGATGACGTCACCTGACGTGGAGTTCCGTGATCGTCACATCGAAGGTGGGCGATGGCAAATAGGAGTTTCGGTAAGGGCATGGCCTCCTGGGGCCACCCAAGACCATCCCGAAGTACGGCGATTCGTAGGTGAGATGGCGCATGGTGTGAGCGAGTTGATCAAAGTTCTCCCGGCCGAAGTCACGTTTGTATCTACGTGCCAAGGCATAGAGGAGTACTGGATCGATGATTCGGAGGTGGCGGAAGGCATTGTGGCCTTGATGGATAGCAATATACAAGATTACGTGACTGTCGATCGGGTGTTTCACGATCCGGCAGGCTTCCGCGATATTACGCAAAGGTTCGACTTCGTTATTGCGACGAGAATGCATGCCGGAATTCTGGGGCTTACTGGCGGAACGCCGGTCATACCGATTGCCTATGAGTTCAAGACGAATGAGCTGTTTGCGAAGCTGGGGCTCGCGGACTATGTTCTAGATATTGCGCAATTCACGGCCCGCGACTTTGCGGCAAATGCGCTGACATTTGTTGCGAAGTTGGGCCCGGCTCGGGCTGGGCTCGAGCGGGAGGTGCGCAGTGAGTTCTCTAGTGCGGAGGTAGGCGCTCAGCTACTTGCAGATGCTCTGAGGCGTATCGCGAAGGGCGGTGCGGGAGGCGCGTGAGGATGTAGACAGGCGCGGCGCTGGATAAACCTCGGTGCCCAGGCCTTCTCCACAGAAGGTCTCGAACAGGACGGTCGTCTGTTACTGCGTGAGCGGCCTTTCCTCATTGCTGATGTGCCGGGCGTACCGAAATGCCATCGTCGCTATCGGCCTGACACTATGTACTAGTTGTCGAGTCGCTGCCACGGGAGCGCGATTGCGTAGATGGTGGCGAATGAGGCGCGAGCGATGCTTGATCTCGGCGTGAGGATACAGACGATAGATACTCGCATGGTTCGTAAGAAGGGCGCCCATTGCGGCGCCGTAGAGAGAGCTATTTGCGGTGAGGCTGTCGTCGGACAAGTAGAGCCGGACTGAAGGCGTGCGGTGTTCAGCAAAGGCGAAGCCGGCGGCCGCAAGTTTTAGCCACAGATCCCAATCTTGATAGCGAGGCAATGTCTCGTCGAGACCGCCGACCGTTTCAAAGGCAGCGCGGGAGACTAGTGTGGCCTGGAGGGATATGAAATTGCCGCTGCAAAGGGCGCCAACGATTGGGCCGAACTCGTGGGTAGTAGTTACCGTCCGCGGATCGCTTGAGTCAGTCAATACCGGCGACCATATGACATCCGCGCCTGATTCCGCGGCGCGAGCGAGATGCATCTCAAGCTTGAACGGGAGCCATTCATCGTCGCTATCTTGAAACGCGATCCACTCGGAGGTCGAAGCCTTTACCCCTTGGTTGCGAGCTGCGTTGGCGCCACGACGATCAGGCAGTGAAATGACTTTTACTCTGGGATCGGCGATGGATTCTATCTTTCGGACCGTGGCATCGACGCTACCGTCATCGACAACAATAACCTCCAGCTGCCTGGTTGACTGTTGTAGTACTGACTGAAGTGCTCGAGCAATCGTGCTCTCACGGTTGTGTGTTGGAATGACAACAGACACTTGAGGCCGGTCAAGTCGGGTAGTCTGAGAGTCGCCCCGCGGCATCATGCTGCTCCAACTATTGGCTTTCATATCACGTGATGCGACTGACGACCGACCCGCGACGATCCTGGCGGTACCTATGTCAAGCTGGGCGCCTAGGCAGTCGATGTTTGAACGGGAACGAGCGGACAAGGTAGCACGTCGCGAGAGGCATGGCAACGATTAGATGCGACACGCTGACCTGGTTGTGATTGGGTGGCCTTTGAGCCCGGCGCAAGTGGCGTTTCGGGCCGTCAGTGTGAGAGGCGAGGGCCTGCCACGTGTGACGACCGTACCAGGGTCTACATGCGCTGATAACGGAGACGGCTCATTGCCTCGCGTCGAGTGAGCCCCAGGAAGGTCCACGGCTAGGCCCTCGAAGGCGGTGCCGTGCGGCGGACATCATCAGTTGTGGAGCAAAGGGCAGGCCGTCTATCAGATAGCGTCGGGCGAGAGCGCGTGTAGGTTCCTGCGATAGCCGGTAGGCCCACTCAAGTCCTAGGCGACAGATCCACCCCGGCGCGCGTGACACGTCTCCGGTTGCGTAGCTCAGGCTGATCCCAACTCCGAGAAACGACGCGCGTGGCAGGGAGGTGCGCAGGGCCCGAATCAGAACGTCCTGCTTTGTGAACCCCAGCGCGACGAACACGATCCTTGGCGAGGTCTCGAACACTTGGTGCCGAATTCGTGCGAGCTCGCGCTCATCGTTCTCAAAACCCAGTGGAGGGCAAGCTGTGCCCGCGATCTCAAGTCCAGGATAGCGGTCCCGGAAGATGTCCGCTGCTCTCTCAGCGACGCCAGGATCACCGCCGAGCAGGAAGACACTCTGCCGGCGGACACTCGCTGCCTCGCAAAGCGACCATACCATGCTCGATCCAGAAACTCGCTCGGGCAAGGGCTCGCCGGCGAGACGGCTGGCCCAGATCAACGGCATCCCATCAGCGACCACCAAGTCGGCTTCCTCGAGCAGGCTTTTGGCGAGTGGATCGCAACGGTACCGACGAAGGTGGTCGAGGTTCGCCGTGATCGTCCAATGCCCTCGGCCTGCCTCGGCCGCGTCGAGAATAGTCTGGACGGCGTCAGCTTCAGTTACCACGTCCATCGGGGCGCCCATCAGGCGAACGCGCGTGCCGGGCTCGGCCGGTGGTCCATTGGTCGAGAGTGCGGGCATCAAAATATGCGCAGTGGAAGGCCGATTGCTGTCAGCTCTGTAAGACAGTACCCAGCGCAGTGCGGGCTTGCTAGCGCTCTGCCTCAAGCATGCCCCGCGGTCGCCTACATGCTCTGGTGACCCAGCTGATGCGACATTCTTCCAGATTCCACTGAGCGAACTGTCGTCCACCTCGAAGTAGCCTGCGAGATTGAGGCTCTCAGCCGATCCCCGGCAGTGACTCCTCCGGGGAGATGTATAGAATACCTGGGCCCAATCCGCTCTCGCGGTCGAGGATCAGCTCGGCGGCTGCGCTGCGGGACTTCACGCCGAGCTTCTGAAACGCGGAGGACAGGTGATTCTTGACGTTGCTCTCGCTCACGAATAGCTTCTGTGCGATCTCGGCGTTGGAGAAGTCCAGCACAATCATCGCCAAGATCTGGCGCTCGCGCGGCGACAGCGGCGGCCGGTCGACGATCTGGCGGATCGCTTTGGGGACTACGCACTGACCGACGGCCACAGCTGCGAGTGTTGGCTTCAGTGTGTTCCGGATGTCAGTGGCCATCACCGCGCCCTCTAGGCGAGCCGCGATCGCGCGAGCGCCGCGGGCGGTGGGCATCTGGGCAAGGATCGCCACAAGGGGCCCAGCGTGCCTATCCCGCAGCCCCGCCAAGGAGGCAACCTCGTCCTGCGAAGCGCTTGTCCATCCAAGCAGCCCAATCTGGGGTCGATCGTCCGAAGGGTCGGGCGCCGAACTCGGCAAATACGGGTCAACCGCGCCCGATAGGTCAGCTCTATCGTCCAACAGGGATACCACGTATGCTGCCACCCCCGTCACCCCCGCGCCGCCCACAGAGCCGACTGTGTTCGGAGCACATAGCCGGTCTCCCCTCGTGGGAGACCGGCACGGCGATGGTTACGGTGTCGTCGAATTCCCGGCACCGCCGGGCGGGATGTTCTGGCCTTCCAGGTAGTTGGCGTCGAACTTTCCATACGGATGGCCGGCGGCCGTGAGCTCCGTGAGGTTCCCATGATCCTCAATGCGAGGAGTCTCGTACTCGGATACTTGCGTGTTCTTCTCCATGCTGGCTCCTTTGCTTTGCGCGAGCGCTCATTCTAGGCGCGCAATATGGCTCGTCGCAAGGCCTGGAAAAGTACAGGCCGTGCCGCCGGATCCAGCGAACCGCAGTTGCAAAGGCGATCATAGGCTTTCGTGGGCTTGGGATGCGAGCCATCGGTTAGCGATCGCGACGCGCCACAGGGATGCCGCGCCGAGCATCGAGCGGTCATCCGGCGCGACCCCGATTTTCCGGTCGAGCGGCCCGCCCGCGACGTAGGCACGAATCGGGGCGTTGGCTCGTCGCAGCGGCTCGACGAGGCTGGCTTCATCGGCGCGAATGCCAGCCAGTACCAGCGGCGTGAAGTGGCTCTTCTCGTGCCGTGTGCGTACCGTCTCCGGGATGAGGCCGGTCAGGCCTTCGCGGAGCAGCGGGCGATCTCGCGCGGGATCGAATTGCGCTTGCGGTGGAAGCCGAAGTGCGGTCTCGATCAGCTGCAGATCGTGGAGGAGGGGATGACGCATGTTGAGAGCCGCATCAGCTGCTTCGCGGCGGAAGTGAGCTCCCATGTCGATGAGATCGCGATCATCGATCAAGCCCTCAGCCTGAAAACGCCACCACATCGGGCCGTCGCGCCGATTCTCCCGGCTGGCTATGCTCAGATCGAACAGTGTCTCGGCGTCGGCACGCGGGACTAGCGAACGGGAGGACGCGATCCTCGCCCGTTCGCGACGATGTTGAACAGCGCTCGGCACGAGCGGCACCAAGCCGTAGTGGCGCAGGACGCGCAGCCTGACGCGCCCGTCGTGATGCTGCCCGATACCGGGAATGCGGCCGGTGAGCGACCAGGCTGCTAGCAGTCGTCCCGCACGCAGCCTGTCTGCGATCAGATAGGGCGCGAGCCCGAAGAGCTCGTCGCCACCCTCCCCGTCTAGCACAAGATCCGTGCCTAGCTCGCGCGCTCGGGCCAGCACCGGCTGCCACAGGAAAAGGTTCGGCGTCGCCGGTGGCAACCGCCAGCGGACGATGTGCTCGAGCCCGGCAGCGAGCATTGAGTTGCGCGAGTCGAAAGCGACCAGCTCGACGGGCAGGTGTGCGCAGCGAGCGGTCTCTTCGATTAGCTCGCGCTCGTCGCTGACCGGATATGCGGGAAACGTGCCTCCGATCGCTGACGCGCGCCCGTTCGTGAAGCCGCCAGCCGCAAGGCCTGCCGCTACGCACGAGGAGTCAAGGCCACCGCTGAGCTTTACTGCCGGGCGTTCAGAGCTGGCAGCGGCGCGCGCGACTGCGGCGAAGGCGGCGTCCCGTATACGCTCGCCCAGCTCAACTTTGCTTCCTTTTTCGACTCCCTGATAAGACAGGCTCCACCAGGGCTCGACGCTTGTGCGCATCTGACCCAGAGTCAACCGCTGACCGGCCGGAAGGCGCTGGACGCCTTCGTAGAAGGTGCGTTCCGCGGGCGTGACGCCTCTGTCGACCCACTGTAGAAGCGTGAGTCGATCTGGACTCGGACTGCACGGGAGTACCTCGAGTAGATCGCGCTCGTGCTCGGCGAACAGGAGCCCGTCGGCGACGAGTCCGTAGACCAATGGCTGGGCGCCCAGCTGGTCGCGCGCTATCACGCAGCGATCACGCTCGATGTCGAGAGCGGCCACGACGAACCTCCCTTGGAGCAGATGGCATGCCCCCTCGCCGAGCTCGGCGAGTGCGCGTCCGAACGCGGTTGGCAGGTCGGCAGGCGCCCGGAGGCCGAAGCGTGCAGTGAGCGCGCCGCGGTCTTCGGGCTCGCCGAATAGCCAGCAGCGCCAATTCCCTGCCACAACGTGCGGAGCAGTGAGCATCCCCAGCTCTCCAACCCGGTGGATCTGCGCTCCCCAACGCTCGGCTGTCCGCTCAAGTAGTTCGCCCGCGCGTGCGCCCCATGATCCGGCAAGCATCGTCATCGCTCAGGGCGCCGATAGCAGCCCTGGTTCATTCGCTCACCGCATCCAGATGCGCTTGGATAGTCGCCGCAAGCTCAGTGGCGTCGACGCCCGGCTGAACTCGCAGTCGATGCGCCAGGCCCGCCGATGCAATCGCGGAGACAACGTCGAGTTGGCGTCGCAAACGTGCCGGCGTGCGCACGGACAGATTGAACGTACTGGCGATCAGCTCGAATGGATCAACGGCCGTGAGCCGTTCGACAGCGGGCTCCGCATCTGAGCGCGCCAGCAGGAACATGCCGCCGAGTGGCGCCGGCTCCGGGATGCGGTCGCTGATGTAGCGCTGCTTGTCAGCGACGGTGCCCGACAGGCGCCCGAGCGCCGCGCGTTCTTGGCCTGAGAGTCGCTGGTTCTCTGGGGCCCGTAGCTGGATCACGGCCGATCCGGCATGTGCGATTAGCCCGCTGTCGTCTAGCTGCAGCGCAACGGCGTCATCGCTGAGCAGTTGCCCTCCAGCTCTGACCAGCGCCGCCGCCAGTGAGCTCTTGCCAGCACCCGGCGGGCCTGAAACCAGGACGGCTTTGCCGTCCAGAACGACACCCGAGGCATGCATAACCTCCAGCCCGCGAATCGTTGCAGCCAGCGGCAGCGCCTGAAATGGCAAGATGTTGGCCCACTCGTCGATCGCGGGATCCGGCTCGCATAGCAGTTCGATCCCGTCGGGCGAGATCAGCACGCGTCCGAAATCTCGAGCCCACATGAGGTAGCCAGCAGGTTCGGCGAAGTCGACGGAAAGCAGCAACGTCTCGCCGAAGCGGAGTTCGCGTGCGCGTGCTGGCACGGTCGTAATTGCCTCCCAGCGTCGGTTCAGCTCGTCGGAGCCCAAACGGATACGTGAGCGCAGCCCATCCACCGCGGACTGGAGGCTCTGTCCAAGACCTGGGATCGAGATTCTCGTATCGATCGACAGCGCGAGGCCGAAAGCGGTGCGGCGATACTCTCCCCGTTCTGCGCTCGACCGTCCGTCACGCGGTGTCGTCATCTGCGGTCACGATCAGTTCCCGCTCGAGCAGTCCGCGCGTGAGCGTGAGCAGGTCTCGCTGGATCTGCTCTTGCTCGAGGCCGTACTCACGAGCTAGAGCAGGCACCGCGTCGCCCACCGTCGGCGCTGTGTCGAGCACCTCAAGCATCTTGCCCGCAGTTGGGTTCAGGCCGTGATACTTGCCCGTCCTAAGATTCAGGACCACGGTCTCAGATACAAAGCTCCGATGCACGACGTGCTGGGGAAGTCGTGCTCGGCTCGCCAAGAGCTCTTGGTCGGAAAGTTGAGGCACTATCTGGGTATCGGCTCTTTGGTCTGTCATCTCAATACTCGGCGATGGTTCCGGTTCGCTGACCGTAGCGAATCGAGGCGCGCAACAGCATGACGCCTAGCGGAAGGAGGACTGCCGCGAAGCCTACGAGCTTGAGCAGCTCCGCTGCCGCAGGATGAACGAGTGGTGTGTTTACCAGTAGATGTCGCAGCAGGTCAGTCGCCGGAGTGAAGGGCTGGACGTCGGACGCCCAGCGAATCCATTGAGGCAGCACAGTGATCGGGAAGTACAGACCGCCCACAATCGCCACGCCGGCGAGGATGAACTGACTCACGGAGGATGCCTGCTTAAACGCCATCACCAGCGCCACGAGGAAGAACGAGAAGGGCATGAACGCCAATGTGCCAAGCAGTGCCACTGGAATTGCGAGCGCTGCTGTGCTTGCCAAAGGCAGACCGAACAGCAGGGCGGCCAGAGTCAGCATCAGGCTTCCGCTCACGAGAGCATTGATGAGCGGAAGCAGCATCGTGCCGAGAATGCCGTTGATCGGGCCATGGGCGCTCACGAGAAAGCGCTCGATTGTGCCCGAGACAAGTTCCTGTCGTACGGCCACAGGCATCACTCCCAGGGAGATGGTGAGAACTTGGACGATCACCAAGCCGATCACCACGAATCCAAAGTACCCACCTGGAGAGTGGATGCTTTTGGCAGTAAGGAGGTGGCTGATGTAATAGAAGAGCGTGATCGTGAATAGCGGGCCGACGAACTGCGCGATCAACTGGCTGCGATAGCTGATGAACAGAATCGCATCGCGGCGGATGATCCCCCACATCGCGTCAAACCACAGTCTCATCCGACCCGCTCCAGGTGACCGTCGGTAAGGGTGAAGCTTGCATCGCAGCCGATAACGCGATCCTCGCCCCGGGGCGAGCACCACAAAATGGTCGCCGCTCGTTGGGCGGCCTGTTTGATCTGCTCGTTGAGCAACTGGTACCCATCGTCGTCGAGTGAGTTGCGCGGCTCATCGAGCAAGATCACACGCGGCTCATGCAAGAAGGCCATCGCCAGCCGTATGCGCTGACGCTGCCCCATCGACATGCGGTCGACGCGCCGCGCTGCGAACTCCTCCAGACCAAATCGCTGCAGGCTGCTGGCTACCATCTCGGCACGTCGCTCTCGCGGCACGTAGGCCAGCCGGGCCCAGTAGTCGAGCTGTTGGGAGACGCGCATTCGCGCCTGCAGGCTGCGGTCGCCCGCTGAAAGGAAGCCGATCTCGCGGCGGTAGCGCCCTCCCTTCGAGCTGGGTGTGATGTCGCCGATGCGCACGCTCCCGCGCTGTGGGAGCAGAATGCCTGCAGCCAGACGCAGCAGGGTGGTCTTGCCGACGCCGTTTCGCCCGCCGACCCATGTGACCTCACCTGCCCTCAGGGTCAAGTTGACATCGTCCAGTACCGGCGGCTTTGGGCCCTTCCAGCGGTGATATAGACCTTCGAGCTCGAGCAGCGGCTCGCCGGTTGAGGGTGCGGGAAGCTGCGGATCGAAAATTGGTGCTGACGCTGAGTAAGAACTCATTGCTGGTGACCTATACAACTCTTTGCAGGGCATCGGGCTTTCAAAGCGTGCTCGCCAAGAGCGTATCCGCGAGCACGTATGGTGGGGTCTCCAGGCTGGCCGTGAGCCGCCATAGCTCCGTAGTCAGAGCCATCGCGCTTGCTAGCTCGAATCGTGCCAGTTGGCGCTCAGGCGCGCTGGGGAAGCTCATCAGCGAGCCGAGCAGCGGGGACAGCGGGCTCTCGATCCTTGAGATGGACGCCCGTGGACCTGGTCGATAGGCCTCGTCACGGCGATCCAGCAATATCAGTGCCTTCAACGGCAGCGGCTCCGGGTTCACCGGCACGGCCACCCATAGCTCATCTGCGACTGACGAGATCACCTGCGGTACTGCTCGTTTGCTCAGGATGGGCAGGCTCGTAGCCGGGATGGTCATCACCGGCGGCGCTGGATGGGTGAGAGGAGGCGCTGTGTTCCGGGACTCCAGCATGAGCACATCGTCGGCCATCAACGCGTACCCACGCCCGAGGAGCTCCGCCACGAGTGTGCTCTTACCCCCGCCCGCCCCGGCGCTGATGGCGATCACGCCATCGGGGGTGGCGATCGCGCCGGCGTGCAGGGCCTCATAGCCATGGAGCAGCGAGATCGTGAACAGTATGGAGTCGAGCACCACTCGCCACCATGAGGGCTCGGTCGGGTCCGAGGGTGCACACTGCAACAGGCTTGCATCGGCGCTGAGATGGTGGATCGCCTGGGTCTCGGCCGAGGGCATGCCTGCAGAGCCGGGCTGCGCTCCATGCACGAAGCGATGGTCTCCGCCGATGCCTCGCTCGACGAGGAACGGGATGCCATCGATCACTCTGCCCCAGCCGACCGAGCTCATGCCAGACCAGTTGCTCTGGATTGTCTCAGCGCTGACACGCCGGATATGCAGGCGCGGCTCACGCTGTTCGTGCGCCTTCCATGCACCCGGCGGGCGCACGTCGGAGGAGAGGCTGAGCCCGAACGCGCCACCCAGTTGAGCCACTGGGTGCGTCAGAGCTCGACCAAGCGGCCGAACGAGTCGTCGCCGGGGTCGAGCACAGGCTCGCCATCGTGCTCTACCCATGCGTGGGCGAGGAACTCCGGCGTGGTCCTTGCCCCGATCACCAGCTTCGCCTGGATTCCCCGGCTCGCAAGCAGGCGTGTCAGAACGAGCGAGCGAACCAGGCAGCGAGTGTCCCCTGGGACGTGTGCGAGTAGGCGCGCCACCGCCCGACCGAGACGGTGGGCTTCATAGAGCGAGTCCGGAATCGGGGTGGCTACGGCTGGAGATCGAGAGCGCAGGCCGGCCACGACGGTGGCGATCGGGGCGCGGCGCAGCGCTCGCCGCGACTGCCCGTATGCAGCGAGGATCTCGACTGCGAGCCGCGCCCGAGATGCGTGGCTCAGGCGCTCGCGGTGCAAGCCCTCAGCCGCCGCTATCACGTCAGTTTCTTGGGTTTCGACTTTTTCGGCTTCTTCGCGCACGTATGGTATGTGCGACTACCGGATACGTGGTTGCCACGGAAAGTCGTCGCCTTGATCTTGATCGTGAACGCGCCAAGGGGAAGGCCCTTTAGGTTGATCGTCGCTATGTAGGTGCTGCCGTGATGCATGACCTTTACCTTATGTCCCCTAATGGTCACCACCACGCTCTTGAACGGGTCGTACTTTGCTTCCTTGATGTGGATGTCGAACTTCCTGGCGCTCACGCACTTCTTGCTGTTGGGCAAGGACACGACTTGCTTAAAGCTGCCCACCGCCGAGCCGGCGAGCGGGGCCGTCATTGCGGAGTTCTCGCAGCCGTAGGTCTCACCGATTCCTTGGCTACCCGGTGGGATCGTCGGCTGTTTGCTGCCGGGATCGCTCAAACAGACGCGCAGAGTCCGTGACCCATTGGGCTCTTCGAAGACGCGCCAGGCCGTCGGTCCCAGTACGGGGTTTTCAACGCAGGTCCCTGTTTCTTCGTCGGATTTGTACCACTGGTGAAAACCCCAAAAGGACCCATCGGGCTGGGGATTGATTTCTTTCCAAATCTTTTGGCCGTCCGGGTGCGTGCAGGTTGCGAACTTCGTCGGCTGGACCACGATGCCTTCGAACTTCCCGCTTCCTTCCGGTTGGATCGCGATCTGGCCGCCGTTGAAGGACCAGACCCCTTCGATGTTTGACGTCGCGGCAGCCGTGGCGGCGCCAACTGTGAGCAGGAGGACGGTCGCCGCGATCGCGAGCAACAGGGCAGGGCCACGGCGTTTAGGCATGTGAAGGGGGCCTCTCGGTCGATGACATCGCTCTAACAACGCCGCGCGGATTGGATTCTTCCACCAGCGGCATGCAGCCACGCCGAACTCAAGCACGATGCCCTGCGCGGCGCGGCCAGGAGCCGCGCCGGCAACTGCTCCACCGGTTAGCCGAGCGCACGCATCACGGACGGCGGAGCCGTCCCCATCAAAAGATTCTGCCCAGGATCTGCCGATGGCATCTGCTAATAGCAGCGTAGGCAGCCTGCTAATGATAGCTTAGCTTGTCGGCTAATGGTATCGTAGGCGTTTGTGAGCGCAACGCCAACACCGCACCAGCGAGCCGGCGATCATCCGTACCTGCACCGGGTACTCGACGATGAGCTCGACGAGAAGTCAGCGGAGTTCGCCGCGATCTCGATCGAGGGGCCCAAGGGGGTCGGCAAGACAGAGACCGCGCAGCGTCGCGCGAACACGGACTACCGGCTCGATGGACCCGCCGGCCAGGTGGTAGCCGCCAGCCCACAACTCGTGCTCGCCGGGGAGCCGCCGATCCTGATCGACGAGTGGCAGCGCGTTCCAGCCACATGGGATGTGATCCGCCGCGCGGTCGACGACGGAGCGCCGCCCGGCAGCTACCTGCTCGCGGGTTCGGCGAGTGAGGACGGGGCGCACACCGGGGCAGGGCGCATTCTCACGCTGCGGATGCGCCCGTTGACGCTCTCCGAGCGTCACATCGATTCGCCGACGGTGAGCCTCCACGGGCTGCTCAGCGGCGAGCGCCCGGCGATCGAGGGTCACACGGACGTCGGGCTGGAGGACTACGCGCGTGAGATCGCAGGCTCTGGGTTTCCCGCCACGCGTCGCCTCTCAGAAGCCGCAACCGGGGACTTCCTCGACAGATACCTGCAGCGCATAGTCGAGCGCGACTTCGAAGAGCTGGGCCGGATCATCCGTCGTCCCGCGACGCTGCTGCGATGGATGAACGCCTACGCCGCCGCAACCGCCACAACCGCATCGTTCGAGACGATCCGCGACGCTGCCACCGGCGGTGAGGGGCAGAAGCCGTCGAAGACAACCACCCAGCCCTACCGGGAGATCCTGGAGCGGCTGTTCATCGTCGATCCGCTGCCCGCATGGGCGCCCACCCGCAACCGGATCTCGCGGCTTGCGATGCCGTCAAAGCACCATCTCGCAGATCCCGCGCTCGCCGCCAGCCTGCTGGGAGTCGACGCCGGCGCCCTGCTGTCAGCCGAGCCCGCCGGGCCGCCGTCATTGCGCGACGGCCCGCTGCTCGGCGCGTTGTTCGAGTCGCTCGTGACGCTATCGGTGCGGGTCTATGCGCAGGCCACCCGCGCGCGGGTCAGCCATCTGAGGACGCGAAACGGCGACCACGAGGTGGATTTGATCGTGGAGCGCCGCGACGGCCGCGTGCTCGCGATCGAGGTGAAGCTCGCAGCCGTGCCCAGCGATCGCGATGTCCGCCACCTGCACTGGCTCGCCAAGCAGATCGGAAGCGACCTGCTCGACGCGGTTGTCGTTACGAGCGGGCCCTACGCCTACCGGCGCCCGGACGGGATCGCCGTGGTGCCGGCGGCGCTGCTCGGCCGGTGAGGCAGCGGTTCGGCTCCACCGCTCGCCTGCCGTCGGCGGCCGGGGAAATCGTCCAACAGGCCGTTGGACAAATGCGATTTCGCACTATCTTGCTCGACGCGGATCCCCGCCGGCGCTACGCTGCGGGCTCGTGAGCAAGACTCCCGCACGCCGGACGGCGGGGTTGCCGGCCGACTACCCGCAGTTCCTAGCCGACGTCAAGGCGCGGATCGCCGGCGCGCGCACGCGCGCGGCGCTGGCAGTCAACAGCGAGCTCGTCAAGCTCTACTGGGAGATAGGGCGCGACATCCTCGAGCGCGACCAGCGCGAGGGATGGGGCAGCAAGGTCGTCGAGCGGCTCGCCGCCGACCTTCGCCGCGACTTCCCCGATATGACCGGCCTGTCGCGCTCCAACCTGCACTACATGCGCAGCTTCGCCGAGGCCTGGCCGTGCGAGCAAGGCAGCCAGGAGATCGTCGAGCAGCCCGTTGGCCAGCTGCCGTGGGGCCAGAACATCACGCTGCTGACCAAGCTCGAAGACCGCAGCGCGCGCCGCTGGTATGCCGAGAAGGCGATCGAGAACGGGTGGTCGCGCAAGGTGCTCGAAGCGCAGATCGCCACCGACCTGCGCGGACGCCAGGGACACGCGCTCAGCAGCTTCCAGCACGCGCTGCCCGCGCCCGACTCCGAGCTGGTGCGCGACGCCATCAAGGACCCCTATAACTTCGAGTTCCTCGGTCTCTCCCAGCAGGCCAAGGAGCGCGACCTCGAGCTTGCGCTGCTGAACGACGTGCAGTCGTTCCTGATCGAGATGGGGCGCGGCTTCGCGCTGGTTGGGCGCCAGTTCCCGCTGCGCGTGCGCGACGAGGAGACCGGCGAGGAACAGGAGTTCTTCATCGACCTGCTGTTCTACAACTACATCCTGCGCCGCTTCGTCGTCATCGACCTCAAGATCGAGGACTTCAAGCCGGAGTTCGCGGGCAAGATGAACTTCTACCTCAACGCCGTCGACGCGCTCGAGCGCCAGCCGCAGGATGAGCCGTCGATTGGACTCGTGCTGTGTCCGGGGCGCAACAAGACCGTCACCGAATGGGCGCTGCGCGGTGTCGACGGGCCGGTCGCGGTGGCGCGCTACACCACCGGCGAGATGACGCTCACCGACACGCCGCCCTCGGAGCTGCGACGAGCGCTGCCCGACCTGCCCGAGCTCGCCAGCGAGCTCGCCGGCATCGTCGAGGCCGCCGAGGTCATCTACGACGGGCAGCCAAGCGAGTCGGACGCTGGGCAGGCGTAGAGCGCGTCGCCGGAGTTCGTCCAACGGGCCGTTGGACAAATGCGATTCCGCACGATCTTGCTTGTCGGGAGGTCGTCTCCTAAAGGCCCTGCCCCGCGCGGCCCGCAGCCGCGCCGGGCACCGCGCCACCGCTCAGCCGCGCGCACGCATCCGGACGGCGGAGCCGCCCCCATCAAAAGACGAGTGGCAGCGCGTTCCCGCCACATGGGATGTGATCCGCCGCGGCCGACTACGGAGCACCACCCGGCAGCTACCTGCTCGCGGGCTCGGCCAGTGAGCACGGCCACCAGCAGCTGCTCGTGCTCGAGCGCGTGCGAAGCGTGAGGAGTCGGCTCGACCGGTCGGATCGAACGCGCGCGCGAGCCGGCTCGTCATGCCGCTGAGCTTAGAGCCTGGGTGTATCCAAGAGAAGGGTGCGCACCGGTCTACAGTTCCGTCCCAAGCGCTGCGTAGCGTTGTTCTATGAGCGCAATCTCAGACGCCGATGACTCAGATGGTCCGGTCGAAGGACGGCCGCACCAGGGGCCATGAGCGGTCCCCTGCTCGTCGCCCGCGCGCAGGCGCACCTCGACGGCGAGGAACGACGCGGCCAGGCGCTGCTGGGCCAGCTCGCCGCCGTTGGCGGGGCAGCTGGGGTTGCGTTGACGCTGGGAGCCACGGTGCTGATCACGTTGCTCCCGCGGCGGCTGCCGCTCCAGCACGTGTTGGGGATCCACCTCGGCACGATCCTTTCGGTGGGCTCCGGCTTGGTGGGATTCGTGCTGCTGGTCTTTGTGACAGTCAGCCTCTTGGCACTCGGACGGAACGAGTATGGGCTGCGGCCGACACAGGAGCTCATCACGTCCTACTACCGACAAATCGATCGGCCGACAAACGAGGTGGCCGGACGGCTGCTGCTCGAGACGCGCGATCAACTGGACGAGCTCACGCGGATCAATGCCGATCGCCAGATCCTGCTCGATCGGGTGGTCCGTATGGTGATAGTGGGGTTCGTTTCGATCGCGGTCCTAGCGACTATCATGTTGTTTGGTACCCCTCGCCCTGTAGACGTCACGACGAGCGGGCCCGTCAAGATAGGCGGAGCTGTGAAGTTGGACGGGTCGCTGAAGGTCGGGGGTTCCGTCAAAGTCAAGGACCCGAGCGATCATGATGAACCCAGTCAATGCAGGCCTCAACGTGGCGTTTGGCGTCCTCACGAGAGGCATCGATGCGAAAGCTCGCCAAAGGCGGGGCGACCGTGGTCTGACCGATGACGAGGCCGGGCTCAAACGGACTCTCTTGAGCGAGATCCATGCGAGGCCGGGCATATCTCTCTCGGATCTCGAATCTGTCGTTCGCGGCGATCCCTACCGCGAAGCGGTGCTGCCCAGCCGTCTCGCGCAAGCTCAGTACGAGGGGCTCGTCACGGCAGACTCGCCCACCTCCACTGATCCACACTGGAGCCTCACCGCGCTGGGCGAGGCAAAGCTCGACGCTGCCTAACGTAGGCGTCGCTCGATCGCGTCGGCCAGCTCTGAGACGCCGGTTGCCGGCCCGCAGCCGATCAGCTCCACCCGCAGCCTCGCGGCCAGCGTGGTGCCGGCGGCGCTGCTCGGTCGGTGGGGCAGCGGTTCGGCTCCGCATTGGAGGTTGTATAGTAAGCTCCAATAAGGAGCACTTATGTCGGAGCTTTTGAACCGTCACTGGCAAAGCGACGTCGCGGGCAGCGGAGTGTCGCGTCGCGACCGTCGCTCCTGCGATTACGCCGCCTACCTCCCCGACCCGCTGGTCGACCGCCGTTTCGCGCTCGACGGAGACGTCGCCGCCGACATCGCCGACGCCGAAGCCGCAATCACCCGGTTGAACGCTGAGGCGACGGCCCTTGTTGACACCGAGGCCCTCGCAAGGATTCTCCTGCGTGCCGAGTCCGTGGCCTCATCGCGCATCGAGGGGCTCGAGATCGGGGCGCGCCGGCTCCTGCGTGCCGAGGCTGTCCGGTCGTTGCGCCAGCCGTCACCCGATCTAACGACTACTGAGGTGCTGGGAAATATCGACGCGATGCTCTACGGCGTCGAGCAGATCGGGCCGGGAGACGAGATCACCGTGGATCTGCTCTTGGAGATCCACCGACGCCTTCTCGCCGGCACGCGTCTGGACCCCTACGCAGGCAACTTCAGGCAGGTCCAGAACTGGATCGGCGGCAGCGACTTCAACCCATGCTCGGCGGACTACGTTCCGCCGCCCCACGAGCTCGTCCCCGATCTCATGCAGGACCTTTGCGCGTTCTGCAACACCGAGGACCTGCCCGCGGTCGCACAAGCCGCGCTCGCCCATGCGCAGTTCGAGACCATCCACCCGTTCGTGGACGGCAACGGTCGTACAGGCCGCGCGATCATTCACCTCGTGCTGCGTCGCAGAGGGCTCGCCCCACGCGTCCTGCCGCCGGTCTCGCTCGTCCTCGCCACGCTCGCACGCGACTATGTCGGCGGACTCACAGCGTCCCGGTATCTAGGCTCGCCAACCTCATCGGACGCCACCGCGGGTGCCAATACCTGGTTGGCGACCTTTGCCGGCGCCTGCGTGCGCTCAGTGGCCGACGCCACCACCTTCGAGTCCCGTGCCATCGCCCTCGAGCAGGAGTGGCGCGAACGTCTTGACCGGGTCCGAGCCAACTCAGCGACCGACCTCCTGCTTCACCGCCTCCCCGGCGCGCCCGTGCTTACAGCCGAGAGCGCAGCAACACTGATCGGCCGCACATTCAAGCCGGCCAACGACGCGATCCAGCGGCTCGTCCAGGCGGGAATCCTCCACCAGATCACCATCGGCCGCCGCAACCGCGCATATGAGGCCCCCGAGATCATCGAAGCATTCACCGACCTCGAGCGACAGCTCGCAAGTCCCGCGGGCAACACGCGCACATCGCCTCCTGCCCGCGCCGTGCCTTACCAGCGGTCGCAGTAGACGCCGACGCTCGCCGAGCAGATTCGGAAGCGACCTGCTCGACGCGGCATCCCAAGCCGCGCGTGCCGTGGCGAACGTGATGACCGGCGTCTCTTTCGAGCACAAGGTGTTGACAACCTACAACGGATTGCTAGTGTGATGGCGAACAAAGACCGCCACCCAGACAAGGACATCCGCAAGGCCATCACATATGCCCAGCATGCGGGCTGGGCCGTTGACAAGGCCAAGGGGACAGGCCACCGCTGGGGGACGCTGTCATGTGGCTACGGCTGTGCAGTCCCGCTTGCGGGTACTCCACGACGGCCGGGCGACATCGCAAAGCGCATACGTGAGGCCGTCGAGAAATGCAATCACAACCCACGCACGCCAAACACCGCGCAACAGCGCGAAAGCCAATGAACTCGAACACGAGACCCAAGATCCACAGCTTCACGCTCTTCTTCACCGGAGCCGACGTTCTGGACGATGAGCAGTTCGACGCGCTGCATGAGGCCGGATGCGATGACGCTCTGCTCGGCGTGCGTGATGGCGCGCAGTACGCGGCGTTCGATCGTGAGGCATCGAGTTTCAGCGAGGCGCTCGCCAGCGCCATACACGACGTCACCGCCGCTGTCCCGGGTCTGCAGGTCGTACGCGTCGAGCCCGATCAGCTCGTCACGCTGGCGGCCATCGCTGAGCGCAGCGGACGCTCACGTGAGTACATCCGACTGCTCTCCAACAGCAAACGCGGGCCCGGCGGGTTCCCATCCCCAGTCGCATACGCGGACCGCAAGACCCGCCTGTGGCACTGGCCCGACGTTGCCCACTGGCTGAACGAGAATCAGAAGGCAACGGTGGACGTCGATGCCCACGCCGCAGATCTCGTCGCCGCCCTAAACGCAGCGTTCGACCTTCGCGAGCATGTCCGCCACCTCCATGACGAGCGCGACCTCGCGCTCGTGTCGCGTGCCCTCGGCTCGCCTGTGTAGGACAGGGCCCCATCGGTCACCGGCGCGCACGCATCCGGACGGCGGAGCCGTCCCCATCAAAGACACTGTTCAAGCTGGCACAACGTCGCCCTGCTCGACAAGCTCGACGACTCCGCAGGACGACGTTGGTACGCGAGTCAAGCCGTCGAGAACGGGTGGTCTCGCAAGCGTTCCGAGTCCGCGGAACGCGCCGGTAGGATGGCCGGGCGATGGCGGGCGGATATGAGCCGGCGCGGTCCCTGGCCGAAACCCAGCTGCAGGTTCAGTTCGCGATTCTCGGCGGCCTCGACACACAGGCGCTCGGCATCCTCGGCGTCGACGTGGGGCTTGCCGCCTTGGCGGTCGCGGCTCGATCGACCTGAACAAGCTGCACATCGGCCGCGGCTCCAAAGTGGTCGGGACGGCGGTGCTGCTACTCGTCGCAGCGCTCGTGGCAGCTGTGGTCTCTGCTGTGATCGTCAGCTGAAAGGGTCTAGAATGGCGGAGGAAATGTCAGCAGAGCAGCCAGCATCAGCCCCGGCCGAGACGGCCAGCTCGAATGGGTCCGCGCAGCGCGATGCCGCAGCGAGCGGACGCTCCGAAAAGGAACTCGTCGCCGCGACAGCCGGGCAGCGGGGGTAGCCCACCGCGCAGGATGTCTATCACTCCTGCTCGCGTCTTTGCCCGGAGATGCGTCTGACCGAGCAAGTGCTGGTCCGTGAGCGGCGCGTCGTCACGAAGGCGCACACCGTCGAGCGTGACAAGGGCAGCAAGCACACGCCGGTCGTTGTCGATGTCGTCGGGGGCCAGGAAGTCGATGTCCTCTGTCGCCCGCACGAAACGGTTGGCGATCACCGCGAACCCGCCAATCACGATAAAGCGGGCATCCTCTGCGATCATCGCGGCGACGGCTACGTCGAGTTCAGGGTCCAGCGCGGCCATTGGCTTGCTCGACGGCTCGCAGCAGCCACGCGGCTTGGGCTGAGAGGTGTTGTCCGCGCCTAAGCAGCTCCTCGACCGGAGTGTCGGCTGGTGGCGTCAGCGTCCGGCGCTTCTCCTCGTTGAGTATGGCCCACTCTGCCTCATGCCCCACAGACAGCAGGGGTGTGCTTCGATCACGACTGCTCATGACCAAGATTTTAGTAGGAAGGAGTGAAAGGCCTCTCGCTCGGATGGGATCGCCATCGTGCCAGCGGCTCTGCTCGGTCGATGAGGCAGCGGTTTGGCTCCATCGGCTCGCCTGTCGTCGGCGGCCGGGGAACTGTCCAACAGGCCGTTGGACAAATGCGATTTCGCACCATCTTGCTCGACGCGGATCGCCGGCGCGCGCATGCGCGCGGCGCTGGCAGTCAACAGCGAGCTGGTCAAGCTCTACTGGGAGATCGGGCGCGACATCCGCGAGAGCGACCCGGTTCGCACGCGACAATGACCAACGACAGCCCCAGCGACCAAAAGGATCGATCATGTCTGGACCGTTCATCTTCATCGCCACGAACAGGCTCCGGGAGGGCAAGCTCGCCGCAGAGCGCGAGCGTTCCCAGTGAGGCTTGTAGCGCGCGTCGCCGGGTCAGGCGGGCTGGATCGCCGGCCAGTCCAGCTGCTCAGCCAGTCCCTGTGCCCCCAGCTCCAGGAGCCGACTGTGCTCGACTGGACGGTACTTGCCGTCCTCGAGCGCCAGCCAGCTGACCGAGCGCTCCTGCGGGTCGACGATCAGCACCTCGTCGACATTGTGGGCGGCGTAGAAGGGGAGCTTCTCCCAGCTCTCATCGCCCGGCCAGACGATCTCGATCACAAGCGCGGCGGTCGGATGCCAGACCCCCAAGGGAGGGCTGCGGTGCAGAGCGCCGTCCGGCACCCGGAAGTCCTGTTCTGAGTCGCCTAGATTGCTCTGGCCGATCATGGTCAGGCCGACTGCCATTGCGAGGGGGCCAAGCAGCCGATGAAGCTGCGATTCAACTGTGGCGTGTGGCCCGGACGGCGCTGGAACCATGTGATAGACACCCTCCCAAATCTCATCGAGGCGATCAAGACCGGATCGGCGCCGACCCTCGAGCACCTCGCCGAGCCCGGCTGTGGGAGGATCCAATACCAGCGTTCGCATACGCTCAAGCGTAACA